>Ga0256408_1000026_pt1 | contig 360383 bp, 348 predicted proteins | sample PhyAR1_FD_185998 | JGI IMG/M metagenome (GOLD analysis project Ga0256408, IMG submission 185998) | Leaf surface microbial communities from alfalfa plants in UC Gill Tract Community Farm, Albany, California, United States - DLSL A.R1 | ecosystem: Host-associated > Plants > Phyllosphere >... | reverse complement strand
GATCGTACGTCTTGCTATCCTCGCCTGTACCTGTATTACCGCCTTTTGTCCGTTCAAACCAAAATAGATAGAGACGGTTATTAAAATAGGTCAGTCTGGGGATGCCCTGTAACGCTTCTTCGTTAATGGCGGTATTCATCGGATACCACTCCGACCAGGCGCTGCTGGAGGCCACGTTATCCACGTTCAGAGCCATATCAAACGAGCGCCAGTAGTACTGCACCGGTGAGGTCGTGGATTTACCCAGGAAATAGTATGTGCCTGAAGTCTGATCTGTGCTGTCTACATACCCGCTGACAATCGTCAGGTTCGCTACCTGCTCAAATTTGTTCAGGTAACTCATCACCGCCTGCTGAGCCGTATCGCTATTGATGGTGTTCTGGTTCAGGTCGGTGATCAGATCCTTAAAGTAGGCGGTCTGGCTCTGGCGCAGGGTGGGATCGATATAGTTCTCCGGGTAGGTGTCCAGCTCCACCTCACCGGCCCAGATATCATACTGACTCAGCCCGTCTTTCCAGTTGGTGATATTGTCCTGATCCAGATACTGGGTCTGGTAGCCTGGCTCCATATTCATGGTAATACCGTTAATGTACTGCTGAATGCTCGACATCGCCTGCGCGACACGAGAGGTGGGTACGGCGTTGCTGACCAGCGGGTCGATCAGCAAGTACTCATAGACGTCTTCCGGGGTTTGCACCAGATTGACCAGATCGTCATTACCGCTGGCAGGGACATACTGACCGAGATAATAGGATAGAAGAGCATCACGCTGACGCTCATTAAGGGATGCTGCAATATCGATACTCATAGCGTGTCACCTTATCCAGGAGAGAAATAGGGATGGCATCGTAGGATGCTAAATTTAAAAGGAAAAATTATAGGCTGACCTGTGCAACAACCTATTTATCGCCACCTTTATCAGATTTTACTGAATGGAAAAATTTCTATTTATCAAACAACAGCTAGCCGATAGAAGTTATAAAATTCTAATCAAAAAAGTCCAAAGCGATACGTTCTTAATTTGCGCTTCAATGCATAAAAAAGAGTGAGATTTGAATTAAAGACGGGTTGCATAGGAATTTACTTAAGAATAAATAATGTAGTTATTTATCGTATGAATAATACCTCTTACCAATTAAGAAAGTATTTACATTGATTATTTAACGCAAAAAAAACCGCCGGGCCTGCCCACAGCCCGATGGGGGATGTGAGCAAGACCGGCGGTCTTAAGAAAGTGTGCTGAGTTACTCAGCAGGTTCAGGCATTTTACCTTCTGGTGCTTTACGTTCTGTCAGACGCTTCTCAAAATTCGCATTAAACTGTTTTTTCTGCTCTGGCGTCAAGATGTTGTAGATTTTGTTCTGGGTTTCCATATGCGCCAGCATACGGGCTTTGTTCTGCTCGGCCATTTTGTCGATCTGCGCTTCGGCTTTCGCCTTGTCGAAGGTGTCGCTGGCGATGATGCTATGGGTGGCGCGACGCTCATCCAGTGACGGACGCTTCATCTGGTCACGCTGGCTCTTCATAATCTCACGGATCTGCTGCTTCTGCGCGTCGGTCAGGTTGAGGTCTTTAAACATCATGTCGTGATGCGGACCCATTTTGCCTTTATGGTGCATCGCTGCGCCGTTGTCCGGTGTGGTAGTGGTTTCGGCAGCGTGAGCCAGGTTAGCAGCGCCGAACGCCAGGGTAGAGGCAACAAACAGAGCGGTTAATTTACGCATAGTCTTCATCCTTCTTTCAGTTATTCTTACTTACGGCGCGTTGCCGTGTTGACGAGATTAACTTTACGACCTTTTTCGTCAATTAATCAGTGCAACGGTAAAACAGTGAAAGTATAAAAAACAGTTTCTGCGCAATTGTGAAGACAATATGGAAAAAAGATGGAGAGGTGTAGCAAAAATATTCAAGGTGATGATTTTGAAGGCAATATGGAGGAGCATACTCCTCCAGCGATTATTAATAAAGCAGTTTGGTAAGAATAGTCTGCAATAATGTCCTGGGCTGCCGTTCTATTCCTCTCTCGTTACGCCATCTGCACCAGCATTAAACCTGCCCGCAGGCCCGATGCGACATTTGGATTTGGAAATAAGACATATTCCGTCTCGTGTTGCACCACGTAACGCGTCTCGCCCTCTTCAGCCAGCAGCGTACCGGCGCTAAACGGTGTGAAGTTGATCGTCTGGGCAGGCATACAGAGACGGAAACGCTCCCCGTGGCGCGTAATCTGCTGCGCAACCCGATAGCGCAGCACCGGCGCATGCTGGCTCGTCCAGGGCGTATCGCTGAGCAGCGCCGCCAACGCGTCGCGAGTCACGGCGAACTGGCTAAGATCGTTTTCACCAAAGGGAAGCGCTTTCCCCAGCTCAAGGGTGCAGGCCAGGGCGTTAAAGCGCTCGCAGCTAAAGTGGGTAAAGGTGCCGCCCGGCGACCGGTGAAAGACCAGCGCCTCCAGCCCCGCCTCTTCCAGCCAGTGCAGGAAGGATTCATCCCACGGCGTTTTACGGGCGGGTAAAACACCGAAGCGCGGGTGATGCGAGCCGCGTATCGCGGTATGCAGATCGAGATGCCAGCGCGTCTCTATTTTGCCGTCAGTAAAGAAGCGCTCCAGGGCCTGCTCAAGCTGCGCTGCGCGTTCGGTCTCCAGACTGAGGGGATAATGCTGCCAGCGCTGGCCAAACAGGCGGTTGAGATCGACATGCAGATAGCGCCGGTTCGTGCGCAGCGCCTCGGGGTTGCCCAGCACCACCAGCATGCGCCAGCTTAGTGCCAGTGAACCGGTGAACAACGCGGTCAGCAAGCCATCGACGAGCTCTACTGGCGCAGTTTCATTCCCATGGATCCCCACAGAGAGCACCAGAGCGCGCTCCACCGGCTGATACGGCGTTAGCTCCAGCACTCCTTCACCGTGCCAGCGCCAGCTAAAGGTGACAGCGTCACCTTGCATCCGATCAGGACGTGTCCCGGCCAAGGTTAAAGCGAGAAAATCGTGCATAGCGTCTCCCTTAGCGCTGGAAAGCATAGACCGAGCCGAGGTCCAGCAGTTGAGACAGCTGGTCTAACGCTTCCCGGCCCTCCCGCAGCAGGAGCGGGTCGGCAAGATCGGCCTGAGTTAAACGATCCCGATAGTAGCGATCTACCCATCCATTAAGTTGATTAAAGAGCGCGTCGTTCATCATCACCGACGGGTTAACCGCCTGCCGCTCCGCCTCCGTTAGCACCACGCGCAGACGCAGGCAGGCTGGGCCACCGCCGTTCGCCATGCTTTCACGTAGATCGAACACCTTTAGATCGCGGATCGGATTATCCTCTGCCAGCAGGCCGTTAAGGTAACGCCAGACGCCTGCATGCTCCTGCGACTCCTGGGGCACAACCAGCACCATTGAGCCATCCTCCCGGCTCAGGAGCTGGCTGTTAAACAGGTAGGTCGCCACGGCATCCTTCACCGATACCACCTCCTCCGGCACCTGAATCGCCTGAAATTCGGGTACCCGCTCCGCCAGATGACTCAGCAGCCCGCACTGCTTAACAAACGCGCGTTCGTGGCAGAACAGCACCTGGCGGTTGCTTACCGCAATCACATCGTTGTGAAACACCCCCTCGTCAATGACCGTGGGGTTTTGCTGGGCGAACATCACCCGATCCGGATGAACCTGATTAAGGCGCGCCACCGCCTGGCTCGCCTCCAGGGTCTGACGCGCAGGATAGCGCTCGGGTGCGGCGTGACCATGCTCCTCACGCCCGTAGATAAAGAGCTGTAGACCCGGCTCACCGTATTCGCCGCCGAGACGGTTATGGTTTGCCGCCCCCTCGTCGCCAAAGCGCGCCACCTGCGGCAGCGCCGGATGCACGGCGAAGCGTGCCTCGTCGCGGAAAATAGCCCGCAGCAGCGCCTCGGTGGTGGGCGCTTCGCTTGAACGGTGGAACTTGTTGTTCAGGTTAGCGACGGTAAGATGGACCCTGCCGTCCATGGCGTCGGCAGAGGGGCAGACCGTCGCCGCATTGGCGACCCACATGGATGAGGCCGAGCTGGCCGCTGAGAGCAGCTCCGGCGTCTGCGTGGCCGCTTTAGCTACCACCTGCTCATCGCTGCCACTGAATCCCAGCTGGCGCAACACCGCGACGTTGGGCCGCTCCTGAGGTGGGATCACCGCCTGAGGAAAGCCCGCGTCGCTGAGCGCCTTCATCTTCATCAGGCCCTGCTTCGCCGCCAGCTTCGGATTGGACACCTGATTACGGTGCTTTGTCGACGCCTCGTTACCAAACGAAAGCCCGGCATAGTGGTGGGTCAGCCCTACCAGGCCGTCAAAGTTTACCTCGTGCGCCTTCATGCTCCCTCCTCTGGCGTAAAGTGCAGCCCTGGGCTGAGCGTCTCTGGCAGGATCAAGCTGGGTGACTCCAGGCTCGCCATCGGCCACGCACAGTAATCGGCGGCGTACCAAGCGCTGGGGCGATGATTGCCCGACGCCCCGATACCGCCAAAGGGTGCGGTGCTTGCCGCGCCGGTTAGCGGCTTGTTCCAGTTAACGATCCCAGCCCGCGCCGCCAGCAGCAGCGCGTCAAATTTTTCGCGATCTGCCGAGACCAGGCCGCAGGCCAGCCCGTAGCGAGTGGCATTCGCCAGCATGACCGCCTCTTCCCAGCTATCGTAGCGCCAGACGCCCAGCAGCGGGCCAAAGACCTCCTCGTCCGGTACGTCCGCGACGCCGGTGAGATCGATAATGCCGGGACTGAGCAGCGACGTTCCTGCCTTGAGATGCTTCGGTGCCAGCAGCGTTCTGCCACCGCGTGCCTCATGGGCCTGCCAGGCCTGGTAAACCTGCTCAGCGGCCTGCTCAGAGATCAGCCCGCCAATAAACGGCTGCGGCTCGGCGTTCCAGCTACCGGGTACGATACGGCCTGCAACCTCGACCAGGCGGGCAAGGAAGGCATCACCCTCCGCACCGCGCTTCACCAGCAGGCGACGGGCGCAGGTACAGCGTTGGCCCGCGGTAATAAATGCTGACTGGATGGTCAGATGCACAGCGGCATCGCGATCCGCGATGTCATCCACGATCAGAGGATTGTTTCCCCCCATCTCAAGGGCGAGGATCTTCTCCGGCTGTCCGGCCAGCTGACGATGCAGCTGGTAGCCGGTGCTGGCGCTGCCGGTAAAGAGCAGGCCGTCAAGATCCGGCAGGTTGCTCAGGGCCTGGCCGGTTTCGCGCCCACCCTGTACCAGGTTGAGCACGCCAGCGGGAAGGCCCGCCTGCTCCCAGAGCTTGACCACCGCCTCGCCACTGTGCGGCGTCAGTTCGCTGGGCTTAAACACCAGCGTATTACCCGCCAGCAGGGCGGGAATGATATGCCCGTTGGGGAGATGCCCCGGGAAGTTATAGGGCCCAAAAACGGCCAGCACGCCGTGGGGTCGATGGCGCAGGGTTGCCGCACCGTCTGCCATTTCCGTCTGCTGCTCGCCGGTTCGCACATGCCAGGCCTTTACGGAGATGGCGGCTTTGTTAATCATGGCCCCCACTTCGGTCGCCGCCTCCCAGCGTGGCTTGCCCGTCTCACGAGCGATGATTTCCGTCAGCGCGCCTTTATTCTCCTCCAGCAGCGCGGCAAATCTCTCCACCACGGCCTGACGGGCAGCAAAAGGCTGCGACGCCCAGCCGGGAAACGCGGTGCGGGCGGCCCGGCATGCCTGGGTCACCTGCTCGGCATCGGCATCGTTCCCCTGCCAGAGCCGATCGCCATTTACCGGATCCTGCTTCTCACGCCGAACGCCCTGACCGGTCACCCAGTCGCCGTTAATCCATAAGCTCATACTGTTTTCTCCTCGGCGCAAAGGCGTACCAGGCGCACGGTGTCGCCCGGCTGGCATTTAAGCGCGTCCATCTGGGCGGCGCTCAGCACCAGCCGCTCGGTATCCGGATTAGCGGTCACCAGCATGACGCGAAACTGCTGATATTGCTCGTTAGCCACCATGCAGAGCGGCCACTCCCCTGGCGCGGGCTGCCCTTCGGCGATCTCCACCAGGCGGCTTTTGCGAATGGCGCGCACCCGGTCAATATCACACTCCAGCGTCGGCCCGCCGTCGAAAATGTCGATATAGTTCCGGTAGCGGAAACCCTCTTTCTCCAGCACGGCGCGCGCCGGGGCGGTTTGCGGATGCACTTCCCCAATCACCGCCTGGGCTTCTGCCGACAGGAACTGGGTATAGATCGGATGCTTGGGCATCAGTTCGGCAATAAACGCCTTCTGCCCGATACCGCACAGGCGATCGGCCCGGCTGAAGGACATCGAGAAGAAGGTTTTGCCCAGGCTGTCCCAAAACGGCGAGTAGCCATCCTCGCTAATCACGCCGCGCATCTCTGCCACCACTTTTTCGTTGAAGCGGTCGCGAAACGCGGCCATGAACATAAAGCGCGATTTAGAGAGCAGGTAGCCGTTGCCCTCCTTTCGCCACTCGGGATCGAGAAACAGGGTGCACAGTTCGCTGCTGCCGGTATGGTCGTTGCTTAAAAACAGCGTAGGCAGCGCGTTGTAGACGTTGAGCTCTTTGGAGGCATGCACCAGGGTTCCGACGCGGTAGTTGTACCAGGGATCGTTCAGGCCGACCGCAACCTCAATGGCGCACACCCCAGCCACCGTGCCGCTGTCGGTATCTTCCAGCACAAACAGATAGCCCTGCTCGCTTTTTGGCAGTTCGCCCAGCCAGGTCTGTCGCGCCCGCGTAATACGCGCCGCCAGCGTGGCCTCGTCGGCAGGCAGCGAGGTTAGCCCGCCGCCGGTTTTTCCCGCCAGCTGCATCAGGGCGGGGAGATCGCTATGCTCAATCGGACGGATCACCATCATGTTGCGTACCCCGCTAGAAATCGTTCGCAGGCGCGGGAGAAACGTTCCATACCCGTGCGGATCTCCTCCTCACTGATATTCAACGCCGGGGCGAAGCGCACCACGTTGCCCCCGGCGATCAGCACCATTGCGCCCTCTTCGGCGGCTAGCTGGGCGATCTGCTTGGCTTTACCGGCCCAGGCGGGATCCAGCTCGCAGCCAATGAGCAGGCCGATGCCGCGGATCTCTTTGAACAGCGCTAAACGGGCATTGATAGCCTGAAGTTGCTCGACGAATGCCTGCTGGCGCTGCTTCACGCCGTCCAGGAAGGCTTTGTTATTGACGTTATCCAGCAGCTCTCCCGCCACGGCAGCAGCCAGCGGATTGCCGCCGTAGGTGGTGCCGTGCGTGCCGACGGTCATCACGCTGGCGTACTCGTCCCGCGTCAGCATCGCGCCAATCGGGAAACCGCCTCCGAGGGCCTTAGCCGTGGTCAACACGTCGGGCGTCACGCCGTAGTGCATATAGGCATACAGCTCGCCGGTGCGCCCTACACCCGTCTGCACTTCGTCGAAAATCAGCAGCGCGTTATGGCGATCGCACAGCTCACGCAGCGCATGTAAAAACTCTGGTTTCGCAGGCACTACGCCGCCTTCGCCCTGAATAGGTTCAACGAGCACGGCGCAGGTATCATCGTTAATTAACGCCTGCGCGGAGGCGATATCGTTGAACACCGCATGGTGGATATCCGGCGGCAGCGGAGCGAAATCCTGTGAGTAGGCAGGCTGCCCCCCCGCGCTGACGGTAAACAGCGTCCGGCCGTGGAAAGCATTTTTAAAAGCAACGATGCCGCTCTTCTGCGCACCATGGCGATCGTGCGCGTATTTACGCGCCAGCTTGAGCGCCGCCTCGTTGGCCTCCGCGCCGGAGTTACAGAAGAAGACCCGATCGGCAAAGGTGGCGTCGATAAGGCGTTTTGCCAGCCGCAGCGCCGGCTCGTTGGTGTAGCCGTTGCCGGTATGCCAGAACCGGGCCGCCTGCTCGCTCAGGGCGCGACACAGCCCCGGATGGGCATGGCCTAAGGCGTTAACGGCAATGCCGCCAGCAAAATCGATATACTCTTTCCCCTGCTGATCCCACAGGCGGGAACCCTCACCGCGAACGGGAATAAAAGGCGCAGGGGCGTAAACCGGCAGCATCCACTCATCGAAACTCTCACGCGTAACGGGCAAAGACATAGCCACCTCATCAGGTAAATGAAACGTTGTTAATATGTTAATTATTGTGAACATCGGCCCTGTGAATGTAGATTGCACGCATCGTGCCAGCCAGCGATAAAAATGCATAACGCCGGAGCGGCAACGAAATATCAATAAGTTACAGCAGAACGCTATGCACTTAAATTGCATATAAAGTGAATAATATTGGTAAGAAGGCCGATAGCGGTGTCTGAGGGCAGCAGATTTATGCAGGTATAAAATTTAATTCTGGAAGTGTGATCGCAAGCGAAACTTACCGCCGTTGCGTGCCCCGGTGCGGTGCAGACCGCCCTTTTTTAGGGCGTAATACGCATAAAAAATCCGAGGCGGATACGCTGCGATTTTTCTGTTAACATCTGGGCTTACTTATTGCTATGTGGCAGACAATATGAAATTTGTTTCTTTTAATATCAACGGGCTGCGTGCGCGCCCCCATCAGCTGGCGGCCATCGTAGAGAAACACCAGCCGGACGTGATTGGCCTGCAGGAGACAAAGGTTCACGACGACATGTTCCCGCTCGAAGAGGTTGCGAAGCTGGGCTACAACGTCTTTTATCACGGCCAGAAAGGGCATTACGGCGTGGCGCTGCTCACTAAAGAGACCCCTGTCTCGGTACGCCGTGGCTTTCCCGGTGACGACGGCGAAGCTCAGCGTCGGATCATCATGGCGGAGATCCCCTCGGCACTCGGCAATATCACGGTGATCAACGGCTACTTCCCTCAGGGCGAGAGCCGCGACCATCCAACAAAATTCCCGGCCAAAGCGAAGTTTTACGCCGATCTGCAGAGCTATCTGGATAACGAGCTGCAGAAGGACAGCCCGGTGCTGATCATGGGCGATATGAATATTAGCCCTACGGATCTCGATATCGGCATTGGTGAAGAGAGCCGCAAACGCTGGCTGCGCGGCGGCAAATGCTCGTTCCTGCCGGAAGAGCGTGAGTGGCTGGGTCGCCTGCTGGAGTGGGGGCTAGTGGATACCTTCCGCCACGCGAACCCGGAAACGCAGGATCGCTACTCCTGGTTCGACTACCGCTCAAAAGGGTTCGATGACAACCGCGGGCTGCGTATCGATCTGCTGCTGGCCAGCCAGTCACTGGCGAGCCGCTGCCAGGAGACGGGCATCGATTACGATATCCGCAGCATGGAGAAACCCTCCGACCATGCGCCGGTATGGGCCAGCTTTACGCTCTGAGTTGGACAAAGGTAATGCCGGGTGGCGGCTACGCCTTACCCGGCCTACGGATCGCTACACCTACTCCCGTACCCGCCGCCAGACCAGCGGATTAGTGCTCAGCGTGCGCTCGTCGCGCTGGCACTGCAGCAGGACGCCTTCCGCCTTGATCACGGCCCCTTCCGAATAGTTCCGATCTTCATAGATACAGCACAGATTACAGGGCTGCGGGCGCTGCCCACCTGAGCTAAACACCTCCGGCGGGACGTTAACTTCCACATCGGGGCGGATGCGGTCGGCCTGTGCACCAGCGGATAACAGTCCAAGCAGAGCAATCACGTAACGGTTCATCGACGAATTTCCTTTTTTGTGCTGATTATCACTATAACGGTAAACCGTGCCGGTTCCTTTAATTTATCTGCCCATCGTTTTTAGTTATGACTCAGGTCCGCTTATAAATTTCCCTTAGCGGGTTAACTTTTCGCTTGCCTGGCAAAGCGGTGCGGGTGGTATAGTCGAAAACGATGCTAAAACGCTCACACAACGCACATAATTTATTATAAGAGGAACTTATCTCTATGGATCAGGCACGCTCTCTGGAATCATTTCTAACCCATGTCCAACGCCGCGACCCGCATCAAAGCGAGTTTGCTCAGGCCGTTCGCGAGGTGATGACTACCCTCTGGCCTTTCCTTGAGGCAAACCCGCGCTATCGTCAGATGTCGCTGCTTGAACGCCTGGTAGAGCCAGAGCGCGTGATCCAGTTCCGCGTCGTATGGGTTGATGATAAGAATCAGGTGCAGGTGAACCGCGCCTGGCGCGTGCAGTTTAACTCAGCCATCGGCCCGTTTAAGGGTGGTATGCGCTTCCACCCTTCGGTGAACCTGTCGATCCTGAAATTCCTCGGTTTTGAGCAGACCTTTAAAAACGCCCTCACCACCCTGCCAATGGGCGGTGGCAAAGGCGGCAGCGATTTCGATCCCAAGGGCAAAAGCGAAGGCGAAGTGATGCGTTTCTGCCAGGCGCTGATGACCGAGCTGTACCGTCACCTGGGGCCAGATACCGACGTCCCTGCAGGCGACATCGGCGTCGGTGGTCGTGAGGTGGGCTTTATGGCGGGGATGATGAAAAAGCTCTCCAACAACAGCGCCTGCGTCTTTACCGGCAAAGGGCTCTCTTTCGGCGGCAGCCTGATCCGCCCTGAGGCGACCGGCTACGGCCTGGTGTACTTCACCGAAGCGATGCTCAAGCGTCACGACCTGAGCTTCGAAGGGATGCGCGTGGCGGTCTCTGGATCCGGTAACGTCGCGCAGTACGCTATCGAAAAAGCGATGGAGTTTGGTGCCCGCGTGGTGACCGCCTCCGACTCCGGCGGCACCGTGGTAGATGAAGCTGGCTTCACGGCGGAGAAGCTGGCGCGCCTGTGCGAAATCAAAGCCAGCCGCGATGGCCGCCTGGCCGACTATGCCCGCGAGTTTGGTCTGGTCTGGCTGGAAGGCAAACAGCCGTGGTCCGTGCCGGTGGATATCGCCCTGCCGTGCGCGACCCAGAACGAGCTGGACGTTGATGCGGCCCGCCAGCTGATCGCCAACGGCGTGAAGGCGGTGGCGGAAGGCGCGAATATGCCTACCACCATCGACGCCACCGATCTGTTCCTTGAGGCGGGCGTGCTCTTTGCGCCGGGTAAAGCGGCCAACGCGGGCGGAGTCGCCACCTCTGGTCTGGAGATGGCGCAGAACGCCGCGCGTCTGGGCTGGAAGGCGGAGAAAGTGGATGCGCGCCTGCACCATATCATGCTGGATATCCATAACGCCTGCGTGGAGTACGGCGGGGAAGGCAAACAGACCCACTACGTGCGCGGGGCAAACATTGCCGGGTTTGTAAAAGTGGCCGATGCGATGATTGGACAAGGGGTAATTTAATTCTACGGCTACGCCGGGTGGCGGCTACGCCTTACCCGGCCTACGGCGTGTGAACTTCTTCTTATCGCCGCCGCCCGGCGCAACGATCCCTTTAAACTGGCGGACCGGCGTGCTGCGCGCCTGGTCGATCAGCTGATAGAGCGTGCCCACCAGCGGCTGCATAAAGTCCTGGTAGCGGCACTGCTTCTCGCTGATCTGCGTCAGGACCGACTCCCAGTGGGCGGTCATGTCCGGCCTGGCGGCCATCTCCGGCAGGGAGTGGATCAGCGCCCGCCCCGCGTCGGTAGAGAGAATGCTCCGCCCCTTCTTATGCAGGAAACCGCGCTTAAAGAGCAGCTCAATAATTCCGGCGCGGGTCGCTTCCGTCCCCAGGCCATCGGTAGCGCGCAGGATCTTCTTCAGATCCTTATCCTGCACGAAGCGCGCGATCCCGGTCATCGCCGAGAGTAACGTCGCATCGGTAAAGGGCCGCGGCGGCTGCGTCTGACGCTCAACCACCTCACCCTTCTCGCACAGCAGCTCATCGCCCTTCTTCACCACCGGCAGCGGCGTGCCGTCGTTCTCTTCATCACGCTCTTTGCTGCCGAGCAAGGTTCGCCACCCGGCCTGAGCCAGAAAGCGCGCCTTCGCCAGGAACTTACCGTTGGCGATATCCAGCTCGATCTCGCACTTGCGGAACACCGCGTCCGGACAGAACTGCATCAGGTACTGGCGGGCAATCAGGCCATAAACCTTCGCTTCATTGTCGTGCAGGTTTACCGTGCTGCTGCGCGCCGTGGGGATGATAGCATGGTGGGCATCGACCTTTTTATCGTCCCAACAGCGGTTACGCCGATCCATATCCACCACCGGCTGCGGCAGCAGATCCGCGGCATGAACGCCAATGGCCTTCATGACGGAATGGCGCCCGGCGAAGTGCTCCTCCGGCAGATAGCGGCTGTCGGAGCGTGGATAGGTGATCAGCTTATGGGTCTCATAGAGCTTCTGGCAGATATCCAGCACGTTCTGCGCGCTCAGCCCGAAACGCTTTGCCGCCTCGATCTGTAACGAAGAGAGCGAGAATGGCAGCGGCGCGGGCTCCGACTCCTGCTTGTCGTTATAGCGGGTGACGTGAGCGGGCTGGCCGGAGATGCGTTTAACCACGTGCTCCGCCAGGGTCCGGTTGAGCAGACGCCCCTCCTCATCCTGATGCGGCTCGCAGGCCTCGCTCGGCTGCCAGAGCGCGGTAAAGCGCTCCTCTTTCGGCGTAACGATATGCGCCTTTACCTCAAAGAAATCTTTGGCGACAAAGTTCTCAATCTCTTCATCGCGGCGCACCACCAGCCCCAGCACCGGGGTTTGCACGCGCCCTACCGAGAGCACGCCCTGGTAGCCCGCGTTGCGCCCCAGCAGCGTCCAGGCGCGGGTCATATTGATGCCGTAAAGCCAGTCGGCCCTTGCCCGCGCCAGCGCCGAGACGCAGAGCGGAATAAACTCGCTGTTGGCGCGCAGGCGGCCAATGGCCCGCTCTACCGCCTGCGGGTTGAGATCGTTGATCAAACAGCGCTGGACACGCTGACGCTTCTCCGCCGGCAGCTGGAGGTAGTCGAGCACCTCATCCACCAGCAGTTGGCCCTCGCGATCCGGGTCACCGGCGTGGATAATCTCGCTGGCCTCGCCGAGCAGACGCTTGATCACGTTGATCTGCTTGGTGACCGAGGCGCGCGGCTGCAGCTGCCACTTCTCGGGCACGATAGGCAGATCCGCCAGGCTCCAGCGGGCGTAGCGGCTGTCATAGACATCCGGCTGCGCCTGCTCAAGCAGGTGACCGATGCACCAGGTCACCACCTGGCCGTTGCCACACTCGATATAGCCGTCGCCCTTGCGGTGCGGCTTGGGCAGCACGTCGGCAATGGCGCGGCCCAGGCTCGGTTTTTCGGCAATAAACAACCGCATTGCTTAAATAATCTCAATCATTGGGCGACCGGCACGGGCCGTCACCAGCTCGCCGATGGCGCTCAGGGAGAGGTCAAACTCGGCGGCGGTGGCTTTCACCTCCTCCTCCGCCTCCGGCGAGACGGCCAGCAGCAGACCGCCGGAGGTTTGCGGATCGCAGAGCAGATCCCGCCACGCCTCTGGCATGGGTCCCATCAGGTGACCGTAGCTGGCAAAGTTGCGCTGCGTACCGCCCGGTACCGCGCCCTTGGCAATATACGCTTCTACGCCGGGCAGCTTGGGCACTGCCTCATAGCGTACCTGCGCCTGCACGCCCGCCCCCTGGCACACCTCGCTCAGATGGCCGAGCAGGCCAAAGCCGGTGACGTCGGTCATGGCTTTCACCCCAGGGATGTTAGCAAAGGCCGCGCCAGCGATGTTCATCTGGCACATGACGTCCCGCGCCAGCCCCTGGTGCTCCGGTTGCAGCAGCGATTTTTTCTCGGCGGTGGTCAGAACGCCAATTCCCAGCGGCTTGGTCAGGAACAGCTTGCACCCGGCCTCGGCGGTGCTGTTTTTCTTCACCCGCGCGGTCGGCACAACGCCGGTGACCGCCAGGCCAAAAATTGGCTCCGGGGCGTCAATGGAGTGGCCCCCGGCCAGCGCAATCCCTGCCTGCTGGCAGGCAAAGCGTCCGCCCTCGATCACCTCCCGGGCGATCTCCGGCGGCAGCGTGGCGATCGGCCAGCCGAGGATCGCGATCGCCATGATCGGCTTACCGCCCATGGCATAGATGTCGCTGATGGCGTTGGTGGCGGCGATGCGGCCAAAGTCGAAGGGATTATCCACGATCGGCATAAAGAAATCGGTGGTGCTGATGACGGAGGTCCCGTTGCCGAGATCGTATACCGCCGCGTCATCCCGCGTCTCATTGCCTACCAGCAGGTTCGGATCGACAAATTTCGCCTGCTCGCTGTGCAGAATGGTCTCCAGCACCTTTGGCGAAATTTTGCACCCGCAGCCTGCCCCGTGGCTGTACTGTGTTAAACGAATAGCCTGCTCGCTCATGGACATCTCCTGTCAATACGGTTCCTGACTCATTAATAGCGCTATGGTAGCGCTTAGAAATAGCGGACGAAAGGGGATGTGTCCGGGATGCTCACCGTGGTAGCGGCTTTTAGCTGCGGCGTGCCAAGGTAGAGGAAGCCCACGATCTGATCCTGCTCGCGACACGCTAGCGCTTCGCGCACCACCGGGCTATCGGTCAACGGCCCGCTGCGCCAGATGCCGTTAAAGCCCTGCGCCTGTGCCGCCATCTGCATCGCCATGACCGCGCAGCCTGCGGAAAGAAGCTGCTCCCAGCGCGGCACCTTCGGATGCGCTTCACAGTGTGCGACCACCGCAATGATGAGCGGAGCACGAAATGGCGCGCTGCGAGCCTTGTCGATACCCTTCTCATCCTGTCCGGCCTCGGTGGCCGCCCGGGTCAGCAGCTGGCTAAAGCGCTCGCGCCCTTCCCCCTCCACGATGAAAAAGCGCCACGGCTGCAACGTACCGTGGTCCGGCGCACGCATGCCGGCGCGCAAAATATTTTCCAGCATCTCGCCTGCCGGTGCAGGTTCAGCCAGCCGGGAGGCGCTACGACGGTTAACGAGCAGTTCAAGTGCGTCCATTAGTTAACTCCTGTCATCAAATTTGGGCATAAAATTAACATGCGCGGGAACTTTGTTACAGCGTCGAGGGTGATTCCTGCTGACAAGAGGCCGCCGGGTAATTAGGATAACCGCACATTCCCGCACGGGGTGCGGTGGTTGTTAAACAGGTTAGGGAGAAGACATGCGAACCCTTTGGCGTATTATTGCCGGATTCTTTAAATGGACGTGGCGAGCGCTCAATTTTGTGCGCGAACTGGTGTTCAATATTTTTTTCATCTTGTTGATTCTGGTAGGCGTCGGCATCTGGATGCAGCTGAGCTCTGGCCCGGCTGAGCATACCAGTCGGGGGGCATTGCTTCTTGATATCACGGGCGTGGTGGTGGACAAGCCTTCCAGCAGCAGCAAGCTCAGCGCGCTGGGTCGCCAGCTGTTTGGCGCGAGCTCAGACCGCATGCAGGAGAACTCCCTGTTTGATATCGTGGAGACCATCCGTCAGGCACAGGCCGACCGCAATATTACCGGGATTGTCCTCGCTCTGAAAAACTTTGCCGGAGGCGATCAGCCCTCGATGCAGTACATCGGTAAGGCGCTGAAGGCGTTCCGCGACAGCGGCAAGCCGGTCTATGCCATCGGGGATAACTACAGCCAGGGGCAGTACTATCTTGCCAGCTTTGCCAATAAAGTGTGGCTCTCGCCGCAGGGCGTGGTCGATCTGCACGGCTTTGCCACCAACGGCCTCTACTACAAATCCCTGCTCGACAAGCTGAAGGTCTCGACCCACGTTTTCCGCGTCGGTACCTATAAGTCCGCCGTTGAGCCGTTTATCCGTGACGATATGTCCCCCGCCGCGCGCGAAGCGGACAGCCGCTGGATTGGCGAGCTGTGGCAGAACTATCTGGGCACGATTGCCGCTAACCGCCAGATTACCCCGCAGCAGGTCTTCCCTGGCGCGCAGGGCGTGCTGGATGGCCTGAGCAAAGTCGGTGGCGATACCGCCAAATACGCGCTGGACAACAAGCTGGTGGATACGCTGGGCAGCAGCGCCGATGCGGAAAAAGTGCTGGTTAAACAGTTTGGCTGGAGCGATGAGGATAAAAACTATCGCGCCATTAGCATGTATGACTATCCGCTGAAAAAACCGAGCGAGGTGGGCAGCAGCGTGGCGGTGATCTTTGCCAACGGCGCCATCATGGACGGGGAAGAGACGGCGGGCAACGTCGGGGGCGACACGACGGCCTCGCAGATCCGCGACGCCCGTATCGATCCTAATGTTAAAGCCATCGTGCTGCGGGTTAACAGCCCTGGCGGCAGCGTCAGCGCCTCAGAGGTGATCCGCGCCGAACTGGCCGCAGCGAAAGCGGCGGGCAAACCGGTAGTGGTCTCCATGGGCGGTATGGCAGCATCGGGCGGCTACTGGATCTCGACTCCGGCCAACTACATCGTGGCTAACCCCAGCACGCTCACCGGCTCCATCGGTATCTTCGGGGTGATCAATACCGTTGAGAAGAGCCTTGATGAGCTGGGCGTCCACACCGACGGCGTGGCGACCTCCCCGCTGGCGGATGTCTCGGTCACTAAAGCCCTGCCGCCACAGGTGCAGCAGCTGATGCAGCTGAGCATCGAAAATGGCTATCAGCGCTTTATCTCCCTGGTTGCCCAGGCGCGTAAATCGACGCCGGAGCAGGTAGACAAGATTGCTCAGGGTCACGTCTGGACCGGTGAGGATGCGAAAAACAACGGTCTGGTGGATGCGCTGGGTGACTTTGACGATGCCGTGGCAAAAGCCGCCGAGCTGGCGAAGCTGAAGCAGTGGCACATCGAGTACTACCAGGACGAGCCGACCCTCCTGGCCCGCATGATGGACGGCTTCTCCGGTGAGATCCGCGCCATGCTGCCGCAGGCCTTGCAGGCGTATCTGCCTGCCCCGCTGGCCGCGGCGGCGGATACGGTAAAAGCCGAGACCGATAAGCTGGCGGTATTTAACGATCCGCAAAGCCGCTACGCGTTTTGCCTGACCTGCGCCAACATTCGATAACACATCTCCCCCCGCCACCGGGGGGATTTTCTTTGCGGTACAAGAACTGACAACCATGCAAAAAAAATCAATTTACGTCGCCTACACCGGCGGGACCATTGGTATGCAGCGCTCGGAGCAGGGCTACATTCCGGTCTCTGGTCACCTGCAACGCCAGCTGGCGCTGATGCCCGAGTTCCATCGCCCGGAGATGCCGGACTTTACGATCCACGAATACGATCCGCTGATGGACTCGTCAGATATGACCCCAGAAGACTGGCAGCATATCGCGGACGATATCAAGGCTAACTACGATCGCTACGACGGCTTTGTCATTCTGCACGGCACCGACACCATGGCTTTCACCGCCTCGGCGCTGTCGTTCATGCTCGAGAACCTTGGCAAGCCGGTAATTGTGACAGGGTCACAAATACCTCTCGCTGAACTGCGCTCGGATGGGCAGATTAACCTGCTCAATGCCCTCTACGTGGCGGCGAACTTCCCGATTAACGAAGTGACGCTATTCTTCAACAACCGTCTGTTTCGCGGCAACCGCACCACCAAGGCCCACGCGGACGGCTTTAACGCCTTTGACTCCCCTAACCTACAGCCGCTGCTGGAGGCCGGGATCCATATTCGCCGCCTCGGCAACCCTGGCGCGCCGGGCTGCAACGGCGAGCTGATTGTTCACCGCATCACCCCCCAGCCAATCGGCGTGGTCACGATCTATCCCGGGATTTCGGCCGACGTGGTGCGCAACTTCCTGCGTCAGCCGGTGAAGGCGTTGATCCTGCGCTCCTACGGCGTAGGCAACGCGCCGCAGAACGGCGAGTTTCTCCGAGAGCTGGAGGCGGCCAGCGCGCGCGGTATCGTGGTGGTGAATCTCACCCAGTGCATGTCTGGCAAGGTGAATATGGGCGGCTATGCCACGGGTAACGCCCTGGCGCATGCGGGGGTCATCGGCGGTGCGGACATGACGGTTGAAGCGACCCTGACTAAGCTACACTGGCTGTTGAGCCAGGATCTGAACGCCGACGCCATTCGTCAGGCGATGACCCAGAACCTGCGCGGCGAGCTAACCCCGGACGAATAAGGAGCCTGTGATGACGCAACGAGCACTCTTGCTGGTGGATATACAGAACGATTTTTGCGCCGGTGGTGCGCTGGCGGTGCCGGAGGGCGATAGCGTAGTGGACGTGGCTAATGCGCTGATTGACTGGTGTAAAGCCCGTGGTGATGCGGTGGTAGCTAGTCAGGACTGGCACCCGGCCGATCACGGCAGCTTCGCCAGCCAATACGGTGTAGAGCCCTATACTCAAGGAACGCTGGACGATCTACCGCAAACCTTCTGGCCCGATCACTGCGTACAGGGAAGCGAAGGGGCTGAACTGCATCCCCTGCTTCAGCAAAAAGCCATCGACGCGGTTTTTCACAAGGGTGAAAACCGGACCATCGACAGCTACAGCGCCTTTTTCGACAATGGCCATAAGCAGAAGACTGGCCTGGATGCCTGGCTACGCATGCGCGGCGTCACCGAGCTTATCGTGCTGGGTCTGGCCACGGACTACTGCGTGAAGTTTACCGTGCTGGATGCCCTACAGCTGGGCTATCAGGTCAATCTGATTACCGACGGCTGCCGGGGGGTCAATATTGGCAAGCAGGATAGCGCCCAGGCGTTTATGGACATGGCGTCCGAAGGCGCGACGCTCTATACGCTGGCAGATTGGGTAGAGACGCACGCCTAATTAACGCCCGGTGGCGCTACGCTTACCGGGCCTACAGGAGTGTGTAGGCCGGGCAAACGCAATGCCGCCCGGCGTTTACCAACGCATTACTTGAATGTTGCGATCGGTTTGGGCGCGATGCCAAACTCCTCTTTCAGCTGCTGTTTGCTCTTCGTCACCATCTGACCGTTGGTATCGATAGTCATATGCTGCGCATCGGTATTGTGGCGCGCCTGCCAGAGCATGACCAGCTGCAGGCTGTTCTCTTTCTGTTCCGGGGTCAGCGCCACGCCATCAGGCCATTTCCCCGTCTCAACCGCGGTCGCCAAACGCTGATACACCTCAGGCGTCATGCTGGCAACAAGCTCATTAATTTCCATCGTTCACCCGCTCTCGTGGAATAATTTGCTGAATCGATTCTTTAGCCCTTAATCTGCTCGCCATCAGCCTCATCGTTGAAGCTCAGAGAAGCTGAATTTACGCAGAAACGCTCCCCGGTCGGCTGCGGGCCATCAGGGAAAACATGGCCTAAATGGGCGTCACAATTGCCGCAGCGGATCTCAATTCGCTGCATGCCATGTGAGTAATCGTTAAGATAACGGATTGCATTTTCACTCACCGGCTCATAGAAGCTCGGCCAGCCGCAGCCGGAGTCATATTTGCTCTGGGAGTTGAACAGAGCAGCATCGCACACCAGGCAGTGGTAAACGCCTTCACGCTTGTTATGCAACAGCTTACCGCTAAAAGGCGGCTCTGTACCGTGGTTTTGCGTCACATAAAACTGCATTTCAGTAAGGCTGTTTTTCAGGTCATCCTGAGAGGATTCATTAGCCATATGCTTGCTTCTCGCTATAGGTTCATTTACATCTTTTGTCTGATTCTAACAAAACATTAACAGTGGCGTCCTGACTTTTGTTCTAAACTTAGGCGGTGCGAAAATGTAGCGGAGGAATTGTGATCTATTTCACGTTTTTATCCTGCGTGCCCTTTAAAATCCACGCCGGCGACCCCATACGGGTTGTAGCTGATTGGAATAGTGAGACGACGTCGCCGCGCAAAGGTTATGCACAGGATTGATTTGTCGCAATGATTGACACGATTCCGCTTGACGCTGCGTAAGGTTTTTGTAATTTTACAGCCAACCTTTTATTCACTAACAAATAGCTGGTGGAATATATGACTATCAAAGTAGGTATCAACGGTTTTGGCCGTATCGGTCGCATTGTTTTCCGTGCTGCTCAGGAACGTTCTGACATCGAAATCGTTGGCATCAACGATCTGTTAGACGCTGACTACATGGCGTACATGCTGAAGTATGACTCAACTCACGGTCGTTTCAACGGCACCGTTGAAGTCAAAGACGGCCATCTGGTTGTTAACGGCAAAACCATCCGTGTTACCGCTGAAAAAGACCCGGCTAACCTGAAATGGGACGAAATCGGCGTTGACGTTGTTGCTGAAGCTACCGGTATCTTCCTGACCGACGAGACTGCTCGTAAGCACATCACTGCTGGCGCGAAAAAAGTTGTTCTGACCGGTCCGTCTAAAGACAACACCCCGATGTTTGTTAAAGGCGCTAACTTTGACAAATACGAAGGTCAGGACATCGTTTCTAACGCATCCTGCACCACCAACTGCCTGGCACCGCTGGCGAAAGTTATCAACGACAACTTCGGCATCATCGAAGGCCTGATGACTACCGTTCACGCGACTACCGCTACCCAGAAAACCGTTGATGGCCCGTCTCACAAAGACTGGCGCGGCGGCCGTGGCGCATCCCAGAACATCATCCCGTCCTCTACCGGTGCTGCTAAAGCAGTAGGTAAAGTACTGCCAGAACTGAACGGCAAACTGACTGGTATGGCGTTCCGCGTTCCGACTCCGAACGTATCCGTTGTTGACCTGACCGTGCGTCTGGAAAAAGCAGCGTCTTACGAAGAGATCAAGAAAGCTATCAAAGCCGCTTCTGAAGGCGACATGAAAGGCGTTCTGGGTTACACCGAAGACGACGTTGTGTCCACCGACTTCAACGGCGAAATCTGCACTTCCGTGTTCGATGCCAAAGCAGGTATCGCACTGAACGACAACTTCGTTAAACTGGTTTCCTGGTACGACAACGAAACCGGCTACTCTAACAAAGTACTGGACCTGATTGCTCACATCTCCAAATAAGATGTGACACTCAACTTAAGAGCGACTTCGGTCGCTCTTTTTTTTGGCTTAAGACAGAGGATTGAGAAACGAATATGATTAATAAAATTTTTGCTCTTCCGGTAGTCGAAAACATTACCCCCGTGATTTCCCGCCGTCAGCTGGACGAGCTGGAGTTGATTGTCATCGATCACCCGCAGGTGAAAGCCTCTTTTGCCCTGCAGGGCGCGCATCTGCTGTCGTTTAAACCGGCAGGCGAAGAGGAGGTGCTGTGGCTGAGCGACAATACGCCGTTTAAAAATGGCGTGGCGCTGCGCGGTGGCGTTCCGGTGTGCTGGCCGTGGTTTGGCCCGGCGCAGCAGCAGGGTCTGCCCGCTCACGGTATTGCCCGCATCCTGCCGTGGACGCTTACAGCTCATAACGAAGATGAGAACGGCGTGGTGCTGACCTTCGAACTGCAAAGCAGCGACGCAACCCGTCAATACTGGCCGCACGATTTCACCCTCTTTGCCCGCTTTAAGCTCTGCCAGACCTGTGAGATTGAGCTGGAAGCCCACGGCGAGTTTGAGACCACCTCCGCCCTGCACACCTACTTTAACGTGGGCGACATCAGTGCGGTGAAGGTTAGCGGGCTGGGCGATCGCTTTATCGACAAGGTAAACAACGCTCAGGAAGATGTCCTGGCCGACGGCGTGCAGACGTTCCCAGACCGTACCGACCGTGTTTATCTGAACCCGGAAGCGTGCAGCGTGATCCATGACGGCGCGCTGAATCGCACAATTGACGTGATCCATCACCATCACAGCAACGTGGTAGGCTGGAACCCAGGCCCGGCGCTCTCTGTCAGCATGGCCGACATGCCGGACGACGGTTATAAGACCTTCGTTTGCGTGGAGTCTGCCTGCGTAACCGTTCCGCAGAAAACCACCGAAGAGAAGCCGTCCCGCCTGGCGCAAACTATTCGCGTGAACAAGCGTTAATCAGTCAACACGCTATGCCCTCTCACCCAGAGAGGGCAATTTTCCCTACACCACATCCAGCGGCGTTTTGTGTCCCGGTGCCGGAAAGGCACGATCGAGCTGGTTCAGCTCATCTTCGGTCAGGGTTAACTCAAGCGCGGCAGCGTTCTCCTTCACATGCGCCACGCTCGCGGCCTTCGGGATCGCCATCACGCCTTGATGACGAATAACCCACGCCAGCAGCACCTGTGCGGCGCTTACGCCATGCCCATGGGCGATCTCCCGAACGGTAGCGTTTTCCAGCAGGCCATCGCGCAGGCGTCCAGCCTGAGCCAGCGGACAGTAGGCCATCACCGGCAGAGCGTGCTGCTGGCACCAGGGCAGCAGATCGAACTCAATGCCACGGGAAGCGAGATGATATAGCACCTGATTGGTAGCGCAGGCTTGACCGCCTTCAACACGCCACAGCGCTTGCATATCGCTATAGTCCAAATTGGAGACGCCCCAGCGGCGAATTTTACCCTGGCGGATCAGGGTCTCCATCGCCTCTACCGTTTCGGCCAGAGAGTAGTTACCCCGCCAGTGCAGCAGATAGAGATCGAGATAGTCGGTGCCGAGACGGCGCAGGCTGGCTTCACAGGCGGCAATCGCCTTCTGGCCCCCCGCATTCCACGGGTAGACTTTCGACACCAAAAACACCTCGTCGCGCCTGCCCATAATTGCTTCGCCTACCACCACCTCTGCGCCACCGTCGGCGTACATTTCAGCGGTGTCGATAAGGGTCAGGCCGAGATCGATCCCTGCCCGAAGCGCTGCCACCTCGTTTTGTCGCTGACGGGGGTTTTCACCCATATACCACGTGCCCTGCCCGATCGCGGCCAGCGGCTGGCTGTCGGCAAACTGCACACGTTTTTCTGTCATGGTTTCCTCCTGATTTGGTTCTCCTGAAATGATTACCTTGAAATGATTGACCTACCGTAAAACAAACAGGGCGCAAGCGCCCTGTTGATATGTCTGGATCGTGCACATGAAATGCACAATGCTTTGAGTATAAGCGTTAGAAGCTGTAAGTCACCCCGGTAGAGAAGACCCCGGCCCAGGACTTATCAACCATCGGGCTGTCTTTGATCTCATCACCCAGACGGGTATAGCGACCGATACCATATACGCTCCAGCTATCGTTCAGCTGGTAGCTGGCGCTCAGCTCCAGGTAAGGACTCCAGTCGCTGTCCGGATCGTAGGTACGCAGACCGCTGCTGCGAGACTCATGTCCCGAAACGCCGTAGTAGTATTCGTTCTGGTTTTCGCTGCTCCACTCAGCACCAATCCCCGGCGTCAGCGTCAGGCCACCGTTGGTGTAGCGGTAGAGCCAGGCCAGATCCCAGCTGATACCGTTGCTGTTATCAAGCGTGTCGCCAGCCAGCGAGGTGCGTAAAAAACCGTACTGGGTGTTATGCACATAAGACAGGCCCGCCATCAGCGTAGATTTACGCTTATCGAGCTGGCGCAGCTGCCAGTCATCGCTGTCTTTCGGCCGGAAGTGGAACGGATTGTAGTAAGCAGTGACAGAGAGCTTATCGCTCTCATCATTCCAGAGATAGTAGCCGCCGCCGAGGCCGTGGAACCAGAAGTTCTCGCCTTCGTAGTTGATCACCGGGACGGGGGCGACATCGCGATCGTAATCTTTATAAGGCGTCTCAAGCACACCGACACCCGCGCCAATCGACCAGGGGCCCGCTGCGTTTGCCGTTGCGGCACATGATGCGATAAATACACCAAGCGCCAGAAATTTGAGTTTGGTCACAATCCTTTCCTTCCTGTAGTCAAATAATCAGCGGGAGCAGTGTAACCGCCCGCCTCCGTCATCCCAAATTTTTTCACTGATTATTATATAACTGAACGCAACAGCATGCTTTTTTAGCATGACAACCTGCTTACGGATAGATGACAGAGAGATGAATCGTCTGCACCGCCCCTTATCTATAAAGAAAATAAATTCAGATGAGTTATTGATATGTCATTGAAATTAGATTGGCGTCCAATGCAAGTTTTGCAAATGCCATCTACGCTTAATTTTAAGAAGGTGTATCGCGGGCGCGTTAACTGCTGGCGTTCACAACCTGGCATAAGGGTTGCTGCATTCCGGTGCTGAAGTAGAGCTAGCGTCGTTCAGCTTATCTCTTCCGGGAGCCTCCACTATTCATATGAACGGCTCTTTTCTTGTGCTAAAACGAAAGGACGCATAACTCAATCAATGGGAACATTTAAATTTAGCTTATTTAGAAAAACTTGTGCATATTTTAATCTTAAATATCAACGGTTTATACGATACATTCTTCATCGTAATCATCAGTGCTCAACAGTTACCACTTCACACACTACGTTAGTACCATGCCACTGATCCCGGTAGATTGAGGTATCGATACCGCACCCTGCTTCAAACATCCAGCCAGTATCTTGAGCGAACCTTTTGTACTTAGTACTATCACGCCTCTCATAGCACCGAACACCAGAGTACACAAAGCCTGCACTACACGTGTAATGTGCTTAGGTTGGTTATGTTGATACTGAACGAATGATAGCCTTCCGATACCTGCACATAGTTCAATGCATCGTCCTGTACATCCGGCATCAATGATAAAGTCATTTGATAAAAGCTCAGGGGTAAAGAAAGCTCCGGTCGAACCTACTGCATCCCCTACATAGTTCTGGAGGATAAACTCTTTTTCATCGTATGTTAGTGCTCCATCTGAGTGTACTAACTCCATCACCCTATTATGATTGGCAGATTCCTTTTTTGTAATTCTTACCATAAAATACCCTTGCTAAGATTTGTTCTGGGTATTAAATAAAAATTAAATAGCGAGGGTGATTATGGAAAGGAACTGGAAACCACTACTTGTATTAGTATTATTTCTTTTAGCATTTTTTGGTCTACTAAAAATATTTTGGCAAACGCCTATGTTTGCTTTGGGTTCTATATCACTAGTACTAACAGTATTGGCTGGTACGAACTTTGTTGCTAATAACCTTCAAAAACTTGTATTAAAAAATGGTGGGAAACCAATAGATATTTGGTGCGTATGTAGTATTGTGATAGCAGTAGTATCCATTTTCTTTGCATGGCATTTTGACTATGCTGGCTCTGATGAATCTATCTATTACTGCATCTTAATCACATTTTTGACAGTAATAGTATTAATAGACATGAAACTAGGAAATAAGAAGCAAAATAAACCCCAAGTAGAAATTTATGATATTCATGATGAAAATGATGAAATTACCTTTAAAGCAAAAATAAACAAAAAAGCCCCATAAGGGGCTTTCTTAGCTTCCACCAACCATGATAAGCAGTACTTGCAGTAGCTGCCCCAGCGGAACCTGAATTACTACAATACCAAATGCATCAAGTACAGGTACAATGATCCAGTTGTAGAGGATAATTAGGGTAATCACGAAACCGAGAGCGTTACGCCAGTGAAAGGTAACTTTCTCGATTTCTTCTTTGTTGGTTTCTATCTGTCCGTCTGCTTTAGTTTGAGTAACTTCTTTTTCGATAGTCTTCTTCTTTAGAAAGAAGTCCATTCCTGTTTTTACTAACTCAATTAATATACTAATCATTTTGTGATATCCTTTAGTATCTGACAAACACAAGAATATACGCGATGACCTTTGAAGATATGGTTATAAGAATATAGTACCGTTACTTCTACAGCTTCATTGAGTAGTTCAATAGCTATAACATCACCTTCATTTACACGAGGTGTATTATCATGATTGAAACTATACACTACTAAATTTCCTTGTTCTTTATCTACTTTCTTTTTTATATATTTGCTTCCAGATAGTGCGTTGTCATAAGGTATCGTAACACTTACTGGTTGAATGGATTGAAAAGAGAAGTCTGTTAATACAGAGTGATCGTAACAGGGAAATTGTTCTAAGTCTTTCATCTTAATTTCTCCAGCGGTAATCAAAAGCACCGCGTAAACTTCTTAATTGTTCTATTACTTTTTGTTCGGTTTCATCATAAAAATCGAAAATACGCTTCCTACCTACTGAACCGTAATAGCCTATTACTCTCTGCTCGCGTGCCAGTTTAGGGTTACGCTTTGAGGATTTCTTAGTAGTATCGATTAGGTAGATATTCCCGTTTTTACTTTTGACCTTCTTATATTTATTGTTCTTAGAGCGTGAACGTAGTTGTACTATGTTCCCCTGCTTCGTTAACTTAGCATTCTGGTAAGGAATGATTTTCGATTCTGTACGGTTAGAGTAGCTAGAATCTAAGACGTACTTAAGATAGGAAGTTTGACTAGGCAGTACTATGATCCGATTTACAGTCTCAAACTCGTTTACCTTCTGGTATTTGAATATCATACTTCTACCTGTGAACGGTACTACCCCACCCTTTACTTCCTGGTTAATCTTCGCCTGCATCTGGTTAGTTACAGTACGCATTCTAGTACTTAATTCTTTCTTGAATTGCTGCCCTACTCGTGGGCTATTCTTGTTTATGAATCTCTTCATATCATTGGGACTATTGCCCCTACGCCATGTCATTACTTTAATTCCTCTATCAATGTTTGCAGTACTCCAAACAACTCGTATCTGTCTTTTGGAAAATGTGCCTTACACATTACAGCTTTGTTAAGATTGTTGGCCTGTAGTCCAAAGTAACAAATCAATGCAGCCTCTATTAGTGCTGCTTCATTACTGGTCTGGAAACACCATAGAATGGATTTCTCATAATCACATCCTTCGTCAATCATTAGGTTAACGCTCCTGCTACTACTGGTATATCTTTTCCAGTCGCTACTTTGTGTAGTACTGGTGAGTTTTTTAATATCTCTCAATTTTTTATAAACGTGCTTCATACCGATGTAAAAACTACCATCATCAAACCTAATAACATAAACAAAGGCTGCGTAACGCCCACTGTCAACTTCTGATACATCCCATTGTTCTGGGTTATTAACTCCCCAGCTTTTTGTAATTCTCATAATAAATACTCCTATATGGAATATTTATGAGGAATTACTTAAATGGATTTACAATATAGATTAAAGGAATATGAAGGTACTAAACAGTATCAAGCTAAGATGAAGTACTTCAGAGATGGTAAGTTTTACCCGTACAAGGATTCTCTAGGATTTAGTACTATTGGGTACGGTCATCTTATGTTAGGTGATATTGACTACTCAGAAGGCATTACCGAAGCACAAGCTGATGCATTACTTGAGAATGATATTCAGAAAGCACAATATGAGTACAAGTCATTAGGATTAAATGTGCCTTCTGATTGGGAAGATTTTCTAATTATTATGGTCTTTCAGCTAGGCTTAGGCGGAGTGAAAAAGTTTAAAAAGATGTTAGAGGCTCTACGAGTACAGAACTATAAAGAAGCCGTAGTACAGGCAAAGGATTCGCTCTGGTACAGACAAACACCTTACAGAATCATGGATATGATTGCACAACTTAAAAACAAATAACAAAAGGGGCTTATGCCCCTTTGGTGTTTTCTAGAATTGTTAAAATCCGCTCAACCTTCAAATTCATTGCATTAATCTGATCTTCAAGAATTTTCAATGTCTTTTTCATTTCGGCATTTTCGGTTTCTAATCTATTAATACTATTTTCTGCAAGAGCAATTTTAGTTTCTATTTGACCTACTCTATCAAGTAGATCTTCTGTATCAGTTGTTTTATCACGGTAGACAGTCCATAAAAAAGCCATACCCGCAACAATGCAAGCCGCACAAGCTACGATTGTACCTAGATCCATTTCTGACCTCGTTGTTATAATTATTATAATGGGGTTAACCCATTTTATTTATCCATTACTTACTGGATTTTCACCCGCACGGTAAAGCATAATATCTAATCTATCATCAACGACCTTACCGATACCAATAGCACAACTACCAGTACGATCATCCTGTGCCGTTACATAGATATAATTCATTTTGCCACGACCTACAGCCGGAATTAGAACATTATCAACTGCATATACATAAGGTGCATACTTACCACCAGTACCAGCATCAAAATCTAAAAGTAGCCGATTGGCAATGCCATCACCACCAATGTAGACTTGAAACCTGTTCCATTTCCATGCACCTAAAATAAGATTAATATTACTATTCATTATACGGTCAAAATCTTCTCCGTTTATACGTAGAGCTGTATACAAATGATTGGCTATAGGAGTTGTGCCCCATATGTTAGGGCTACGTTCTACCCCGCTTGTTTGTGGACGACACTGATCGCCTAAAATCCTTGCAGCGGATAGAGTACCTCTAATAGTACAGCTATCATTAATAATTACGTTATCTAACGTACCGGAAGTAGCCTGAATATTACCTCTAACATTCACATTACCAAAGTTTGCAGTACCGTTCTTATTGATCATCCAACCATTAACGCCATCCCAGTTAGTACTTTGTAGCTGTTGAGATATTTTAGCTGAATCAATAATACCATCCTGAAGGTGAAAATTAAGTACACTCAATTGTGCAATTTTTGAACTGTCGATCGCGGCGGTCTGAATCTTCGCTCGTGAGACGCTTAGATCATTTATCATTGCTTCATTGATTGATGCAGTGGCAATAACTGCCGAATTTATAAATGTTTTGCCATTCTGTACTACAAATGGGTAAACTTTATCGCTTAGTTTTGCAGAGTCAGTACTGATAACGCTAAAACGATCTGCCATAACAGTAAACACAGAATCCTTTTCATCTGCTGCTAAAGCGATACCTGTAACGTTACCGTTATTACTTACCTGTACCTGCCAGCGTGAACCTAATTCATCTACGATCTGTTTCTCAACAATCCCAGTAGCTACATCACTGTTTAATAAACTATCAATTACATCGTCATTGAGCTTACTATACGGCACTTTAGTATTCTGGTTAAAACCAATGGTAGGCGACCAAACTAACTCATCCTGCCCAAACACATCATAGGCTGCTACACGAGCGAACCACGAACCATCATCGATACCGAAAGAAGTACTGTAACGGTTAGTACTACTGAAGTACTTAGAACCTGAACTAAATCCTTCATCTAATGCAATCTGCATTACGATCCCGGCGTAATCTGGAATGTTCGATTCTGTCCAATCAATGAATACTGAATCAAATCCGCTTTTTAGATTAATACCCAATAATTGTGGATGCTGTGGGTTGTTAACTTCGATCTGTACTTCTTCTGAGTAGATACCAGTACCCCAACCATGTGCAATAATACCGAATACACGATAACGGTTCAGACCGTCGCTAGTGTTCATTGCAAAGGTATAAGTCCATGTGTTAGTAGTGGTATAGTACGAGGTAATATAATTACGGTAACGGTCATATACTCTAATCTCATACGTCTTAAAGAAGTCTGCAAAAGTCTTACCATTAACTACAGTCGAACTCTGATCATCCCATCTGAAAATAAAATCTTGTGCGTATGTCTGGTTTAACCCAATGTCATCATTTACCATATCGAGATTAGTGATCTTAGGGAGTGCAAAGATAACTTGTGGCATCTGATTATAGATAGCTACTAGTTCTGATGAATATCCTAGAGTGTTATATGCTTCAATACCAAAATCATATTGAACACCATATACAAGATTTAAAATCTCATAACTTGTTGTGTACTTCCCAACATCACCAACACTAACCCATGTAGATGAGTCGCTACGCTTATAACGGATTTTGTAACCACGTACCGAAGTATCCTGACTTATATCCCATGTTAATAGTACTGTATTACCTGAAGCCGTAGCCCCTAAACGCTGTGCTCTGAGATTACTTGGCGGTGCAACATACGTTGGATTAGGTAAATTGGTTAAACCTTCCTGTGGGAACCGTCCCGGATCTTTTCCCTGATAGATACCGTCATCGTAACTGGTAGCAGTAATTTGGATAATACCCGATTTATCTACTGTCATAGGTACAGTACGAGATACTACCCGGTACTTGTTATTGACTAAGCCAGCCTCTTTAAAACTAATCGTGAACACATCGAATACTTTCATATCTGTAACGTAAGTATTGAAGGTAATAGTGTTACTGATGTACTTAGATTTTAATAGTTCGATGTTACTTAAAGTAGCTAACTGTGTTTTGTCCTGAATCCATTTATAGTTTAAATCTTTCTTAATAATATAACCGTCTTTAACTACCGTTTCATTATTGATTGCATCACTCGGATAACGAATAATATCTTCAGAATAATCGTTGTCTGGATTGGTGTAAGTACTGTCCATAGTATTCACATACTCAGATTTTGAACCTGTAGTAATATTCACGCTACCGATAATGCTGCTTTCATCGAAATGCTGAACAGGAATATCTGGTGCGTCAACCGAAAGATACAGTACACCGTTTGATTCATATAGAATGCCACCAAACGTACTCAAAATTGCTTCTATGTTTTCCTTATAAGACTTGTCATACTGGATAGAACCATTTGAATAGAAGTGGTTAGCCTTACAGTAGTTAGCCAAATTACGGAAACTAATAATATCAATATCATTAGGGTTCAGACCAAAACCAAATTCTGTATTAGTTATAAAATCATAAAGCTGGCTAGGAGGATTTGACGTTGGTTTTTTAATATTATCTGTAAGATCATAAATGAGACGCCCTTTCATTTCTAATGAGAGCGTATAGTTCATGTTTGGTAGAATCCCATCAATTAGGGAATCGTTTGTTTTCTTGATGACTGTACAGATCTGTACTAAACCATCACCACGCATTTCATCAGTCCAGCGACTGCCGCCATACTGACGTGCTAAGGTCATTGAACCACCGTATGAAGGCTTACCGAATCGTACTTCTATCTGGAGATAATTACGGAATTTTGGCAGTAACATAGACTGGGGTAACTGCCCTTCTGCCGTGATAAATGCCCCGTCTACAAGTACTGGTGCATTATCGATATAAATTTGTTTAATTACACCGCCGCCTTCAGTACCTGCACCTGGTTCTAAGCCGATCTCACCAATACTAATTGCATGTACTGTACATAGCTGGTTTGAAGTACCGTTGTATACGTTCTGCCATGCGACTATTGACCCTACTTTTACATAGGCTTCATCTAAATTATTTCGGTTAGACCCCCCATACACGATGGGTACGCCAGTACTTGGACTCGATGACCGGGCGTTACTACTTCCAGTACTGGGATATGAAACACCAGATTGTCCGATGTTCATCATCATTGAACTTGATATATAAGATAGTGCTGCTGTACCAATACCGATTGCTACAATACCAATAGTGATCACGCCTGCCGCATAAGCGGCTGCTGCTGCACTCGCCCCAGCAATCAACGCAACACCCAAAGCTGCAATTGCCATGTTTATTACTCCCCTGTAAATCTATAAATTTTTTGTTTTTCAATTGGGAAGTAATAAGAAATGGTATAGTGTGTTTTATCTTCTGAAAGTACTACTACCTTGCCCCGCCAGTACACCGTACAATGGCCTGATGTAATAATAATATCCCCATCTAATGGTTCATCTACTAATGACCCTTTCTCTTTACATAACCCTAATAAAGTAGAAAACGAGCAATTTTCTTTTGCATATTTTCTACCTGCTGATGCTGTTTTATACTTCTGATAGATTTCATCACGGTAATTAGAACCTGTGATCATATCAATAATGGTAAGTACCATAATATGGCAATCATTCTCACCGTACACTAATGGCTGTCCTGCCAAACTACTGAGATACTCAGTTATAAATCCGTTTTTCATTATTTCTTGCTACTTTTCCAGTTTTGCTCACTCGCATTCAAAATACCGATTAGGTCAAAGAATTTATCTCCCGGATGCATACTTTGATGAATACTAGTACTAGCTAGTAAGCGTTGTGTTTGATCCAGTTTCTTCCATAGACTATTTAGATTAACGGTTGTAGTACTGGTTGTGTCAGTACCCTGTACTCTAAAATCAGAGCTGAAGTAATCGATATAGCCGCTGAATATCCTGTAGGCATACAGTATTGAACCATCTGCTGGATTAACTATACCCATCCAGATATTAACTTTTGCATCATTCCATAATCCCCGTAATGCCATCGATAGATAATCCTGGCTTACGTTACTAACTTTGAAGGTTGTACCGTTGTTATTGATCTGGTTCTTTTCAACATAGTTAGCGAAACTTGAATCTAGGAAATCTGGTACTGATTTATAGACGATACCGTTATAGTTCTGGTCTGCAATAGAGTCTGTTAGATAGATATTACTTCCCTGAGCTGGTAACACATCTACCAACTTAACCATAATTCCACACTGATATAGTTCTTTTTCGGTGAGAGTACTTTTATTGTCACCTCTCATCATGTTCCAGTAGTTTACTAATACTGGATTGTTTAATACATTATTTGGAATTGACATGTTAACCTCTGATATTTTCAGTGGCTTGTATAGTCACTTCCATTACATTAGTACTGGGATATTGATAGGTAGAGTTCTGAGGCGTTAGAATGAATGAACCTTGTAGATTGTCATAGTTCAGTACTTCACTCGTCTGGATAGCTCTGGTCAAGCCTGGGAAAATAGTGAGCGTAAAACCGTTGTTACCTACTACTTTATAAAGTTTTTTGTGTCCATTGAACTGTACTAGGCTACCAACCTCTAAACTGTTTTGTGTAACTGCAATTGAAGTTGCACCTACTGAACGTGCGGCTGTTGCCTGGATAGCTCCAGTATGTGAACCAACATATGATCCCCACCACCCTAGCGGCATATCAAACGGTTTACCCTGTGCATATAATGCATAAAAGTTTGCTAGTTCTGCTCGTGTTTTTCTGTTCAACGTAACTTTAAAGCTAACGGAATAGTACTGAACTCCAACAATACGGGTAATAGTTTCACCCGACCATGTTTGATTCTGATACTGTGGGATGTTGTCTGATAGCATAAAGTCGCTGATTAATGCGTTATTCAACATATTAATAGTCCTTTATTAATAAGCCCACTTCCTGTGGGCTATATTTTATTTACTTAGTTTTTGAGACTTACGAATAGCCATGATAATATTTTCAGCATGTTTATCTAACATGCGGTTAAAAGAATCACTTGAGTTTAGATTAGAGGTTTGAACAACGTTATTTTGTGATTTCAGTACTGAATTACTAATAACTTTTGCGTGTTGCTCCGAAACAGATTGAAATTTTGCCATTAAATAGCTCCTATATTAATTAGCCCATATGGTGAGCTATATTATATTTATACGTTTTTCTTCTGAGACTTACGAATAACCTGTACAAGCGTATCGGCATGTTTATCACACATACTCTGAAACTTAGAATCTGTTAGCTCACCACTGTTCTGAATGATTAGAGGTGCATCGATTTTGATTTCTCCAGTACTGCTACTGTCCTGATTGCTCAAGTACTTTGTAAGATCCTGGTTAAGAGATTTGCCTACAACACGTTCGCCTTTTTCAAGGTTATACGTACCAGTACTGGGTAGTGAGTCCCATCCGTCATGTGCCTGGCCCTGGATCTTAGTACCTTTGATAGTACTCATGATCTTTGCACCCTCTGCCGCGACTTTTAAGCCAGCAGGGATACCCGCAGGCCATCCAAGCTTCATAGCCTCACTAGCTCCCTGTTGTATGTTAATCATACTCTGGGCGATTGCGATACCTTTGGATACTGCAAACGCTGCTACGGCTGCGGCATTACTTTCAGAGAATGCACCTGCCATCATTGTTCCAAGATCCTGTGCACCAGTTGCATACATACCTAGCGTTTTGTTTGCTGCGTCGATGTTAGCTTGTGCGATCTTGTTACTGGTGGCATCGTTGATTGCTGCCATGCGATCTTGATACTCCTGATACCCCTGTAACTTAGATTCATAGAGTTGCTGATTAAGGGCTAGTTCTGCCTGTCCGTCAGTACTGATCTTATCGAGAGTGCTTTGCCCGGCTGTCATCTGGAACGGATCGGTAGTATCTATACCTAATCGTTGGTTCTGTGCGTTCTGTATGTCTGTGAGTTGATTACCGCTTACGTTACTGCCCCCGATAGCTGCAATGTTCTGAGCTAGTTTCTTTGGGTCTGACTCATTCAACATTGATTCAGTCATTTCCTTGAACATACGCTTACGGGATTCGTACTGGCCTTTGAGCATCTCTGTAACTTCGGCTTCAGATGTTCCTAACGTTTTAGCACTCTCACGTATACGGGTTTCGATTGCGTCTTGTTGTTCATTGAACTGCTGTACCTGTACCTGAGCACCAGAACCGGCGATGGCGTTGATGGTTTGCTGTAGTACCTTCTGAGCCTGTATGCGTTTAGCTTCTACTTGCTTCTGGGCAGCTTCTGCTTTCTTCGCTTCGGACTCAGATTTTTTTTGTGCAGCTTCTGCCGCTTTATCTTCTTCGGCTGTGAGACTCTTAACGAGATCTGCACGTTTTTTCTTGTAGCCTTCAGTAAGGGTATCGATATCAGTTTGCATAGCAGTACTGTTACCGCTATAGCTACGTAAGAGACTTTTCTCTATGGCGTCTTTAGTCTGCTTGTACTGTACATCCAGAGCATCGATAGAAGCCTGTGTTGCCTGTTTCGCTGTCTGGAAGGTTTTCATAGATGCACTGATAGTACTTTTATCAACGCCTTTATTATATTCAGTAATAGTACTTTTAAGATTATCTAAGTTGGCCTGTGCTAATCCTACCGCGAAAGTTAAATTATTATTGAGTTGCTTAGAGTCTTTTTCGCTTTGTGCTACCAATTGTTGACCAAAGATAGAACTATTTTTTAATAGGTTTTGTTGAAAACCTTGTTGATAGGTCTTAACCCTATCTATTCCCTCTTGACCAGTTGCAACGGCTGCGGCGGCTACTGGCTTGCTGTTGAGGATACGGGTCATTAGATTTAGAATATCTGCAAGATTACTGGCAATAGGTGCGATAGCAGAGTTATTCCAGTTTTCCCATGCAATACTTAATGTTGCAGTACTTGCACGATACTTTTCAAATGATGCATTTTGTTCTTCAGTTAGCTGTATTTGTTGAGTACTTAATTTATTATTATATTCTTGTTCAGAATTATATTGTTTCAGTACTGTTAGCCTTTTGGCTGCATCACTACCCATAGTCTCAAACATATTGACCATTTGAGAATTACTTAAGCCTTGTGCTTTAGCTGCAAAGTAGATATGTGCATAAACATCTTCACCAGCATCTGCCATCTTTTGTAATTCCAGTACGTTCAACTTCAACGGCTGGATAACATCAGTAAGCATACTGCCCGCACCGTTTGTGAGAGCATCGCCTATTCGGTCTTTCAAGTCTTTCTGCTGATCGGCTACGTTCTCAATAGTTAAGCCAACTGCGGCATACATATTAGCCATTTGTTGTAACTGAGTAATGCCCATTTGGGACAATGATCCGGCCTGAAAAATTTCAAAAGCCTTTTCTGATTGAGCTGCTACTTTTGCCATAGTACCAGCAATTGCTAAACCAGCTACTCCTACTGCCCCTGCAAGGCTTCCAACTGCTATTTGTGTTTGTGATAGACCAGCAGTAATCCCAGAGAAAGAACCCCCTGCCCTGGTACTAAAATCACCAATACTATTTGCTGCACTTTTTAATGACCTTTGAAGTCCCGATTCATCACCCCTGATTTCAAATATCATTGATTGTGTATTACTCTGTGCCATCCTTGTTAACCCCCATCCATGTGAGCATATTATTTTTCTGTTGTTGTGCGATCCGTTTCTCGCGTTCTGCTTGCTGTTCGCTTATCGTCTTATTAGAAATTAGATTCAATGAATCAAGTTCATGAATACTGAACTTCTTGATATCTTCTTTCTTGACATTGCCAGTACTTAACCATAAAGCCTGTAATATTTCTGCATGGCGTATTTGGTCAATCTGGGCAGAATCAGGATTAACAGCTTCGTTATAAATTAGTAGGTAGTAAAATAACAAAATGGGCATGGTGCAGAGTTCTTCCACACCACACCCATTTTTATTAATAAGTGATAACCCTAGTTTAAGAATCGGATCGCGTCTTACTTTGCTTCTACATCTTCTGGTTTAAATGCTCCTTCAAACACACGACCAATTTCATGATTTAGTTTTAGCTGTACTGTCAAATCTACATTGCTTTCAACCTGCTCGGCTGAGTCAAAGATTTGTTTACCGTTCTCATCTACTACACAATGAAAAATCGCTTTAAAAGGATCTGCACAATCAGCATTATCCCGAATAGATGGAAGTTTGATATAGACCGTTACACCTTCAGCAACTTCAAATGGTGTCAATTTAACACCAATTACACTCATTAAACTTTCAAAATTCATTATTATTCTCCAGTTACTTCGCCTACTGCTACTGGAGCACCTGTTACAGAAATTACGAAATCACGAGTTACAGCACCGTCGAAATCTCCCGAAATTGCATCAGAGCTTGCGTAACCATTTACGATTGAATAATAAGCTGGACCAGTTGGATCAGCGATATTTTGATAATAGGTCACTTTAACCTGTACTAGCTTATTCGAGGCGGCTGCCGCTGCTAGCATTTCCTGACCTACTGCACCCGGACGCCAGAAAACTGATAGGGTTAGGTCTGGTACATTACGCGAGCCTGGTAATTTTTTTGCATATTGTTCACCGAACACATTCACGCTTACCATGTTAGTTTCTGCACCTGCTGCCGCTGGGAAAGCACTAACATTTTCTACTACAGTAAAAGAAGAAGCCTGACCGCCACCTACTGGAGCATCTGCAATTTCTACTTTTACGTTGTTACCAATAAACATTGTATTAAACATACTTTATTCCTTTAAAATATGGGGTGAATATCCTTTTCACCCCTTCGTCTTATTTATATATAAAGATTATAGTACTTCATATAAAGTGCTAAACCTCTTAGTAATTCCCCTGTATAAAATCCAAAGTACATACTATTATTTTGTTGTGTTGTCTCATTACCACTACGGATAGCTGGACACCATGAACCATTCATTACGTGATTAGGAGTAATCACATCGTAATTTTTTTGTATCTCTGTAAACAATAGATCTAATAGCTCATGATCTGGATAACCTGCAATTGCCATCATTGAAGCCCCGGCTAACCATAGTCCTGACATATGGCCTGTGAAACCATCGTAAAGTACTTCACCAGTATCTTTAAAATATGTTGGAGCACATCCATTGTTATTTTTCATGAACCACTTCAGATAGTTCATCCAGTTTTGACAGTACGTAATAATTTTCTGCGGTATCGCATAATCTCCACGTTGATAGAGTTCATGTACTACATCACACCCTGCAAAAAAGGCACGAGGTTCATAACCTGACCATGCTTCAGCATACCAATGCTGCATGATAAACGTATCTGGTTCCTCACCATCGGGTAAGTATGCTAATGCGTCCTGTCTGTTCCATACAAAAGCCTGAGCACATGGGCCGGGTAATGCAGGTTTAAATTTACTAGTAAACCAGTTTTGGGCATCACAGAGGAAATTAATACTATTATTTAGTCTGGTTTCATCTATTGCAGTACCTTTGAAACACCATATAGCAGGTAATTGATATCCAGGATATGGCAATCCTCGCCAACCTGAATATAGTTGTGCGTATGGATCGGTAATGTTACTGAAAGGGATTAAGCCTGGCGTATATGCAAGACTATCCAACATATATTGCTTAATTACACAGTCACCCAGGCGTGCAGTATAGCCATTACCAGTACTATCATTGAATGTTAGGTTAAGAAGTACTGAATAATCCCCAGTACCGCCATCATCATATAGTTCTGGCAGTTCATTAATACAATACCAGTCAATACGTCCTGATACGCCATCTACTGGATCATCATCAAGCAATAAAGTAAATTCCTCACGTCCTGTTAATGTAGGTTGTACTGGTACTAAATCAGGTTGAATCTCTGCCCCATCTTCTGGATCGATTACTAGCGGGTGATCAGGTTGATAGCTATTAAGTTTGAAATCAGAAAGTGCAAAGGTTTTTGTTACCCATTCACCATTAGTAGCGGGTAGCATTGCCCACCAACGCCAGTTATTATCATCACTTATACGAAAGTTGAAATTATCGTTATAGCTTCGATATGTAAAAGATAAAATATCTTGTTTCTCATTATCAAATATCCAGAAACCAACTACCATTCCCCCGTCACCATCCATAGTACTGGTAATTACGTTATCATAGTACTTTCCAGCAATGCCGGATTGATATTCGAGTTTTGTAACAGTATTGGAACCATAATCACTAATCATACGTAAATCAGCAGTAAGGTATTGCCCACCGTCTGGTTTACTGATCCGTGTAAAATGATTTAACGGTATATTCATCGCCGTAATACTGCCATCTGTATTAGTGATTGGCAGACCGCAACGATACTTAACAGCACCTGTTTCAGTTTTTGTTTTATTGGCTGTTAGAGCTACTGCAAGGCTCAATGCACTACCAGAAGTATCTACACCACCATATTCAACATAGAAATTACTTGAGTTATTGAACTTAAACCATATTGATTGCTGCTCTAGGGTAGTCTGTGCTGTCGCACTTTGATTGATGACAATGAACCCTTGCTCATCTCGTGAGTATGTAGCTACTTGATCACTGGGATAGAAGTAGTCATAAGAGATACCATCTGTGAACGGGGTTATCGCTGCTGTAGATTTACGGAAAAACTGATCGTACTTATCAATGTCTGAGTAGCCGATACAGGTAATCAACGAGTTTTGCCAGGCTAACCAGTACTTACGTTCTCCCGTAATGTCCCATAGGAGTTTAGCGGCCTGACAGAACCACAATTCGGCATCTGAAGCGTTATCACTAAAGTCCAGATCACCATAGTTATCGATAGGTACATGTACCGGGCGGTTATGCCACCGTTCGTTACGTCCTAAGAGATAACCGCCATGCTCTACCGGATTACGGGTGGCATAGTTGAAGCGGTACATACCGTTGATTGAAGCATCCTTGAGCTGGACAGTACCGATCTCACTTGTAAGCCCTGCCTCCAGTACATCACCATTACTATCTACCTTCCGGCCTGTACGGTCTACGATCCAATCTACGTCATAGGTAGGTGCTTTGTTATTCCAGTCAGTAGTACCTTCTGAATCCCATGCATACACGGTTGCGTTTACCTGGTTCCAGCCTAATGAGGCACGTTCTGGAAAGGCGAACCATACAGCATCGAGATACTCACCATAGTTAGGTGAACCATGAGGAATCTGTGTACGTCCATTAGTCCAGTTGAATAGTATCCCTTTGAATCCACCATGAGTGGGGTATTCAGGGTCTAGGGGATAGTTAGCCAGTACTGGAGCCTTTGCGTTAGCAATCCAGTTACAGCGTAGTGAACCATCTGGCGGATCGGGAAACGCTACGCCACGATAGAAAGCAAGGTGATAACCATCAAAAAACCTCTTCGCCAGTTCAAGATAGTGCGGCTCTTTAGTGCATTCATAAGCGTATACTGCACCCAGTATGGCTAGTGACTGGCCTTCTGTAGTGGCATCGCCATCCGGCTGTGCTTCCCACTGCGTTTCTGCAATGAAATGTCTGTTGTTAGCTAAGAGATAATCTGGATTAAAAACGTAATGCTGTGTTTTATTGTCCGTAGTTAATCCAGTATTTCGGTCTAAAAATTTCAAATGCCCTTCAATCATCTGAAGGGCATTGCTTAAATTACTTTTCCTGATCATTAGTGTAAATCCGCCATGAGTAGAGAACCGTACCAGGTACTGCCCCCGTCTACGGATAAAAATTGAAAAATATCTACCGAATCTTTAGTAAATGTCAGTACTGGAGGACGGCCATACGACCAAACTACGTTACCAGGCCACTGGATTTTATTTGCACCTGTACCCTGTGTAACGCATACAGTCACTGTCTGACTGTTCTTATTACCGCCAGCATTTATGATTGATATCTGTGTGTTCGGTACTGATAAAATAGCCGTGAATACACGTTTACCATCCGACATATCAAGTTCTAAAGTTTCTTCTACAGTATTTAGGTTTTTAATATCCTGAGTAATAGTTACTTTAGTATCGATATTGGCTTGTAGTACTGCATCTTTTGCATCTATTTGTGCCTTTGAATAAGTACCAACATCATTGTAATTCAATGAGACATTAGAACTTAGTGCGTATCCGTTAACAGTAGTAATACGTAGAGCAAAGAGATCATTAGCCTGATTACGGCTATAAACATCGGTAATATCTGCTGCTACTAACTGGATATTAGTACCGGACAATGGTTTGTTATTGATTAAGAATGTCTTAGGTACAAAGGTACTATTACTATAACTTAAACTAGCCATATCGGTAAGCTGTGCTGCCGTTAGAGTAATATTACCTGATAGTGCTACACCGTTTACTGTCTGCTGCTTTGAAACAAAATTAGTATTAACCTGCGTTTGCGAGTACACATCTAAAATATCTGCTGCTACAAGGTTCAAAGAAGTACCTGATAGTGCATGACCGTTTAGCTGGAAGATCTTTGGAACATACTTACTGTCTGAAGTTGTCTTAGAGTACACATCAGAGATATCGGCTGCCTGTAGGGTGATGTTAGCGTTCAGTACCTTTCCGTTGATTGTACGGGTGATAGGTACGTAACCTGCAAGATCACTTGCGGCTGCTGCACCCAGTTCAAGTAATGATGGTTTATCTGCACTGGTATAGACCTTGTACCATGCCCCAGTTGATGCACTGGAGAAGTTACGCACGTTGATAACCGGCGTACCAGTTTTCGACACTACGAGCTGCGTACCGTTACTTGAGTCCAGATTAGTGATACCTAGCATGTCAGTACCAATACTGGAACTACCAGCAGGTACTTTTACGAATGCGTTACCGTCCCGACCCTGATAGTTAGGGAACTCTGCCCCGTTAGCACCTATCCCCCAGTTGCCCCGGTATAGCTCAACCATCGATTGATCAAGAACACCTGAAGCTAATTTGGCATCTGGTGAGAAAACATAGGAGCGGGTAACGACGTTATCATAGTCAGAAGTATCGCTATAAGACGATAGATACCCGTTATACATGACATAGTTGATAGTAGTATCGTTTACGCCTTCATCTGGCATCTCTACCTTTAGCTGTACGAGTTCCTGTGAATCAACCATAGAGTCAAGTACTGCATGTTCTGATGGTACGTAGTTAACCTGAATGGTCATATCGCCATAGCTACTATCACCAGTAGTACGGGAAACGTAAGACGCTCTATAGGTTTCTACAGTACTGACAGAAGTACTTTCCGAAATTGTTGGAAATGCTGATAGTTGTTGTACTTGTTTAAACGAACTTGAATTAGGATCTGTATTGTTTGTATCGGTACTAACCCAAATCGAGGTTAGATTACCTGTAAAAATTTGTCCCATGATTATTCCCCATAGCTAAATGAAATTGATTGTGAATGTACATATGGGGTATCTATTGCATCAGCCTGATTACTCATAATGCTGTCTTCAATTCGAACATTGAATATTGCCATTGCTAAAGTACTATTAAGTTCGTTAAAAAATTCTGGCGAATAAATCATATCAAGTACTTTTTCAATTTCTTCTGATGCACTTTTAAAAGTTTGCCCTACTGCCACAAATTCAACTCTAAATTCACATAAGTTACGTACATCAGGACCGTACTGAACCTGATTAGCTCTTGTTAACTGGTTTCGGCTAACAGTACTGTCACCGATATAAACCATAGTTGTGTCATCTAAGGATGCTTTTGAGGGATATTGAAGATTCACTACTTTACTTAATTTATTCATTAAGTACTTTCTAATTTGATAATCTGCCGTCATTTAGATATCCTCCTCTAAATCGACCTTTTTTATATAGTAATAGTTAGAGATACCGCTTAAGTCATCATCTATTCTATTTACTGAATACTCTTCATTATCGATTTTGAACGAACTGTGTAACTTGATACCAGATTTTGCACTGAAGTAAGCAATAGTAGTTTGTGTATCTTCAAAAAAAATCTCGTCTTGTTCAAAGATGGCTTTAATCGTTAATGATTTTCCATCCTGAACAATAACGAGATTTTCCCCGAAAGCATTTAGAAACACATCACATTGTGTATTCTTAAATGCTCTCATAATTACGCCTTTGGTTTTACTTTTAGTTGAACGAATGCAGAATCATGTGCAATTGCTACATCTGTAAAATCCCAAACACGATAGCAGATAGTGCCAGAAGCACGATAAGTAGTATCATCATAATCCACTTCCTGACCTTGCCAGTTTGCGATAATAACATTATCAGTAAATTGACCGATTAGAATCGTATCATCAGCAATAAATTCAGAAACTACTACTTGTACTTCATCATTTAGCCACATTGCATCTGAACGATATCCTTCTACCATTGCAACCGCAGCATTGTTATCAAGTACTTTGGTCTGACGCATTTTGGATAGCATCTTGCTATTCATAACGGCCTTGCAGCGACGTACATCAACATTTGAAGAACCTAGAGTAGCAACAGCACCCTGTACATCTGCTTGAGTTAAAGTACCGGCAGTAGCGGATAGCTGTACTGGAGCAGCAGCAGCGATCTTATCAAACACAGATTGCTCTAGACCCTGAGCAGCGTAACGTAGTAGCTCTGCTTGTACGAAACTTTCAATATGTGGTGCAGTTAAAATTGCAGTTTTAGAAATTGGGATAGCACCTGCAAAAGTTTTTGGTGTAAGAATTACTTTAGAGAATGAAGAGATTGAATCTTCAACGGATTCACCTTCTGCATAAAATTTAAATACTTGAGCTACGCCATTTGCTTTAGGAATGGCAAGATTGCCACGGCCAGCAAGACCACTATACACAGTAGGGTTAAGCTCACCGAGTGCACTCTGTTTTAGCAATTCAGGAATGTATTGATCTTGAAGATCTTCAGCAACTAGGCCAGACGCTGTAGTAGTATTGGTAGAAGGTACTACACCACGTACATAGCCGTTCAAGCCACGTTCATATGATTCAAGTGAAGTTTTATCACCGCTTTTGATTGCACGAACCATATCTTTAATTAGATTTTTTTCCATTGTTTTGATTTCCTTATCATCAACAGGATTTTTATTTTCATTAATTTGACGTTTGAAGTCGGTTACGCTAATTCCTTTAGCGATTGCATCCGACACATCAATATTTAGTACTTTACCGATAGAAGTTAGCTCTAGCTGACGTTCATTTTCAGTATTTGTTAATTCATTACTATTTAGTGGTTCTTCAGCACTGTTAAGCTTATTTAGCAGGTCTGGACGACTTGCAATGATTGCTAATAGTTCATCATCACTTTGTAATGCACGTGTTTGTTCTTCGAGAACTACTTCAGCTTCTTCTTGTTCAGTTTCGAGTACTTCTTCCTGTACTTCTTCTTGAACTACTTCAGCTTCTACGTGTTCATTTTCAGGTTCATTAATATCCTGAGTATTCTCTTCCATGAGTTCACCCTCTTGAATTGTTTCACTAGTACTATTTAGTGTTTCCAATTCGATTGGGTTTTCATTTGCATTAAGACTACGACCAATACCAGCGTTAGTATCAGCAGGAACACTTACTAAACTTACTTCATAAATTTCAAAGCTAGTTACATAAATATTATTACCTTCAATACGGTAATCATTGATGTTATAGCCAATACTGATGTGAGTAAGTACGCCTTCCTTAATCATTTCCCATTCATCATTAGCAGTACTGCTAATTTTAAGAGTTGCCCGGCCTACACGATCTGAATCCATACGTGCAGAAATACAGGCACCAATTAAATGATCACGATTATGATTGAAAAGTACGGCACCAGAATTATTGAGACGGCGTAAATCTGCATTCTCACTACCACATAACAAAATTTCATTATATAATTCGCCGTTAATTTCACGTTCTACAGGCTTTTCACTGCACATTGCTACTACAACGGTTCGCGATTCAATATCAATCGCCTGTAGGGGTATCGTTAGTTCCCTCTTGTTGTTGTTCTTGATTTCCATCCTGGATATCTTCCTTATCACCTTTCTCTTTTGCGATTTCTTCCATTACTTTGCGTGGATCACCTCCTAACTCTGCAATTACTTGTGTTTTACTCTTTAGCCCTGCATCAAGTTGCATAACTTCTGCTTGAATATCCTTGACAGGATCTAGAGAAATAGGCTTCTGTGGGATATAACGAGCACAACATAGATCATCGAAATCTGAGAAACTTAGTTTTAATTTGGTATTATTTAGCATCTCATTCTTCAACCAGGCGATATAAATCGGCTTTAGTACTTTGCTGATTAGAACATTAGTACGGGAACGGAATGTAGTTTGCTGTAACTTTTCAGTTAAACGTGCAGCACTGAATGATGCATTTGAAGTATCAGAGAGAAGTGCTTGCTTAGTAACATTTAAGCCCATACTAATCTGATTCATTAGCTCATTAGTAAACTGATCTATACCATCTACGCCATTGGTTGGAGTGACAGTTTTAATATCCTGCCCTTCCGCTAACTCCCCTATAAAACCGGCCTCAAAATATTCGGTGTATACAGGCGTAACTTCATCGCGACTACCATCTACCAGATCGACCTGTGAGGTATCACTATTATTAGTTATGAATGCCATGCTTGAAGCACTAACACGCTTAGCCGTTAACGCTGCCTCTGTGAAGTTCTTGAGATCTTCCATTAGCTTACTCGTTGCTACCATGTCTGGAATGCCGCGTTCCTGAATCCCATCAGCAATAAAGTAATGGCAAATTTCAGAAGCAGGAATTACTTCATAATTAGTAGTGTCATAGTTATAAGTTACTGGATTGTATGCACAGAAATAGTAGTTAACGGGGCGGTGATACTTATCAAATTCGATACCGTTACTAATAAAGTTACCTGATGGTAGCCACTGGTTATTAGCCTGTGTTAAACGAGCTGCATCGATGATTTCTATCTTAATCATGCCGTCAATATTATGAATCCTTACAAATACTTCACCATCCTGAATACGTAGCTTCTCGCAAACTTGCTGAAAATTATCAAAAGACATTGAACCGTCAAGGCTAAAGTTAGTAGCGTTATATGCCCATCGGTCAAAAAGCTTTTCTAAAGTATTGTTGATCTGATGAAGTTCTTCTTCATCTTTGTCTAGCTCTACAGCAGGCTTAAGATAGATGCCATCACTACCAACTACACCATCTACCGATAAATTCATGTACTTTCGTCCAATAGGATTTTTCAGTACTGCATCCCTGCTAAAAGCCCTAAAGGTAGCTAACGATCTCATCAGTATGTAGTTGATATTTGTACCGCTATTTGAATTAAATCCAAAATTCAGTACAGAGGTATTACGTACTGCATGTAAATCCTTCTTCAAAGAGCTAGGTTTTACAGAGCGTTGATTCTGTGCAGTTGGTTTAATCTCTGGAAGTACTTCTTTTTGTTTTCTATTATTCCAAAACATTAGCGAGTCCTCCACGTGTTAGGCTTAAACACGGTGATACTCTTGAATGGCCTGCCATTACCCGATACGTTAAGACCGTTCATCTTTGCCCATAAGGCATTAGCACGCTTTACGTAGCGTTCACGCATGGTTTCAAGGGAGTTTAGAGATTCACTTACTAATGTTTTATTATTGATTGTTATACTGTAATTAGCCCCACCGCTAATCTTATTGGCAATTACTGCATCAATTTCATCAATCATCTGTTTTAGTTTGGCATATTCAGAAGTATGCAATACAGGGTTGATAACTTCAGAAGTAAAAGTACTCACATTGTTATTAGTGATTTGCGTACAGAATAGCATTTCGCTTGCTGTACTAATCGCCAATGGGAGAATAAATTCTTTTGAAGTATCAGACTGTAAATTATCTAGTGAAGTACTAAGACCGGATGATGTAAAACTAACTACAAGAATTGTTTTAGCGGGAACCATTACCGTAAATTCATATGGTTGTGTGACCATATAAATCTTTTCTGGTAATAATGCCATTCGATATCCTTATCATTTACCGAACCAGTTACTACCCATTCCAGTACGTCTAGACGTTTTTCTTTTTTCTGTTTTGGGAATTGGTTCTTCTGCTTTATTTATAATTTTAGTTATAGCTTTCTCTGCTTTAGATTTGTGATCACGTAATCTTCTGAAAGGTTGGCTAGTACCTATCACTGGTGCAGATAGGGAATAGCTGATCGCTATCATTGCATACACTAAACAGTCTAATGCTTCGTTACGCTTTTGGCTTTTCTTGAGTCGCCAAACTAATTTACCCCCTGCTGGCTTCAACTCTTCGGCACTAAGCTGTTCAAAATAATCTGAAGGTAGCGAACTACTGAAACGTAACTGAGTAGGTGAATCTTCTGGACTCTCTGATAACATTAAATTTAGAAGTTTACGTATATTATTTTTCTGTTCATGCACGTTTAATAGAAGTAGAGGATATTTTGCTTCTGTGCTGGCCTTGAACAGTTCGCCAGTAGTTGTAGATCTGCCTTTGATAGAGTGATACTTAGAAGATTTTCTTACCCATGTTCGTACTGTAGCCGTTGCATTACCGTTAGAACTATCAACGAACACTGCTAATGTTGGAGTATCCCTACCGCTTACAGTTCTAAACTGTTGCCTACAAAATGCATCTAGTTCTGCCCATGCAGGTGATTCAATCTTAGTACAATCGTGACCATAGAAGAACTCATGGCCTAATACATAAACATTCTTCTCATCAAACCCTAATACAGTTGCTTCAAGGCGGTCTAATTGCTGGTCAACGCCAATACAGATCCCAAGCACACTATCTGGTATTGCTTGTAAGTTAAATTCATCTTCACGTAATGATTCTAATTGGATTACATCTAATTCTTTCTGGTATTCATCTTCAAACGGCAAACCTAATTCATTGTTATAGAATGTTTGTAGGTTGAAATTGTATAGAGCATCTGCAAACTTACTTACCATTTCCTCGATTGAATTAAGCGGAGAGACCATACGGCTGATCTGATAACCAACTACACCCTTCTCACCATTAGGGTTAGTTGCGATCCATCGCCCCTTATTCACCATCTGATGCCGTGTATGTTCGTCTATTTCAACCCCACAATGAGGACATAACAAACGAGTAGTAGTACTGTCTGGTATTGATCTACCATTCTCTAATTGCTTAAAGCTAAATGCTACCTGTTCCCATTCAAAAGTATATTCATGACCACAAGTATGAGTGACAAAGTATCTTCTTTGGTCTGATAAATTATATTCAGCATTAATCAAATCATCTTTATAGAGGGGAGTACTGGAAACAACTACTAGTGCATCATCACCGAAAGTACTGGTACGGGCCTCTGCCAGTTTGATTGGATTACCTTCATCAGTAATTTCTACGTTTGAAACTTCGTCAAGCAATACTACCCGGCAAGTGATACCCCGAAGATTTCCTGGGGTATTTAAGTTTAACCAATATATGAAAGTTCCGTTTACGAGCTGCGTTTGCTTCGAATTATTCGCAGCATTTTTATTATTTTTGTCTGTCACTAATGGTGCCAGTACTTCACTGGTTTCAATAGCCGGAAGGAACTTACCATCCTTGAATTTCTTTACTTCAGATTCACTACTGGAGCCAAAAGCAAAGTTACATGGATCATTAGCCATTAGGTTAAATGCGATTGATTGTAATACTGTCGTTTTCAAAAGCTGACTACAGCTCTGTAGTACTATCCTCTTTGTCGATCGCTCCTGTGCAATATCCATAGGTTCTTTTTGGAATGAGAAAGGAACCCAATCAAGCCCCATATTAGGACCATCAACAAACTTAACTACACCATTACTAATCCATTCACTCGTTTTCTGATTCTTCGGCGGGCGAATCGTCGGTAATATCTTCGCTAGTATCCTTGTTACTTTTATCTTGTTCGTATTCATCTTCCATGATTTCCATATCTTCCGGTAGCTCAAATTCCATTGAGCCTAATTGGTACAAAGTACTGTCTATTTCTTGTTTTAATCTATCCCTTAGATCTTTAGCGTCAGTCTGTGCAAATAATTCTAGATATACTTTTGATGGGATTGCACGCATTGCTGTTTTTACCTGGAACAAGTATTCTGTTAGTACTTGCTCTATATAGACAGTACTGACCACCTCGCCGTTCTTCTCTTCTAACTCTATCTCTGCAATTGCAGCTTCTGCTTTTAACTTACGATATCTCTCTTTCTCAATTAGTTCTTTGGTATCTGTATTTCTAAGAGGGTTGAGAATATTTTCTATTACCCATTGAGTTATTTCGGGCATTGTCTTTGTGCAATCTAATCCACGTGCCACCCAGTCACGGCTAACAACACTGGGATCGTAACCATACATAGCGGCAAGTTCGGCGTACTTTATCGTTAGGCCGGTTGTTCTTGCTCTTTTAGTCATTTATTTTTTCCTTTGCTTCCCACTTGCATATAAAATGAATAATGTATGCATATCCTGTCGTGGGTATTGTTATAATATCACATACAAATTAAAGATCGCGTGGCGAAATCTACGCGTTTTCTTTCAAAATCGCAGGGGGACCCAAAAAAAGTACTGCAAAAGCATATACTTATTTTCATCAATGTTTATTGATAATAATTATCGCCATATGCACCCATGTGAATATTAATTCATTAATTAATCTGCGTGCGTTTGCAGTACTTTCACTACTGACCAATCTTGAATTGATTCTCCCCCTATACGCTGCTCTGTAAGAAGCTCTGTCAGTACTGAGTACATATCAACTACTCTCTTCTTCTCGTAGCCTGTATAGCTTTGTAGAGCGTCTGCTGAATACTTCCAACGACCTATTGTGAAGTACTGTGATTGCACACGAATGTATTTATAGTTGATTGATACTGCCTGTGGGTATACGTGAATGTCGTATTCATTTCAGCGTATATGGATAGATAGGATAGGTTCTTGTCTTGATGGTTCGTAGCCTGAGTACTGGCCTGTGTGATCGATGTGGGTTGTTCCGTTGCGATAGTGCTTGAATAGTTCCATGTTCAATACTCCAAGTGTTGTTGAAGTATTTAGAAATGGATTAGCCCACTAACATAGTGGGCAGCATAGATTAGCTTTCTAAGGTTGATTCTATTTCAAGTACTTTAACAAGTTCATAGTACTGTACGTGGTCAATTTTACACATTGGAACAATACCGAAATGTTTTTTTATAAGGCGATCATTCCAGCCTGGCCGTTTCATCAGCTCTGTATGGTCAAGAACCTTTGATTCGATACTCATAAATGCATATGCGTTGTTGAAGATAAGTGTACTCAAGATGTAGATTATATCTTTTTGTGTCACTCCTACATCATACAGTGCATCGAATGTTTTATTCCCAGCAATAGGATGGGTACTGTAGATATAATCCTCATCGTTATAATCGGCTACAATTAAGTTATGATTGTCCATCATAAATTGATAAGTGCCAGTATCACCATTGTCACACCAGTACAGTCGAGGTGTTTTATCCCCTTGTCCTCCTAGTTCATCTTGTCCTGAATGGCAATACATTGCAGTACCGATCATATATCCTGGTTTATTGGTTTCTACATAGGTTTCAAATACAGACGAAAGTACTTCATTTAACTTACCGTTACGGCTTGTCATATTTCTTATTTCCTTTATTTTATTTTGAGTTGTGATTAAGCATTATTGCTATGCCGGACATGTTAATTAATGCCGTTTGAACTGTCCAAGTCATTTATGCTGGGTTTTTTAGTAAAGCTATTTGACAGGGGTTATTTTGATATGGGCTGCAATCTATATCAGTACTTATATATTAGTGGCTATTTAGGGCTATTTTTTGACAGAACTATATGCCGTTTGGTAAGATGCTCTTACGGAAAAAATCACGCCCAAGAGGGTGTGGGATTGTAGTTAACCCCCTTGACAAACCACCCTTGAACGTGATAGACACCATCATTATCAAATCTGTATTACTACCTTTCCCTAGTACAAAACTCTGTTTTTTCTGCCCTACCCCTTAATGTTCGATATTTTGTAAATCATTATTTTGAGCTATATCAGCGTATCCACCTGAGTGAAGCTAATCGGCCTGTACTCGCCTTGTATCGCCCATACGCCTGCTCTACGTAGTGCTGATAGATAGTATCTGTCCTGTACTGGCACTATGACCTTCTCACAGTACTGGAGAAGGTTCTTAAGGATGATCGGGAAGATATCCCGGTTGATGTGTTCATCAGTAAACCTACGATCCAGACGGGCGACTTCGACCACGCCAGCCACTAACGGTAAAGTACTTGATAGATCACCACCCACAGCATCGAGCCAGATCTTTTCTGAAGAGTTATTGTCAGTAGTGAAGTACTTCACGAACGGTAGTTTGTCAGCTCTCGAATCGGTCTGAGTAGTTAGAACACAGAACAAGTTATGCTCTTGGAACCAATCGGCCTTACGTTCAATCTCGCGTACCTGTTGAGTATGTATGTCCTCTAACAGTTGTTTAGACTCTCGCCCCCTACCTATGATCACCGGGCAGCCGTTGATGTTTGCCCTTGTTCTCACCTCCATACCCAGAAGTTTTCCATCCGTGGATGTTATAGGTACTGCCCAATGATCAATTACCATTTTTTTTATTGCTCACTCTCGTTAAGTATCTGATATAGATCATTTTTTACCTTTAAAAAGCAAGAAATTTTTTAAAATCCTCCCGGAACAGGTAGGTTCTAGTAACTATTTTGAGCGGTTGAACTGACAGGTTGTGTCAATCTCTTGTCATTTTGTGGAGGGATGATTAATACTGTACATACATACAGTGATAGGGAGGGATACATAGTGACGAGCAAAACAGGTTTCAATCCGGCACAAAAAACAGGGGTACAGTTGTTCAACCATTTGGAACGTTGGTATCGTGTGTGCTATCAAGGGGCAGTACTGGAGCATGTGAGAATAGGTGAGAAGGTACTGTTTCAAAACCAGGCGGGTAAGTACTGGTTAGGTACTATTGAGCGTGATTGCTTTCTGTTCATTGGGGAGGAAGCTTTTAGTACTGTGCTTGATGCCCTGGGCTATGATGGGCAGGTAGAGAGGATGAAGGCTTTAGCGGATCAAGAGGATTGGTTCTGCGATCAGGGAGAACTACCATTTTAATTTTCTCACCCGCCCACACCTTAACAAACCAACCCATAGTGAGCGGGTGAGAACTTGCAGTATACCAAGTTATATCTTTAATGGTAAAGTTAGATAGTCATGTAATACACACGGATTTCTATCGATGGAATTTAAAAAGGCAAATACCGTTTTATTATCAACTGTAATATCACTCCTAATTATTGCTATATTAGTACTATTGAAAATTATTCTGTCAAATAATAAAAGTCTCGATTTAGGTAATTTATCTGATAGGGTATCTGCTGCATGTAACATTGTCATGGCTGGGGCTGCTATTTTTGCTGCCTACAGTGCAAAGAAATGGTTTAAGCAAAGAACCCATACAGTAGGTTTTGAAAAAGCCGAAGCGTTAATATCACTAATCGACAATCATTTTAGATGGATAGCTGTTAATAGAATACAAATGATATTTTTGTCAGGTTACCTAGATGCTGTTGAAGATGGTCTTACTCAAATAGATGGCGACATTGAAATAAACTATTTCGAACTTAAACGCAACTATGAAGAAAAAAAAGAAGAGATAAGAATTATTTTTCATCAGTTTGAATTACTTGAAAGATGGAATCTAAACTCCAGCTATAAAGCATTGATTAACAGCACCCTTGAAAATATGGAATTACATTTAACTGAAATGGTTATTAGTTTTCAGTTTACTACTTACTACATTGAATACTCCCGCGAACAAGATAAAAGATTTATGCTAATGCGTGAGAAAATCAATGAATATATGAGCAATGCTTCTTTCGCTTATCAACGGCTCGAAACAGACTATGATAAGTTTAAAAGAATTAAATTCGATGATCTTTTCAAAGTATCATAACCCAGTTTGATACATGATTTCTGCACAGTGTATACTAAAATCTAAGAAGTTTTATACTATGCCAGTACTTTGCGGTACTGGCATTTTTTACTGAATCTCTGCCCCAATCTCTTTCATCTTATCAAGTTTTTCAGGCGATAATGCTAGCTGTGCCGCCAGTAAGCCTACTCCTCAATCTGTTACCTGATACGCCATTTTCTACGCACATAATGAATCCCCAATGGTACTACCTTACAAATTATTTGAGTAAATTATGACATTTGGGTATGATTATGAATATAAAGCATGATGATAAATGGTACGACGACATGGCAGAAAAAGATTTATTCTTCAAATATTTAAGTAGTGAAACAGCTTTAACGGTGTTAAGTAATCTCACTCTAAAATTCACGAATACGTTAGATTTCAATGACCCTTTTGATTATAACCCTGCATTTACTAATCATGGTTTATCTAAATTCATTAAAATTGTTGAAGAAAAAAACAATATCAAATTTTCACGAAAGCTTGCCAGGAAGAACTTTAAGTTTTTGAAAACTGATGATTTCAGGCGTGAAGCTTCTAATGCATTTTCCGTAACATGCTTTAGTAAATCACCTCATATTGTACCAATGTGGGCACATTATGCCGACTGTCATCGAGGCTGTGTTATAGGTTTTGGCCCACCTTCGCTTGAAGAACTAGATAAAATGTTACGTAGTTCAGAATGGCTTTGGAATAGTGATAGTGATTTGTTAATCCCCCAAGACGTAAAATATACAGATCAAAGACCTACAATATTCAATTCTGCTGGCTCAATAAACTCTCGCGGAAAAGACTATAATTCATATTTAATCAAAGCCAAAGCGTGGGAATATGAACAGGAAGTCCGAGCTATTAAAATGAAACCTGCCGGTATCTACCCTTTTGAAGTTTCACAACTTCGTTCCGTTAGATTTGGGCTGAATGTTGACCCTATCATTCGCAACAAAATAATAAAATTGGTTACATCAATCAAAAGCACAAATAAAATAAACATAAGACTATTTGATGTTAAACTCGATCATCGCGAATTTCTTCTTAATGATGTTAGATGTTAAATTTACTGTGTTGGAGGCGGGACTATCTCGCCTCCATTTATTTATTTTTTGCTTGTGAAATCTTCAGCTACTTTTGTTTTAAATGCTTGTAATAAATCGCGTTCTATCTTACCAGATTTATCTTTCTTTTTGAACTCTTCAAAGTACTTCATCGCTGTCCCGTTCGGTTTACCACGAGTATTCATATGGAACTCTTTGCCGTTCCAGACTGCGTTGAATGGGTAAGCTTCCTGGTAATCAGTTGAGTACTCACGTAACAGGTTATCTACGCTTTCCATCTCTGGGCGGGATTTGATGAGCGTCTGATAGGCTTCACTATCTCGAAGGCCCGCCGGGATCTGTTTGTTCACTACTGAGTAGGACTTCTGCCCGATCACTACAGTGAAAGATTTGTTGTTACTACTGCTGGATTTTCTTTCGTGTGATTTCTTTGCCTTTACCAGTTCATCTACTAAATCACCGCCTGTTACTACTGCCAGCAGTTCTTCAACTGAGTTGAATAAGCCTGTTTCTGATAAAACCGTTTTAAGGGCTTCCATAGCTTCACGGCGGCGTTCTTCCTGAGCATCCTTCACGTAGCCTTTCACATCGTTGAGGCGATTGATCAGTACATCTATTTCCTCAAGCTCAATGTTTGCCAGCTCTTTACGGCGATCCGTATCAGATACCAGTAGGCCCACATCAAAATTATCTGCCAATACACTACGTAAGAAATTTGGTGAAATCGTTTTGATTACTGCCATTGTGATTCCTCATTGAGTAATTTTAGTTAGGGGTATGAGTTAATACCCTACTTGAAAATCATACTAGCACTACTGCAACGGTAAGGGGAGTATGTACTCCCCAATTTTACTAGTTTAGTTCATTAGCTATGAAGTCGATCATTTTGCTTACAGTACTGGGTACTGGTTTAGCTAGTTTCTCTTTGAGACTTTCGATACCAGGATTGAGGAAGCGAGAGAAATCAAGTTTACGGAATGTAAGACCTGTTAGAGATAGTGCTTCTACTGGTGATACGCGTATCTTCTTGCCATCGATACTTTTTAATGTTGATTTTGAAAGTTTGATGTACTTGCATAGGATTTCTTTTGCAGCTTTAGCTGATTTGGCCTTTAGCGGTAACACATAGGTATCTCTTTTATTAAGATCATTACTACTGCATGTGTTACCGCTAACGACTAAACCACCCCATGAACGGCTTTTACTCATTGCGGTTGCATCACCTGCAAAGTACTCGAAAAGTACCTTACCTATCACCTTATCGGCAATCTCCTGAGTTTCATGTACCTGTAGTACCTTACGCCCGTTTATCTCACTGATAACCATTTCACGTACTGTCTCACCAGTCTGTACAAAATCTGCATCTGTATGGGCTTTTGCAAAGAATTTTTCATCCTCAATGTACCCATCGATCACCGCTGCTACCTGTCCCTTCTCAAGACCTTTAGCAATCAATTTCTGTATGCTGTCATATGTCGATGTATAGAGTTCTGGGGCGGTTTCCTCGTCCTCAATGGTGTTAGCTTCCATATCTGCTTTTAACGCCCTTAGTAGGCTCTCACGCGTCTTTTTACGGGCTTCACTGAACACCTTCTTATCTGCCCGGATTTCTGCTGCGTTCTGCTCGTCACCATCAACAGCTATAGGTGCAAAAACGTTGAAGCCGTACTTCATTAGGCATTCTGAGAATGATGCAAAGTCATTGCGGTATTGCTCTGCTCTGTACTCTGCATACTCATAGTCAACACCAGTAAAGCTCACATGAAATTTACCATCATGGAAGTACACAAGATCCTGATACATCTCACCGCTGAATTGACGTACAAAACTACGGCGTAAAACGTCACTACTAAGACCCTCATAAAGCTCCTGTAGCGATTCACAGAGAGTTGCGGCCTCTTGCAGTACCTGTACGCGGTCATAGTCTGTAAGTAGCTCTACGGGCTTCCTGTCGATGAAATACCAGATAGTTTTGGTGGTGCTTACATTACGGAACCGGTTAGCAAATTGCTCAATCCGTTCTGGCACTGTGTCACCCCAAATCACTACGTCCACATCCTGAAGATCATCTTCAATAGATAGCCCTTCAACAATACTATTAGTACCAATGATCACATCATAGTGACGGCCCATATGACGCCCTTTGAAGAAGTTCTTAACATCGATTGTTTCCTTCAAATCTGCATTCACTACTAAACTACTGCGGGCTATCTTCTTCCTGACGACTTCACATAGATCTTTGTTGTTCATCAGTACAATGGTTTTGTTAGTAAGATTATTGATATGATCAATTACCAGATCATCCTTCTTAGTACTTAGCATTGTATAGATGTTTTTCTTAGCTATTGATGGTTTACGTACCCGATAGACTTTACTGAAAGTGATACTACTAAAATTCTCTGGTTCAACCGTTCCTGACATTAGAATTACAGACTTGAAGTACTGGAATGTTTCAACAAGCCGATTTATTAATTTCGATTTATATCCATAATCATGAAACAATCCGTGACACTCATCTACAACTAGGGTTAGTTTCTTGAACTTCGTTTTATCCTTTTCACGTATGATACTTTCGATCTGATTCCAGGTGCCAACACCACTACCAGCTAAATTATTATCATCAACAAAGCTATCAACAATACTTGTTAGTGGTGCAATGAATAGATAGCCAGGTATCGTACCAGTACAAACACCATTCTCATCATATTCCATAAACTGTGTAGTTTTTCCCGTACCCACATCTGCAATTAGCAAATTGATTCCAGTAGTGAAATCCATATCTGAGAAGATAGAACTTAGGTACTCATTACCTGCAAGTGTCCACTCACCATCATAGCTTGTTGCATGGGCTTCTATGCCCTCTTGAGACGCTACAGAACGCACTATACGCCGTTCTAATGCTGGGATACGTACACCCTTAGCTACGTGCTTATAAAGCCCCTCTGGATGAGCATAGAGAGGATTTGCACCATGCACTAATACGCTGTTTGGAGTACTAAAACCCGGAACACTGACGGCATCGAGTACCATGATTGCGTCATGGTCACTCATACCGATATGCTTTAGACGCTGTGCCAACAGGCGGCGTTGTTCATAGCTCAGACTGTTAGCCTGATGATCTACGATTGCTTTCGCCAGCTCCTGTAGCTCTGTATCAGTAAACTGTGCCTCATCAAACGAAACGTGTTTTGTGAACTGCTCAATACTCTGTGTTTCTACGTAGGGTAGATCTGCTGGGTTCTGATAATCGAACCATTCCCCCCGGTGATGTTCTGCGATGAACTGATCAGCAAAGACAGAGTTAACCACTGGCAAGTACTGGATCTGAATGCCCTTCTTAAAACACTCATCTGAGTAGGCGAACCGTTCAGATAGGCTTGTGTTGTAACGCTTCCAGTCCTTTGCAGGCATTGGTTCATTCAATGGAAGAATCACACGGAACCGATCACCACCCTTTAGTCCAGTACCACCACTGCTATAGAGAATGTACTCATACTTCTGTAAGTCCTGGCGTATGTCCTCATAACTTGCCCCATCATCGATATCGAGAACGATTGCATAGAAAGCAATTACGTTATCTGCTGTACGAGGCATGTTAGGCTTCATCTCTGCCATTACAATGGCATCAAACTGTTCCTTAGCCCTGTCGTATGTGTCTCTGTCCGTAGCACTAAAAGAGTGCCACTGGGATTTATCAACTATGGCATCAACCACATCTGACCATTCACCGCTAAGGTGAACGATACCCTTATCCTTACTTGAAAATCTGTTTTTATAGTGTGTGTATTTCATATTCAATTCCTTTTGTTTGTTGGCATCCTGCCAATTACTGCTTTTTAGATTTACCTTTTACTTTTTCATACCATTCTTCATATTCTGGTAATTTGTTCTTTCTCATATCTACAAAGTACTGCTTGTTGATATTTAACTTGAAGATATTACATATCCTAGCAATTGGTATGTTGCTACAAATGATATTCTCATATTGATCAAATGTTAGTTGTACTGATTTGACTTTTCTCTTTTTTCGTACTGATTTGTTTAGGTTACGGCGGTTAGTTCTTATTCTTTTCATATCACCTTCCTAGAATAAGAACTTGATTGATTAGATATTGCAAGCTACCGCTTCGACTTTTCGATTTACCTTCTTCGATTAGTTTATCTAAGAGTTGTAGCTGTGCGTCATTCAACTTGACGCCGACCATGTTTGATTTCTTTTCCTTCATAATGTTCCTTATATGTTAACTTTTGCTCCAAAATTAGACGTAAAAAGATACCTCCATTGCGGAGGCAATCTTTACAAAAGGAGGAATTGTATAATACTAACGTGCTTAACCTGACGTTAAAAGGTATTCTTTACATAGTATATTATAACACAAAAAATTATTCTGTTTCATTTATTTATAGTAAAATCAATAATAGCTTCACATTTGATAATCAAATATATTGGTCATTGTAAACTTAACTGTGTCACCAAATGCTAAATCATTCCAAACAAGGTTGTTAGCTACTGTACCCGTAAACCGTTTACCTTCTACAGCGGTAATCATTACCCAGAAACGTTCACGATTAGAACATACTTTGACTTGATGACCCGGCTTTAATAATGATAATTCTTCATAACTATATACAAAGAATGTTTCTGGATAGAGACGTGCCATTCGTTGAGCATTCATAAAACTTGGTTTACACATTAGCATAACTCCTATAATTTTTATTTTATGTATTGTCATCTTTCAGTACTGTTACCGGAAACAATATATTAGATATTAAAAGTACTGGTATAAGAATACACGAGCCTATTACTAAGCACTTGAATAGACCCGTTAAGATTGTAATTAGTAGTATTATTAATATTAAGGCTAAGTTTGACATAAGCACCTCTCTATAGAGGTATTTATAAGTTTAGCTCTGAAAGTTGTCGAAACCATACGGCGTATGTTCAAAAATCTTTCAATACCAATATGTTACGCTTTTTGACGGAGAAAATCAAGATAAATTGCATTTATTTGTTGCAAAGTAAATTTAAACGTGATAATGGAAAAGTTTCAAACTTATGTCGGATCTCGTTTGAATTTATAATTGCTCTCCCTCCCATGCCCTCTGAATGCTTAAAATAAACACTATTTGTACGTTAAAAGTACTAATCATAACTGCCAATGGATAATTTTTATTCGATATTAGCCTATAAACAGCCATGCATAGCATGTTTTATGAGCATATCTTCCTAAAACGCTCTGTATCGCGTTATACGGGGTTTTGCCCCTTACCTATCCAACTGCATTACCACACATAAAAAAACCTCGCAGGGGCTATCCTACGAGGCTGAAAATATACTTTTAAATGAGAAATGCCTAATCAATCCATTCGATCATGTCTTCATTAACTATCAAATCAAAAGTTTCTGGTTCTCTGCTCCGTAACAATTCTAGATAGTAATAGATATCTGAAACTGTTTTTAATCTTGAGATGTATAATACCCAATTTGAACCGTCAGATTGTACTTTAAATACAGTATTACCTTTTTCCTTGACAATGTATGTTCTTTCTTTATCCCGCTCAGTAATGGCTATCTCTTGTAGTACAGATCCCCCACCACGCTTGTTATCTATTACTAGGGTATGTGAAAGCACGTCATTGAAGTATTTGATATGCACAAAAATGCGTTTATCAAACACCCAATAATGTATACCTGAAAGTACTTGCTTAAGTTCTTTTCTTACTTTCGCCCGTAATTCAACATTCATCGGATCCAGCAAGCTATCCAGATTGTAGTTTAAAACAGGAATATCTTCTTGTCCCATTGAACTACTAATTCTGTTTTGAATTTCTTCTATACGATCTTGCACATCGGTTAGACCTTCCATCAGAGGTAGGGAAGTTTTTTTACCAGTTGCTTTACGTTCTGCAATTTTTGATAGGTATGTTTCTTCTTCATTACGAAGTGCTGATAACTCAACTTTGAGTAGTTCTAAGACACTATCATTATTAGCGGAGTTTTCATTCATTAGCTTATTGAAATCTACGCCCATTACAACATTTAGAATATTCTTCTCAATGCGAGTGTACTGTATAGATTTTGCATCACATCTCTTTTTCTCTTCACGAGTTCTGCATATCACATACTTTGTGCGAACATGATTATAGTGAATCGCAATATTCCCTTTGCAACACCCGCATTTGAGAATCCTGGGAAACAAGTTTGATATATAGTCATCTTGGCCTATAGTTACATCTTTACGTATTCTGTTAGCTACACCATTTTTAGTTAGCTTTGCATTCACTCTTTCAAATGTAAGATTATCTATAATCTTTTCTTCAACTACTCGCTTATCGCGAAGCACTCTGAGTACGTTTACAGTACTCCATCCATCAGGTAATTGTTTAACAATTGCCCCTGAACCTAATCCAGATTCAGACAATGTAAAAATTTGTTTAACTACTTCTGGCTCCAGTAGAAGATCTTCGGCAGGCTTCTTTTTCTCCGCCATAACGGTATCCATCATTCGATTAGCAATCGTAAATAATTCTTCGTCAATTATTTTTGGATACACGTTTGGGATTTGTTCACCATTGTATCTTTTATGTTCTCCTAGCAAACGGCGATCCCGTATCAAGCGAGAGACTCTTACCATTTGCCATCTTGGATTGTTTATCCTCTTTACAATTTCACCAGTACTTAAACCTGATTTGTACCATTCGAAACACTTAACTATTAGCTCCGCTTGTTCCTGAATGATTGAGTATTTGTTTCCAACGTTTTCCAACCAAAAGGGCATACGGTTTGATACTACTTCTCCATTAGAAGCAGCTCTAAGCACTTTGTTCTGCCAGGCGACTTTTGACCTTACTGATTTCATTAGAGATTCATTGTGTGAACGCTGTAAGATGATTTCCATCAGGATCTTAGAAAAATTGTCATCATCACGTAACACAAGACCGGTACTTATATCATGTACCGCAATACCGCTGACTACGATAAACTGAATAGTGTTTTCAGCCCAGCTAGAACGTCTGGATAGTCTGTCCAAAGATGTGACAATCAATGCGTCACCTTTGCCATATCTGCGATCACGCACATCCTGTAAAAATTTCCCCAGATTGGATTCTGGAGATATGTTGGCATTTTTGAAGGCCGACACCCCTTCGTCCGTTATGTATATCCTGTCTTTGGTGAATTTTTCGGCATTTTCCTTCAAATATTGCTCAATTATTGACCTCTGATCATCCAATCCTGCTCCACTCAATACTTGATCAAAAGACGATACACGCTCATAACAAATAGGACGGTACATAAAATTTATCCCGTTGGTTTCAACGCTAAAAGTAAAGGACTTCAAATGTTCCCATAGATTACAATAGGACGGCATGCCATGAATATATTCGATCACTATCGCCAGCGTTATGAAGCTGCCAAGGACGAAGAGTTCACCCTGCAGGAGTTTCTCACCATTTGCCGCCAGGATCGCAGCGCCTATGCAAACGCGGCAGAACGGCTACTGATGGCTATCGGCGAGCCCGTGATGGTAGATACTGCTCTGGAGCCCAGGCTTTCCCGTCTATTTTCGAATCGGGTTGTCGCACGTTACCCAGCGTTTGAAGAGTTTTATGGCATGGAGGATGCCATTGAGCAGATTGTTTCCTATCTGAAACACGCCGCACAGGGGCTGGAAGAGAAGAAACAGATCCTTTACCTGCTGGGACCGGTCGGGGGTGGTAAATCCTCCCTTGCTGAACGCCTCAAGGCCCTGATGCAGCGCGTGCCCATCTACGTGCTGAGCGCCAACGGCGAGCGTAGTCCGGTTAACGATCACCCTCTGTGCCTGTTTAACCCGCAGGAAGATGCGCAGATCCTTGAGAAAGAGTACGGCGTTCCGCGCCGCTATCTCGGCACGATCATGTCCCCGTGGGCGGCTAAACGCCTGCATGAGTTTGGCGGCGACATCACCAAGTTCCGCGTCGTGAAGGTATGGCCGTCTATTCTGGAACAGATCGCCATTGCGAAAACCGAGCCCGGCGATGAGAACAACCAGGATATCTCCGCGCTGGTGGGTAAAGTGGATATCCGCAAACTGGAAAACCACGCCCAGAACGATCCCGACGCCTACGGCTACTCCGGCGCGCTGTGCCGTGCCAACCAGGGCGTCATGGAGTTCGTCGAGATGTTTAAAGCGCCTATAAAGGTGCTGCATCCGCTGCTGACGGCAACCCAGGAGGGGAACTATAACGGTACAGAGGGGATCTCCGCTCTGCCGTTCAACGGGATTATCCTGGCGCACTCGAACGAATCCGAGTGGGTGACGTTCCGTAACAACAAGAACAACGAAGCCTTCCTTGACCGCGTTTATATTGTGAAGGTGCCCTACTGCCTGCGCATCTCGGAAGAGATCAAAATTTACGAGAAGCTGCTTAACCACAGCGAGCTGACGCATGCGCCTTGCGCGCCAGGAACCCTGGAGACGCTCTCCCGCTTCTCTATTCTCTCGCGCCTGAAAGAGCCGGAAAACTCCAGCATCTACTCCAAAATGCGCGTCTATGACGGTGAGAGCCTGAAAGACACCGATCCGAAAGCGAAGTCCTATCAGGAGTACCGGGACTACGCCGGAGTAGATGAAGGGATGAACGGTCTGTCGACGCGCTTCGCGTTTAAGATCCTTTCTCGGGTCTTTAACTTTGACCACGCAGAGGTTGCCGCCAACCCGGTTCACCTCTTCTACGTGCTGGAGCAGCAGATTGAGCGCGAGCAGTTCCCGCAGGAGCAGGCTGAACGCTATCTTGAGTTCCTCAAAGGCTACCTGATCCCGAAATATGCCGAATTTATCGGCAAAGAGATCCAGACGGCCTATCTGGAATCCTACTCCGAGTACGGTCAGAACATTTTTGACCGCTACGTGACCTATGCGGATTTCTGGATCCAGGATCAGGAGTATCGCGATCCGGATACCGGCCAGCTGTTTGACCGTGAATCCCTGAACGCCGAGCTGGAAAAAATCGAGAAGCCTGCCGGGATCAGTAACCCGAAAGACTTCCGCAACGAGATCGTCAACTTTGTGCTGCGCGCCCGCGCCAATAACAGCGGTCGCAATCCGAACTGGACCAGCTACGAAAAACTGCGCACGGTTATCGAGAAGAAAATGTTCTCGAACACCGAGGAGCTGCTGCCGGTCATTTCGTTTAACGCGAAGACCTCTACGGATGAGCAGAAGAAGCATGACGATTTTGTCGACCGGATGATGGAGAAAGGTTACACCCGCAAACAGGTGCGCTTGCTGTGCGAATGGTATCTGCGCGTTCGTAAATCGTCCTGATAGCCCGGAGCCCGGCGGCGCGTTGCTTGCCGGGCCTACAAAAGATGCGAACCGTAGGCCGGATAAGCGCAGCGCATCTGGCTTTACGCCGCAGCATAAAGTTGGCAAATGCAGTACGGGGGGCTTATGACCTGGTTCATCGACCGGCGTCTTAACGGCAAAAACAAGAGCACGGTTAACCGCCAACGTTTCTTGCGCCGTTATAAATCGCAAATCAAGCAGTCGATCTCCGAGGCGATCAACAAGCGCTCGGTGACCGACGTAGAGAGCGGCGAGTCCGTCTCGATTCCTTCAGAAGATATTAGCGAACCGATGTTCCACCAGGGCCGCGGTGGCCTGCGCAACCGCGTACATCCGGGGAACGATCACTTTGTGCAGAATGACCGTATCGAACGTCCGCAGGGCGGCGGCGGCGGTGGAGGCAGCGGCCAGGGTCAGGCAAGCCAGGACGGCGAGGGCCAGGACGAGTTTGTCTTTCAGATTTCGAAAGATGAGTACCTTGACCTGCTGTTTGAAGATCTGGCCCTGCCGAATCTGAAAAAGAATCAGCATCGGCAGCTTAACGAGTATAAAACGCACCGCTCAGGCTACACCTCCAATGGGGTGCCAGCCAACATTAGCGTAGTACGCTCACTGCAAAACTCGCTGGCACGCCGGACGGCGATGACGGCGGGTAAACGACGCGAGCTGCGGGCGCTGGAGGAGGATCTTACTACCGTCTCTAAGAGCGAGCCGGCACAGCTGCTCGAAGAGGAGCGGCTACGCAAGGAGATTGCCGAGCTGCGGGCGAAGATTGAACGTGTGCCTTTTATCGACACCTTTGACCTGCGCTACAAGAACTATGAGAAACGTCCAGAGCCTTCAAGCCAGGCGGTGATGTTCTGCCTGATGGACGTCTCTGGCTCGATGGATCAGGCGACCAAGGATATGGCCAAGCGTTTCTATATTCTGCTCTATCTCTTCCTGAGCAGGACCTATAAGAACGTAGAGGTGGTCTATATCCGCCACCACACGCAGGCTAAAGAGGTCGACGAGCATGAGTTCTTCTACTCACAGGAGACCGGCGGGACGATTGTCTCCAGCGCCCTGAAGCTGATGGATGAGGTGGTTAAGGCGCGCTACGATCCGGCGCAGTGGAATATCTATGCGGCGCAGGCGTCGGATGGCGATAACTGGGCTGATGATTCACCGCTGTGTCATGAGATTCTGGCGAAGAAAATATTGCCGGTGGTGCGCTACTACAGCTATATCGAGATCACCCGTCGGGCGCATCAGACCCTCTGGCGTGAGTATGAGCACCTGCAGTCGACGTTTGAGAACTTTGCAATGCAGCATATCCGCGATCAAGAGGATATTTATCCGGTGTTCCGCGAACTGTTCCACAAGCAAACGTCAGATTCTCACAGCTAACATCTACCTAGCCGGTAAAGCGATTTACCGGCTTCCATCACCCCATCCGCTCCAAAATAAGCACCGACGCGACCAGCACGGCGATGATGCCTAAAAAGGATGAGGTAATAATCAGCGTCTCGGTCAGCATCGGATCGTTCATTTTGTCGTCTCTGTTCTGCGCGATACAGCATTCATAATAGAGCGACATGAACATTCGATGACAGCCAAAGTGGTTTTAAGTGAAACTTTTAGGAACTTTCGCAGCGGGGAGAAAAAGTTCTGTTGGCACACGCAGATACGGTAAAGTAAGCGAGCTTATATTTTTGTCTGGAACCTTCTTTTATGTTCGATACCACTCTGTTTATCCTGCTGGGGCTGACTGCCCTCGGATTCATTAGCCACAACACCACCGTTGCCATATCGATCATGGTGCTGATTATGATCCGCATGACCCCGCTGAACGTCTATTTTCCGTGGATTGAGAAACAGGGCCTGACCATCGGGATTATCATCCTGACCATTGGCGTGATGGCCCCGATCGCCAGCGGCACGCTACCCCCCTCAACGCTGCTGCACTCCTTTGTAAACTGGAAGTCACTGATCGCCATCGCGGTAGGGATCTTTGTTTCGTGGCTTGGCGGACGCGGCGTGGCGCTTATGAGCGCGCAGCCCTCGCTGGTGGCCGGGCTGCTGGTAGGGACGGTACTGGGCGTGGCCCTGTTCCGGGGCGTGCCGGTCGGGCCACTGATTGCGGCGGGTCTGGTGTCGCTGCTACTGGGCCGCCAGTAGGCTGCGGCGCTGCCAGCGCTTAACCGCGTGCTCCAGCAGGGTACAGAGCAGGTAGTAGACCAGCCCGGTAAAGATAAACAGCGCCGCCGGGTAGACCTGTACGCGGTTGTTAACCTGCCCCGCAACGGTAGTGAGCTCCGGAACGTTGACGATAAACGCCAGCGACGTGTCTTTCAGCAGCGCAATCAGCAGCCCCACATAGGAGGGGAGCGCGTTGCGCAGCGCCTGCGGAAGCAGCACCCAGCGCAGCAGCTGCACGCTGCTGAAACCACCTGCCAGCGCCGCTTCATGCTGCCCCCTGGGCAATGAGCCGATAGCAGCCAGCGTGGAGTACATTACCGAGGCGGAGGTAAACCACGCCAGCGCCAGAGTCACGGTCACCGCGCCGGGCAGATCGGCTCCGGTCAGCATCGGCAGTAGAAACCACAGCCAGAAGATAACGAAGATCAGCGGAATGCCGCGGATGATCTCCGCCCAGGCAAACAGCACCCGACGCGGCCAGCCCTTAAAGCGCCAGGCTAAGCAGGCCAGCGCGATACCGCCGGGAAAGGCCAGCAGCGCCGCCCCGAGGGTCATCAACACCGACAGCAGCACGCCGCCCGGCTCGCCCTGAGCAGCACGGCCCAGCAGCAGATAGTCCAGATTATCGGTAATCACCGTGATATTAGCGATCATCCTGCACCTCCTTGTGCGCCAGCGCCCTCTCCTGCCTCGATGCACGCCACCACATCGGGGCGTTAAACAGCAGGCTCATCACCAACCCCAGCAGCAGATAGAGCACGCTGCCAACGGCAAATGCCTCCAGAGCATGGGCGTTATAGCTCTCAATCTGGCGGGTCTGATAGGTCAGCTCGGCAAAGCCAATCCCGGTCGCCAGCGAGGAGAGCTTCATCAGGTTCAGATACTGTCCCACTACCGGCTGCCAGGCGTTGCGTAATCCCTGGGGCAGCAGCACCCAGCGAAACAGCGCCAGCTCGCTGAATCCCTGCGATTTCGCCGCCTCAATCTGTCCCTTCGCCACGGCGTGCAGCCCGGCCTGGATCTCCTCGACCAGAAAGGCCGCGGTAAACAGGCCCAGCGCCCAGGCGGAGCTGAGAAACTCCGGCGTAAACCACCAGACATCGCCCGGCAGGATGCTAAAGGCGTGATCGTCATTAACATACTGGCGAAAACCCAGCGGCAGCAGGTTCCAGGCGGCAAAGTACCAGAACAGCAGCTGAACCAGCAGCGGCGTATTGCGAAACAGCGACACCCATACCGCCACGATGCCGCGTCCCACCGCGCCTCCCGCCAGACGGAGGGCCAGCAGCAGCACGGTCAGCGCCGTGGCCAGCACGATGCCAGCGACGGTCACCCAGACAGTGGTGAGAAAACCGGAAAAGATCCACTGCGCAGGCTGGCCGGTAAGCACCCCGGCCCAGTCGAGATGGATGTGCATTACAGCTCCCTGCTTTCAGCGTGCAGCGGGTTAAGCACCTTCTGCAGGAAGCGCTGCGCCCGTGGGTGCTGCGGCGCGGTAAAGAACTGCTCCGGTGCAGCTTGCTCAAGGATCTCGCCGCCGTCGATAAAGATCACCCGGTCAGCGATCTCGCGGGCAAACTGCATTTCGTGGGTCACCACGATCAGCGTCATGCCGCTGTGCGCCAGGCTACGCATGACCTGTAACACCTCGCCAATCGTTTCGGGATCGAGCGCCGAGGTCGGCTCGTCAAACAGGATGATGTGCGGCTTTGCTGCCAGCGTGCGGGCGATGGCCACCCTCTGCTGCTGGCCGCCGGAGAGCTGGGACGGCAGGTGGTGGGCCTTATCGCGCAAGCCGACCCGCTCAAGCAGCGCCAGCGCCGTCTCCTCCGCCTCACGCGGGGACTGGCCGTGCACTTTGGTTAGCGCCAGAGTGATGTTATCCAGCGCGTTAAGATGGGCGTAGAGGTTGAACTGCTGGAAGACGAAGCCCACATGGCGACGCAGCTCGCGCAGCGCCTTGCCTTTCAGGGTGCTGGTGGGTTTACCATCAACGTAGATTTCGCCCCCGCTTACCGTCTCAAGCTGGTTAATCAGACGGATCAGCGTTGACTTACCCGAGCCGGACGGCCCGCAGACGGCAAGCACCTCGCCAGCACGAACCTGAAGATCGATCTGCTTTAACACCGGGTGATCGCCATAGCGCTTGCTGACCTGGCGGAATTCGACCGTGCCCGCCTGCACGGGAAACGCCTCCGTGGCACTAGCCACAGAGGCGGAGAAAAGACCTGCAAACATATTACTTCGCTTCTATTTTAAAGCTGCGCGGCTGGGGCGTTTTGGTCTGCGGACCAAACCAGGCATCGTAAATTTTGGCCGCGTCACCGCTCTGCTCAAGCTTCACCAGCTCGCTGTTTACCGTGTTCAGCAGTGCCGTTTCACCTTTGGGTACGCCCACGCCAATCTCCTCTTTAGAGAGCAGATCCGGCAGGATTTTAAACTTGGCTTTATCCGGCGCTTCCGCCAGCAGACCAGCCAGAATAGTGCTGTCCTGGGTGATCGCCTGCACGTTGCCGTTACGCAGAGCGGTCAGGGCCAGCGGAATATCGTCATAGGCCAGCACGCGCGCCTGCGGGAAGCGCTGATGCAGCGCCTGCTCGCCGGTGGTGCCTTTTACCGCACCGATACGCGACTTGCCGTAGGCGTCCAGCTTATCCGCGCCGTCTGCCGCCACCAGGAACTGCTGGCCGGTAACAAAGTACGGCGTGGAGAAGTCGATAACCTGCGCACGCTCTGGCGTAATGGTGATGTCGGCAACGATCAGATCAACCTTGCCAGACTGCAACAGCGGAATACGGTTCGCCGGGTTAGTCGCAACCAGCTCCAGCTTGACACCGAGGCTTTTCGCCAGCGCTTTTGCAAAGTCGACGTCATAGCCCACGATATCATGGGTTTTGGGATCGACTGCGCCAAACGGCGGGTTTGCATCAAAGGTGGCGACTTTCACCACGCCAGCCGACTTAATGTCGGCCAGTTTATCGGCATGAGCGGCAAAAGAGAGTGTTGAAAAGAGCGCCAGCGTGGAGAAGGTCCATGCTTTTTTAGTCTGTGTAAACGTTGCCATGCTTAATCCCTGTTATCCCTTGTTATAAGTATTAAGCGCTACGTTCACATAAGCTTTGGCGTCAGACAAATATCAAAAAGTGCATTACATATCCATAAATAGAATAAGGCTATATACGCAGGCGCTGTCCGTTGCTTTCATCGCAGCGAAAAAGCGTTATCCTATCGGCAACGTATTCAACCTGAGAAAACAATGACTAGCCTGACCTCCTCCGGCCGCAAGCAGGGACTGCTGCTGATTGCCGGGATCTTAATGATTGCCACCACCCTGCGCGTAACCTTTACCGGTGCCGCCCCGCTACTGGATGCTATTCGCGCCGACTACGGCCTGACCACGGCGCAAACCGGACTTCTGACCACCCTGCCGCTGCTGGCCTTTGCCCTTATCTCCCCGCTGGCGGCCGGTGCCGCCCGCCGCTTTGGCATGGAGCGCAGCCTCGCCACCGCGCTGATCCTTATTTGTGCAGGTATTGCCCTGCGCTCGCTGCCGTCTGCGACGCTGCTGTTTATCGGTACGGCGATTGTCGGCTGCGGAATTGCGCTGGGTAACGTGCTGCTGCCCGGCCTGATTAAGCGTGACTTCCCCGGCCAGGTCGCAAAGCTGACCGGTGCCTATTCCCTGACGATGGGGGCAGCCGCCGCGCTGGGTTCGGCGTTGGTTGTGCCCTTGGCGCTACACGGATTTGGCTGGCGGGGGGCGCTGCTGATGCTGATGGCGTTCCCACTCGTTGCCCTGCTGCTGTGGCTGCCTCAGACCGGCCGTCGGGCAGCAAGCAGCCTGACCCAGGCGGGTAGCCTGCAAAATCGTGGGATCTGGCGATCGGCGCTGGCCTGGCAGGTGACGCTCTTTCTGGGGATCAACTCGCTGATCTACTACGTGGTTATCGGCTGGCTGCCGGCGATCCTGCTGAGTCTGGGCTACAGCGAAACCCAGGCGGGTTCTCTGCATGGCCTATTGCAGTTGGCAACCGCCGCGCCAGGCATTGTTATTCCGCTGATCCTGCATCGCCTGCGCGATCAGCGCAGCATCGCCGCACTGGTGGCGCTGATGTGCGCCGTCAGCGCCGCCGGGCTGTGGCTGGTTCCCGCCCACGCGGTACTGTGGACGGTCATCTTTGGTTTCGGCTCGGGTGCGACGATGATCCTCGGTCTGACCTTTATCGGCCTGCGTGCCAGCTCGGCGCATCAGGCGGCGGCGCTCTCCGGCATGGCGCAGTCAGTGGGCTACCTGCTGGCGGCATTTGGCCCACCGCTGATGGGCAAGATCCACGACGCCAGCGGCGACTGGCGCATTCCGCTGATCGCCTGCGCTCTGCTCGCGGTGGTAATGGCCGTGTTTGGCGTCTTTGCCGGACGCGATCGCGAGATCGACGCCCGGTAAGAGAGAGGTGATGAGAGATTAGTTACTGGCGACGCGCAGCAGCGCATGCACCAGCGGCGCGGGACGTCCACTTAGCGCGGCACGCTCGTGCTGAAACAGCGTCGCAACAAAGAACGGGTGCGTGATCAGCTCAACGGCGCGCACTTCGCCCTCCTCATCCCAGCCGGTGACGCGCAGATCGGTCTTATCCAGCTCGGCGGCAAACTCTGGCGACACCCCATAGTTACAGTGATAGCCCTCATCAATGGCATCTTTGCCGTAGGCGCGGGCAATCAGCGTATTAGTGCGCAGCTCGATAGTGCCGGTCTGCTCCACCAGCGAGCAAGCCAGCGGCGTCACCACCATCCGTCCTTCACTGTCGGTTTCAGCATGTGCCGCATCGTCCCAGCCCATGACGTTGCGCGCGTACTCAATTAACGCATGCTGGAATCCGCCGCAGGTACCGAGAAACGGCACGCTGTTCTCGCGGGCATAGCGAATCGCCGTGAACGCGCCCTGAGCATTTTTATAGGGGCTAGCGGGCACAACCCAAATGGCGTCGTAGCCTACCAAATCCTCTTCGCTGCCGATTTCTTCCGTTGCCAGCCAGTCGTAGTCGGCCGTCAGTTCCTGCACGGCGGCGGCATCATCAATCGCCAGAGGGATCGCCTGATGCGCAACAACGTCAGGGTTATAGTCGCCTACGAGGGCAATACGCAGCGTTTTTTTCAAAGGAGTGTGTTCCATGCGGGAGTCCTTATGTCAGGGGCAAATTACGGATAACACAAGGAGCCTCAGATTACCGATCTTTTACAGGTATCACAATACCTTAAAATAGGTGGGCGACGGATGACAGCATTTTTCATACTGCTGTATTACCCTGTGGCTATTGTCACCTTGCCCTATGTAGACCATGAAAACCAAGATCCTCGTGAGCGCCTGCCTGATGGGCTTTAAGGTGCGCTACAACGGCAGTGAAAAGCAGGCGGTAGAAGCCACACTGGCACGCTGGCAACAGGAGGGACGGCTGGTGATCCACTGTCCTGAGCTGGCAGCCGGTCTGCCGGTGCCGCGTCTGTCGGCGGAGATTAGCGGCGGTACTGGGATCGACGTAATGCGTAATGCGGCCCGCATTACAGAGAGCGACGGTACCGATGTGACCGGGCACTATCAGCTGGCCGCCTGGCTGGCACTACGTGCGGCGCAGGAGGCAGGCTGTCGCGCCGCGCTGTTAACCGACGGCAGCCCGACCTGCGGCAGCCGCGCTATTTACGACGGCAGCTTTAGCGGTCAGCGCCAGCCGGGAATGGGCGTGGCCGCGGCACTGCTGGCTGAACACGGTATTAAGGTATTTTCAGAGCAGGAACTGCCCGCGCTCATTGACTTGATCAACGCGCACGACGCAAATTAGCACCACTCGCGGGCTTCCTCTTCTTCCGGCAGGGAATCTGGCAGAAGCGGCATCAGGTGCTCGGCGCGAACAAACGCAAAACCGTGCTGGCCGTCAAAGGCCACAACGTCCCCGGTGACCAGCCATAGCGCACGTGGGGCGGTAACCGGCATGTCGGTCATCACACCGTTAACCGGGTTCAGGAAACGGTCTCCCGGCTGGCACAGCGCAAACAGCTCCACGGATTTACCAATATTGCGGCGTCCAGCTGGAGTTTGTGCGCCAATAATCATTGCCAGGCTGCCCGGTTTTAACTGAAACATAGCTCTCTCGTTCACAGAAAAATAGAATTTGCGGTTAGGATAATTCCTAAGCGAAATTTTACTCCGAGAGACAGGTCATTGTCACCACAGTAATTCATGCCTGCGATCAAAACCTCAGCTGATTTCAGATAGAGGAGAAAACATGATATATGAATCCGCCACTTTTCATGTTTTACTATGCGGACAGCGTAAATATTAACCATAACGTATAAGGGTTTTTTGCCTCTATACCGGAGTAAAAGATAGTCATGTCAGATATTATTCTGGCTCGCGTCTCGGAAACGCTCGCAAGTGAACAAACCGTTGAAAGTCTGGTTCGCCAGCTGCTGGAGATGCTTGAGCTGGTAACCGAGATGGAGTCAACCTACCTGACCAAAATCGATATTGATGCCCGCCTGCAGCACATCCTGTATGCCCGAAACAGTAAGCAGATGAATATCCCTGAGGGGCTCTCTGTGCCCTGGGGCGATACGCTCTGCAAGCGCGCTCTGGATGATGAGTGCTTTTTCAGCAATGACGTGGCTACGCACTGGAGCGACTGCGGCCCTGCTCGCGCGCTGGGCATCAAAACTTACCTCAGCACGCCCGTTCATCTGGCAGATGGGACGCTGTACGGCACGCTCTGCGCGGCCAGCGCCGAAACCCATGCGCTAAGCGTGCGGGCAAATCAGGTTCTGCAGCTCTTTGCCGGGCTGATCTCTCAGGCGATCCAGAAAGAGTCGCTGGTGGCGCAGCTGCGGGAAGCCAATGCGGCGCTGATTTCCCACTCCTACACCGATGCGCTCACCGGCCTGCCAAACCGGCGGGCGATATTTGATAACCTCACTACCCTTTTCTCGCTGGCGCGCCATCTGGATGTGCCGGTGATCATCGCTTTTATCGACCTCGATAACTTTAAGTCAATCAACGACAGCTTTGGCCATGACGTGGGCGATCTCTTTTTAGTCCAGGTGGGCCAGCGGATCATACGTCAGTGCGACGCCAACGACATCGCTGGCAGGCTGGGCGGCGATGAGTTCATGCTTGCCTGTCCAGGTAGCGCACGCGGGAAAAGCGACGAGACCTATCTCAGCGAGCTGAAAGCGCGCTTGAGCGGTCACATTACCGGCGACTATAGCCTGGGGGATGTACGGATCTATTACCCCGGTGCCAGCATTGGTATTGTTGAGGTTGACCCGACGCAGACCGACGCCGATACTGCCCTGCGCATGGCCGATGTCGCCATGTATCAGGAGAAGAAAGGGCGGCAAAAAAGCCCCTTTATCGTTCTGGATTAATTCAATATTCAAAGATCTTTCAGGAGTATGGCGTGAAAAAAACAACGGTTATTATGCTGATCGTGGCGATTGTTGTCGTTGCCGGTACGCAGCTGGGCTGGTGGTAATCCCTCTCGTATACCCTATTTCTTTATATCGTCTACCTGCGCTGGCTAGTAGATGAGATATTAATTTAGTGTTACAAATAATATTGCGTCGGTACGGATTTTACTGTTTTAGATCCTCATCTGAGCAGGAGCTCATACATGTTCAGCGGACTCAGCAAGAACGAAACCAAAAGGCTGGCGGCGCTTGCCCTCTTACGCAAGCACGACAAAGCGCGAGATACCGCTCTTGGCGAGTTTGCGAGTCTGGCCAGCGACATAATGGGCGTTAATAGCTGCTTCGTCACTATTTTCGACGACCAGTACCAATATATTAAATATGTAAAGAACATCTCCCAGCTGCCAATAAAATCCGCGATCCCTGAAACGATGTGTCAATATGCCGTTACCAGCGCCGAGCCGGTTTTCTGCTCCGACACCCGTACCGACAGTCGCTTTGCCGATCATTTTCTGGTTACCACCGGACAGGCCATCTTCTATGCCGCTGCTCCCCTACAAACAAAGGACGGGTTTGTACTGGGTACGCTATGCGTTAGCCATACTCATCCGGTCACGGCTACCTCGGCGCAGATTGAAAACTTCTTGCGCATTGCCGCCCTTGCCAGCACCTATCTTGAAGCCTGGTATTCGCTGGGCCGCGTGGATGGCCTGACCGGATTGCCTAACCGTCAGTCTCTTTTAAAAGAGATAGAGACGCTGGTGCTGGATAACAACACGCAGCCCTGGTCGCTGATCCTATTCGACTGTATTGATATGCCCCGCGCCTATGAACTGACCCGCTATCTTGGTCTACCTGCGGTAGAGAAGATGCTGCGTGGATTTGGCCCCCTGCTGCGCCTGCGCCTGAAGCTGCCTTCGCGAATGACGCTGTTTGCCTTTGCGCCAGGACGTTATGCCGTGCTTGTAGACGCCGCGATCGGCCAGACGCTAATCCAAAGGGCAGGTTGTCTACCGGATATTGATGCGCAGATCCGTGGCGACATTGGTATTCACTTGAAGGTAAGTACCGGCTACGTCAACTTCATTCCGCAGGATAACGATCCGCATGAAATTCTGCGCCAGGGCATCAGTGCCCTGCATGAGGCGATGCGCGAGCAAATTCCTGTTCTGGCCTTCGATCCTCTTCTCGATCAGAAGCGTAATAACCACTTCCGGCTGCTGCACGATCTGAGCGAAGCAATCAAAGCGCCGGATCAGCTCTATATGGTCTATCAGCCGAAAATTTCACTGCATACCGGTCTGACCCAAGGCTGTGAAGCACTGCTCCGCTGGCATCATCCGGTACAGGGCAACGTGCCGCCGTCTACCATTGTTCAGCTGGCAGAAAAAACCAGCTTGATGACGGATATTACGCAATGGGTCATCAAAACCGTGATTATCCAGCTTCAGTCCTGGCGCAAAGCCGGAATCGACCTGCCTATTTCCATTAACGTCACGGTAAGCGACTTCTCGCGCCGGGGTTTTGCTGACGAGCTGGAGAAGAGCCTGATGGGTGCCGGGCTTACGGTAGCGGATCTGCGTATCGAATGTCTGGAGACCGAGAAGGTGCTGGAGAGCGATGAGGCACTGTATGAGCTGGGTCAGTTGAAAAAGAGAGGCTTTAAAATCCTGCTGGATGATTTCGGCGCAGGCTATAGCAACATCAGCTATCTGCGACGCATTCCCTTCGACGTGATAAAGCTCGATCGCTCGCTAATCAGCCAGATTGTCTCCGACTCCGATAGCCGAATTATCGCCCGCAACGTCATCTCGATGCTGAAGGATTTGAACTATCTGGTTCTTGCTGAAGGAATTGAAGACAGGCAGACGGCTATGATGCTGAAGGAGTACGGCTGTGACGAGGCGCAGGGGTATTACTTCTCCAGGCCGATTTCCGCAGCGGAGATCCCGGCCTGGCTGGCAAAGGGCAGCGCAGTGGATAAGCTGCCTGGCCTGCTGCGACATGGAACCTATTAGCGTTTACTCAGCGCCAGCTTAGCGGCAAAGAGAATAAACAGCGTGCCGGTGGTGCGATCCATCCAGCGTATTACCGCGCTGCGTTTCAGGAAACGACCGAGGGGACGCGTCGCCAGAATCAGCACCGTTGACCAGGTCTGCCCCAGCACAACATGGATCGCCACCAGCCCAAAGGTCCAGGCGATGAGAGGCTGACCGTGGGGAATGAACTGTGGTAAAAAGGAGACGTAGAAGACGCCCATCTTGGGGTTTAGCAGATTACCCAGCAGCCCCTTCATAAACCCGTTCTGCTTTGCCTTTGGCGCACTACCCTCTGCCGCCGCGGTTAACCCGCCTCCGCGGCTCAGCAGCATATTCACCCCCAGCCAGCAGAGGTAAGCCGCGCCGCAGTATTTCAGAATGGAATAGGCCAGCTCAGAGACGGCGATCAGCGCCCCCAGACCAAACGCCACCATCGCGCCCCAGATAAAGCACCCGGCATTAATACCCAGCGCAACTTTAAACGCCTGGGCTCGACTCTCGACCGAGGCGGTACGCAGGACCAGCGCGGTATCCAGCCCTGGGGTCAGGGTAAGCAAAGCAGCGGCCAGCGTAAATGCCAGCAGGGAGTCATATAGGGTCAAGCTGTGTCTCCATGAATATGTAAAAGATACCTAATCATACTTTACGTCAGGCAAGTGCGGTCTATACTTCTCTCATTGTAAATGCCCGGCAATGTTCATGAAATGATTGCCCTCTGGCACACACCATTTTTGGTAGTTTTTAGTTCATTGAATTGGTTTAAACTCTCCGTCACGTAACCGAAAGGACGCAACGATGAATGTATCAAGCAGAACGGTAGTCTTGCTGAATGTGTTAGCGGCAGCAGGTCTCTTTCTGACCCTTTACTCTAAGTACAACTGGTTCTGATACTGTTTCAGAGCGGGTTGTAGGGTGATAATAGAAAACGGGAGCCAGTTGGCTCCCGTTTTTTTATTGATTAGCCGATAAGCTTTAAATCGACTTTGCGATTATTTTTTTGATCTTGATAGAAGTTTTCGTGCGAGCCGATGCTTAGCAGATAGAGCTCCAGCTTATCCTTGACCCAACTGTATCCCAGAAGCGCCTGCTGTTTGTTTAGCTGAAATTTGTGAACCCAGAGAAAGCTGAGGTCTCCCCTCTTCTGCTCGCCTATAGCTGGGTTATCAATGATTTTATCGATCTCATCCTCTACCACTCTCAGTAAAGCGGTCGGGAGTTTGTCCAACGCCTTTTCGAAACGGCGACTCTGGTAAACATCAATTTTTTGAACGCCCTGTCCTTCTGGCATATCGCGTTACCTTCTGGTTTTTGATTTCGCTTTGCGCCAGTAGGGTTTCATTGATAAAGCTGTAGGGAAGGTCCGGATTATCCTCCGCAATCTGCCCTATTTTCGCCCAGTGCTCAATCTGCCTGGGAACGCTGCGGTTTGCAGCTTCAGCATGAATCTTTACGTCGCTAACGAAGTCATCGTCTAAACGAATGCTTATAGCCATATCACCTGTCTCCCGGATTAAATCACCTTGCGTGGAAAATGCCTACGCAAAGCGTGCGCATGTTTAATATGCGACATTTTGTCGCATTATGCAATCTTTATGCTCTGATGCTGCGAGGGCGGATTTATCTGGCTTACGTTTTATAGCGGTATCTCACCGTCCCCCAGTAACCCGATTCCCCATCCGTAACTTTTTTCCAACCTGCGCGTTCGAGCTCTTTGGCTATCAGCTTGTTCATTATGCCGTGCCCCATGCTGAAAACCTGTTCGTGCTCATGGGCGAGTGCTGTCAGGTGATCCGCGACTCTTTTAGCGCGCTGTTGAGCATCTGCGCATGACTCACTCTTTGACGACGCACCCGCTAGCCAGAGCAGCCTGAAGAGTACCAGCCACAGTGAAGGCGGCAGTTTAATCGCCGGTACGTTAAAGATCGGAAGTGGGGCCTCACTCAACTCATTTAAAATGAAATCTGGCTTTACGCCCAACGTATGAAGAGAAGAAACAGCGCGAGGCAGCGGACTGCTCACAATAAAGTTACTTTTTTGACACGCTGCTTTCGCGGCAGATGCAGGCGATCCAGAAATACGTGACGCATCGTAGGCAGATACCCACTCCCGCATACCTGTCGCATTTACCCTGCCAGACTTTTTTAAATCGGGTTTGCCATGCCTGACTAACGTAATCTCCATTGCGGATACCTTCCTTCTCATTATCAAACAGCTCTAATAAATCAGCAGATTAGCATCTTCAGTGGGAGAGCAGGAAACTTTGTCAAAAGGGCAGATAACGCGCAGTGCCCCTCCGGCATCCGTTTATTTTCAGCTACGCTTCTTAAGTAAAATTTTAATTTTCTCAGGAGAGCGCATGCCGCCATTAACGTCCCCGCTTCACGCCGACCTCAAACGTTCCCTGCTCGCCACCCTTCCGCTGGGCATAGGTATGATGGCGGCAATTGATGAGGTGGTCTTCCATCAACTTCTGGCCTGGCATCACTTTTTTGACTGGGGCACCCCGGCGTTCAGCCTGCTGTCGGATGGGTTGCTGCACTCCGCAGAGCTGATTCTATTTGTGCTCGGTTTTTTTATGTTTACCAGGCTCTATCGTCGCGGCGTGCTTAATCGAACGGCAGCATGGGCGGGCTTCGTTTTGGGGATGGGGGGTTTTCAGCTGTTTGACGGCATTGTCGATCACAAGCTGCTCAGGCTGCATCAGATCCGCTACGTTGAAAACGTTCTACTCTACGATGTTATCTGGAACGGGGCTGCCCTGCTGCTGTTGCTGGTAGGCTATCTGCTCTTTCGCCGCGCGCGCCGTACGGAAAGGGGTTAAGTCGTGGAGCCGATGATGCATCATCCAGAAGGCGCACCTTCAGCCGTGCTGTTTATTCTTCTGGTTATTGTTCCTGTGGTGCTGCTTGGCTTGTATCTGTTAGCCGCCTTGCGGATACGCCGTACCGCCCGTTGGAGCGGCTGGCGCATCGCCAGCTTTACCGCCGGAACCGTGCTGATTGTGGCTGCCATGCTGCCGCCGCTGGCAAGCTGGGCCCATCACGATCTGCGAGGTCATATGGTGCAGCATCTCTTTTTAGGTATGTTTGGGCCGCTTGGACTGGTATTTGGCGCGCCGGGTTCGCTTTTGCTACGCAGCGTTCCAGCCCGAGCGGCTCGTGGCATCATGAATTTTCTTCGCATCCGTCCGATACGTTTTTTGATCCACCCGGTTACCGCTGCGTTTCTGGATATAGGCGGCATGTATCTGCTCTATCTCACGCCCTTTTACACGTTGAGCATGGGCGATCCCGTACTGTTCGTTTTGCTACACGTGCATTTTGTCCTCTCTGGCTACCTGTTTACCTGGTCTGTCGCCGGGCCGGATCCTGCCCCCCATCGTCCGTCGAGAAATCTACGGCTGATAGTGATTTTCATAGCTACCGCCGCGCATGCAATCCTCGGCAAACTGATGTACGGCTATGGCTACCCGCAGGGCACGTCGGCCAGTATTGAGGAGATTCAGGCAGCGGCGCAGTGGATGTATTACGGCGGCGATCTGGCCGAGTTTCTCATTATCATCGGCTTTTTTGCGGCCTGGTTCCGCCAGCGCAGCGCCCTGCCAGGTGCTTTGAAGGATTATTAAGGTCAATAAAGGGGAGCCTATCTCACTATTAATCTTCGTAGCTGTTTGATTTCCAGACAGCGATATACTGCACTGCATAAAAACCAATCAAAGCAAGAAAGAAAGGATAAGCAATGATCTCCATCCGTACCGCAGAGGCAGAAGATGCGCCAGCTTTAGCCTGTTTATTTTTGCAGCTCGGTTATGCCACCGACGTTCAAACCTTGTGGACACAAATTCAGGATGGCGACAATCACAGGCATATTCTCGTCGCTGAACGTGTTGGAAGAGTCAGTGGCGTCATCGTAGTAAACATCATTATGCCCCTTCATGAGAATGGCGCCTGGGGCGTAATCTCTGCGCTGGTAGTGGATGAGCTGTATCGCGGGGCCAAAATTGGTGAAAGATTACTTCTCGAAGCCGAGCATTTCGCAGAGAGTAGAGGCTGCACTCAAATTGAGCTTTCAAGTAGCGAACGTAGAGAGCAAGCCCACAAATTTTACCAAAAAAATGGCTATCAAGAAGTCAGAAAGCGCTTCGTTAAAAAATTGCCCTCCGATTTGAGCTGGCATCAATAGCAGTTTCGAAAAACTTTCCCTTATGCAGGCTATGAAGGGATAAAAAACGGGAGCGCATCAGCGCTCCTCTTTATTGAACGCTAAAGTAGTTTAGCGCTTCAATTCGCTTCTTCTTCATATTGATTCTGCACTGAATGAGTAACACGGGATACAAAGGCGCTAAGGCGCTTATCCTGGACGTGGCAAGTTCACAAAACTGCGCGCTCTCTTTCTGCCAGTTTTTTTGATTATCGATGAACGCCTCTTTGTTTTGTTTGACAATGTCAGAGTTGCTATCACTATACTCAACGTTTGGTAGAAGCCACTCATTCGACTGCACGGTAGCTAACGATTTATCAAAAGCAGCCTTCATTGCTTTATCTACTTTGCTCTCTTTATTTTTAAGACAATCAATGTAAGTTGATAAATTGTCATTGACTGATCTTTTACTTTGGCAGAGCTCGCTCTCTGGGCCAGTTAAAACTTTTTGCATCCCTGCTGCAAAAAGCGGTTGCACTAATAATAACAAAATGATTGGTAAGATTTTTCTAAAGTAGGCCATTTGCTCTTTCAACCGTATGATGTTTTCTGTGATAGAAATTAAACAGCCATTATTCTTATCCAGCACTCAATAAGCATTTGACAGAATTTAATATTACCTCCATCTTTCAACTCATTCCTTGACTCAAGTCAGAAATAAATATAATTTTCATTTCAAAAATGGAGGGCGGCATGAATCGAGCAAATGTGATTTCCATAATAATTAGCGGTTGTCGTTATTAATTCCCTTAATAACAATCACACTTTTTGCTTAACGCCGATGCTCTCTTTACTATTACAGTTGATTATCTTTCATAAATGAGTATTTATCCTGGCTAACGGCAGGTTTTACTCATACTGTAACGGAGAATGGATGCATGGCGCGCCAAATTGCCCCAGGCTATTGTATTGTGCAACAGCCTGGAAACCTTAATTTTCAGGCCCGAGAACTGTTCAGAGATACCCGTTCCCCTGCTGCTAGCCTATTTATGAAACTCAATGCTGATACGCAGTGGCTGATTCCAGGTCAGATAGTGATCGTTGCCGACCCAAGTGACATTACACCTGCGACAACACAAATACTGTATAAACTTAGACAGGTAAAACAAAATATCCGTAATACCTTTATAGGCGTGGGTGCTGAAGATGCGAGCTTTCTTCAAAAACATTACGGCATGATTGCGGGGTTGACTAGTGCTGGTGATAAAATTTTTGGTACTACAGGAGATGTAGGAGAAAAATATTTTTCTGCCATTGAGCAGACCTTGCAAAAAATCGAGGCCACCTATCAGAATCAATATCGTACACAGGGTACGCTGATTGGTCAGCAGTTTTTTATTGAGCGTAACCACCTACTAAATCAGTTGAAAGACTTAGTAAACAAACCATTGCTCAAGTCGCTTGCTCGTCACTCTATAAAGTTTAGACCCTACGAAGATATGCGTCGGGCATTAAATCTTTCTAGTCGCTCTATTGTGCATGAATGGTCAACTGCTGGTGTTATGGGTTTACCTGGTTATTCAACCTATATAGGAAATGCTGCCAAAGCTGCGCGTTTCCTGAAGTACGGTGGCTATATAGGAATACTTTTTTCTTTCGCTGGTGTTAGTAGTGAGGTTATCAATAACTGTACGCTCAAGCGGGAAAACGAATGCAAGCAGATTGCTTTTCAAAAATATACTAAGTTTGCTTTTAGCACTGGTTCGGGTATAACTACTGGAGCATTGGGCGGTGGAGCTATGTTAGGGCTCTGCGCTATGGTCGGCATTACTACAATGGGTATGGGTGGTGTCGCATGTGCTGCGATAGGTTCTATCGCAGGGAGTTACGCTGGTAGTGCAGCAGGGGAAAAACTGGTCAATAAATTTTTGGAGTCAACTGGTGATTGAAAATATACTAGCGAGGTTAGGATTATTTATAGGACTCTTTGGTAGCATTCTTATTTTTATCTCTTTCATTATTTACATGGCTAACAAAAAAAACTATGAAAATTTAGTTTCACTTTTTAAAGAAAAATATACTTTCCCAGCGCCAAGTTCATTTTATCATATGGTGGGTTTTTTCGGTGTTTTTCCAGTAAGCAGGTTTTTTATTAAACTGAGTAAGAAGAAAAAAATTTCCTTTCTTAAACAGAGCGATCCGGCCTACAGCTTTTTTGAAGAAAATGACTTAAAAATTCAACCGTGGATGAATTATCTATCCTATATTTGGATTACGGCAACGGTAGCTTACCTGATTTCAGCAATAGCAGGTGTTATTTTATCTCTTATCTATTAGTCAGCATCCCAGCCATAAAAAACGGGAGCACCATGGCTCCCGTTGTCATGTAATCCAGAATCTGGATTACATGTTTTCGATGATCGCGTCACCAAACTCTGAACATTTCAGCAGCTTAGCGCCGTCCATCAGACGTTCAAAGTCATAGGTCACGGTTTTATTGTTAATCGCGCCTTCCATGCCTTTAACGATCAGGTCTGCGGCTTCGAACCACTCCATATGACGGAGCATCATCTCTGCGGAGAGGATGATTGAGCCTGGGTTAACCTTGTCCTGACCTGCGTATTTCGGTGCAGTACCGTGGGTTGCTTCGAACAGCGCGCATTCGTCGCCAATGTTCGCGCCCGGTGCGATACCGATTCCGCCAACCTGGGCTGCCAGGGCGTCGGAGATGTAGTCACCGTTCAGGTTCATACAGGCAATCACGTCGTACTCGGCCGGACGCAGCAGGATCTGCTGCAGGAACGCATCGGCGATCACATCTTTAATGATGATCTCTTTGCCGGTGTTCGGGTTTTTAATCTTCTGCCACGGACCGCCGTCGATCAGCTCACCGCCGAACTCTTCCTGTGCCAGCTGGTAGCCCCAATCTTTGAACGCGCCTTCGGTGAACTTCATGATGTTGCCTTTGTGCACCAGGGTCACGGAGTCACGATCGTTGGTGATCGCATACTCAATGGCAGCGCGCACTAAACGCTTAGTACCCTCTTCCGAGCACGGCTTGATGCCGATACCGCAATGTTCCGGGAAGCGAATTTTCTTCACGCCCATCTCTTCGCGCAGGAACTTGATCACTTTCTCAGCGTCAGCGCTGTCGGCTTTCCACTCAATACCGGCATAGATATCTTCGGAGTTCTCACGGAAGATCACCATGTCGGTCAGCTCCGGGTGTTTAACCGGGCTTGGCGTACCCTGGTAGTAACGTACCGGGCGCAGGCAGACATACAGGTCCAGCTCCTGGCGCAGGGCGACGTTCAGGGAACGAATACCACCGCCGACTGGCGTCGTCAACGGACCTTTGATTGCTACACGATACTCACGGATCAGATCCAGGGTCTCAGTCGGCAGCCAGACGTCCTGGCCATACACCTGGGTCGATTTCTCACCGGTATAAATTTCCATCCAGGAAATTTTACGCTCACCGTTGTAGGCCTTTTGCACAGCGGCATCAACCACCTTGATCATCGGCGGCGTGACGTCCACACCGATACCATCACCTTCGATAAACGGGATGATCGGATTGTTTGGCACGTTCAGCTTGCCGTCTTGCAGGGTGATCTTACTACCTTCCGCCGGAACAACTACTTTGCTTTCCATTCACCTCTCCTTCGAGTTCGAGCGTGTTTTCGTTCTGCTGTTTTGTTAATAAATTGTAATGGGCCTGTCAATACTAACTGATTGTCGGCTGGCATGAAAGGCGCAAGTTATTCCGCTATAATGCGGCAATTGATAACATCTGAAAATACCATGCGCAAAACTTCTTTTATAGATCACCGGGTTAAGCGATTCAGCTCACAACAACCCACTCAACGTCACGGCAAAAACCACCCAAAGCGGGTGATTTTGTTCAATAAACCCTACGATGTGTTGCCGCAGTTTACCGACGAGGCCGGGCGCAGCACGCTGAAGGATTTTATCCCCGTCGCCGACGTCTACGCCGCAGGCCGTCTGGACCGTGACAGCGAAGGTCTGCTGGTGCTGACCAACGATGGCGCACTGCAGGCGCGGCTGACGCAGCCGGGCAAGCGCACCGGGAAGATCTACTACGTTCAGGTGGAAGGCGAACCCGGCGAGGACGCGCTAGCGGCGCTGCGCAACGGGGTGACGCTCAACGATGGCCCCACCCTACCCGCCGGCGTCGAATTGGTTAGCGAGCCTGACTGGCTGTGGCCACGTAATCCGCCGATCCGCGAGCGAAAATCCATTCCTACCGCCTGGCTGAAAATCACCCTCTATGAAGGGCGTAACCGCCAGGTGAGACGCATGACCGCGCACGTAGGTTTTCCCACGCTGCGCCTGATCCGTTACGCTATGGGAAATTACACGCTGGATAATCTCGCCAACGGTGAGTGGCGAGATATTGCTGAATAAGGATGAAAGTATGTTTAAACCGCACGTTACCGTTGCCTGCGTAGTGCATGCCCAGGGTAAGTTTCTGGTTGTTGAAGAGACCATCAACGATAAAGCGCTCTGGAACCAGCCTGCCGGACACCTCGAGGCCAATGAAACCCTGGTGCAGGCCGCCGCGCGCGAGCTGTGGGAAGAGACCGGCATTGATGCCATTCCCCAACACTTTATTCGCATGCACCAGTGGATTGCGCCGGACAACACCCCCTTCCTGCGCTTTCTGTTTGCCATTGAGCTTAACGAAACGTGCGCTACCTGGCCTAACGATGGCGATATCGATCGCTGTCTTTGGGTCACTGCCGATAAGATTTTAACCGCCTCTAACCTGCGCTCGCCGCTGGTGGCGGAGAGTATCCGCTGCTACCAGAGCGGTCAGCGCTACCCGCTGGCGCTGATCGGCGAATTTAACTGGCCTTTTACAAGTGATGCCTGAGGCGCGCTGGCGTGATAGAATACGCCGCCTTGAAGTTTAATGTCGCGAGTATTCTATGTCTGAAAGCCCAAAAAAAGTGATCGTCGGGATGTCCGGCGGTGTCGACTCTTCCGTCTCTGCCTACCTGCTGCAACAGCAGGGTTATAAGGTGGAAGGCCTGTTCATGAAGAACTGGGAAGAGGATGACGGCGAGGAATACTGCACCGCCGCCGCCGATCTTGCGGATGCGCAAGCGGTGTGCGACAAGCTCGGCATTGAGCTGCACACCGTAAACTTTGCCGCAGAGTACTGGGATAACGTCTTTGAGCACTTCCTCGAAGAGTACAAGGCTGGCCGCACGCCAAACCCAGATATTCTCTGTAACAAAGAGATCAAATTCAAAGCCTTCCTGGAGTTCGCCGCCGAAGATCTCGGCGCGGACTATATCGCAACCGGCCACTACGTGCGCCGGGCAGACGTCGATGGCAAAAGCCAGCTGCTGCGCGGGCTGGATGGCAACAAAGACCAGAGCTACTTCCTCTATACCCTCGGTCACGAGCAGATCGCCCAGAGCCTCTTCCCGGTCGGCGAGCTGGAGAAGCCCGAGGTGCGTAAAATTGCCGAGGAGCTGGGTCTGATCACCGCCAAGAAGAAAGATTCCACCGGGATCTGCTTCATCGGTGAGCGCAAATTCCGCGAGTTCCTGGGGCGCTACCTGCCTGCCCAGCCGGGTAAAATCATCACCGTTGACGGGGACGAGATTGGCGAGCACCAGGGGCTGATGTATCACACCCTCGGCCAGCGTAAGGGCCTTGGCATCGGCGGCACCAAAGAGGGCAGCGAAGATCCGTGGTACGTGGTCGATAAAGACGTTGAGAACAACGTGCTGATCGTCGCCCAGGGTCACGATCACCCGCGCCTGATGTCGGTGGGCCTGATTGCCCAGCAGCTGCACTGGGTCGATCGCGAAACCTTTACCGGCACGCTGCACTGCACGGTAAAAACGCGCTATCGCCAGACGGATATCCCCTGCACCGTCACCGCCCTGGATGACGAGCGTATTGAGGTCCGTTTTGACGAGCCGGTGGCTGCCGTTACGCCAGGCCAGTCCGCTGTCTTCTACAGCGGGGAAGTGTGCCTGGGCGGCGGCATTATTGAACAGCGTCTGCCGCTGCCGGTTTAACGTAGAACATTCTCCCCGTGGCGCGTATGGCTGCGGGGATACAAGGAGTGAGTGTGGCGAAGAACTATTATGATATCACCATCGCGCTGGCAGGGATCTGCCAGTCGGCTCGTCTGGTGCAGCAGCTGGCGCACCAGGGAACCTGCGATTCCGACGCCCTGCATGTCTCGCTGAACAGCGTTATCGATCAGAATCCAGATTCCACGCTGGCGGTGTTTGGCGGTAGTGAAGCCAACCTGCGCATGGGTCTCGAAACCCTGCTGGGCGTGCTCAACGCCAGCAGCCGCGAAGGGCTGAACGCCGAGCTGACCCGCTACACGCTGAGCCTGATGGTGCTGGAGCGTAAGCTCGCCGCCAGTAAAGGCGCGATGGATAACCTTGGCAACCGCATTGCCGGGCTGTCACGCCAGCTCGAACACTTCGATCTGCACTCCGACACCCTATTAAGCGCGATGGCCGCGATCTATGTTGATGTCATTAGCCCCCTCGGCCCGCGTATTCAGGTTACCGGCTCCCCGGCAGTGCTGCAAAGCGCTCAGGTGCAGGCGAAAGTTCGCTCCTCGCTGCTTGCCGGGATCCGCGCCGCCGTGCTCTGGCACCAGGTGGGCGGTGGTCGTCTGCAGCTGATGTTTTCCCGTAATCGTCTGTCTACGCAGGCGAAACAAATTCTTGCTCATTGTTAACGTCCCGGAGTTTTGTCTTATGGAATTATCCTCACTGACCGCCGTTTCCCCTGTCGATGGACGCTACGGCGATAAAGTCAGCGCGCTGCGCGAGATCTTCAGCGAATTCGGCCTGCTGAAGTTTCGCGTTCAGGTAGAAGTACGCTGGCTGCAAAAGCTGGCGGCACATGCAGCTATCAAGGAAGTTCCTGCTTTTGCTGCCGACGCAAACGGTTACCTCGATAAGATTGTCGCGGAATTCAGTGAAGAAGACGCCGCACGCATCAAAACCATTGAGCGCACCACTAACCACGACGTGAAAGCGGTCGAGTATTTTCTGAAAGAGAAAGTGGCTGACGTACCGGCTCTGCATGCGGTCTCTGAGTTCATCCACTTCGCCTGCACCTCGGAAGATATCAACAACCTCTCTCACGCCCTGATGCTGCATACCGCGCGGGAAGAGGTGGTTCTGCCTTACTGGCGCAAGATTATCGATGCGGTAAAAGATCTGGCGGTACAGTATCGCGATATCCCGCTGCTCTCTCGCACCCACGGCCAGCCGGCCACGCCGTCAACGATGGGCAAAGAGATGGCCAACGTGGCCTACCGCATGGAGCGTCAGTTCCGCCAGCTTGCTCAGGTGGAGATCCTCGGTAAGATCAACGGCGCGGTGGGTAACTATAACGCCCACATCGCGGCCTACCCGGAAGTGGACTGGCACCAGTTCAGCGAGGAGTTTGTGACCTCCCTTGGCATCCAGTGGAACCCCTACACCACCCAGATCGAGCCGCACGACTATATCGCCGAGCTGTTTGATTGCATGGCGCGCTTCAACACCATCCTGATCGACTTCGACCGTGACGTTTGGGGGTATGTCGCCCTGAACCACTTCAAGCAGAAGACCATCGCCGGTGAAATCGGCTCGTCCACCATGCCGCACAAGGTTAACCCTATCGACTTCGAAAACTCCGAAGGCAACCTGGGCCTCTCCAACGCACTGCTCCAGCACCTGGCGAGCAAACTGCCGGTATCCCGCTGGCAGCGCGATCTTACCGACTCCACGGTGCTGCGTAACCTTGGCGTGGGCATCGGCTACGCGCTGATCGCCTATCAGTCAACGCTGAAAGGCGTGAGCAAGCTTGAAGTGAACCGCGATCGTCTGCTCGACGAACTGGATCACAACTGGGAAGTGCTGGCTGAGCCGATCCAGACGGTGATGCGCCGCTACGGTATCGAAAAGCCATACGAGAAGCTGAAAGAGCTCACCCGCGGCAAGCGAGTTGATGCCGAAGGCATGAAGCAGTTTATCGATAGCCTGGCGCTGCCAGAGGAAGAGAAAACCCGCCTCAAAGCCATGACGCCTGCCAACTACATTGGCCGAGCCATCACTATGGTTGATGAGCTGAAATAATCCCCCTGCCTTTTAGCCCGCTCTCGTTTAGTGAGCGGGCTGCTTCTCCGCTGGTTTACTCTCCGTTGATTTCAATCGCATCATAATTACGTATTCGCGTTAAACTATTTACAACAAGAATTTATGGGAGCCCGGACAATGCGCGTACTCGTCGTAGAGGATAACTCTTTGCTGCGCCACCACCTCAAAGTTCAGTTGCAGGAGCTGGGGCACCAGGTCGACGCCGCCGAAGATGCAAAGGAAGCGGATTACTACTTAAATGAACACCTTCCCGATATCGCCATCGTCGATCTCGGCCTGCCGGATGAGGACGGATTGTCGCTGATCCGCCGCTGGCGTAGCCATGATGTCGCCCTGCCCGTGCTGGTGCTCACCGCCCGCGAAGGGTGGCAGGATAAGGTTGAGGTGCTGAGCGCCGGGGCTGATGATTACGTCACCAAGCCGTTTCATATTGAAGAAGTGGCCGCTCGAATGCAGGCCCTGATGCGCCGCAACGGTGGTCACGCCTCGCAGGTTATCTCTATGCCGCCGTTCCAGGTCGATCTTTCGCGTCGGGAGCTGTCCATTGACGATGAGGTGATCAAGCTGACCGCCTTCGAGTACACCATTATGGAGACGCTGATCCGCAACAGCGGCAAGGTGGTGAGCAAAGATGCCCTGATGCTACAGCTCTACCCGGACGCCGAGCTGCGAGAGAGCCATACCATCGACGTGCTAATGGGTCGCCTGCGCAAAAAGATCCAGGCCCAGTATCCTCATGAGGTGATTAATACCGTGCGCGGCCAGGGCTATCTGTTCGAACTGCCTTCATGAAGAGGCTTCGGCGGCACCTGCTGCCGCTCTCCCTGCGGGTCCGCTTCCTGCTCGCCACGGCAGCCGTCGTACTGGTGCTCTCCCTCTCCTACGGCATGGTGGCGCTGGTGGGCTACAGCGTGAGCTTCGACAAAACCACCTTTCGTCTGCTGCGCGGCGAGAGCAACCTTTTCTATACGCTCTCTAAGTGGGATAACCAGCGCTTTAGTATTGAGATACCTGAAAATCTGAATCTGCAAGGTCCCACCGTGGCGTTGATCTATGATCAGCAGGGGCAGCTGCTGTGGTCCCAGCGCAGCGTGCCGTGGTTGGTTCAGCGCATCCGCCCTGAGTGGCTAAAGAGCGATGGCTTCCATGAGATCGACGCCGACGCCGACGCCACCAGCACCCTGATCAGCGGCGATCCCTCAGCGCAGAAAGCCCTCAGCGATCTGCGCGCGGACGACAACGATAGCGAAACCACCCACTCGGTGGCGGTGAACTACTTCCCGGCGACGGCCCATATGCCACCGATGACCATTGTGGTGATCGACACCGTGCCCGATGAGCTTAAGCAGGCGCATCAGGTGTGGAACTGGTTTATCTACGTGGTGATGGCTAACCTGCTGCTGGTTATTCCCCTACTGTGGATAGCCGCGCGCTGGAGCCTGCGCCCTATCGAAGCGCTGGCTAAAGAGGTGCGCGAGCTGGAGGAGCACCACCGTGAGCGCCTGAACCCCGTCACCTCACGCGAGCTGGTCAGCCTGGTGCGTAACCTCAATCGCCTGGTGAAGAGCGAGCGCGAGCGCTACGACAAGTACCGTACCACCCTCACCGATCTGACCCATAGCCTGAAAACCCCGCTGGCGGTATTGCAAAGCACGCTACGCTCGTTGCGCAGCAATAAGCTGAGCGTGAACGACGCCGAGCCGGTGATGCTGGAGCAGATCAGCCGTATCTCCCAGCAGATTGGTTACTATCTGCATCGGGCCAGCATGCGCGGCGGCAGCGTTATGCTCAGCCGCGAGCTGCATCCGGTGGCGGCCATGCTGGATAGCCTCACCTCGGCGTTGAATAAGGTCTACCAGCGTAAAGGAGTGGCGATTACCCTCGATATCTCCCCAGAAATTAGCTTTGTCGGCGAGAAAAACGATCTGATGGAGGTGATGGGTAACCTGCTGGATAACGCCTGCAAATATTGCCTGGAGTTTGTTGAGGTCTCCGCCAGGCAGTCTGACGATCGGTTGCATATCATCGTTGACGATGATGGCCCCGGCATACCCGTGAGCCTGCGAGAGACGATTTTTGACCGTGGTCAGCGGGCCGATACGCTGCGCCCCGGCCAGGGAGTAGGCCTGGCCGTCGCCCGGGAGATCGTGGAGCAGTACGGCGGGGAGATCGTGACCGGGGAAAGTCCGCTTGGTGGTGCGCGGATGGAGGCTATATTTGCTCGCCAGCAGGAGAGCGCCGGGGATAATTAACGAATTAAGCATCCAGCCAGGCCGCCATCCGTTATAATCCGAGTCAGACACAAGACCAGGAAACTCATATGGAATATCAATTAACACTCGACTGGCCCGATTTTATTCAGCGTTACTGGCAAAAGCGCCCGGTAGTGCTGAAGCGCGGCCTGGCCAACTTTATCGATCCCCTCTCGCCGGACGAGCTGGCTGGGCTGGCGATGGAGAGCGAAGTCGACAGCCGCCTGGTCAGTCATCAGGATGGTAAATGGAACGTCAGCCACGGTCCGTTTGAGAGCTACGATCACCTGGGTGAAACCAACTGGTCGCTGCTGGTGCAGGCGGTGGATCACTGGCACGAGCAGAGTGCTGCTCTGATGCGCCCCTTCCGGGCGCTACCGGACTGGCGTATTGACGATCTGATGATCTCGTTCTCGGTACCGGGCGGCGGCGTGGGTCCGCATCTCGACCAGTACGATGTGTTTATCATTCAGGGCACGGGCCGCCGCCGCTGGCGCGTGGGCGATAAGGTGCCGATGAAGCAGCACTGCCCGCATCCGGATCTGCTGCAGGTCGATCCTTTTGAAGCGATCATTGATGAAGAGCTGGAGCCGGGTGATATCCTCTATATTCCCCCTGCCTTCCCGCACGAGGGCTACTCCCTTGAAAACTCAATGAACTACTCGGTGGGCTTCCGTGCGCCAAGCGGTCGGGAGATGATCAGCGGCTTTGCGGACTATGTTCTGCAGCGCGAGCTGGGCAGCCATCGCTATAGCGATCCGGACGTACCGTCGCGTGAGCATCCGGCGGATATTCTGCCTCAGGAACTGGATAAGCTGCGCGGAATGATGCTTGAGCTGATTAATCAGCCGGCACAGTTCCAGCAGTGGTTCGGTGAGTTTATCTCCCAGTCGCGCCACGAGCTGGACGTCTCTCCGCCGGAGCCGCCCTATCAGCCGGATGAGATCTACGATGCGCTGCAGCAGGGTGACAAGCTGGTGCGTCTCGGCGGTCTGCGCGTGCTGCGCGTTGGCGAAGAGATATTTGTAAACGGTGAGAAGGTCGATTCCCCGCACCGCCCGGCCCTCGCCGCGCTGGCAAACCATATCGTGGTGACCGCCGATACACTCGGCGACGCGCTGGACGACCCGTCGTTCCTCGCCATGCTCGCCGCGCTGGTTAACAGCGGCTACTGGTTCTTCGAAGATTAATTCTCGGTAACGTAACGCCCGGCGGCGCGCCGCTTGCCGGGCCTACAAAACCATCGCAGCCTCGCCACCGTAGGCCGGGCAAACGCAGTGCCGCCCGGCGGTTCAGTGCTAACACATCAACGCCCGGCGGCGCGCCGCTTGCCGGGCCTACAAAACCATCGCAGCCTCACCACCGTAGGCCGGGCAAACGCAGTGCCGCCCGGCGGTTCAGTGCCAACACAGCAACGCCCGGCGGCGCGCCGCTTGCCGGGCCTACAAAACCGCCGCAGCCTCGCCACCGTAGGCCGGGCAAACGCAGTGCCGCCCGGCGGTTCAGTGCTAACACATCAACGCCCGGCGGCGCGCCGCTTGCCGGGCCTACAAAACCGCCGCAGCCTCAACACCGTAGGCCGGGCAAACGCAGTGCCGCCCGGCGGTTCATTGCCAACAGATCAACGCCGCTCTCCGGCGGTAAACTCGCTATAATTCCCCGCCCAATCCAACGGATACAACCCGTTCTGCACGTCTCGATGAAAGGTGGAATAAGGCCAGTCCTGCACCCGCTTGACCCAGCCGTGCTTTACCGGATTGATATAGATGTAATCCATATGCCGCCGGTAATCCTCTTCATTGCGTAAGGTATGCTCCCAGAATCGGGGCTGCCAGATTCCATTCGTTTGCAGCATCCGGGTGAAATGCTTTTTGATGTCGCGCCAGCGGCCCGAGTAATCACTGTCTTCAGCTGGGAGCGTCCAGATACAATGCATATGCTCGGGCAGAACAACCCAGCCGTTAATCACAAACGGCTTACGGCGCTTCACCTGCGCCGTTGCCAGACGCAATGCGTCAATATGCCTGACCAGCAAATCGCTATAGCGGTTGCGCAGGTTCACGGTGAAAAACCAGCTTCCGCCGGGAACGTAATGACGACGATAGTGTGACAAGCGCCGTCACCCCCGTTTCGCGGTAAGCTCCGCAATCCGTACGATCACCCGCACCGCTTTCTCCATCCCTTCCAGAGTCACAAACTCGTGCTTGCCGTGGTAGTTATAGCCGCCGGTAAAGATATTCGGGCACGGCAGCCCCATAAAGGAGAGCTGTGCGCCATCGGTACCGCCGCGAATCGGCTTGAGCTGCGGCTCAATATCGCAGTCGCGCATAGCCTGCTGGGCGATATCGATAATATGCGGATGCTCAGCCACCTTCTCGTGCATGTTGTAGTAGCTGTCCTCGATCACCAGTTCGATATAGCAGTCCGGATGCAGCCCCTTGCCGACCTTTTTGGCAATCTCCATGATCTTGCGTTTGCGCGCTTCAAAGTTCTTACGATCGAAATCGCGAATGATGTAGTGCATCTCCGCGCGATCGACCGCTCCCTTCATGCTGGCGAGATGATAAAAACCTTCGTAGCCCTCGGTGGTTTCCGGGCTCTCATCGGCAGGAACCAGGGCGTGAATACGCGTCGCCAGCGTCAGGGCGTTCACCATTACCCCTTTCGCCGTGCCGGGGTGCACGTTGTTACCGACAATTTTTATCGTCACCGAGGCGGCGTTAAAGTTCTCAAACTCCAGCTCGCCCACGCCGCCACCGTCCACGGTATAGGCCCACTGCGCGCCAAACGCCGGGACGTCGAAGTGCTTCGCCCCTTTTCCCACCTCTTCATCAGGAGTAAAGGCCACGCGGATCTCGCCGTGAGGTACGTTCTGCTTAATCAGCACTGCAAGCGCGGTCATGATCTCCGCCACGCCGGCTTTGTCATCCGCACCGAGCAGGGTTTTACCGTCGGTGGTGATCAGCGTCTGACCCAGCAGCTGATGCAGCACCGGGAACATCACCGGAGAGAGGATCTCATCCCCTACGCCAAGGGCGATATCGCCGCCGCGGTAGTTCTCAACGATCTGCGGATTAACGTTCTTGCCGGTAAAGTCTGGGGAGGTATCGACATGAGAGATAAACCCAATGGTGGGGATATCGCCCTCTACGTTTGCGGGCAGCGTCGCCATCACCGTGCCTTTGTCACTCAGCGTCACGTTGATAAGGCCCATCTCATTAAGCTGATCGCGAAGCAGCTCTAATAGCTTCCACTGTCCCTCTGTGCTTGGAACCTGTCTGACACCCGGTTTCGACTGCGTATCTAACGAAACATAGTGTAAAAAACGCTCAAGTAATTTTTCCATGCGGCCACCCTCACTTTTTGTCACAACATTATCAAGATGCGCGACACGACATGTATTGCGTCAGGTCACTTTTAGCTTGTAAACCCCGTATTTTATTACACCCTTAATAGTGGCTGAGAAATTACCAGGCTGGATAAGAAATAAGAACAAGGTTTGGCGATTTCAGTGGTTTGCCGTAGAATGCCAGGCCTTATTCATGTGCCAAAACCCAAGGTGGTTAATCACAAACCCCGCATCGGTAAGCCATCCGCTGCGTCTACACGGGACAGAGTCAAAAATTGAATACACAATCACGTTCGCTTTCACCGCTGGTACAAATGGCGGGGATTCGAAAAAGTTTTGATGGTAAAACCGTTATTTCCGATCTTAACCTGACCATCAACAACGGCGAATTCCTGACGCTGCTTGGCCCTTCTGGCTGCGGTAAAACTACCGTCCTGCGCCTGATTGCAGGCCTGGAGAGTGTCGACACTGGCCGTATCACTCTCGATAGCGATGATATAACGAACGTTCCAGCAGAACATCGCCATGTTAACACCGTCTTTCAAAGCTACGCCCTTTTCCCGCACATGACGGTGTTCGAAAACGTCGCCTTTGGCCTGCGGATGCAGAAGACCCCGGCGGATCAGATTACCCCTCGCGTTACCGATGCCCTGCGTATGGTGCAACTGGAAGAGTTTACCCAGCGTAAGCCGCACCAGCTCTCTGGCGGCCAGCAGCAGCGGGTTGCCATCGCCCGGGCGGTGGTCAACAAGCCGCGCATGCTGCTGCTGGACGAGTCCCTCTCTGCCCTCGATTACAAGCTGCGTAAGCAGATGCAGAACGAGCTGAAGGCATTGCAGCGCAAGCTTGGCATTACCTTTGTCTTCGTTACGCACGATCAGGAGGAGGCTCTGACCATGTCCGATCGTATCGTGGTGATGCAGAATGGCAAAATCGAGCAGGACGGCACCCCGCGTGAGATCTACGAGGAGCCGAAAAACCTCTTCGTGGCCAGCTTTATCGGCGAGATCAATATCTTTAACGCGACGGTGATCGAGCGAATTGATGCTCAGCGCGTGCGGGCCAACGTCGAAGGCCGCGAGTGCAATATCTACGTTAACTTTGCCGTCACGCCGGGCCAGAAACTCAACGTGCTGCTGCGTCCGGAAGATCTGCGCGTCGATGAGATCAACGACGACAATGAGATTGAAGGGCTGATTGGCTACGTGCGCGAGCGCAACTACAAAGGCATGACCCTGGAGTCGGTGGTCGAGCTGGAGAACGGCAAGATTGTAATGGTTAGCGAGTTCTTTAACGAAGACGATCCCGATTTCGACCACTCGCTGGATCAGAAGATGGCGATCAACTGGGTAGAGAGCTGGGAGGTCGTACTGGCTGATGAAGAGCACAAGTAAATTCCAGAATGTGGTGATCGCCACTGTCGTCGGTTGGCTTGTGCTGTTTGTCTTTCTGCCCAACCTGATGATCGTGGTGACCAGTTTTTTAACCCGCGACGACGTCTCCTTCGTTAAGCTGGTCTTTACGCTGGATAACTACACACGCCTGCTCGATCCGCTCTATTTTGACGTGCTGCTGCACTCGCTCAATATGGCGCTGATCGCCACCCTCGCCTGCCTGGCGCTGGGCTATCCATTTGCGTGGTTCCTGGCGAAGCTGCCGCAGAAGGTGCGCCCGCTGCTGCTCTTTCTGCTGATTGTGCCGTTCTGGACTAACTCGCTGATCCGTATCTACGGCCTGAAGCTGTTTCTCAGTACCAAGGGCTATCTTAATGCCTTCCTGCTTGAGCTGGGAATTATTGATACGCCGCTGCGCATTATGTTTACCCCCAGCGCGGTCATTATCGGCCTGGTCTATATCCTGCTGCCCTTTATGGTGATGCCGCTCTACTCCAGCATTGAGAAGCTGGATAAGCCGCTGCTGGAGGCCGCGCGGGATCTCGGCGCAAGCAAGCTACAAACCTTTGTCCGCATCATTGTGCCGCTGACCATGCCGGGCATTATCGCTGGCTGCCTGCTGGTGATGCTCCCGGCGATGGGGCTGTTCTACGTCTCGGATCTGATGGGCGGTGCAAAAAACCTGCTGATCGGCAACGTGATCAAGAGTCAGTTCCTTAACATTCGCGACTGGCCATTCGGTGCGGCGACCAGCATCACCCTGACGGTAGTGATGGGTCTGATGCTGCTGGTCTACTGGCGTGCGATGCGCCTGCTGAATAAAAAGGTGGAGCTGGAGTGATGGGTCGACTGCTGCGCGGCGGTTTTATGACCGCCATCTACGCTTATCTCTATATCCCGATCGTTATTCTGATCGTTAACTCCTTTAACCAGGCGCGCTTTGGCATCAACTGGCAGGGCTTTACCACTGACTGGTATAGCCTGCTGATGAACAACGACAGCCTGCTGCAGGCGGCCCAGCACTCGCTGACCATGGCGGTGCTGTCGGCGACCTTTGCTACGCTGATCGGCTCCCTGACGGCGGTTGCGCTCTACCGCTACCGTTTTCGCGGCAAGCCGTTCGTCAGCGGTATGCTATTTGTGGTGATGATGTCTCCGGACATCGTGATGGCGATCTCGCTGCTGGTGCTGTTTATGCTGCTTGGCATCCAGCTGGGCTTCTGGTCGCTGCTGTTCTCGCACATCACCTTCTGTCTGCCCTTTGTGGTAGTGACGGTCTATTCACGGCTGAAAGGCTTCGACGTGCGGATGCTGGAGGCGGCGAAAGATCTGGGGGCCAGTGAAATCATTATCCTGCGCAAGATCATTCTGCCGCTGGCGATGCCCGCCGTGGCCGCTGGCTGGCTGCTGAGCTTTACCCTGTCAATGGATGACGTGGTTGTCTCGTCATTTGTGACCGGGCCAGGGTATGAAATTCTACCGTTGAAGATCTACTCAATGGTGAAAGTCGGCGTCTCACCGGAGGTGAACGCGCTGGCGACCATTCTGCTAGTACTCTCGCTGGTTCTAGTCATTGCCAGCCAGCTTATTGGACGCGATAAAACCAGGGGCCTGAAGACAGGCTCCGCAATCAGGGGACGTTAAAATGAAAAACTGGTCACGCCACCTGCTCGCCGCGGGGGCTTTGGCGCTCAGCGTGAGTGCCGCCCATGCCGAGGATAATAAGACCCTCTACTTCTATAACTGGACTGAGTACGTGCCGCCGGGCCTGCTGGAGCAGTTCACCAAGGAGACCGGTATCAAGGTGATCTATTCGACCTACGAGTCGAACGAGACCATGTATGCCAAGCTCAAAACCTATAAAGACGGCGCTTACGATCTGGTTGTACCCTCCACCTACTTTGTCGACAAGATGCGCAAAGAGGGGATGATCCAGAAGATCGACAAGAGCAAGCTGACCAACTTCGGCAACCTCGATCCTGAGGTGCTAAACAAGCCGTTCGATCCGAGCAACGACTACTCGATTCCTTACATTTGGGGCGCGACGGCGATTGGGGTGAATAGCGAAGCGATCGATCCAAAGAGCGTCACCAGCTGGGCCGACCTGTGGAAGCCGGAGTATAAGAGCAGCCTGGTGCTGACCGACGATGCCCGGGAAGTGTTCCAGATGGCGCTGCGCAAGCTGGGCTATTCGGGTAATACCACCGATCCGAAAGAGATCGAGGCCGCCTACCACGAGCTGCAAAAGCTGATGCCAAACGTGGCGGCCTTCAACTCCGATAACCCGGCGAACCCCTATATGGAAGGTGAAGTGAACCTGGGGATGGTCTGGAACGGTTCTGCCTACGTGGCGCGCCAGAGCGGTACGCCGCTGACGGTGGTGTGGCCTAAAGAGGGCGGCATCTTCTGGATGGACAGCCTGGCGATCCCGGCCAACGCCAAAAACGTGGACGGTGCGCTCAAGCTGATCAACTTCCTGCTGCGCCCGGACGTGGCAAAACAGGTCGCGGAGACGATTGGTTACCCGACGCCTAACCTGGCGGCACGCAAGCTGCTTACCCCGGCGGTGGCCAACGATAAGTCGCTCTATCCGGATGCCGAGACCGTGAGCAAAGGCGAATGGCAGAATGACGTTGGCCAGGCCAGCGCTATCTATGAGAGCTACTATCAGAAGCTGAAAGCGGGCCGTTAAGCGTAAAATGCCCGGCGAGCCTGCCGGGCCTACAAAAAACACCGTAGTCACACGTAGGCCAGGCAAACGCAGTGCCGCCCGGCGTTTTTGTGGACCTACAGCCCTTTCAGCAGCCGATCAACAAACTCCGGCACCACCTGACTCGCCAGCCCGTAGTGCTTCTCTTCAAATTCGCTGCCCACCTGGCTCGGTTCAAGGTTCAGCTCGACGGTGTGCGCCCCCTGTAATTTCGCCTCATGCACAAAGCCGGCAGCGGGATAGACGTGCCCGGAGGTGCCGATGGCGATAAAGATATCCGCCAGCGCCAGCGCGCTGTAGATCTCATCCATGCCCAGCGGCATCTCGCCAAACCAGACCACGTGCGGGCGCAGCGGTGACGGGAACTGACAGCAGTGGCACTTATCTTCCGGCGTGATATCCCCCGTCCACTCCAGCACCTGTCCGCTGGAGGCGCAGCGCACCTTCAGCAGCTCGCCGTGCATATGCAGCACGTTCTTGTTACCGGCGCGCTCGTGCAGATTGTCGATGTTTTGGGTGATCAGCAGAAAGCGATCCCCGAGGGCCTCCTCCAGCTCGGCCAGCGCCAGATGCGCGGCGTTGGGCGCAATCTCTGGCTGCTGCAGCTGGCGACGGCGTGCGTTATAGAATGACTGCACCAGCTCCGGGTTACGGGCAAACCCCTCCGGCGTGGCGACGTCCTCTACATGGTGCTCCTCCCACAGCCCGTCGGCGGCGCGGAAGGTACGAATGCCCGACTCGGCGGAGATCCCCGCCCCGGTCAACACGACCACTCTTGGTTTTTCCATCACTTCGGGTACCACTCTGTCTCTGAAAAAGATGCGCTGGCGTAGCCGCTCGCGCAAACGACGTTTGTTGCGGCGAAAACGGCTTAGTCGGCTAAAACGACGCGACTGCATATCGGCCTCTTGTGCTTAATCGGTGAGATGGAGGAAGGCTGCGCCACGCATGCCGCCCGCGTCGCCGTGTCGGGCCCGCTCAATGCGCGGCACCCGGGCAACCGGCAGCAGACGCAGCGGCAAGCGGTCGGACAACAGCGTGGTCAACGCGGCGAAGTTTGACAACCCGCCGCCGATGACCAGCAGATCCGGATCTACGATGGTCAATATCGTCCCCAGGCAGGCGGCCAGCAGCTCAACGTAGCGAGCCACATGCGCACGTGCCCCTTCATCACCTTGTTCCCATAGAGCGATTATTTCAGGTGCGTTCAGAGATTGATCGTAGAAGTGATTGTAGAGCCATGCAAAGCCGCCGCCGGAAAGATAGTTCTCAATGCAGCCCAGCTGGCCGCAGCCGCAGCGCAGTAGAGGAATATCATGCCCAAGAATTTCAAGGGCATCGACGGGGAGACGAATGTGGCCAAACTCGCCAGTAATATAGCTGTGACCGGGAATGGATTTGCCGTTGAGCACCAGCCCGCCGCCCACGCCGGTGCCGAGGATCAGCCCCATCACCAGCGGATAGCGGGCAAACTCATCGTCCCAGGCTTCCGAGAGAGCAAAACAGTTGGCGTCGTTGTCGAGTCGCACGTCGCGGCCTAACAACGCGCAGAGATCGGCCCGCAGCGCCCTGCCGCTGGCGGCGGGTAGGTTCGCCGCGTAGAGCGTGCCGTCGGCGGTAACGGGCATGCCGGGAATGCCGATGCCCACCGAGCCGCGTTCACCCGTGCGGGCGTCGGCGTCGTGCACCAGTCCGGCGATGGCGTCTAAAAAGGCGCTGTAGCTCTCGTGGGGCGTGGCGATGCGCCGCTCCCACTGTAACGTTCTGCTACTGTCGAAGACGCCCAGCGCAATTTTACTTCCGCCAATGTCCAGCCCGTAATGCATCGCCACTCCTTGTTACTGGCCGCTCAAATTACTGCCCGCTTAAACTATTGTCCGCTTAAAACGCGGGCCGGATCGATATTGCTGGCGCGTCTGGCGGGATACCAGCTCGCCAGCAGGCTCAGCACCAGGGCGGTTACCAGCACGTAGACTACGTCGAGCGCGTGCAGCTCTGACGGCAGGAAATCGATAAAGTAGATATCACCCGACAGGAATTGATGGCCGATCAGCGTCTCAAGGCCGTTGATAATCGGCGTCAGCTGGAGTGCCACCACAACGCCAATCACCACGCCCGCCACGCTGCCGAACAGCCCAGCCAGCAAGCCATACCAGACGAAGACCGCACGGATCAGACCGTCCTTCGCCCCGAGGGTGCGCAGCACGGCAATATCGCCGCTCTTGTCCTTCACCGCCATCACCAGAGTAGAGACGATGTTGAAGCAGGCCACGCCGATCACCAGCACCATCGCCAGATACATAATGGCACGGATCATCTGGATATCGCGGTACATGTAGCCGTAGGTGCCGATCCAGCTCTTGATGTAGACGTAGCTGCCGGTCACGCTGCCAGCGTCGCGCACCAGCTTATTGGCGTTAAAGACGTCCTTAACCTTGATGGCAATCCCGGTTATACCGTCGTTCATCTCCAGGTACTGCTGAGCATCCTGGATTGGGATCATGGCAAAACTGTGATCGAGCTGGCCGCTGAGCTGTAAAATACCGCTGACGTGCAGCCTGACGCGCTTCGGCTGCTGGAGCTTATGGTCGGCACTGGCATTGGGGATCATCACCGATACCCAGTCGCCCTGCTTGACCTTCAGCGCCTCGGCAACGCCTTTACCGAGGATCACCTGCTGCTCGCCCGCCTTGAAGTTGGCCCAGGCGTTGTTCTGCACGTAGCGCGGCAGCGCGCTCAGGCGCGTCTCCTGCTGCGGATCGACCCCTTTCACCTGGATAGCGCGCAGATTTACGCCGCTCTCCACCAGGCCGGTAAAGTTGATGTAGGGCGCGGCAGCTTCAATGCCCGCCACCTTCTCAACCTTGCCCAGCGCGTCGCGCCAGTTACTCCATGGCTGGTTGACCGGCTCGATCTCACCGTGGGGCACTACCGCGAGGATGCGGTTATTCAGCTCGCGTTCAAAACCGTTCATCGCGCTCAGGCCGACGATCAGCACCGCCACCCCCAGCGCAATGCCGATGGTTGAGATCACCGAGATCAGCGACACCATGCCGCCGCGCCGACGGCCACGGCTAAAGCGCAGGGCAATAAGTAACGACAGAGGTGAAGCCATTACTGCGCCCCCATCAGCGTCATCTCCGGGCTCAGGTGACCGTCGCGCATCTCCATCTGGCGGCTCATGCGTTTTGCCAGCTGCAGATCGTGAGTGACCACCAGAAACGCCGTGCCCTGCGAAGCATTTAGCTCGCCGAGCAGGGCAAAGATCGCGTCAGCGTTGCGCGCATCCAGGTTACCGGTGGGTTCATCCGCCAGCACCAGACGCGGATTGTTCACCAGCGCCCGGGCAATGGCCACGCGCTGGCGCTCGCCGCCGGAAAGCTCGGACGGACGGTGGTTCGCCCGGTGCAGCAGGCCGACCGCCTGGAGCATATCTCGCGCACGCTGGGTAATTTCCGCCGGTTTATGCTTGCCAATCAGCAGCGGCATGGCGACGTTCTCCTGGGCGGTAAAGTCCGGCAGGAGGTGGTGGAACTGGTAGATAAAGCCCAGCTCGCGGTTGCGCAGCTCGGCTTTTGCCGTTGAGGAGAGCTGGCTCAGCTGACGGTCGCCAAAAATTACGTCGCCAGAGGTGGGCGTATCCAGCCCCCCCAGCAGGTGCAGCAACGTACTCTTACCGGAGCCGGAGCTGCCGACAATCGCCACGGTTTCGCCTTCGTTCACGCTAAAGCTGACATCGTGCAGCACGTCGGTCTGCACGTTCCCTTCCTGATAGCGTTTGCACAGGTTGTCGCATTGCAACAGGATCTTATTCATAACGTAAAGCCTCAGCGGGTTGGGTGGCGGCGGCGCGCCATGAGGGATAGAGCGTAGAGAGCAGCGCAATGGCCATCGCCACCAGCGCAATAATCACCACCTGGAGTGGCTCAATGGCCACCGGCAGCGCCGCGCCGTCCAGCAGCGCGCCAATGATCGGCATCAGATTGTTAAGCTGGCTGGCCAGCAGTGCCCCCAGCACGGCACCGAGCAGCGCGCCGATAATCCCCGCGCTGGCCCCCTGCACCATAAAGACCGCCATGATCTGGCGCGGGGTCAGCCCCTGAGTTTGCAGGATCGCCACTTCGCCCTGCTTCTCCATCACCATCAGCCCCAGCGAGGTGATGATGTTGAAGGCGGCCACGGCGACGATCAGGCTCAGCAGCAGGCCCATCATGTTCTTCTCCATGCGCACGGCCTGGAACAGCTCGCCTTTGCGATCGCGCCAGTCCTGCCACTTGGTGCCGTCCGGCAGCGCCTGCTGGCTCAGTTCGTCCACCTTCAGCGGCTCGTTGAGCCACAGCCGCCAGCCGGTGATGTTGCCCGCCGGGTAACGCATCAGGCGCGACGCGTCCTGAATGTTCACCAGCATCTGATAGCCATCGACTTCGCTGTTGGCAGCAAAGGTGCCGATTACAGTAAAGAGACGCTGGCTAGGCAGGCGGCCCATCGGCGTAAACTGGCTGGCAGAGGGCACCATCACCCGCAGCTGGTCGCCGCGGTTAACGCCCAGCTGCCCGGCCAGCTGCTCGCCGAGGATCACGTTATATTTGCCCGGCTGCAGATCGGTCTGCTTGACGTTGACGAGGTACGGCGTAAGCGGATCCTTTTGGGCGGGATCGATGCCAAGCATCACCCCCACCGAGACGCTACGGGCGCTCTGTAGCACCACGTCGCCGGTGGTCAGCGGTGCAACGCGGCTGACGCCCTGCAGCTTAGCGGCGCTGGCGGGCAGCTGCTGCGGGTTCAGCGAGCCGTTGGCAGAGGAGAGAACCGCCTGCGGCATCAGCCCCAGGATGTTGTTTTGCAGCTCGCGCTCGAAGCCGTTCATCACCGACAGCACGGTCACCAGCGCCATCACGCCGAGCGTAATACCAATGGTCGAGAGCCAGGAGACAAAGCGACCGAATCGGTCCGCTGCGCGCCCACGCATATAACGCAGGCCTATGAATAGTGCGACAGGTTGGTACATGACATCCGTCTGGTTGCGGTTAGCAGACTCACGAGTATATAAGCGAAACAGGGGATGGTAAATCGCTTATGCGTTAAGAATTGTCGGGGATTAGGGTAAAAATTTGTTCAAAATCAATTTGCTAAAACAGCGTTTATCGCTCATGTGGGTGATAACGGACCTCGCCTTTTTCTGAAAACTTCCCATAACAGGGTAAATCCAGAGCGTTACCCATTACAGCGCCATTCGCCACGATCACTATATACGCCAAAATTTACCGCAACACGGGCGTTTTAACGATGAAGCAAAAAGCATTGTGGATTAACCAGATCAAAGGGTTATGCATCAGTCTGGTGGTGATCTACCACTCGGTGATCACCTTCTACCCGCACCTTGAGGGGTTGCAACATCCGCTCTCCGGCCTGCTCGCCAAATGCTGGCTCTATATGAATCTCTACCTCGCCCCGTTCCGCATGCCGGTCTTTTTCTTCATCTCTGGCTACCTGATCCGGCGCTATATCACCGAGGCCGAATGGAAGAACTGCATCGATAAGCGGCTGTGGTCAATTTTCTACGTGCTGGCCCTGTGGGGCGTTTTACAGTGGCAGGGGATCGGCTTTCTCAACCGCTGGCTGGCTCCCGAGCGCGATCTTAGCCAGTCGGCCAACGCGGCCTACGCCGACTCGCTGAGCGAGTTTCTCCACGGAATGCTGACCGCCAGCACCAGCCTGTGGTATCTCTACGCCCTGCTGATCTACTTCGTGGTCTGCAAATTCCTGAGCCGCTGGAAACGCCCCGCGCTGGGGCTGATGCTGGTGGCGTCGGTGGCCATCAACTTCCTGCCGCTCCCGTGGTGGGGAATGAACAGCGTGGTGCGCAACGTCATCTACTATGCCCTTGGGGCCTGGTACGGCGTGGCTATTATGGGCTGGCTGCAAAGCATCCCCCTGCGCCGCCAAATTTTACCTCTGGTGCCTGCCCTGCTGGTGGCGGTCGCGCTCTGGTTTTGCAACGTGCCGGTGCTGCTCTCTCTGCTCTCGGCCTGGCTGATCATGTCCCTCTTCTGGCGGCTGGAGCAGCGCTTTACCCCCGGTGAGGATCGGCTCCTGAACGTGATTGGCTCCAACACCATTGCCATTTACACTACCCACCGCATATTGATTGAAGGCAGCAGCCTCGCCCTGTTGCCGCTGTTTCGCCAGGGCGTGCTCTCCCCGACGCTGGAGTTGGGCCTGCTGCTGGTTTACCCCCTTCTGAGCCTGCTGGTGTGCACGCTGGTTGGGCTGGGTATCCGCCGCCTCTCCGTGCGCCTGTTTGGCGACCTCTTTTTTTCACCGCCGGAGAAACTGCGTCTGGCTCCCGCCACGCGCTAGCGGTCTAACTTTGCTAATATTGAGGGATCAAGGATAATAAACTGCATTGTGTATCAGTGATATGCCCCCATATCAGGGGGCATAAACCCAAGAGATCCCGATATTCGCTATGCCTGAACAATACCGTTACTCCCTTCCCGCCAAGGCGGGCGACCAGCGCCAACTGGGTGAGCTTACAGGCAGCGCCTGTGCCACAGAAGTGGCAGAAATCGTTGAGCGTCATGCAGGCCCGGTGGTGCTGATCGCACCCGATATGCAAAACGCGCTGCGCCTGCATGATGAGATCCGTCAGTTTACCGACAGCATGGTGATGAACCTCGCTGACTGGGAGACGCTGCCTTACGACAGCTTCTCACCGCACCAGGAGATCATCTCCTCGCGGCTCTCGACGCTCTATCAGCTGCCCTCGATGCAGCGCGGCGTGCTGATTATGCCGGTGAACACGCTGATGCAGCGCGTCTGCCCGCACAGCTATCTGCACGGTCATGCGCTGGTGATGAAAAAGGGGCAACGCCTCTCCCGCGATGCCCTGCGTGCCCAGCTGGATACCGCGGGCTATCGCCACGTTGACCAGGTCATGGAGCACGGCGAATACGCGACCCGCGGCGCGCTGCTGGATCTCTACCCAATGGGCAGCACGCAGCCTTACCGCATCGACTTCTTTGATGATGAAATCGATAGCCTGCGCCTGTTCGATCCCGATACCCAGCGCACGCTGGAAGAGGTGGAGGCGATCAACCTGCTGCCCGCCCACGAGTTTCCTACCGACAAGGCGGCTATCGAGCTGTTCCGCAGCCAGTGGCGCGATACCTTTGAGGTGAAGCGCGACGCTGAGCATATCTATCAGCAGGTGAGCAAAGGCACACTGCCGGCGGGGATCGAATACTGGCAGCCGCTGTTTTTCAGCGAGCCGTTGCCGCCGCTGTTTAGCTACTTCCCGGCCAATACGCTGGTAATTAACACCGGCGATCTCGACGCCAGCGCGGTGCGTTACCAGAGCGAAACCCAGGCCCGCTACGAGAACCGCGGTGTCGATCCGATGCGTCCTCTGCTGCCGCCGGAGACGCTGTGGCTGCGCAGCGACGAGCTGTTTGCCGAGCTGAAGCGTTGGCCGCGCATTCAGTTGAAAACCGAACAGCTGGCGGAGAAAGCCGCCAATACCAATCTTGGCTACCAGACGCTGCCGGATCTGGCCGTCCAGGCGCAGCAGAAAGCGCCCCTCGATAGCCTGCGCAAGTTCCTCGAATCCTTCACCGGCCCGGTGGTCTTCTCCGTTGAGAGCGAGGGTCGTCGTGAGGCGCTGGGCGAGCTGCTGGCGCGTATCAAAGTCGCACCGAAGCGGATCCTGCGCCTTGATGAAGCTACCGGCAGCGGACGCTACCTGCTGATCGGTGCGGCCGAGCGCGGGTTTATTGATACCCTGCGCAACCGGGCGCTGATCTGCGAGAGCGATCTGCTGGGTGAGCGCGTCGCGCGCCGTCGTCAGGACAATCGCCGGACCATCAACCCGGATACGCTGATCCGTAACCTCGCCGAACTGCACCCCGGCCAGCCAGTGGTACACCTGGAGCACGGCGTCGGGCGTTATGCGGGCATGACCACGCTGGAAGCGGGCGGCATTAAAGGTGAATACCTGATGCTGACCTACGCCAACGATGCCAAACTCTATGTCCCGGTGTCGTCCCTGCACCTGATCAGCCGCTACGCGGGCGGCGCGGAGGATAATGCCCCGCTGCACAAGCTGGGCAGCGATGCCTGGACGCGGGCGCGGCAGAAGGCAGCGGAAAAAGTGCGCGACGTGGCCGCCGAGCTGCTGGACGTCTACGCCCAGCGCGCAGCCAAGACCGGTTTTGCCTTCAAGCATGATAAAGAGCAGTACCAGCTCTTCTGCGATACATTCCCGTTTGAAACCACGCCGGATCAGGCTCAGGCCATCAACGCCGTGCTGAGCGACATGTGCCAGCCGCTGGCGATGGACCGTCTGGTCTGCGGCGACGTGGGCTTCGGTAAGACCGAGGTAGCCATGCGCGCCGCCTTCCTCGCGGTGGAGAACCATAAGCAGGTGGCGGTGCTTGTGCCCACTACCCTGCTGGCCCAGCAGCACTACGATAACTTCCGCGACCGCTTCGCCAACTGGCCGGTACGCATTGAGCTGCTGTCACGCTTCCGTAGCGCTAAAGAGCAGACCCAGGTGCTGGCCGATGCCGCCGAGGGCAAGGTCGATATTCTGATCGGCACCCATAAGCTGCTGCAAAACGATCTGAAGTGGCGCGATCTGGGCCTGCTGATCGTTGATGAAGAGCACCGCTTCGGGGTGCGCCACAAGGAGCGCATCAAAGCGATGCGAGCCGACGTCGATATCCTGACGCTCACCGCCACGCCGATCCCGCGTACCCTGAATATGGCCATGAGCGGCATGCGCGATCTGTCGATCATCGCCACGCCGCCCGCGCGCCGTCTGGCAGTGAAAACCTTCGTCCGCGAGTACGATAGCCTGGTGGTGCGCGAGGCGATGCTGCGTGAGATCCTGCGCGGCGGCCAGGTCTACTACCTCTATAACGACGTTGAGAACATCCAGAAGGCGGCCCAGCGGCTGGCGGAGCTGGTGCCGGAGGCGCGGATCGCTATCGGCCACGGCCAGATGCGTGAGCGCGAGCTGGAGCGGGTGATGAACGATTTCCATCACCAGCGCTTTAACGTGCTGGTCTGTACCACTATTATCGAAACCGGGATCGATATTCCTACCGCCAACACCATCATCATTGAGCGGGCGGATCACTTCGGTCTTGCCCAGCTACACCAGCTGCGCGGTCGCGTCGGGCGTTCACATCACCAGGCCTATGCCTGGCTGCTGACGCCGCACCCGAAGGCGATGACTACCGACGCGCAGAAGCGTCTGGAAGCCATCGCCTCGCTGGAGGATCTGGGCGCAGGCTTTGCGCTGGCTACCCACGACCTGGAGATCCGCGGTGCGGGTGAGCTGCTCGGGGAAGATCAGAGCGGCTCTATGGAAACTATCGGCTTCTCGCTCTATATGGAGCTGCTGGAGAACGCCGTTGATGCACTGAAGGCTGGCCGCGAGCCGTCGCTGGAAGATCTGACCAGCCAGCAGACCGAGGTGGAGTTACGCATGCCCGCCCTGCTGCCGGATGATTACATTCCAGACGTCAACACGCGCCTGTCGTTCTACAAGCGCGTCGCCAGCGCCAAGAGCAGCAGCGAGCTGGAGGAGATCAAGGTCGAACTGATCGACCGCTTTGGTCTGCTGCCCGATCCGGCCCGTACCCTGCTTGAGGTAGCCCGACTGCGTCAGCAGGCGCAGAAGCTGGGGATCCGCAAGCTGGAGAGCAACGATAAAGGCGGCGCAATCGAGTTTGCCGAGAAGAACCATGTCAATCCGGCCTGGCTTATCGGCCTGTTGCAGAAGCAGCCGCAGAACTTCCGCCTCGATGGCCCTACCCGGCTGAAGTTTATGCAGGAGCTGGGCGAGCGCAAAGTCCGCATGGAGTGGGTAAGTAACTTTATGAAGGAGCTGGCAGAGAACGCCATCGCCTGATCCCCAGGCGCACGCTGTTACGGCAGCGTGCGTCACTCTTTACATATCCTTTCATTTCAAGAAACATCCAGACACACCTTCCGTCCATACTTCACGTTTACCCTTGCATAACAACAATCTAAAAGCACGGTGGTCTAACGATGAAACAGATGCGTATTACTCGCTGGATAACGCTGCTGGCCCTTGCGGCGACGGCACTCCTCTCCCTCCCCGCTCAGGCCAACACCTGGCCGCTTCCCGCTAACGGCAGCCGCCTGGTGGGCGAGAACCGTTTTCACCTTGTTGAAAACGACGGCGGCTCGCTGGAGGCAATTGCCAAAAAGTACAACGTCGGCTTTCTGGCGCTGTTGCAGGCTAACCCCGGCGTTGACCCCTACGTGCCGCGTGCTGGCAGCGTGTTGACCATTCCGCTCCAGACGCTGCTGCCGGACGTGCCGCGCCAGGGGATTGTCATCAACCTGTCCGAGCTGCGCCTCTACTGGTATCCGCCGGGCAAGAACGAGGTGACCGTCTACCCCATCGGCATTGGCCAGTTGGGGGGCGACACCTTAACGCCAACGATGGTCACCCGCGTATCGGATAAACGCGCCAACCCAACCTGGACACCGACGGCCAATATTCGCGCGCGCTATAAGGCGCAGGGCGTGGATCTCCCGGCGGTCGTGCCCGCGGGGCCAAATAACCCGATGGGTCACCACGCGATCCGCCTGGCAGCCTTCGGTGGCGTCTATCTGCTCCACGGCACTAACGCCGACTTTGGTATCGGAATGCGGGTCAGCTCGGGCTGTATTCGCCTGCGCGATAACGACATTGCGTCCCTGTTCCGCCAGGTCACGCCTGGAACACCGGTGAACATTATCAACGCGCCGGTAAAAGCCTCGGTTGAGCCGGACGGCACGCGGCTGGTGGAAGTGCATCAGCCGCTGTCGAAATCCATCAATGACGATCCAAAAACGCAGCCGCTGGTGCTGAATGCCAGCATGGAGAGCTTTAAATCCGCTGCCGAGACCGATGCCGCGCTGATGGACGAGGTGATGGCGGTGCGCTCGGGCATGCCGGTGGACGTAACGCAGCATAACGCCGCGTCAGTGCAGTCTATGTAATTTGGTAAACCGTTAAAAATCATTAAGATATAACATAATTATTTTTAACCATTCCCTGCTGGCCTTCGGGGACAATTATTTTTATAATGATTGTTCAATAATTCAACATTGGGTGAGGAGCCACTATGACCACCGACGTCAGCAGTTGCACAAAAAAAAGCCGTGGCCGACCAAAAGTTTTCGACAGGGAAGCGGCGCTCGACAAAGCCATGACGCTTTTCTGGCAGCATGGCTATGAGGCCACGTCGCTATCCGATTTGGTCGAGGCCACCGGTGCGAAAGCTCCGACGCTTTACGCCGAGTTTACCAACAAAGAGGGGCTGTTCCGCGCCGTGCTCGATCGCTATATTTCGCAGTTTGCGACCAAGTATCAGGCGGAGCTGTTTTGCGATGAGAAGCGCGTTGAGCAGGCGCTGCTGGACTACTTTACCTCCGTTGCGACCTGCTTCACCAGCAAAGAGACGCCTTCCGGCTGCTTCTTAATCAGCACTTCGGCGGCGCTGGCGGCCTCGTCAAATGAGATTGCCCAGACGCTGAAGTCGCGTCACGCTTTACAGGAAGCCGCTCTGCTGCGTTTCCTTGAGGAGCGCCAGCAGCGCGGTGAGATCCCCGCCACAGCCACGTTGCAGACGATAGCCCAGTTTCTAAACTGCGTGATTCAGGGAATGTCAGTCAGCGCCCGTGAAGGGGCATCGCAAGAGAAGTTGCTGCAAATTACCCGCACCACCCTCGCCCTCTGGCCAGAACTCATCAAATAGTAGTATTGCTTTGGCCTATCTTAACGATAGGCCAAATATTTCTCACACTTTTGCATGACCCTTGCTACCCTTAGTAAGTGATTATTCTCCTGCTAATGATTAGCAGGTTTTTTTGAACAATTTTACGACTATTCACATGCGGAAGGATAACGATCATGGTTTTGCTATTACCATTATTTAAAGTGTTAATAGTAATTACATTGTTATTTAGTCTCTGGGTAGTATGTGGTGGTTCGATCCTGTTTGCTTTCATCTCTGTGCTGATCACAGGATGTTTGCTGATCCGCCAGCAGAGTATGATTTGAATCTGAGCGATTATAGAAGCCTTGCGTAAGCAGGGCTTTTTTATGGCATAAAAAAAGCTCCTCAGCCTGAGCGAATGAGGAGCCAAATCGGGGGTACTGCTTTTTTATGCTTTGTTATCCAAAACCAGCTGCCCGTTGCTGTCTAACGGGATCTGCGTGCCGGGATCGTTTTCCATGCGAATTTTCCCGTGCTGGTCACCAATTTTGTAGGTAACGTCGTAGCCGAGCATCTTCTCTGATTTGTCATAGACGGTTTTGCAGCGCTGCTGCGTGCTGGTATAGGTATCCCGCTCCTGCATGGCCCCCTGAACCTGGTTACCGGCGTAGCCGCCACCCAGCGCCCCGACGACCGTGGCGACATCTTTACCGCGTCCGCCGCCGAACTGGTGACCAATCACCCCGCCCGCTACCGCGCCGAGTACTGAACCGGTCAGGCGGTTTTCATCCTGAACCGGACGTCGATGGGTCACCGTCACGTTGCGGCACTCTTTACGCGGCGTTTTCACCGTCTCTTTAATGGGTGTAGCAGAAACCACCTGCGCGTACTGAGGGCCGCGATTGAAAACGTCTAAGCCTGCCACCGCAGCAACGCCCAGTGCAGCGGCCACACCAATTCCGATACCCGCTAACATGGATTTATTCATTGAATAGTCCTTCTGGTTGGCTCTGATGTCATAATTCTGCAATCAGAGCGGCGAGAAGCCAATCAGAAAGGCGGTAAAAAACGGGGGGTTATGTGGCAGATCGTGGTGATTCAGAGAAATCTGAGCCACCTGATGGAAATCAGCAGAAGGATATGCTAAACGCCCCGTCCGAAGTCGACGGGGCGACAGGCTTAGTGCAGCTTCAGGCGCGGACGGATCACGCGGTTGATGCTGCCGACCAGCATCATCAGGCCGGTCTTGAAGTAGCCGTGCAACGCGACCTGGTGCATACGGTAGAGCGAGATATAGACGAAACGCGCAACGCGTCCCTCTACCATCATCGAACCGCGCATCAGGTTACCCATCAGGCTACCCACGGTAGAGAAGTTGGACAACGAGACCAGCGAGCCGTGATCCTTATAGACGTAGGCTTTCAGCGGCTTGCCTTTGATCTGCGCCAGAATGTTGTGCAGTGCGCAGGTCGCCATCTGATGCGCAGCCTGGGCACGCGGTGGCACGAAGCCCCCTTCCGGACGCGCGCAGGAGGCGCAGTCGCCAATCGCATAGATATCCGCATCGCGGGTCGTCTGCAACGTCGGCTCTACCGCCAGCTGGTTGATACGGTTGGTTTCGAGGCCGCCAATCTCTTTCATAAAGTCTGGCGCTTTGATCCCTGCCGCCCACACCATCAGATCGGCCTGGATATATTCGCCATCTTTGGTATGCAGGCCGCCCTCGTCCGCACTGGTGACCATGGTCTGGGTCAGCACGCGCACGCCCATCTTAGTCAGCTCGCTGTGAGCCGCCCCGGAGATGCGCGGCGGCAGCGCAGGCAGAATGCGTTCACCCGCCTCGACCAGGGTCACGTTCAGCGCCTCGTTGGTCAGGCCCTTATAGCCGTAGCTGTGCAGCTGCTTGACCGCGTTGTGCAGCTCCGCCGACAGCTCAACGCCGGTGGCCCCGCCGCCAACGATGGCAATGTTGACCTTGCCGCTGGCCCCCAGGTTAGCCGAGTACTTCAGGAACAGGTTCAGCATCTCCTGATGGAAACGGCGTGCCTGATGCGGGTTATCAAGGAAAATGCAGTGCTCTTTTACGCCCGGCGTATTGAAGTCGTTGGAGGTGCTCCCCAGCGCCATCACCAGCGTGTCATAAGGCAGCTTGCGCTCAGGCACCAGCAGTTCACCTTTTTCATCACGCAGCTCGCCCAGGGTGATGGTTTTGCCTTCACGGTTAATATCCACAACCGAGCCAAGCTGGAACTGGAAATCATGGTTGCGCGCGTGGGCCAGGTAGCTCAGCGCGTCTACGCCCTCATCCAGCGAGCCGGTAGCCACTTCATGCAGCAGCGGCTTCCACAGGTGGCTGTGGTTGCGATCGACGAGGGTAATTTTGGCTTTTTTACCCCGGCCCAGCTTCTTACCTAGCTGGGTTGCCAGCTCCAGTCCGCCAGCTCCACCGCCAACAATCACAATCTTTTTCAATGGTGTAGTCAACACGACCCCCTAAAATATTAACCAATTGTTAACTAAAAGTTATATAAATAGCTTTTAATTAACAACAAGTTAGCTGCTAAATTTGTCATCTACCCCTTGAGAATAGCATGAACGGTGCATTGGTCATACCAAAATTGATATATATCAAGTTTTGCTGCATAAAAGATAATCAGGTTTCAGCCGAAAGGCGAAAAAAAACCAGCCATTAAAAGGCTGGTTTATAGGATGGCGTCTCAACCAAGGGTTTTAAAGGCCTTGATGCGCTGGAGGTGCGGAGAGATATTCTTGAACTTATGCGTCTGCGCTTCGTCCCAGACAATCTCGTAGAAAGGGTGCAGCACCTCCGCGGTGCGCTGACTGTTCAGCGCCTCATCGTGGCGGGAGAGGATCGCCAGGCAGCGGTCGCGGTTCTTCTCACGAAAGTTAGTCACGCACTTGGTGGCGATATCGGCATACTCTTCCGGCCTGTCGATTTTGCCCTCCATATTCTCCTGTGGATAGAGATTAGGATTGAAGATCACCTGTCGGATGTCGCAGAGAAAGCCGATGCGCTCGGCCCAGTATCCGCCCAGACCTACGCCGCAGATCAGCGGTCGCTCATCGACGTTGAGCTGCAGCATCTTGTCGACCTCTTTCAGCAGATGCTGCATATCATGCTTCGGATGGCGCGTGCTGTAGCTCAGCAGGCGTACGTCAGGATCGATAAACTGTAGCTGCAGTACCTTCTCGTGATTGCCCGGACTGTTTGAATCAAAACCGTGTAAGTAGATGATCATCTGTCCTCACCCTGTGCTTTCTCCCTTTCAGGGAGGGTTAATGAGCCGCTGACCGCTCCAGCCAGCGGGCCTGAAGCTGTTCCAGTTTGCTATTCACCGCTTTCCATTCGGCAGACGCAACCAGCTCCTGACGCGTAAACGAACCTCTATGATACAACTCTGTAACACGCGCTGCATTGATCGGCGACAGGTTATCCAGCACGCTCACCGCCCCCTGCCGATTATTGCAGACCAGAATCATATCGCAGCCGGCATCCAGCGAGGCCTGGGCACGTTCGGCATAGCTGCCCATGATCGCCGCTCCCTCCATAGAGAGATCGTCCGAGAAGATCACGCCGTCAAAGCCCAACTCACCGCGCAGAACCGTTTTCAACCAATGCGGCGAGCCGCTGGCCGGACGCGGATCCACCTCGCTGTAGATGACGTGTGCGGGCATAATGGCATCCAGCTTGCCGTCGCGGATCAGCGTGCTAAAGATCGCCATATCATGCTCGCGGATCAGCGCCTCCGGACGCGGATCGTGCGGGGTCTCTTTATGGGAGTCCGCTGCGACTGCCCCGTGGCCGGGGAAGTGCTTGCCGGTGGCTTTCATGCCTGCCCGGTGCATACCGTCAATCACGCGAGTGGCTATGGCCAACGCCTTGTGCGGATCGGCATGGTACGAGCGCTCGCCGATGGCCGCGCTGATGTGGCCCACGTCCAGCACCGGAGCAAAGCTGATGTCGATATCCATCGCGATCATTTCACAGGCCATCAGCCAGCCCGCCTCCTCGGCCAGCCTGCCGCCCTCCTCCATACCGAGCAGTGCGGCAAAGGACTGAGCGGCAGGCAGGCGCGTAAAGCCGTCGCGAAAACGCTGTACCCGGCCTCCCTCCTGATCCACGGCCACCACCAACCGATGGTGCGAGGCGGCGCGGATCTGCCGCACCAGCTCCCGCAGCTGCGCCGGATCGTGATAATTTCGGGTAAAGAGGATCAGGCCTCCCACCAGCGGATGCGCCAGAATCTCGCGCTCCTCCGCATCCAGCTCATAGCCTGCCACATCTAACATTACCGGACCCACACTGACCTCTCTTATCCTTTTGTCTCTAGCTGACACCATGTTTCATTTGCCAGCGTAATAAATTGCTGCTCCCCGGTCTGCTGCCAACGGCATTCGTACCAGCCCGCCATCAGCATCAACACCCAGGGCCGCCAGCGCCGCACCTGCTGCGCCAGTTGCGCTGGCACCAAGTTTGCCACCTGGGCATAGGCGGTAATAAGCCGCTGACGCTCAGCCTCATCCCCCGTCCAGACCGAAGCCAGCTCCAGGGCGATATCGCCATCGCCGGCATACTCCCAGTCAATCAGCCGCAGGCCCGAAGCGGTATGCACCAGGTTACCTGCATGCACATCCATATGTAACGGGGCCAGTCTGATTGCGCCCGGCTCGCCCTCACGCTTAAGGCGTTTTAGCCACGTCAGCCAGCGCGGCGTGCGGCGTACAGGATCGCACGCCTGCCAGTAGCGCTCCAGCAGCGGCAGCAGGGTAATGCGCCAGCCAAAACGGGGCTGCTGATGCAGATGATACAGCAAGTCGGCAAGGTGATGGGGTTCCGGCAGCGTGGTTTTCACCTCGCCGGCAAGATAGTCAACGGCCATCCAGCCCTGCCCCAGCCACTGCGGGCGTGGTGCAAGAGAATTCGGGAGCCGCTTTAGGGCGCGATACTGACGGAGAAACGGCGCGGGCGTGGTGGCCGCATGCTGCTGGCGCAGCACCAGACGCTGCGGGCCGTTGGCAATGACGCAGCTCCCGCCGCTCAGCCCGGTATGTTCAGGGCTGGCGACGAGCGCTGCGTGGGGAAAGAAGCGTGACAGGATCGCGTCACGCTCGGGGTTACTGTTGCTGAACGGCACCTTTACCTGACCAGACGATCTCGCCCGTCTGCACCAGCATCAACTGCATCTGTAGCGCGGGGGAATTAACATTGCCGGAGGCGCTGGTGTAGAGCACATACTGCGCCCCCACGTTGCGGGCGATCCCGATCGCTTTACTGCGCGTGCCCAGGCTATCCTGCGGCGACAGGCCGAGCTGCTGCTTGGCAACGGAGAGCTGCTGGGCAGAAACCAGCGTAAACTTGCCGTTATTTGCCAGCGCGCCGCGCAGCACTTCCGTGGCTTCTGCGGTGTTCAGCGACCCGTTGGTACGGTTATTGACGCTGTCGACCAGCAGCACGCTGCCACCAGCCGCGCCGCTGGCCTGCAACATTTTGCTTACCATCGGCGACACCGCCCCGCTCCAGTCAAAATGACGTTCGCGCGGCGTCGGCTGCGCCGTTTGATCCTGGTGCTCAATCGGCCCCGGCTGGGATGGGACCGACGGTACGGACGGCACCTCAGGAACCGGCTGCGGCTGCGGCTGTTCAACCGGCTGCTGCGGCTGCGGTTTGGCTTCCTCTACGGGTGCTGGCTGCTGCTCGCCCCGCATAATACATCCCGAAAGGATCATCGCTACGGTCGTGAGTAGCGCATAACGACCCAGTTTATTAATCAAGATTCACCCCTTACAGATAGAGATAGAGTCTCACCTTACGCGCGCCTAAATAGTTGGCGCTGCCGTAGAGCGTTACCGATGAATGCGCAGGAATGGTAATGCGCCGGGGCGCTTCCAGCGGATGCATTTCGAGACCCCTGGCGTCATACCAGAAAAAACGATAGTTGACGGTGGCGGATTCGCCCCGTTCGTTATAGAGCGTTGAGGACGCAGAGGGCTGGATCTCAGCGTTATTCAGCGTCGGTTTTTCCGCGCTTATGCCTGCCGCCAGCACGGTTGCTTCCATCACCAGCGTCTGCTCATCGCTGACCGGGATCGACGGACGCGAGCTACAGCCGGTCAATACAGCCAGCGCCAGCAGCGCGGCCAGGCCTCCTCTCAGCATCGGTTTAACCTTTATGTGTCAGCATGGGACCCAGCGCGCGACCACCCAGCAGATGCAGGTGAATATGGTACACCTCCTGGCCGCCGTGGCGGTTGCAGTTCATGATCACCCGATAGCCATCTTCGGCAATCCCCTCCTGAGCAGCAAGCTTCGCGGCGACGGTAAGCATACGCCCCAGCGCCTGCTCGTGCGCCTCGGAGACGTCGTTTAGCGTTGGGATCAGCAGGTTAGGCACAATCAGGATATGCGTCGGCGCTTGTGGAGAGATATCACGGAATGCCGTGACCAGCTCATCCTGCCAGACGATATCCGACGGAATTTCGCGGCGGATAATTTTACTGAAAATCGTTTCTTCGGCCATGACGTCTTCCTTAATGAATAACTGCGGGACTCAACAAGAGAGTATGATCGAGAATCTCCTGATGTTTCAACTATTACGCCGCTTTTCTTCACGCATTAGGATTAAGCACTGCCGTTACGTCTGATTTTTCACCAATCAACGCCCTGCAATAATTCACTTAATAAATATTACATCTGTTTACAGCGATAAGATGAATGCGTATATTTCGCATTTGCATTTTCATGCGCAATTGCATGATGAGAACAAACACAGCACGCTCGGCATCGGCAACGTATCGGTCAGAGCGCACTATTTAACTTGCGAAAAGGGTTCACCATGTCTTTCACCGTTCACGCCAGGGATGGACGCTGTCCTGCCGCCGCACCATCACTGCTGGCAGTCTGCATTGCCTTTGCACTTGCTCCTGCCGCTGGCGTTGCCGCCACGCCGGATACCACCGCGGGCGATACCGTTATTGTTGATGGCTCAGCAGACAGCGCCTATGCCGATCAGGAGCGCCAGGACTACAGCGTCAAAACCACCACCTCCGGCACCAAAATGCTGCTGGTTCCGCGCGATATTCCCCAGTCCGTGAGTATCATCAGCGAACAGCGCATGAAGGATCAGAAGCTGGAATCCGTTGGCGACGTGCTGAAAAACACCACCGGTATTACCCAAAGCGCGACGGACTCTGAGCGCATCAACTTCTACTCCCGCGGTTTTGAGATCGATAATTTCATGGTCGACGGCATTCCGACCCTGTTCGAAACCCGCTGGAACCTGGGCGACTCCCTGTCCGACACCGCTCTGTATGAACGTGTGGAAGTGGTTCGCGGCGCGAACGGCCTGACCACCGGCTCCGGCAACCCCTCCGCCGCCATTAACCTGGTGCGCAAGCACGCCGACAGCCGTGAATTCACCGGCAACGTCTCCGCTGAGTATGGCAGCTGGAACAAGCAGCGCTACGTGGCCGACCTCTCTACCCCGCTCACCGATGACGGTCGCATCCGGGGCCGCATGGTGTCGGGCTACCAGCACAATGACAGCTGGCTGGATCGCTATAGCCAGGAGAAAAAATTCTTCTACGGCGTGCTGGATGTCGATCTGACCGACGCGACCACCTTCTCCGTCGGCTACGACTACCAGGAGACCAACTCCAACAGCCCAACCTGGGGCGGCATTCCGCGCTGGTACACCGACGGTGGCCGCGTCAACCCGGACCGCAGCTTCAGCACCGCGCCGGAGTGGGCCTATGTAGACAAAGAGACCGAGCGTACCTTTGCGACGCTGAAGCAGAAGCTGGGCGACAACTGGCAGCTGACCGTCAACGGCACGCATACCGAAACGGATCTCGACAGCAAGCAGCTCTATCTCGATGGCCAGGTTGACCGTGAGACCGGCCTGATGGTCAGCCCCTACGGCGCATCCTATCCTTTCGTGGGCGGCACCGGCTACAACACCGGCAAGCGCAAAGTTGATGCTATCGATACCTTCGCTAACGGCTCCTATGATCTGCTTGGCCGTCAGCATGAGCTGATGATCGGGACGAACTACACCCGCCAGAACAACATCTACTACAGCTCCTGGGAGAACATCGGCGATACTCAGCTGGGTAACTACGCTGATTACAACGGTAACTTCCCACAGACTAACTGGAACCCGCTGAGCCTGGCGCAGGATGATACCATCCACCAGAAATCCGTCTATGCGGCGACCCGCCTCTCGCTGGCCGATCCGCTGCACCTGATCCTGGGCGCACGCTATACCAAGTACAATTTGGATACGCTCAACCAGCAGATGGAGAAGAACAACACCTCGCCTTATGCGGGCGTGGTGTTTGATATCAATGACACCTGGTCTACCTACGCCAGCTATACCTCGATCTTCAAGCCGCAGACCGAGCGTGATGCACAGCGTAAGTATCTGTCGCCGATCACCGGTAATAACTATGAGGCTGGCGTGAAGGCGGACTGGATGAACAGCCGTCTGACCACCTCCCTGGCCGTGTTCCGCATTGAGCAGGATCACCTGGCACAGTCTACCGGTCTGGTGATCCCTGGCAGCAACGGCGAAACCGCCTACCGCGAAGCGGACGGCACGGTGAGCAAAGGCGTTGAGTTTGAGATCAACGGGGCGCTGACCGATAACTGGCAGATGACCTTTGGCGCCACCCGCTACGTAGCGGACGATGCCGAAGGCGACGCCGTTAACCCGAACCTGCCGCGTACCACCGTGAAGATGTTCACCAGCTACCGTCTACCGACGATTCAGGATCTGACCGTCGGCGGCGGCGTTAACTGGCAGAACCGCGTCTGGTCTAACGTTGCGGTTGCCAACGGCACGCTGCGCGCTGAGCAAGGCAGCTATGCACTGGTGGATCTGTTTGCCCGTTATCAGGTCACCAAAGCGTTCTCTCTGCAGGCGAACGTCGACAACCTGTTCGACAAATCCTACGAGACCGACATCGACAGCCGCACCATTGTCTATGGCGAGCCGCGTAACTTCTCTATCAGCGCTAACTACAGTTTCTGATAGCAGTGATGTGAAGGAGGGAGCCAAAAGGCTCCCTTTTTATTTGCTTGCAAGCCGATGGCCGAGCTAACACACTTCCCTCACTGCCAGGTGAAGGTAAAAACGACATATGAGCCAGACGAAGGTGATTGAAATTGGGCTGGTGCTTTATCCCGGCGTACAGCAGGCAGCCGTTTTAGGATTAAGCGATCTGTTCAGCGTCGCCAATACGATTGCCGCAGAATATCAACAGCATACCATTTTACAGGTTACGCACTGGCAGTCGCCAGCACCGGATCGGGATCCAACGCGCACAGGTGACGGCGTCCACAGTTCATGCGCGCTGTCGGCGTTGATCTTGCCTCCTACCCTCTCTACACCGGTGATACCAGACAGAGGTGACAGGCTGACACAGTGGCTACGCGATCGGCATGCGCAAGGTGTAGTACTCGGGTCAGTCTGCGCAGGTGCGTTCTTGTTAGCGGTGACAGGGCTGATGGCGGGACGGCGCATGACCACCCACTGGAAATATGGCGAGCTACTACAGCAGCACTTTCCTGATATTGACGTTGATGCGGATCGCCTCGTTATAGACGATGGAGATGTTATCTCTGCTGGAGGGCTTATGTCCTGGACAGATCTTGGACTCAGGCTAGTTGATCGTCTGCTGGGACCCACCGTCATGATACAGACTGCCCGCACGCTGTTGGTCGATCCACCCGGCCGTGAACAGCGTTATTACAGCGTATTCTCTCCTCGTCTTAATCATGGCGATGCGGCAATACTGAAAGTTCAACACTGGTTACAGTCTACTCAGGCAAAAGATGTCTCGCTTAGCACCCTGGCCGTTCAGGCGAGCCTGGAGGAGCGTACCTTTCTGCGCCGTTTCCAGAAAGCAACGGGAATGACCAGTACCGAATATTGCCAGCGGCTGCGCGTAGGCCGGGCGCGGGAGCTGCTCCAGTTTAGCAATACGCCAGTTGACAGCGTCGCCTGGGAGGTTGGGTATAATGATACCGGTGCCTTCCGTAAGGTATTTACCCGTATTGTTGGCCTGACGCCTGGAGAGTATCGCCGCCGCTTTAGCGCTGGCCTCTAGCTCTTCTCCCGCAGCAGCGCCTTGTCGGTATCGACGCTAATAATGTCGCTGAAGCCACTTAGCAGTAACGCTAATCCGGGACACAATAGAACCTCACTCCATTACTGAGCGAGAAAATATATGCAAAAGCGCGGCCTTATTGTTATCGACCTGCAAAATGAATACCTGCCCACGGGCAAACTTCCTTTAAGCAATATTGATGCTGCGGCAGCCAACGCTGCACGGGTGATTGCTGAATTTCGCCTGCATGGAGATCCTGTGTTCCACATTCGCCATGAGTCTGCTAGCGAAAATGTGCCCATATTCACGCCCGGTAGCGAAGGCGTGCAGATCCAGACGTCAGTTATCCCAGCGGAAAACGAGCCGGTTATTGTTAAAAACTATATAAATGCGTTTCGCGATACCGATCTTAAGCAGCAGCTCGACGCTCAGGATGTTGAAGAGGTGATCATCGTCGGCGCAATGAGCCACATGTGTGTGGATGCCTGTGTACGCGCCGCCGCAGACATGGGCTACCCTGTTACCGTTCTACATGACGCCTGTGCCACGTTGGATCTTACCTTTAATAACGTCACCGTGCCCGCTGCCCACGTGCATGCTGCAATGATGGCCGCCTTTGAATTTGGCTATGGCAAAGTAATATCCACGGAAGATTACCTTCAGCGCTAACGCTCGGACGAAGCCAGTTAAAAACCTGCGCCCCTTAGCGGATCGCAGGTTTTCGTTTTCGAAGCGAACCGGTATCGCTTATTTACAGGCAGCTAAATCAGCCATCTGTTGCGCGTTGGGCATGCCCAGAATCTGCTGAAGTGCGCGATCTTTATTCAGATAATAAATGGCTGGCGTGCCGTTTGCCCCTAGCTTACCCATAAGCTGCTGATTACTCTGAATTTGATCAAAAATAGGCCGCGGCGTATTTTCTTTTAACGCCGGTTTGCTTTTACCATTAGAGTTTTCAAGATCGTACCAGGCCTGACGGGGATCGTCTGCTGCAAGTATGGCCGCTGCGTATTGTCCACTTTCAGGGCGGATCACGCCTACCAGCAACGTTGTCATGCTGACGCGCTTGTCTTTAATAAGCGGCTGGACCTCATGCCAGAATTTGTTGCAATAGGGACAGAAGGGATCGGCAAACATCACCACCTTACAGTTCGCCTCCTCGCTCCCCTCTTTTATCCCCTGCGCCTGAGTCAGCGTTTTCCACATCTCCCGACCTGCCGGAATATAGATCTCATCATTGATAATTTTCTCGCTCAGGTTATTACCCTGGGCATCGTACATGTAGCCTGAAATAGCGTGTTTTTTATCAGGCGTAAGATAGATCGTCACCCCGGTATCCTGATATTTGCCCAACCACCCTTCGACGCCTCCGGGTGCGGTAAAGGGTTTAATAATCTCAATCCCCTGCTTCTCTATCTGCTTTACAGGTTCAGGCAGCGGCGCGTTTTGCGCCTGGGCCGCGAGGCTCCCCAGCAGGGAACATATCAATACAACTTTTTTCATGGTTTTCCTTAGCAGCGGGATTAATCATGCTGCTGATGCTATTTAAACTCTGTGTGCGTATTACCCTATCATCAATGAATACAAAAAGAGGAGCCTAATCAATGGTTATGCTCCTCAACAAAGCATCACAGTCATGCCCCTGACCCGGGACGCCAGAAAATACTTAACCAGGATAATAGAACTCAATTCGTATGCCACTTGGCTCATAGCACATCATGTGCATAGACGGCCCCTCGCGGATCAAGGTGGGTTCGAATTCAATTTCAATCTGATTTGCCTTCAACACGTCAAGAAGCTGATACAGTTCCTCTTTAGTTTCGACACGCAAAGCCAGGTGATGAAGCCCGACATTATTCTTTCGATCAAACTGAACGGGCTCCTCAGTTTGTGTTTTCCAGAGCGTGAGCGTCAGTGCACCGTCTCTCACAAAGATGGCCGGATAGTCTTCGCGTCGCTTAACTTCCTGCCAGCCCAATAAATGAGTGAAGAATGCCGCACTCTCATCAAGATTTGATACCGCTAAGCCAATATGCTGAACACCATGAGTCACTGACACTGTTCATGTCCTCCTTCTGAAATACTTTGTTCAGGTTTGATTGCTTTAAAGCGAACTCTTTCGCCATTACTGCTTGGACGGCCCAGGCCGCTAAGCTTCTGAAGGAAGTGAATCCGCCTGGCGGACATGACGGTCAAGAAATTTCCGAACGTCGTCCCCTATCTCTTTCGCATGCGTTTCAAGCGCGAAGTGGCCGGTGTCATAGAATTTTATCTCGGCATTTGGGATATCGCGCTTCCAGGCTTCCGCACCCGCGGCCATGAAGAACGGATCGTGTTTCCCCCAGACCGCCAGCAAGGGTGGCTGATATTCTCTGAAATAGTGCTGAAACAGAGGGTACATCTTCACGTTCGAGGCGTAATCCAGCAGCAGGTCAAGCTGGATCTCCGCATTGCCAGGCCGTAATACCTGCATCCCTTCAAGTGAGTAGCCATCTGGGGAAACCAGACTCGGATCGGTTACACCTTCCAGATACTGCCATTTGATTGACGCCGGTGTTGGGAAATCACGCAATGCGCTCCGATTCTCGGAGGTCGGGTCGGCCCAGTACTTCTGAATAGGTGCCCAGGCTTCTCCCAGCCCCTCTTCGTAAGCGTTGCCATTCTGGGAAATGATGGCGGTAACCCGCTGCGGATGAGATAGCGCAAGACGCCATCCGACGGGAGCACCGTAGTCATGGACCAACAGAGCATAGGCATCGAGGCCCAGCTCTTCAGTGAACACGCCGATGGTTTCAGCAAGCTGATCAAAGGTATAAGCGTATTCACCCCGTGCTGGCGCCTCGGTAAAACCGAAGGCCGGCAAATCTGGCGCTATCAGATGGTAACGATCTGCCAGCTGGGCAATCAGGTCACGGAACATAAACGATGAGCCGGCGAAACCGTGCAACATCAGCAGAACTGGCGACGCCGGATCGCCGGCCTCACGGTAAAAAACGTTAACGTTGCCCGCCTGTTTGTAGCGGTAATGCACCTGAGTGGCAGGTGTGTTATTTGCAGCTGATAACTCCGAAAGAGAAGACGTCATAGCAAACCTCTTGTAACCTTTAAAGTGTCAAATTGAAGGTTACACATAATTCTGGTAACCTGTCAAAATTATTTAATAGGTTACGGGTGCGTATGGAAATCAAAAAACGTTCTTCCCCTCCTCTCTTCCTGGCCGATAACCTCGCACTGGATTTCATCAACAGTGAATACGGGACGGGTGATGACCGACATGATTGCTTTGATGACGATACAAGCGTTATCGACTGGCTGGAAACGGCGGGCCTTACGCCGAAAGGCGTTGTGGCTCCGCCTGAATTACTGGCGGAGGCCCGCCAGCTCCGCGATGCAGCCAGAGCAGTCGTGCATGCTGCGATGAAGTCCAGTGAGGCAGACCTGACGGTAATTAACAGGATCCTTGAAAAAGGCCGTCCTGAGACGCGGCTGAAATGGGACCAGGATACACAGCGCTATCATGTGGATGTTCGTTCAGCTACTGACAGCGCCGAAGGCCTCCTCTGGCCGGTTGCCGACGCGCTTGTAAAACTGGTCACGGATGAAAAGTTCGAATACGTGCGGCAGTGTGAAGCCGACAACTGTATTTTACTTTTTCATGATTTAAGTAAATCCCATCGCCGCCGCTGGTGCAGCATGGCCACCTGCGGCAATCGCATGAAAGTAGCTGCATTCCGCAACAGAAAAGGCGTTTAGCAAACCAGGCCGCACCTGTAAATGTGCGGCTTCGGTTAGAATTTATATCTCCTCTCCCCAATCTTTCATCCCTCCCCTCAACGCTCATTTTATCCCTGACGGCGTTGTCTTTTCAAAAAATCACCTTGCCGCACAAAAATCATTTACCATCTATCAATTGATTTAAAAGGACTTTTTTTCGTCCGGCCCACCTGAATCTAAATACGGCAAAACAAAAGCTTGACCAGGTAGAACGATCGTTCTACCTTAAAGCCATGAACAAGAAGCCAAGTGATACCCGAGAAAAAATCCTCGCCAACGCTGAGCAACTCATCTATCAGAACGGCATCCACGCCATGGGCATGGACCTTCTGGTGAAGACCTCAGGCGTCGCCAGGAAAAGTATTTATCGCCATTTCGCGAACAAAGAGGACGTGGCATCGGCCGCGTTGAATGAGCGTGACGAACGGTGGATGCAGTGGTTCAGAACCGAGTCTGATAAAGGCGAAACGCCTCAGGAACGCATTCTGAACATGTTCACTGTTCTGAAAGGCTGGTTTGAGTCTGAAGGCTTCCGGGGCTGTGCCTTTATCAACACGGCCGGAGAAGTGGGCGATCCGGATGACCCCGTTCGCCAGATTGCGAAAATACATAAACAGAAACTGCTGGATTACACGCTCGAACTCAGCGAGCAGTTGAACATAGAACACCCTGTCGTTCTGGCTCGGCAACTGCTGATTCTCGTGGAGGGGGCTATCACCATGACATACGTGATGGGCGACCAGAACGCCGCTGACGACGCACGGGACGTCGCAAAAGTTTTGCTGGCACGGGTCTCCGCCGGGGCCTGAGTAACGAATATTGCTATTACCTATTAACTGAAATTAACAGGAGTTTTACCATGACAAATGCACAAGTACGTCCGCCGCTTCCGCCATTTACGCTGGAAACGGCTATTGAGAAAGTGCGTCTGGCTGAAGATGGCTGGAACACCCGCGACGCGGCAAAAGTCGCGCTGGCTTATTCTCTGGATACCAAATGGCGTAACCGTGCCGAATTCGCGAATAATCGTGAAGAAGCCGAAGGATTCCTTGCCCGTAAGTGGAAAAAAGAGCTCGAGTACCGCCTTATCAAAGAGCTGTGGGCGTTTGGCGGAAACCGCATCGCTGTCCGTTACGCTTACGAATGGCGTGATGACTCAGGTAACTGGTTCCGCTCTTACGGCAATGAAAACTGGGAGTTCGAAGCCGATGGCCTGATGAAGCGTCGCTTCGCATGTATCAATGATATGCCTATTAAAGAAAGCGAGCGGAAATTCTTCTGGCCGCTGGGGCGTCGTCCTGACGATCACCCGAGCCTCTCTGATCTGGGTCTGTAAGTTATTACGTTATCCCGCGTAAGGCCCACGACTCCTGTCCTGGCCGGGGCTTTACTCAACCCGTCGATGTTAAAAAGAAACAGGTTGAAGCCGGGGTTTCTTACCGTTTTGTCGGTGCGTAGATTTCCCGGGGCAAGTACAGACCATGTATTTTGCCTCGATAAATAGCGCGCTATTTTATAGCAAACAATATTATCAAGGCCATATTATGAATATTAAATCTGTATTGCTGACTGCCGCAATGGCAGCCGTTTCAGCCAACAGCTTTGCCGATGCATCTCAGCCGGAGCGCCACGTGCAGGCGTTTCTCAACGCCCTGAACGGTGCCGGAGGCAAACCTATGGAGCAGATGTCTGTGCAGGATGCACGTCAGGTGCTGATCAACGCCCAGAAAGGCGCCAGACTGCCCGCAGCCGACGTCACTGAAAAAACGATCAACGTTGATGGTGGTTCCATCACACTTCACATCGTGAAGCCTCACAACTCGCAGGGGATCCTGCCCGTCTTTATGTTCTTCCACGGCGGCGGCTGGGTTCTGGGTGATTTTGCGACCCACGAGCGTCTCGTTCGTGACCTGGTGAGTGAGTCAGGCGCAGCGGCTGTCTTTGTCAACTACACGCCATCCCCTGACGCGCATTTCCCGGTTGCGATTAATCAGGCCTATGCCGCAACCCGTTGGGTCGCCGAGCACGGTAGCGAAATTGGCGTTGATGGAAGTCGCCTGGCGCTGGTAGGTAACAGCGTTGGCGGTAACATGGTTGCAGCCGTAGCGCTCCAGGCCAAACAGCATAAAGCGCCGGTAATCCGCTATGAGGTCATGCTCTGGCCTGTGACTGACGCAAATTTCAATACCGGTTCTTACAACCAGTATGAGAACGGGTATTTCCTGTCGCGTAATATGATGAAGTGGTTTTGGGATGCCTACACCACTAAAGAAAGCGATCGAAACAACATCCTGGCATCGCCGCTGCGCGCAACGCCTGAACAGCTGAAGGGACTGCCACCCACTCTGATCCAGACTGCCGAACTTGACGTGCTGCGCGATGAAGGCGAGGCTTTTGGCCGCAAGCTTGATGCCGCCGGCGTCAACGTGACGGTTACCCGCTACAATGGGTTAATTCATGACTACGGTCTGCTGAACGCGCTGAGCGACGTGCCTGCCGTGCGGACCGCACTTGGTCAGGCCGCTTATGGACTAAAAGAACACCTGAAATAACTGCCCGCTGACCGGTCGGTTTCATCGGCCGGTCGTTCCGCTGCGGTAACGACGTTATGTCCTGGTACAGCGATAGCGTGACTCAAGTTTATCGAGAAAAGTGAATAACGCGCTGTTCATTTCGCTGTAGTCATGGGTCCGTAACGCTTCCGTTGACTGAACGAATCGATAGTCTGCAGCCCGACTCAGATCCCCCTCGGAATGCGCAATCAGCATTTCAACAACGGACCGTGTAAGTTCTATATGGCACTGAAACCCGTAGACCAGCTTAGAATAAGCCACTATCTGTCGTGGGCAGCCTTCGCTGTAGGCGATGATCTCCGCCTCGGGTGTCAGTCCCGGCATATCGTTATGCCAGTGCCCGACGTCGAGCTTATTACCGAAGTGAGAAAAGAGCGGGTTCCGCTCGCTTTCTGCTGTCATAAAAATAGGAAACTTGCCGATCTCTTTTTCTGGACTGTGCGCGAAGCGTGCCCCCAGGGCTTCCCCAATCAGCTGCGCGCCCAGGCACACGCCGATGACGGCTTTATCCAGACGCACTGCAGAGGCAATAAGCGCCTGTTCAGCTCTGGAATCAAAATGCGCACATTCATCAGGGGTGACGGACGGATCCTGTGGCCCGCCCATGACTACCAGCAGATCGATGTCCCGTGCATCTTCAGGAAGCTTTTGCCCCGCATAAACGCGCGAAAAGGTTACCTCATGGCCACGCATCATGGCCCAGGTTTCGAACGCGCCGGGTGCTTCGAAGTGTTCATGCACAATAAAATGTACGCGCATAGGCTTATATCCTTCTGAGTCTTGTTAAGAAATAAGTCAGGCGCACATAATCCCTCGCAAAAAACCGGTCGGGTAACGCCCAGTCGGATCATGATAAACGGGAGGTTTAAATCTGAAATGCCAGTAAGCATTGATAAAACGCCAAGACACGATGACTCGACGGGTTGGTCAGCAACGGCCATAACTTACCGCCGTGGAGAAGAAGATCTCCCTCATTATCATCTGGAAGGGCAACTGTTATATGCGATCAGCGGCGTTATGCTGGTTGAAGCTGCAGACAGGCGATGGGTTATTCCCCCTCAGAGGGCGCTCTGGCTCCCGCCGTTGATGGAACACGCCTACAGGCTTCTGTCGCATACGGAGCTGCGCGCGGTTTACTTCAGCGGTAACCTGATTTCAGAGTGCACGCGTTTCGCAAAGAATAACCAGGTACATGTGATCGACGCCGTTCCGCTGGTAAAGGAGTTAATCGCCGGCCTGTTTATAAATGATTACCACATGCTGACGAAGCGAAAAATGGCGCTTTTACTTCTGGAAATTATCAGCGAGGCTCCATCCGTATCCGCAGAACTCCCAATGCCGCAGGATGAACGATTATTCCGAGCTGTAGGAGAGCTAATGCGAAGCCATCGCTGGGAAGCCTCTTTAACCGATATGGCTGACATTGCAAACGTGTCGGAAAGGTCTTTCTCCCGCCTGTTTGTACGTGATACGGGGTTCAGCTTCCGGACATGGAAGCAGCGGGCAAGAATATACGCATCATTGGATCTTCTTTCTGAAAACGTACCTGTTAAACAGATTGCCTGGCAGCTTGGTTTTTCTTCGCCAGCCGCATTCTCTGCTGCGTTTCGTGCAATTATGGGCGTTACACCCGGTGAGTTTTGAAAGGGGGTCAGTTGGGGAATGCAGAACGGCACCGCGACTGTAAACACAGGCAGCCCAGCGCTTCAGTTGCCGGGCTGAATGGTGAGAGGATCAGAAAGGCTTAGTCGGCAGGTACTTACCATCCAGGGTGATCACGGCACGATGCCCACCTTCCGGATCTTCAACTTTCTTGATGTCCAGTTTGAAGTTAATGGCGCTGATGATGCCGTCGCCGAACTTCTCATGAACCAGAGCCTTCAGGGTAGAACCGTACACTGACATCATCTCGTAGAAACGGTAGATTGTCGGATCGGTCGGGATGCCATCTGCAAAGCTGCCGCGAACGGGTATCGACTGCAACAGTTTAACCTCATCAGCATTCAGGTCGAGCTTCTTGCCCACAACGTGTGCTGCGTCGGCAGGCAAGGGATGCTGGCCAAGCAGAGCGGCGGTAACGAACGCTTCGGACAAACCGGTGCCGTCAACGATTTCGGCGAAGGAGAGTTCCTTGCGGGCTTTGGCCAGAATGATGGTTTCGGTGAGTACCTGACGTGCGGCCTGGGTGACTTGAGTCTGGATCATGGTCTTTTCTCCTGATAAGTAAGATGTTCAGGCGACATGCCTGGCTTGTGAGGAAACGGCGTTTACTTCTGGATTTTCAGCAAGGGACACGAAGGCACCGGTTCTGCCATCAAAAGCATCAATACGACCGCTCTCAATGTCATAGATCCAGCCGTGAAGCGTTATGCGGCCCTCTTCAAGCGCCAGTCGCACGGACGGGTGAGTCTGGATATTAGCCAGCTGAGCGATGACGTTTTCGCGCACCATCGCCGCGACTTTGGCGGGCTGGTCGGGATGCTGACGGGCCTCATTCACCACCCGGGCAGAGTCGGCGTAGCGCAACCAGCTCGATACCGCGGGCATATGGTCGAGACATTTGCAGGTGGCAACGGCAGTCATGGCACCACAGTCAGAGTGGCCGCAAATTACGATGTCATTCACCTGGAGCGCGGCGACTGCATATTCCACTGAGGCTGAAACGCCGCCCGGTTCCGGGCCATAAGACGGCACAATGTTACCGGCGTTGCGGATCACAAATAAATCGCCAGGTTCGCGCTGAGTAACCAGTTCAGGCACCAGGCGGCTGTCGGAGCAGGAAATAAACAATGCTCTCGGGCTCTGCTGGTTGGCCAAACTTTTGAACAGCTTAACTCGCTCGGGGAAGGCATTTTTCTGGAACTTCAGAAAACCTTCAATGATCTCTTTCATGGTTGCAATCTCAGTGTCGGTGGTGTGTGACAAAGAGTAAGCAACCCATGGTATAAGGTAAAAGTCTAAATTATTATGGATTACGTCAGATAATCTTATGGGGTAAATTATGCTCGCCCGGCACATACGGTATTTCCAGGCGGTTGCTGAACATCTCAGCTTCACCAAAGCTGCGGCGGCGCTGCACGTCTCTCAGCCAGCTCTCTCACAGCTTGTAAAACAGCTGGAGGAGGAACTTGGTACCCAGTTATTCGATCGGTCTGGCCGTACAACACGTCTAACTGATACCGGACACGCTTATCTACAGTATGTACGTCGCGCTTCTTATGAGCTACGGGACGCTACGCGCGCTATCCACGACGTGAACGATCTCAGCCGTGGATCGCTTCGCTTAGCCGTGACGCCAACCTTCACAACGTATCTTGTCGGGCCGCTGGTCGAGGCATTTCACCTTCGCTATCCAGAAATCACCCTCAACGTGAGGGAAATTTCACAGGAAAGCATCGAAGAACTGCTCCAGGAAGGAGAGCTGGACGTGGGGATAGCATTCGGTGATGTTCACTGTCCGGACATTGACGCGATACCGTTGCTGGACGAAACGCTTGCCCTCATCGTTAACCGCGGGCATAGGCTTGCGAAGGAAAAATCTGCCGGGCTACAGGCTTTAAATACCGAGTCCCTCGTATTACTCAGCAAAGAATTCGCGACCCGCGAGCAGATTGACAGCTACTGCCGTAAACACAGCATTCATCCAAAGGTAATGATGGAAGCTAACGCTCTCGGGGCGGTAATCGAAATTGTCCGCAGGACCACTTTATCCACGCTGCTGCCCGCCAGGACCGCCCTTGCCCAGGATAATCTGGTAGCGATCGCGCTCGAACCCGAACGCCTGACGCGCACAGCGGTCCTGATGCGTCGAAGGGATGCTTATCAGAGCTTTGCAGCCCGGGCATTTACTGAAATGGCAGTGGACGTATCCGCTCAGCTGAACGCATAACCGCCTTTATAGCAGTTACAGACAGTTGCCAGGGCGACGATTGAAAAAGTTTTGATGATTTTCATCGTCTTCCTTACGAGCATGATTAATCATGCTGCGATTTAAACTCCGACATCGTTTCCTGGAGCGGCGAAACGGCAGCCACCGTATGCTGGAAAACGTAGGGATCGGAGAGCAGTTCAAACTGTTCATCGATTTTCGCGTCAGCCAGGTGAATACCAGCAGCGTTAATCGAGCATAAGAGCAAGCCTCGTTGGTTAATTGAAAAATGACCTTCGGGGCTTTCTTCTTTCTGCCTCACCACATCTTTACCACTTCAACGTTATGAGGCAAAAATCCTCAAGCGCCACGGCTATTCTACTGCGTCCATGCTCTCTGTGTGGCGGCGCGCTACGCACAACGCCTCGCTGCTGCAAAATATTTCAATAAACTAACAAGGCCAGATTTTCATCCTTTTCTTCTAATAATGCGCGTAAAGCAGGCTAATCTATAGAATAGCTTCAGAAGAAGGATTACTGATTGTTTAACCGCGCTGACTACGCAGGGTTGTGGGCAGGTATAAGGGGAAAGAATGTCTTTTTTATTTGGTGAGTTATCTGTCGCGCCGACGTGGGTGCCTGCTGTACTGGTTGTGACGCTCTCGCTCGCGGTGGGTTTTCTCGCGAGATTTATCCTTCTACGGTTCATCCGCTACTGGCAGAGTCGTGACAGAAAGCTATTCAAATCCCTTGAGAAACACCTTCGCGGCTCAATGTTCCTGTTCATTCCCCTGCTGTTAATACGCGTAGGGGTTAATTATGTCCATGTTCAGCCTGAATCCTTTCTATTTATTATAACTACAATTAATATATTTATTATATTATCATTTTGCTCTATCCTGATTCGATTGATTAATGTTGCGCAGGATATGCTTTTTATACGCTATGACATTAATATTTCCAATAACCTTCGTGCACGCAAAATTCGCACTCAGATAATGTATGTTAAGAAGGTCGCTATTGTTGTGCTGGTGACGTTCTGTCTTTCACTGATTTTACTGAGTTTCCCTGGCGTCCGAAAATTCGGTACAACCATCCTGGCCGGTGCAGGGGTTGCCGGAATAATAATTGGCTTTGCCCTACAGAAGTCACTTGTCAATTTGTTTGCCGGAATTCAGATCGCGTTTACGCAACCCATAAAAATCGATGATGCTGTGGTGGTTGAAAAAGAGTGGGGTTGGATTGAGGAGATAAACCTGACGTATGTTGTGGTGCGTCTCTGGGATCTGCGCCGACTGGTCTTACCGATTACCTACTTTACAGAAAATCCATTCCAAAACTGGACGCGTAACAATGCACAAATTTTAGGTTCTGTTTTTCTTTATCTGGATTACTCGATGCCCTTAGAGCCTCTTCGAAAACACTTTGAAAAGGTGCTCAGTGAAACAAAACTCTGGGATCAAGAAACGCAGGTCCTTCAGGTTACCGATACGACTGAAAAGAGCATGACGATCAGATTGTTAATGACAGCGCAGAATTCACCTATGGCCTTCGATTTACGCTGTCACGTGCGGGAAAAAATGATTGAGTTTATTCAACAAAATTATCCGCAGAGTCTTCCGCAGGTAAGGGCTACATTGATGGGTCCCGGTGTCTCCGAAAATGAATGATTATCTTACGGGCAGGACGTATCGAATATGCCTCTTCGCGCCCCATGAAAAAATCCTTCTTCTATACTGAGTTACGTTTAGTGAGCTATTCGGCTGTCGTTGCCTTGCGTGATGAATAGCCGCAGTAGACTACTATGACAGTAGATGACTCATTGTTCTTTTTGGAGAGAGGATTTCCTGGTATGTTGCAATCTCAACCCTCACGCCTCGGCAGTATACTTTTGCTGCTATCAGCCGTGATTGGCTTCGCGGTCGCGTTATATGCGTGGCTAACGCCGCTTACCGGCGTCACCGGCACTATCGGCGCCCTCGGCGTGGCCATTGCCAGTGTGCTGCTGGCGATACTGGCTTTTATACTGCGTGCCACATCCCACCGTGGAACGCGTATTTTCCTGATTGTTGTCACCCTTGTCATGCTGTTTGGTATTGGTTTTGCAGGCGCGTTGCTGCATCAGTACCTCATTACTGCGGCAATGGTGGTCGGCCTCATTGGTCTGATTGCGCTGAGCAACACTTCCGTTCGTCCCAATCATCGCGCCAGAGTCTGAGGAGCCGCCCGTGCATAACGAAAAACATTCTCCATTACTGAAAGTCAGCATGACGGCGCTCGCATTGTTGGTTGCTCCGCTTCCGCTATATGCGCAAGAGAACGCCGCTGAGGCCTCTCAGGGAACCCAGGAAAAGCTGAACGTAGATGCAGCCGATCAACAGGCACCAGGAACGACAAAAACCACTGACGAGGCCTCAACGGGCAAAAATGACGGACAGAAGGTAGACGCTATCGCACAGCCAGCCACATCGCTGGTGCCTTCCACTGCCACCTGGGACAGCTTTCATGGCCAGCTTAACGCCCAGAAATACAGCCCACTGACGCAGATTACTGCGGACAACGTCAATAAATTAACTAAAGTCTGGGAGTTTCATACCGGCGACGTCTCAGATGGGAAAGGTGATACCCCTGCTACCGTCTGGTCAGCAACGCCTATTTTTGCCAACGAAACGCTCTATATCGGTACACCGTTTGATCGCCTGATTGCGCTCGATCCGGGTACAGGGAAAGAGAAGTGGCATTACGACACCAAATCATCGCGCAAAGCCCTGACTCAGCCAGTCCTTAAAAACCGCGGCGTTTCGTACTGGCAGGCTAAAAATCCGGTCGCCGGACAGGCATGCCAGAAAATCGTTTATATGGGTAACGTAGATGGTCACCTCTATGCGCTGGATGCCGATTCAGGCAAGCCGTGCAGCGGCTTTGCTGATAATGGCGTGCTGAACATCAATCAGTGGAACACGGTCAACGCAAAATACCCGTTATCTATCCTACAGCCACCAACGGTGGTGGGTAATCATCTGCTGGTCGGCTGGGCTGGGAAGGACTGGGCCTATGCCGAAGCGCCTCCGGGTACCGTGTTCTCAATTAACGCACAAACCGGCGAACGTGAGTGGACCTTTGACGCGATCCCGGCAGAAATCCGCCAGCGCACCGGTACCGCCAACGTCTGGACCCACATGTCTGCCGATGAGGCTAATGGTTTAGTCTATCTGCCGGTGTCATCCCCTTCCCCTAACTACTGGGGCGGCAACCGTGTTGCACCTATTCCACTTGCAACCTCCACGACCGCACTGGATATCAACACCGGTAAAGTCGTCTGGTCTCGTCAGTGGGTCCATCACGACGTATGGGATTACGATATCAACTCTGCGCCGACTCTGATGGATATCACTGTCGACGGCAAGCAAATCCCGGCATTGATTCAGGCAACCAAACAGGGCTTCTTGTTTGTGGTTAATCGCCTGACGGGTGAGGATGTCTGGCCGATTGAAGAGCGTCCGGTGCCGCAGGGAGATGGTTCGGTCCAGGGTGAGGTGCTTTCGCCAACGCAGCCCTTCCCAACGAAACCTGCGCCGCTGCTCGATCAATCTAAGAAGCCAGAGATCTGGAAACTGGCAGATGCCGTGGGTGCGGGCCAGTGCTCTCGCCTGTGGGATAAGCTGAGCTATGAAGGCATGTACACGCCGCCGACGACGAAGGGCGAAGGTGCCCTCACCTATCCAGACAGCGCCGGTGGCGTTCAGTGGGGAGGCGTGGCCTTCGATCCGAAAAAACAGATTGCCATCGTCAATACCTCACACATTGTGCAGTACCTGAAGCTATATAGTCGTGAAGATTATAAAAAGGCGGATAAAGGTTCCGGCAATGAGAGCGGCTTTGCGCCTCAGGAAGGTGCCCCTTACGGTATGCGTCTGATGGTGGCCAATAACTGGCTGGGTATGCCGTGCTGGCAACCACCGTTTGGCGAAATCGTGGCGCTGGATATGCACACGGGAGATGTGAAGTGGCGTCGTCCGGTTGGTGCATCGCAGCAGTATGGCTTCTTTATGCCTGAGAGCTGGGGCTCCCCAACTATCGGTGGTCCAGCCGTGACGGCGGGAGGCGTGGTGTTTATCGGTGCTTCCATGGATGCCAAGGTTCGCGCCTATTCAGTGGATAGCGGTGAAGAGCTGTGGTCCGATCAGGTAGAAGCGCCTGCGGTAGCGAACCCTTCGATATATGAGTACAAAGGCCGTCAGTATGTCGCGTTTGTCGCGGGCGGCAATACTATTCTGAAGGATCAGGTAGGCGATCAGGTCGTCGTTTACGCGCTTCCTGAATAACCGTTTAATTTACCGTTAATGCAAGCTGCGTGGGGCCTTCGGGCCCCACTTTTTTTCGCTCAAAACGCCTATTCTCTTCCGGTGTATTACGGGCCTGGTTGTAACAGAAATTGCCGGAGTTCAGCCGTGAGTTCTTCCGGGGCTTCTTCAGCCATATGGTGACCGCTGGCGATGGCTTTACCCTGAACGTGCGGTGCCCACGATTTCCAGATGCCTAACACATCACCGTAGATATCTTCCAGATCGTCATACTTCGACCATAAACAGAGCGTCGGGCATGTAATCAATTTGCCTTTCTGACGATCGTGTTGCTCGTGCTCTTTATCGATACTCAGACCGGCGCGATAGTCCTCGATCATTCCATGCACGGTTTCTGGATCGTGTATGGCTCGCCTGAATTCGAGATACTCCTCGTCTCCCATTGTTTCGGGCTGGCCGCCATACCATTTATCAGGATCGGCCAGTATTGCCCGCTCTGGTTTTTCTAATTGAGCAAAGAAGAACCAGTGATACCATTGCCGGGCAAACTTCTCATTACAGCGGTTAAGTGCTTCAAGGATTGGAATGCAATCCAGTACCGCCAGTCGAGTGATCCGCTCCGGGTAATCAAGTGCGGCCCGGTAAGCGGTGTAGCTCCCTCTGTCATGCCCCACAAGAGCAAATTGCTCAAACCCCAGCTGGCTCATTAACTCAACACAATCTTTTGCTTTAGCGCGTTTAGACGAACCCGCGTGATTGGGTTGGTCAGCAGGTTTAGATGAGCGCCCGAATCCCCGTAAATCAGGGCAAACAACGGTAAAGGATTTGGCAAGTTGGGGTGCAACCTTTGACCAGGTTACGTGAGTACGAGGATGTCCATGTAATAGCAGCACCGGAGGGCCACTCCCTCCATAGCGGACATCAAGCACGGCTTCCGAAAGGCTAATTTGTGTATGCGTAAATCCCTCAAACATAGGTTACCCCCCCGCCAACCACATGACCCTGAAAAGGCGGAGTTACCCCCGCCTACTATGTCAGGACTTAAACAGGTCCTTAAGGGTGTGAGGCTGGCAGCGAAGATACTGGCTGGCTGCCCTCACCTGCGCCCCTAGCGTTGCCGCCGCATGCCAAGGCCAACGCGGATCGTACAGCGCCGTACGGGCAATCCCGATAATATCTGCATCGCCGCTCGCGACAATGGCCTCTGCGTGCTGGGGTTCGGTAATCAAACCAACGGCCACAACCGGAACATTCACTGCGGATTTCACCGCTCTAGCTAACGGAACCTGATAGCCCGGATAGACATCGATTTTTTGATCGGGGTGGAGACCACCGCTGGAGACATGGATCGCATCAACACCGCGCGCTTCAAGCATTTTTGCAAACGCCACGGCTTCCTCAATATCGAATCCGCCCTCTACCCAATCCGTCGCGGAGATGCGCACGCTGATCGCTTTTTCTGCCGGGAAGGCTTCACGAACCACGTCAAAAATTTCCAGTGGGAATCTGGCGCGGTTCTCCAGCGAGCCGCCGTACTCATCGGTACGCTGGTTTGATAACGGGGATAAGAACTGATGCAGCAGATAACCATGCGCGGCGTGAATTTGGATCAGATCGATATTCAGTTTGGCCGCGCGTTTCGCAGCATGGGCAAACTGGGTGCGGATCTCGTCTAGTCCGGCACTGTCCAGCGCGGTCGGAGGCGTATAGCCTGTGGTGTAGGGAACCGCGGAGGGGGCGAGCGTTTGCCAACCACCCTGCTGGTCAGGAGGAATTTGCCCCTGCTTATCCCAGGGTTTGTAGGTCGATGCTTTTCTGCCTGCATGAGCCAGCTGGATCGCAATGGGCATATCCGACCATTTACGGATGGCATCAAGCACCCGGGCCATGGCGGCCTCAGACTTATCATCATAGAGACCGACGTCGGCAAAGGTGATGCGCCCTTCAGGAGAGACGGCGGTGGCCTCAATCGTCAGCAAACCCGCACCGGATTGCGCCAGCTGTCCCAGATGCATCATGTGCCAGTCAGTCATACATCCCTCTTCAGCGGAGTATTGGCACATAGGTGCAATCACGATCCGGTTTTCAATCTCCAGATTTCTGATGCGTAGCGGTGTAAACAGCGTGGGTTGAGACATAGGACTTCCTTTCGGTTTCAGCATTTATAGAAATCTTAATATAGCGCATAAAAAAGGGAGCCTTACGGCTCCCTCAGTCTCCCCAGACTGCAAATTAGCTGTTGCGGATGTACTCATCCATTTCGGTTTTCAGGTTATCGGATTTAGTACCGAAAATAGCCTGAACGCCCGAACCTGCAACCACCACACCCGCTGCACCCAGTTTCTTCAGGCCAGCCTGGTCAACCTTCGCCACGTCGGCCACGCTTACGCGCAGACGAGTAATACAGGCGTCGAGGTTAGTGATGTTCTCTTTACCACCGAAGGCAGAGACCAGTGCCGGAGCCATCTCGCTGGTTGCACCAGCTTTTGTGTCTTCGGTTGCGTCTTCACGACCCGGGGTTTTCAGATCCAGCGCTTTGATCAGCACGCGGAACACGGTGTAGTAGATTGCCGCGTAGCACAGGCCAACAATCGGGAACAGCCACAGTTTGCTGCCGTTACCGCTCAGCACGATGAAGTCGATCAGACCGTGTGAGAAGGAGGTCCCGTCACGCATACCCAGCAGGATACAGATCGGGAAGGCCAGGCCTGCCAGCACCGCATGGATCCCATAGAGGATCGGTGCAACGAACATGAAGGAGAACTCGATCGGCTCGGTGATACCGGTCAGGAACGAGGTCAGCGCGGCGGAGATCATGATACCGCCCACTTTGGCACGGTTTTCCGGTTTAGCAGAGTGCCAGATGGCAATCGCAGCAGCCGGCAGGCCGTACATTTTGAACAGGAAGCCACCGGAGAGTTTACCTGCGGTCGGGTCACCTGCCATGTAGCGCGGGATATCGCCGTGGAAGACCTGGCCTGCCGCGTTGGCGTATTCACCAATCTGCATCTGGAAAGGAACGTTCCAGATGTGGTGCAGACCGAACGGCACCAGGCAGCGCTCAATGAAGCCGTAGATACCAAACGCCACAACCGGGTTCTGGTAAGCAGCCCACTGGGAGAAGGTCTGGATAGCCGTACCGATCGGTGGCCAGATGAAGGAGAGGATCACGCCCATGAAGATCGCAGCCAGACCAGAGATGATCGGCACGAAGCGCTTACCGGCGAAGAAGCCCAGATACTCAGGGAGCTTGATGCGGTAGAAGCGGTTGAACATGTAGGCAGCAATCGCACCCGCGATGATCCCGCCGAGAACACCGGTATCCGCAAGGTGTTTCGCCGTAATCTCTTCCGCAGGCAGATGCAGCACCAGCGGCGCAACCACGGCCATGGTTTTCACCATGATGCCATAGGCAACCACTGCCGCCAGCGCAGACACGCCGTCGTTATTGGTGAAGCCAAGTGCAACACCGATAGCGAAAATCAGAGGCATGTTAGCAAAAACGGAACCGCCCGCTTCTGCCATTACATGGGAAACCACTTCTGGAAGCCAGGTGAAGTTAGCCGAACCGACGCCAAGCAGGATCCCTGCGATAGGCAGTACGGAAACGGGCAGCATCAGTGATTTACCGACCTTTTGCAGGTTAGCAAATGCATTCTTAAACATAATTGAGAGTGCTCCTGAGTATTTGTGCTTTTTTGTACGTTTTCACGCATTGGCGCGGGGGGAGAACCGCGCCCTGGACAGAGCATCTAAGTGCCCTTTATTTATTACACAGAGTAAAATAAATCGCCCTAAGTTTGTTTGACGGTTATCACGTTTCAAAACGCGGTCACCTGAAAACTTTCACTTATTTACAAAAACGGGGTCTGAAAGTATCAAAAACTCGACTCACCGCCAAGTTTCTGGCGGTGCACTCTACTCGCATTGTTAATTAATTACGAGCCTTAAAAAAACAGACTTATTGGCGGGATAGCAGACGCGCGGGGTCGATATGGAACAGCGTGGCGAAGTTTTGCGTGGTCTGCTGCGCCAGCGTTTCCAACGATACGCCCTTCAGCACGGCCATGTACTCCGCAACGTCGCGGGTCATCGCAGGCTGATTCTCTTTGCCCCGGTGCGGAACCGGTGCCAGATAGGGTGAATCCGTCTCCACCAGCATTCTGTCCAGCGGTACGTAGCGTGCAGCGTCGCGCAGCTGTTCAGCGTTACGGAAAGTAACAATGCCAGAGAACGAGATATAGAACCCCATATCCAGCAGCTTTCCTGCCGTTTCTCTGTCTTCTGTGAAACAGTGTAGTACGCCACCGCAATCCGTCACCTTTTCCTCGGCCAGAATCGCCAGCGTATCTTCGCGAGCATCGCGGGTATGGACAATCACGGGCTTATTCAGCTCGCGGCCAATGCGGATATGGTTGCGGAACGACTCTTGCTGAATGGGTTTGGTCTCCGGGGTATAGAAGTAATCCAGCCCCGTCTCGCCCATGGCGACAACGCCCTCTTCTGCCGCCAGGGTTCGCAGCTCCTCAACATCATACACCTCGTCCTGATTGAGCGGGTGTACGCCGCAGGAGAAGGCCACGTTGTCACGATTGCCCACCAGCTCACGCATGGCCCGGTAGCCCGGCAGCGTTGTGGCCACGGCGAGGCAAAACTTAACGTCGCGGGCAGCCGCTTTGGCCAGCACGTCGTCCACGTCCCGGTGCAGGGATTGATAATCAAGGCCATCAAGATGGCAGTGGGAGTCGACTAAAAACATAATGTCTCTCTTAAAGATGGGATACAGGCAGCACGGCGTCGGGTTGCAGCCAGTGCTCCTGGCTCAGGAGTAAATCGGTTAACAGCAGTTCACGATTAACGCCGGTTACGGTCAGCAGCTGCTCCCGGCAGGTAAAGATCGCCGCTAAGAGCGCGCGCAGACGCGCAGGCGCGATAATTTTAGCCAGCCGGGTAACCAGCGGATAGGCGTCGGCGTTGCCGATCTGCGTGGCTCCCTGCTGGATTTTCATGGCGTCAAGATAGAGCGAAGCCAGCCAGTGCAGACGATCGGCAACGCTGTCATGGTTCAGCGCAGGCAGCAGAGAAAGCCAGTCGCTGCTGGTCAGGGCCGCATCCACGGCAGCACACAGCGTCTGGCGCTGCGCCCATGCATCGGTAGAGATCAGGGTTTGTGCCGCGCCTGGGGCACCGCCGCAGAGCCGCAGCGCCGTCAGGATCGCCTCGGGCGGAGCCTGAACCTCCCGTGACAGCCAGGCGCAGGCATAGCGCTCGTCCGGTGGCGCAAGGTGATGCAGGCGACAGCGGCTGCGCAGGGTGGCCAGCAGGCGGGCCGGCTCACGGCAGGCGAGGAAGAACCAGGTGTTGGCTGGCGGCTCCTCCAGCGTTTTAAGCAGGGCGTTGGCAGCGGCCTCGGTGAGTCGGGCCGCATCGCTGACCCATACCACCTTCGCGCCGCTCAGGCGTGCATGCTCGTAAAGCTTCTCGCTCACCTCGCGCACCGCATCAATACCGAGCGTGCTTTTGCCCTTCTCTGGCTCCAGCACATAGTAATCCGGGTGGGTTCCGGCCTGCATCAGCTGACAGCCGCGGCAGCGACCGCAGCTTTTATGGCCATCGGGCTGCTGGCAGAGTAGGTAGCGCGTCAGGGCATAGATTAACGCCTCGTCACCCATACCGGGCAGAGCATGGATCAGTAGCGCATGGTGTCCGCGTCCGGCCTGGTAGCTGGCCACCAGGCTTTCAAAGTCCGGACGTAACCATGGATACCATTTCATGCGCCCTGCTCCTGCACCCAGGCGGTGACCGTCTGGCGAATGTCGCTCATCACCTCGTCGAGGGAGCGGGTGGCGTCGATGGTTTTAATGCGCGGATCGGCAGCGGCAAGCTCAAGGTAGCGAGCGCGGGCGCGATGGAAGAAGTCATAGGACTCCTGCTCGATGCGGTCCAGCTCGCCCCGGGCGCGGGCCCGTTTCAGACCCACTTCCGGCTCAACGTCGAGGTAGAGCGTCAGGTCCGGGCGGAAATCGCCTAATACGGTGTCACGTAGGGTGGCCAGCATATGGGCGTCGATACCGCGTCCGCCCCCCTGATAGGCCTGAGTCGAGAGATCGTGGCGATCGCCGATCACCCAGCAGCCACGGGCCAGCGCGGGCTTGATGACCGTCTCCACCAGCTGGACGCGGGCAGCATAGAACATCAGCACTTCGGCTTTGTCGGTAATGATCTCATCACCTACCGATTTGATATCCAGCACCAGGCTGCGCAGCTTCTCGGCAAGCTGGGTACCGCCCGGCTCGCGGGTAAAGATCATCTCGCCTACCCCGAGCTGGGTCAGCGTCTCCACGACGGTATCGCGGGCAGTGGTCTTTCCGGCCCCTTCCAGCCCTTCGATAACGATGTATTTACTGGCCATTTTTTTCCTTAAGCACTTTCAGATAGTCCTGCACCGCGCGGTTGTGGCTGACGAGGTTGGTGGTAAAGGTATGCCCCCCCTTGCCATCAGCGACAAAATAGAGATACGGCGTTTTAGCCGGATGCGCAGCGGCACGCAGCGATGCGTCGCTCGGGATAGCAATCGGTCCCGGCGGCAGGCCGCTAATGGTATAGGTATTATACGCCGTTGGCGTTTCCAGATCGCTACGGCTGATTTTACCGCTGTAGCTCTCCCCCATACCGTAAATAACGGTGGGATCGGTTTGCAAACGCATGCCGGTACGCAGACGGTTGATGAAGACCGAAGCGACCCGATCCCGTTCGCTGGCAACCGCCGTCTCTTTTTCAATAATCGAGGCCATGGTCACCAGCTGGTTTTGATCTTTATACGGCAGGCCTTCCGCCCGCTCTTCCCAGGCCTTGTTCACCGCGGCGACCATTTTATCATGGGCGCGTTTAAGCATTGTGATGTCAGTGGTATTAGCAGTGTAGAGCCAGGTATCGGGCCAGAACCAGCCCTCAATCCACTCAGGGTGCTCAAACTTCAGCGCCTCTGCCACGGTGGCGTAGCTGTCATCCTTTAAGGTGTGCTGAATATAGGGCGCATCGCGAAGCTGCTTCAGGAGGTCGCTGAGACGCATTCCCTCCACTAGCCGCAGCGGGAACTGCGCCTCTTTGCCGCTCTCCAGCAGCCGCAGCATGTCGCGTACGGTCATGTCCGGCGTAAAGCGATAGGTCCCGGCTTTAAAATGGGAGAGAGCCGGCTCCACGCGCAGCAGCCACTGGAAAACGCGGGGGCGGTTGATGATCTTCTCGCTATAGAGCTGGGTTCCCAATGCCTGACGGCCGGTGCCCGCTTTCAGGGTAAAGATGGTCTCAGTGTTAATGAGCAGTTTGCTCTCCGCCAGCTGGCGAACCTTCCAGTAACCTGCCCCGGCAGCAATGCCCAGAATCACCAGCAGAAGTACAACAAAACGAAACATTTTCTTCATGACGAGATCGCACGCTCACAAAGGGGAGATAAAAAGGAATACAGCTCGCGGGATGTCCATTCCCACTCGCCGCAGGCGTTAACCGGCACGACCGGCATCAGCGCGTTACAGATCAGCACCTCATCGGCCTCAGCCAGCGCCTTTGGCCGGGCGTTAACTTCGGCGAAGGTAAAGCCCGAGACGGCCAGCCGGTCAATAATAAACTGACGCATAATGCCCTTCACGCCAGCCTGATCAAGACAGGGCGTAAATACCGTCCTGCCCTGCCGCCAGAATAAATTCGCGGCACAGCATTCCGTAAGCAACCCGTCGCTGTCAAGAACCAGCGCCTCGTCGCCTGCCGTCTGCTCAAGATGAGTACGAATCAGGACCTGTTCCAGGCGGTTGAGATGTTTTATACCCGCCAGATGCGGATTGCGCCCTAGCCGAATTGGGCTGAGCGCGAGGGTGATCCCCGCCTGCTGCCAGCGGGCATAGTGGGCAGGCGGCGCTGACAGACTCAGGATACGCGTGGGCGTCTGGCAGCCCGCAGCGCTGTAACCGCGCCCGCCCGCGCCCCGGGTGATCATCACCTTCAGCACGCCCGTCTGCTGGCGACCTGCCAGAGCGATCATCTCCTGCTCAAGGAGAGGCCAGTCGGTAAACGGGATAAACAATCGCTCACAGGCCTCGCGCAGGCGGGCAAGATGGGCCGAAAGCAGCTGAACCTCACCTGTCTGGATCCGGGCGGTGGTAAAGCAGCCGTCGCCGAACTGTACAGCCCTGTCATTCGCCGCCAGCGTCTGCTGTTGGCAGCCATTTATCAAGAACATAGCGGCTCCTGTATTCGTGACCGGGTAGTCTGGCAGGATGCGAAACGCAGGACAAGCGGAGAAAGCTGAATTGAAAGGGAAAACGTGCAGAACGGACCGGGCAGCACAGGGGCTACCCGGTCATACGGCGTTAGATCCGTTTAAAGATCAGCGAGCCGTTAGTACCACCGAAGCCAAAGGAGTTACACAGCGTGTACTCCAGATTGCTCACCTGGCGTGCGACATGCGGAACGTAGTCCAGATCGCAACCCTCATCCGGGTTATCCAGGTTAATGGTCGGCGGGATCGCCTGATCGCGCAGGGCCAGGATCGAGTAGATAGACTCTACCGCGCCCGCCGCGCCCAGCAGGTGACCGGTCATGGATTTGGTGGAGCTGACCATAACGCGGCTTGCCGCTTCGCCAAACACGGATTTCACCGCCTGGGTTTCGGCTTTATCGCCGGCCGGCGTGGAGGTGCCGTGGGCGTTAACGTAGCCAATCTTCGCCGGATCCAGCTGGGCATCACGCAGCGCATTGGTCATCGCCAGTGCCGCACCCGCGCCGTTTTCCGGCGGCGAGGTCATGTGGTAGGCATCGCTGCTCATACCAAAGCCAATCAGCTCAGCGTAGATTTTCGCGCCGCGTTTTTTCGCATGCTCATACTCTTCCAGCATGACCATACCTGCGCCATCGCCCAGCACAAAGCCGTCACGATCTTTATCCCACGGACGGCTTGCCGCCTGCGGATTGTCGTTACGGGTGGAGAGCGCACGCGCTGCGCCAAAGCCGCCCACGCCAAGCGGGGTACTGGCTTTTTCAGCGCCGCCTGCCAACATGGCGTCAGCATCGCCGTAGGCGATAATACGCGCCGCATGGCCGATGTTGTGCACGCCAGAGGTACAGGCCGTGGCGATGGAGATGCTCGGGCCCTGCAGGCCAAGCATAATCGTCAGGTGACCGGCGACCATGTTAACGATGGTAGAGGGCACAAAGAATGGGCTGATTTTACGCGGGCCGCCGTTAACCAGCGAGGCGTGGTTCTCTTCGATCAGGCCAAGACCGCCGATACCTGAACCGATAGCGGCTCCGATACGATGAGCGTTCTCTGGGGTGACCTCAAGGCCAGAATCCTGCATGGCCTGCCAGCCCGCAACAACTCCATATTGAATGAAGGCATCCATCTTGCGCTGCTCTTTGCGCGAGATAATGTCATCACAGTTAAAATCCTTTACTAAGCCAGCAAATTTTGTTGCATAGGCGCTAGTATCGAAATGGTCGATCAGGCTGATGCCACTCTGACCGGCAAGGAGAGCACTCCAGGTAGACTCTACGGTATTGCCGACAGGAGACAACATGCCAAGTCCGGTCACAACTACACGACGCTTAGACACGTTTGTCCTCCAGGGAGGGATAAAAAAGAGACGGGTGGGAGAAAAAGATAAAACTCAGGCGGTCGAATGACCGCCTGGAGATGTTCACTTATGCCTGGTGACCGTTGATGTAATCAATGGCAGCCTGAACAGTAGTGATCTTCTCAGCTTCTTCGTCCGGAATCTCAGTATCAAACTCTTCTTCCAGAGCCATTACCAGCTCAACGGTGTCAAGAGAATCCGCGCCCAGATCGTCAACGAAAGAAGCATTGTTAGTCACTTCTTCCTGCTTAACGCCCAGCTGCTCGCCAATAATTTTCTTAACGCGTTCTTCGATAGTGGTGCTCATACTCTTAAATTTCCTATCAAAACTCGCTTTCGCGATGGTTTTCGTAGTGTATAAAATGTTGAAAAATTTGCAACTAAATCCCGGCAGGTCGTACCACGATTTTGCGCTATTTTGAGGCCAATTGGGCTGATAACGCAAATAAAATTATTTCCATTTGATGCTTTAGGAAATAACGTGGTTAAACCATATACATTCCGCCGTTGACGTGCAGGGTTTCACCAGTGATGTAACCCGCTTCGTCAGAAGCTAAAAATGCTACCGCGCTGGCAATCTCTTTTGGATCGCCAAGGCGACCCGCCGGAACGGCTGCCAACGTACCCGCACGCTGATCTTCGGTCAGCGCACGCGTCATGTCCGTTTCAATAAAGCCCGGAGCAACAACGTTTACCGTAATGCCGCGGGACGCAACTTCGCGCGCCAGCGACTTACTGAAACCGATCAGGCCTGCTTTCGCCGCAGCGTAGTTAGCCTGACCAGCATTTCCCATGGTACCCACCACAGAACCGATAGTGATAATGCGACCATGACGCTTCTTCATCATAGCCCGCATTACCGCTTTTGACAGGCGGAAAACAGAAGAGAGATTGGTTTCGATGATATCGTTCCACTCGTCGTCTTTCATCCGCATTAACAGGTTGTCGCGAGTAATCCCGGCATTATTGACCAGAATGTCCACTTCGCCAAACTCTGCCCGGACATTTTCCAGCACAGATTCAATAGATGCAGGATCGGTCACGTTTAACAGTAAACCTTTGCCGTTTGCACCTAAATAGTCGCTGATGGCCTGCGCGCCGCTTTCGCTGGTCGCGGTGCCGATCACCTTCGCGCCACGGGCGACGAGGGTTTCAGCGATTGCGCGGCCAATGCCACGGCTTGCACCGGTAACCAGTGCGATCTTTCCTTCAAAACTCATGGTTTTGGGTTCCTTTTTATTGCTCAGCCGCCGCTGACAGTGCCGCAGGCTCGTTAATGGCCGAGGCGGTCAGGGTGTCAACAATACGCTTGGTCAGGCCAGTAAGCACTTTGCCCGGACCGACTTCATACAGGTGCGTAACGCCCTGAGAAGCGATAAATTCAACGCTCTTAGTCCACTGTACCGGACTGTAGAGCTGGCGAACCAGCGCATCACGGATGGCTTCCGGCGTGGTTTCGCACTTCACGTCAACGTTGTTCACCACCGGAATAGCCGGTGCGTTGAAGGTGATTTTTTCCAGCTCGGCGGCCAGCTTCTCTGCTGCGGGCTTCATCAGCGCGCAGTGGGACGGCACGCTCACCGGCAGCGGCAGCGCGCGTTTAGCACCCGCTGCTTTACAGGCCGCGCCTGCACGCTCAACCGCCTCTTTATGCCCGGCGATAACCACCTGGCCCGGGGAGTTATAGTTCACCGGAGAAACAACCTGGCCTTCAGCGGCCTCTTCGCACGCTTTGGCAATCGCCGCATCGTCAAGGCCGATAATCGCCGACATGCCGCCGGTGCCTTCCGGTACCGCTTCCTGCATAAATTTGCCGCGCAGCTCAACGAGGCGTACGGCATCGGCGAAATCGATCACGCCCGCGCACACCAGCGCAGAGTATTCGCCCAGGCTATGGCCTGCCATCAGCGCCGCGGTTTTACCGCCCTGCTGCTGCCAGACGCGCCACAGTGCGACGGACGCCGTCAGCAGCGCAGGCTGAGTCTGCCACGTTTTATTGAGCTCTTCTGCCGGGCCCTGCTGGGTCAGTGCCCACAGGTCATAGCCCAGCGCCGCAGAAGCTTCACGGAACGTCTCTTCAACCAGCGGAAACTGTGCTGCCACATCGGCCAGCATACCCACGGTCTGAGAACCCTGTCCCGGGAACACAAAAGCAAATTGCGTCATCTTATTTATCCTTAATACTAGAAACGAACCAGCGCAGAGCCCCAGGTGAAACCGCCGCCGAAGGCCTCAAGCAGCACCAGCTGGCCCGGCTTGATACGTCCGTCGCGCACGGCTTCATCCAGCGCACAAGGCACCGACGCCGCAGAGGTATTGCCGTGACGGTCAAGGGTCACCACCACTTTATCCATATCCATACCCAGCTTTCTTGCCGTCGCGCTGATGATGCGCAGGTTCGCCTGGTGCGGAACCAGCCAGTCCAGCTCGGCGCGATCGATATTGTTCGCCGCCAGCGTCTCTTCAACGATGTGCGCCAGCTCGGTCACGGCCACTTTGAAGACTTCGTTACCCGCCATGGTCAGATAGGTTGGGCTGTCCGGCGTGACGCGATCCAAGTTTGGCAGCGTTAACAGCTCGCCGTAGCTTCCGTCCGCGTGCAGATGGGTAGAGATGATACCCTGCTCTTCAGATGCGCTCAGCACTGCCGCGCCCGCGCCGTCACCGAAGATAATGATGGTTCCACGATCGGTGGGATCGCAGGTACGGGCCAGCACGTCAGCGCCGATCACCAGCGCATGCTTCACCGCACCGCTTTTGACATACTGATCGGCAATGCTCAGGGCATAGGTAAAGCCTGCGCAGGCGGCAGCCACGTCAAATGCCGGGCAGCCTTTGATCTCCAGCAGGCTCTGCACCTGGCAGGCCGCGCTTGGGAACGCGTGGGTCGCCGAGGTGGTGGCGACGATGATCAGACCGATCTCAGTTTTATCAATGCCCGCCATGTCGATGGCGCGCTTAGCGGCTTCGAAACCCATGGTTGCCACGGTCTCATCCGGGGCGGCAATGCGGCGCTCACGAATGCCTGTGCGGGTGACAATCCACTCGTCAGAGGTATCGACCATCTTTTCCAGATCGGCGTTGGTTCGCACTTGCTCGGGCAGGTAGCTGCCGGTACCACTAATCTTCGTATACATATACGCTCAGTCTTTTTCCGGTAACACAGATTCCAGGCGAGCGGCAATCCGTTCGGGGACGTGCCGCTGCACCGCCTGCACTGCCTGTTCAATCGCGACAGCAAACGCGCGCTGATTGGCTGCACCATGACTCTTAATCACCGTGCCGCGCAATCCTAACAGACAGGCACCATTATACTGGTCGGGGTTGAGGTGACTGAATCGCCTTGTCAGGCTTTTTTGTAACCAACGCTTTAATAAAAGCAGCCACCACGACCGTTTTTTGCCCTCGCCCTGCGATTTCAGCAACGACAGGAACATTCTGACCATGCCTTCCATCGTCTTCAACGTCACGTTGCCGGTGAAGCCGTCGCAGACCAGCACGTCCGTTTTGCCGGTGAGCAACTCATTGGCTTCAAGATAGCCAATATAGTTGATCGATGGGATCGATTTTAGCAGCGCCGAGGCATCGCGGATGCTGTCAAGGCCTTTGACCTCTTCTTCGCCGATATTGAGCAGCGCCACACGCGGATGTTCAATACCAATGACCTCTTCGGCCATCACCGCGCCCATAATGGCGAACTGCACCAGCATGGTACTGTCACAGTCAACGTTAGCGCCGAGATCCAGCACCACGGTTCTGCCCTTCTGCTGATGCGGCAACACCGTCATCAGCGCCGGACGTTCAATACCGTCAATGGGCTTAAGCAGTAGCTTAGCCAGCCCCATCAGCGCCCCGGTATTGCCTGCGCTGACGCAGGCCTCGGCGCGCCCCTCTTTGACCAGCTCCAGCGCGATACGCATAGAGCTACCCCGGCTGTTGCGTACGGCCTGGGCGGGACGGACATCACTGGCAATAACCGACTGGGCAGGAATAACCTGCAGGCGCGAGCGCTGATCAAAATCGGCTTTGGCAAGTAATGGCGTGATAGCGTCGGGATGACCGACTAACAGAAGTGTGAGTTGAGGGTTAGAATGCAGTGCCTGCAATGCTGCAGGCACTGTCACGGAAGGGCCAAAATCGCCCCCCATGACATCTAACGCCAGGGTTAGACGTGTCAAGGTATCGTCGTGCCTGGTTCGGTTAACCCCCGTTTACACGGGGATTTCCTCACTAAGCTTCATCACGCTTGCGCGTGATTACTTAGTGATAACCTTGCGACCGCGGTAGAAACCGTCAGCGGTCATGTGGTGACGCAGGTGAGACTCACCAGAAGTTTTGTCTACAGACAGGCTGGTGACTGCGGTCAGCGCGTCATGGGAACGACGCATGCCACGTTTGGAACGGGTTGGTTTATTTTGTTGTACGGCCATGGACCTTACTCCTCAATTACGGTAACTCCATTACTACGGAGAAACCTGTTACTTACGCTTTAAGCTAGCTAATACGGCAAATGGGTTTGGCTTCTGTGCCTCTTCAGGCAGTTCACCAAAGACCATGTCCGCGTCGGACACTTCACAGTGTTCAGAATCATGCACCGGCACTACCGGCAAGGAGAGGATAATTTCATCCTCGACCAGAGCCAGCAGGTCGATTTCACCGAATTCGTTAACCTGAATCGGTTCATACGCTTCCGGGAGTGCTTCGGCCTGCTCGTCTTTGACGATCGGGCTAAAACAATATTGTGTGTAGACCTGATGGGCAAATGTCTTGCCGCAGCGCTGACACTCGAGCGTTACCGAAACTTTTGCATCGCCGGTTAATACCGCAAGGCGCTGGTTATCGATAGCGAACGACATGGAGCATTCCACATCACTGTCTACACTGACTACGGATTCAGCGACGCGCTCGGCCTGCTCACGAGTGTATACACCCTCGTAATCAAGGCGTTTTTGAGCGGTACGAACCGGATCAAGAGTCAGGGGTAATTTTACCTTTTGCATAGGGCGCGCATATTAACTTTGTAACGTTCTGGAGTCAAAGAAAAAGGCAGTCTGTGATTGCCTTTTGCCAATTATTCGCACACATTGCGGCCTGTAGTTTAAAATGCCTGACCTCGTTATGCCATATAGGGTGGAAAAAATATGTCGAATATTATTCTTGCGTCCACGTCTCCTTACCGCCGCGCGCTGCTGGAAAAACTCGGCATTGCCTTCGAGTGCGCCGCGCCGGACGTGGATGAGACCCCGGAGCCTGGCGAATCTCCGCGTCACCTGGTGCTGCGTCTGGCGCAGGCCAAAGCCCAGTCGCTGGCGGAGCGCTACCCTAACCATCTGATTATTGGCTCCGACCAGGTCTGCGTGCTGGACGGAGAGATCACCGGCAAGCCGTTAACGGAGGAGAAAGCCTTCCAGCAGCTGATGAAAGCGCGGGGCAATATCATCACCTTCTATACCGGGCTGGCGCTCTATAACTCCACCACTGGCCATCTGCAAACCGAGTGCGAGCCGTTTGACGTCCACTTCCGCCACCTGAGCGAGCAGGAGATAAATGATTATCTGCGTAAGGAGCGGCCGCTGAACTGCGCCGGCAGCTTTAAAAGCGAAGGATTGGGGATTGCGCTGTTTGATCGCCTGGAGGGCCGGGATCCGAATACGTTGGTGGGGCTGCCGCTGATTGCGCTGTGCCAGATGCTGCGCCGGGAGCATGCGAATCCGCTGTTAGCATAAACTAACACCCGGCGGCACGATTTTGTAGGCCCGGCCAGCTTGCGCCGCCGGGCGTTACGTTACCCGCGCAACACCTTCAGGCAGCGTTTAAGCTGTTCATCCAGCGGGGCTTCAATACGCAGGGTTTCGCCGGTACCCGGATGGGTAAACTTCAGCGCCGCCGCGTGCAGGAAGAGACGGTTTAATCCGGTACCTGCCAGCTGCTTATCAAACTCGCGGTCGCCGTAGCGATCGTCAAAGGCGATGGGATGCCCCGCGTGCTGAGTATGGACGCGGATCTGGTGGGTACGGCCGGTAATCGGGCTACAGCGCACCAGGGTGGCAAACTCGTAGCGCTCTTCTACCTTAAAGCGCGTCTCTGACGGTTTGCCTTCGCTATTCACGCGGACGATCCGCTCCCCGCTCTGCAGAATATTTTTCAGCAGCGGCGCCTGTACTGCTTTAACATGCGACTGCCACTGGCCGCGCACCAGCGCCAGGTAATCTTTTTGCATGCCTTTATCACGCAGCTGCTCATGCAGAGCACGCAGCGCCGAACGTTTTTTGGCCACCAGCAGCACGCCGGAGGTATCCCGGTCCAGACGGTGTACCAGCTCCAGGAAGCGCGCTTCCGGGCGCAGAGCGCGCAGGCCTTCAATGACGCCGAAGCTCAGCCCGCTGCCGCCGTGGACGGCGGTGCCTGACGGCTTATTCAGCACCAGAATATGATCGTCTTCATAAAGGATGACATCCGCCAGCGCCGCCACCTTATTCAGATGCGGCGACACCGCCTCCTCTTCGCGCTCGGCGACGCGCACCGGCGGGATACGCACCTCATCCCCGCCCTCCAGCTTATACTCGGGCTTCACGCGCTTCTTGTTAACCCGCACTTCGCCTTTACGCAGGATGCGGTAAATCATACTTTTCGGCACGCCCTTCAGCTGGGTGCGCAAAAAGTTATCGATGCGTTGCCCGGCGTCGTCGGCCGCGATAGCAACAATTCTTACGGATGGAGTCTCAGTTTTCATGGGGGGCGATTCTAAAAGCCCTGCCCGATTCGCGCCACTCATTTTTATGTGCTTATATTTATCTCTACCGGTGTCATGTTGACCGTCATCACGCTTTTCGCTGGGTTTTAGAACAATCCCTGGGCAAACGTGAAAAAACTGTTAGTAACCGGGTGATAAATGGCAAAAGTCATCTTGCTATAACAGATTTAGCAAGGAATAATGAGGCTGTTTTCCGCTTGAATCTTGTTAAACAAGGAAATTTGCGGAATGACCAGTTTTGCCTGTCCGATCATCCACGCAGCAATGGCGTAAGACGTATTGATCCTTCAGGCACTTAGCGGGCTGCGGGTTGCAGTCCTTACCGGTAGAGGGATCGACCCTGGAGAGTAATACCCAGGCAGTTCCCCTGATAATTGCGCTGTTTTTCCGTATGAAATACAGGCAACCGACACTCTGCGCCTCTTAAGCGTGCGATAACCGTGAGGTTGGCGACGTGAACAGACACGAGGCCATCGGTTCACCCCGGAAAGGCGTTAACTATGCCCGCAGCCTAGTCGTCAATGTAAGAATAATGAGTAAGTTACGATGAAAAGAATGTTAATTAACGCAACTCAGCAGGAAGAGTTGCGCGTCGCCCTTGTTGATGGGCAGCGCCTGTACGACCTGGATATCGAAAGCCCGGGACACGAACAGAAAAAAGCGAACATCTACAAAGGTAAAATTACCCGCATTGAACCGAGCCTTGAAGCCGCATTTGTTGACTACGGTGCTGAGCGTCACGGTTTCCTACCTCTGAAAGAGATCTCCCGCGAATACTTCCCTGCTAACTACAGTGCCCATGGCCGCCCGAACATCAAAGATGTGCTGCGCGAAGGCCAGGAGGTCATTGTCCAGATTGACAAAGAAGAGCGCGGTAATAAAGGCGCAGCCTTAACCACCTTTATCAGCCTGGCCGGTAGCTATCTGGTTCTGATGCCAAACAACCCGCGCGCGGGCGGCATCTCTCGCCGTATCGAAGGCGATGACCGTACCGAGCTGAAAGAGGCGCTGGCAAGCCTGGAGATGCCGGACGGCATGGGGCTTATCGTGCGTACCGCAGGCGTAGGCAAGTCTGCCGAAGCGCTGCAGTGGGACTTAAGCTTCCGCCTGAAGCACTGGGAAGCGATTAAGAAAGCCGCTGAAAACCGTCCTGCTCCGTTCCTGATCCACCAGGAGAGCAACGTTATCGTTCGCGCCTTCCGCGACTATCTGCGCCAGGATATCGGTGAGATCCTCATCGACAACCCGAAAGTGATGGAGATGGCACGCCAGCATATCGCTGCGCTGGGCCGTCCTGACTTCAGCAGCAAAATCAAACTCTACACCGGTGAGATCCCGCTGTTCAGCCACTACCAGATCGAATCGCAGATCGAATCCGCCTTCCAGCGTGAAGTGCGTCTGCCGTCTGGCGGCTCTATCGTTATCGACTCCACCGAAGCGCTGACCGCGATTGATATCAACTCCGCCCGCGCAACCCGCGGCGGCGATATCGAAGAGACGGCGTTTAACACCAACCTGGAAGCGGCTGACGAAATCGCCCGCCAGCTGCGCCTGCGCGACCTTGGCGGCCTGATCGTTATCGACTTTATCGACATGACCCCGGTTCGCCACCAGCGCGCGGTTGAAAACCGCCTGCGTGAAGCCGTGCGCCAGGATCGTGCCCGTATCCAGATCAGCCATATTTCTCGCTTCGGCCTGCTGGAGATGTCCCGCCAGCGTCTGAGCCCGTCTCTCGGCGAGTCCAGCCATCACGTCTGCCCGCGCTGTAGCGGTACCGGCACCATCCGTGACAACGAATCCCTGTCGCTCTCTATTCTGCGCCTGATCGAAGAGGAAGCGCTGAAGGAGAACACCCAGGAAGTTCATGCGATTGTTCCCGTGCCGATTGCCTCCTACCTGCTTAACGAAAAACGCGCCGCGGTAAGCGCGATCGAAGCACGTCAGGGCGGCATTAAGTGCGTTATCGTCCCGAACGACCAGATGGAAACCCCGCACTACTCCGTGCTGCGCGTGCGTAAAGGCGAAGAGACCTCAACGCTGAGCTACAAGCTGCCGAAGCTGCATGAAGAGGCGATGGCGCTGCCGTCCGAAGAGGAGTACGCCGAGCGCAAACAGCCTGAACAGCCTGCGCTGGCCACCTTCGTGATGCCTGACATTCCGCCAGCACCTGCGCCACAGTCTGCACCGGTTGTTGAAGAAAAAGCACAGCCAGCCGCTGCACAGCCTGCCGCTCCGGCGGAAACAGGCCTGCTGGGCCGTCTCTTTGGCGCCCTGAAGAAGGTGTTCGCCAGCGAGCCTGCCAGCCAGCCGGTAGAGGTTAAAGCGGAAGAAGAAGTTAAAGAAGAGAAACCGGCCCGTTCCCAGGAGCGTCGTAAGCCGCGCCAGAACAACCGCCGTGACCGCAACGAGCGCGGAGACCGTGGCGATCGTAACGAACGTCGCGACAGCCGTAGCGAAGGCGCTGAAGCGCGCGAAGGCCGTGATAACCGCGACAACCGTGAGCGTGACGAGAATCGTCGTGGCCGCCGTGAAAAACAGCAGCCGAACGGTGAAGTCCGCGAAGTCCGCCAGCCGCAGGCCGTTGTTGAGGACGCGGATAAGTCTAAATCCCGCGATGAGCAGCAGCAGTCACGCCGCGAGCGCAACCGTCGCCGTAACGACGAGAAACGTCAGGCTCAGCAAGAAGTTAAAGTGCTGAACCGCGAAGAGCAGCCAGCCCCGGAAGTCGAAGCGGAACAGGACGATCGCGTTCAGGTGATGCCGCGCCGTAAACAGCGCCAGCTGAGCCAGAAGGTGCGTTTTGAGTCTGCGCCGTCTGCCGATGCTGCTGTTGATGAGATCGCTGCCGCGACGCCGATGACGGATGCCCAGGCGTCCCACACCGAGCTGGCGAAGGTCGATCTGCCTGCGGTTGTTGAGCAGCCGGTCCAGGAGCAGGAAGAGTCCAGCGAGAATCGTGATAACGCCGGGATGCCGCGTCGCTCACGTCGTTCTCCGCGTCACCTGCGCGTCAGCGGCCAGCGCCGTCGTCGCTACCGTGACGAGCGCTACCCGACCCAGTCCCCGATGCCGCTGACCGTAGCCTGTGCATCCCCGGAGATGGCGTCAGGTAAAGTGTGGATCCGCTACCCGGTCGCTCAGAACATCGAGCCGGTACAGGATGACACTACCGTTGAGACCGCACCGGAAGCTATCCAGCAGCCGATCGTTGAGCCAGTAGCAGAGCCGATTGCGGCATCCGTTAGCGCTGAACCTGCTGTAGTTGAACCTGCTGTAGTTGAACCGACAGCAGTTGAACCGACAGCCGTTGAGCCTACCGTCGTCGAGCCGGAAGCTACCGTGAGCGAGCCGCAGCCTGCTGCAGTGGACACCACGCATCCTGAAGCGATTGAGACGCCGGTTGACGAGCAGCCGCAGCTGATCGCCCCGGAAGACGTGCCGGTTGCTGAGCACATCGCTGAGATCGCCGAGCCCGCTGAAGAAGTTGAAGAAGTAAAAGCCGTTGAGCCGGTCGTTGAGACTAAGCCAGAAGTTGAAGCCCAGCCTGAAGTTGAGGCGAAGCCAGCCGTGGAAGCGCAGCCTGTGGTTGAAGCCCAGCCGCAGCCAGAAGCGAAACCCGCTGTCGAGCCGAAGCCGGAAGCAGACGTTAAGCCTGCCGCGGCGGTTAAACCGGCCGCTGCCGCTGAACCTGTTGCCGCTAAGCCGCTGCACAGCTTTGCCACCGCGCCGATGACTCGCGCCCCGGCCCCGGAATACGTTCCTGAGCCACCGCGTCACAGCGATTGGGTTCGCCCGGCGTTTGATTTCGATGGTAAAGGTTCTGCGGGCGGCCATAGCGCTAGCCATCAGGCTACCGCCCCGGCAACACGCCCGCAGCAGCCTGAGTAACGCGCTCTGCGAGTAACAAGCCGACCTCCGGGTCGGCTTTTTTTATGCGCCGGTGGCGGGAAGGCGCATTCCGGTGATGCCGGGAACCGCCTCGCGCATCATTTGCAAAAAGGCCCGCAGCCGGGCTGGGTAGTAACGTGCCCACGGATAGACCAGATGCACTGGCAGCGGGGCCGGCTCCCAGTCGGGCAGCAGTCTGACCAGCCTCCCCTCACGTACATCTTCCGCCACCGCCCAGCTTGAGATAATCACCGCACCTAATCCTTGCAGGGCCGTACTACGCGCAACGTAGAGGCTGTCGGTATAGAGCCGTGGGGCAATGGTTACCTGCTCAACCGTCCCGGCGGTATGGGTCAGGCTGATGCTGTGCTGATAGAAGGTACTGAGCGCCACCCACGGCAGCGCCGCCAGCTGCTGCGGCCCGGTCACGGCTGGGGAGTGAGCAAGCAGCGCAGGCGCAATCACGACGCTGCGTGGCACCTCCGCCAACAGCACCGACACCGTACTCGGATCGATCTCCGCGCCGACGCGAATAGCGCAGTCGATGTTAGCGCTTAGAAAATCAACATTTTTATCGTTCAGCATCCACTCCACCGAGAGCTGCGGATGCTGGCTCAGAAAGCGGGTCAGCGGCGCGAGCAGTTGCTCCTGGCCGAAGGCGTGCGGGGCGCGTACCCGCAGCGTGCCGACCGGCTCATCGCCGGCATGGCTTACCTCATCCTCAAGGGTGGACCAGGCCGAAAGCAGCCGCCTCGCATGCTGGTAGCAGCGTTCGCCGTCATCAGTCAGCTTCATGGCGTGGGTGGTGCGCAGGATCAGCTTGACCCCCAGCAGCGCCTCCAGCGACTGAAGACGGCGGCTTACCGTAGCTTGGGTGGTTTCCAGCAGCCTCGCGGCGGCAGACAGGGAGCCGCTCTCAACGATGCGGACAAAAGTGTGCATCAGATCGACCCTGTCTATACGTTTAGTTCGCTTCATTTTATTTTTGCCTATACGTTTCGCGTATAGCTCTTTTACCATTGGACTGGCTACCGCGTCACGCCATCTTCAGCAAAAATGTCTTCACACCACCTTTGAGGACTCTATTATGAACCGCCAGGCATCACCCTTTGACGTACCGCGCTGGATTATCTTTATCCTGGCGATGGGAGCTGGATTCAGCGTTGCCGCCATCTATTATGCTCAGCCCCTGCTGCCGCTGATGGGTCGCGATCTCCATTTAACCGTTAACGGCATGGGGCTCGTGCCGACGCTGACTCAGGCGGGCTATGCGCTGGGCATTCTGTTCCTGCTGCCGCTGGGGGATCGCTACGATCGCCGAATGCTGATCCTGGTGAAATGTGCCGCGCTGGCCCTCTTCCTGCTGGCCTGTAGCCTGACCAGCCATCTCAATACCCTGCTGGCGGTAAGCCTGCTGCTGGGGATGGCCGCCACGATGGCGCAGGATATCGTACCTGCCGCCGCGATCCTTGCCCCGGAAGGTAAACAGGGAAAAACCGTCGGCACCGTGATGACCGGCCTGCTGCTGGGGATCCTGCTCTCCCGGACGGTAAGCGGCTTCGTGGGGGCGGCCTTTGGCTGGCGGGTGATGTACCAGCTAGCGGCGGCGAGCATTGCGTTTATTGGCGTCGTGATGTGGGCGGTGCTGCCGCGCTTTGCTACCCACTCCAACCTCAGCTATCCGGCGCTGATGCGCTCTGTCGCCCAGCTGTGGGGGCGCTACCCTGCCCTGCGCAGCGCCGCGCTGGCACAAGGTTTTCTCTCGGTGGCCTTTAGCGCCTTCTGGTCTACCCTCGCAGTCATGCTGCTGGATCGTTTTCACCTGGGCAGTGCGGTAGCAGGCACCTTCGGGATTGCTGGCGCGGCGGGTGCGCTGGCTGCACCGCTGGCCGGTGGTCTGGCCGACCGGGTCGGGGCAGCGAAAGTCACCCAGCTGGGTGCGGCGCTGGTAACCCTCTCCTTTGCGCTGATGTTTGCCCTGCCCCTGCTCTCAACCCAGATGCAGCTGGTGGTGATTGCGATTGCGGCGGTAGGTTTCGATTTGGGACTACAGTCGAGCCTGGTGGCTCACCAGAATCTGGTTTATAGCCTGGAGCCGCAGGCGCGGGGTCGTCTCAATGCGCTGCTGTTTACCGTGGTGTTTATCGGCATGGCGGCTGGCTCAGCCCTCGGCAGTAAAATCTACACTATGGCGGGCTGGCCTGGCGTTGTGGCCCTGGCGACGGTCTCAGGGATTATTGCGCTGGCAATCCGCCTGACAGCCGGTACGCGTCGCGCAGCGGTAGTCAACGTTGGATAAAAAAAGCCGCCCCGGTCAATGAGGGCGGCCTGCAAAGAGAGCTCATACCTGTCCATTTAACCGGACAGGTTTTCTTTTTATTAAGAGTTAATCTGGAACAGCGACATACCCTGCATATCGGAAAACGCTTTATAGGATGCCTGTAGCGCCGCCTGCTGCATGGTGTAGGAGGAGATAGCCGCATTCCAGTCAACGTCAACCAGATCGCTCATCTGCTGGGTCTGGCCCAGGGCACGATCGGTACCCAGCGCGTCAAGGTTGTCCAGCTCATTAAGCTGGGTCCCGACTTCGGCACGCACGGCCAGAACATTGTTAAGAGAATTGCGCAGACCGCGGTTGGTTTTATCCATCACCTCTTGCGCCTTGGTCTGGGCCGTTTCATCCCCGCTTACCGGAGTCTTCAGAGCGGCAATGGCCGAGTCCAGCATGGCAAACAGGTTCGTTTCCGGGGCGGTGCCGTCCGGCTCGGGTACCGCATTGCTGGTCACGCTGTCAAAAACCTGGGTGCCGGTGTGGGCAATCACCATTGAACGTGCGGCGTCTACCTGCTGGGTAATCGGCTGCGCGCCGCCACCGTACTGACCGTTGGCCTGATTGAACGGTGCGCTTTCGGTTTTGTAGCCGCCAAAGATATAGCGACCGTTACCGTCAGTACTGTTGGCAAGGTTCATGATCTGGTCACGAATACCCTGCAGATCGGTTGCCAGCGAGGCACGGTCATCATCGCTCAGGGAGCCGTTGCCGCTGTTAATGACCTTGGACTGAGCCGACTGGATCGCGGTAGAGACCTGATCCAGGATGCTGTCTTCCAGCGAGACTTTCTGCGTTGCGAAGGTGCGGGCCAGCTGATATTGGCTGTTCTGCGCCTGGGCCTGAGAGAGCACCACCGCCTGCGAGGCGGCGATAGGATCGTCAGAAGCACGGTTGACGCGCTTACCGGTAGACATCTGCTCACCGTAGCCTAGCCACTTGCTCTGCGAACTGGTGACACCACGCATGTTTTGTTCATACATCATCTGAGTGCTAACGCGCATCATTAACCTCTTGCTTAGCGGATGTTCAGTAACGCATCAAACAGCGAGCTCGCCGTCTGTAAAACCTGTGCGTTTGCGAGATAATATTGCTGGTAACGCTGAAGGTTACCGTACTCTTCGTCGAGGTTAACGCCGGAGATAGACTGCTGCTGGTTGCTCAGCTGAGTGACCACGTTATCCTGGGTAGTGCTGCTGCTCTTCAGCGTGGCCGTGGTGCTGCCCACGGTACTGACCAGCGCGGCATAGGCGTCGTTGAAGCTCTTGTTGCCGCCAACGCTCTTGCTTTTTTGCAGATCCAGCAGCGCCTGGCCGTTGACGTTATCGCTATCGCCGCTGGTGGCCGACGCCGCCATGGCAATTTTTGACTCGTCCTTGAAGGCCAGATCCATATTGACGATGGCGTTGGCCGTCGGCTTGATAATAAAGCTGTCGTTATTGCCCGCGCCGTTGGTGGCACTGATGTTGACCTTCAGGCCGTCAAAGTTCAGGCTGCCGTCGTTAGCATCCGGCGTGGCGGTAAACGAGGTGTTATCTGACAGGCGAGTCACCTGCCACTTCGAGCCGTCGTAAACTACCTTATAGTCGGTCGCCTGCACCTTGCTGCTGTCGCTCACCGTGGTGGTCAGCGACGCATCGCCGGTGTTGCGTGCGTTGCTCAGCGTAGAAGGCGATCCAATGGTAAAGAAGTCGCCGCCCTTGTCGCCGTTAGCGTCAAAGCCTTTGGCATGCTGGGTGTTGAAGGCGTCAGCAAAGGAGAGCGCCAGCTGGCCCAGCGAGTTGCGTGTCTGGTCGAGGTTTTGGCTGCGGAAGGTCATCAGCCCACCGAGGGAGCCGCTGTTGAGCAGCTTCTCTGGGATCTCCACGTTGCCCGCGGTGGCATCAACATAGGCTACGGTGGTGCGGGACGGATCCGCGCTGGACGGCACGGCAGCCAGCTGGCGCGAAGAGCTGCCCTGAACCAGGGTGTAGCCATTAGCCATGCTGATGTTATAGGTGCCGCCGTCCTGAACGCTCACTTCCACGCCAACAATCTTGTTGAGCTCGCTCACCAGCTGATCGCGCTGATCCAGCAGGTTGTTTGGCGAAGAGCCTGCGCCCACGCCGGTCAGACGGGAAATCTGATCGTTAAGGTTAGCGATCTGGGTGGTGTAGTTGTTGATCTGATCCACGCTGGAGGAGATAGACAGGTTAACCTGCTTATCCTGATCGCGCAGATACTGATCGGTCACCTTGAACTGGTTCACCAGCCCGTCGGCTTTGCCCAGCAGCGTCTGGCGGGAGGCCGGATCTTCTGCGTTGCTGACCAGCGTTTGCAGGCTGGTGAAGAAGCCCTGCATGGTGGTGGCCAGGGTGTTCGTCGAGCCAGAGAGCATGTCATCAATTTTGGACATCTGCTCATAGCGCGTGGTCAGGCCGCTGCTCTGAGTCTGCGCGGCGCGCAGCTGATTGGTGATGAAGGCATCATATTCGCGCTGGACGCCGGTGACGTTCACCCCGTTGCCAACCCAACCGCCTGCACCCAGCGTACTGTTTGCCTGTGCCAGCACCGTCGTCTGACGGGTATAACCCGCGACGTTATAACTGGAGATGTTATTACTGACGGTATTCAACGCGGCCTGGGCTGCATTCAGCCCGCTCATGGCGCTGTTAATCAAGCTACTGGACATGGAGATTCCTTATACACTTTTAGACATAAGTCCTGCTAACGATTATCGGCAGCGCCAGGCTGAACTTGAGAGCTGTCAGAACAGATTTTCAATATCGTTGCTGTAGGCTTTACTCACCTTATCGCTAAGGGATTTCAGCTGCTGGATCATGCTGGTCAGCTTACGGGCATAGTTTGGATCGGTGGCGTAGCCCGCACTCTGCAACGCCTGCGCCCCCTGCTCGGCGGTTGCCGCAGTGGTGACAGCGGCATAGCGCGGGTTGCGCGACAGCAGACCAACGTAGTCCGACAGCGCCTCCAGATAGGAGCCGTAGACGCGGAACTTCGCCTTCACCTTCTTCGCCTCACCGTTCTCATATTCGGTGGTGGTGATCTCGGTAGTAGGCCCCTTCCAGCTGCTGCTGGCCTTGACGCCAAACAGGTTAAAGCTCGGCTCACCGTTTTCACGCTTGATCTGCCGCTGGCCCCAGCCGGACTCCAGCGCCGCCTGGGCGAGGATCAGGTGGTGCGGCACCCCGCTCTGCTCGCTGGCCAGCCGCGCCGGCAGTGAGAGCTGAGCGAGGAACTCTTTGCTGTCGCCCGACAGTGCGGCATCGTTGCCCCCACCGTCGGGGGTTTTCGGCATCGCCTTGCGCACCATCTGGGTCAGGGCCTGGTTTTGATAACTGGTCACCGTTTCCAGCGGGAACTTCATTGGCACCTGCGAAGGTGCCTCTGTCGGTTCACTCTGGCCGCCGGACATCTGCTTCACCATCATCTCCGCCAGCCCCAGCCCCTTGCCCGCGGTCAGCTGCTGGGCAATCTGCTGGTCATACATGCTGGTGTACATGCGGGTGGAGTCGCTGCTAAACAGGCCGTCTTTTGGCAGGGCTTCACGCATGCTTTTCAGCATCATCTGCACGAACATCCCTTCCACCTGGCGAGCCACCGGGCGCAGGTTAGCCTGCGGATCCTGCCCGGCCTGGGTTTTCAGTTCATTCAGCGATTGCGCATCCCATGCCGCGCTCGCCATCATCCGGCTGTCGGTTAGCATTAGATAATTTCCAGTTTCGCGCGCAGGCAGCCTGCGCTCTGCATTGACTGAAGGATCGACATCAGATCGATCGGCGTCGCGCCCAGCGCGTTCAGCGCCCGAACAACGTTGTTCAGGTTGGCGCTGGAGCGAACGCTCTGCAACGAACCGCCGCTCTGGCGCAGGTCGATCTGCGTCTGCGGAGTGACCACGGTCTCGCCGCCGCCAAACGGCGTATCCGGCTGGCTGACGTTGGCCTGGCGGTTTACCGTCACCGAGAGGTTGCCCTGGGCCACCGCACAGCTGTCCAGCGTCACTTCGCGGTTCATTACCACCGATCCGGTACGGGAGTTGATCACCACCTTCGCATCCTGCGGCGTCACGCCCACTTCCATATTCTGGATATCGGCCAGGAAACGCACCTGCGAGCTGTTGCCGCTCGGCACGCGGATCTGGATGGTTCGCGCATCCAGCGCCGTGGCGCTGCCGTAGCCGCGAGAGCGGTTGATGGTGTCGGTGATCTGCTGCGCCAGGGTGAAATCTTCCTGGTTCAGCTGCAGATTGATGGTGTTGCCGGAGCCAAACTGGCTAGGCAGCTCACGCTCGACCACCGCGCCGCCGGTAATACGGCCGCCGTTGAGCTGGTTAACCTGCACGCTGCTGCCGCCTGCCGCTGCACCCGCGCCGCCGACCAGCACGTTGCCCTGCGCCAGGGCGTAGACCTGATTATCGACGCCTTTCAGCGGGGTCATGATGAGCGTACCGCCGCGCAGGCTCTTGGCGTTACCCATGGAGGAGACCACCACGTCGATGGTCTGCCCCTGGCGGGCAAACGCCGGGAACTGGGCAGTAACCATCACCGCCGCCACGTTTTTCAGCTGCATGTTGGTCCCGGCGGGGACGGTGATCCCCATCTGGGAGAGCATGTTGTTCAGGCTCTGGGTGGTAAATGGCGTCTGGGTAGTCTGGTCGCCCGTGCCATCCAGGCCGACAACCAGCCCGTAGCCAATCAGTGAGTTCTGTCGTACGCCCTGTACGCTGGTGAGGTCGCGGATGCGCTCGGCCTGGGCAATGGTTGCTACCAGTACCAGCGCGATCCCTGCCAGATATTTAAACATTGGTCACCCCGTTACATCGGCGAGAGATTAAGGAAGAAACGCTGCAGCCAGCCCATATTCTGCGCTTCATTGATATAGCCGTTGCCGACATATTCGATGCGCGCGTCCGCCACCTGAGTGGACGGAACGGAGTTGCTGCCGCTGATGGTGCGTGGGTTCACGACACCAGAGAAGCGGATGAACTCAGTGCCCTGGTTAATGGCGATCTGTTTTTCACCCACGACGTGTAAGTTACCGTTGGCCAGAACCTGGTCAACCGTCACGGTCAGCGTTCCGCTGAAGGTGTTGCTGGCGTTGGCCCCACCCTTACCGTTGAAGCCGTTGCTGCCTGAGGCGTCGACATCCGCACGGGCGTTGCCAAACAGGCCTTCTAAGTAGCGCGGCGCAGTACCGACGCCGAAGTTGGTTTTGCCGTCGCGGCTGGCGTTCGCCGACGAGCTTTTACTGGCGCTGACGTTCTCTTGCAGCACGATGGTCAGCGTATCGCCTACGTTACGCGGTCTGCGATCCTCAAACAGCGGCTGATAGCCGTAGTTGATGGGCTGGGCAGTCTGAAAAATGGAGCCGTTGACAATGGGCTGCGGGCCGGGCGTGGGCTGCGCAGTGGTTGCGCCCTGCACCAGCGGCGTCGAGGGGATCCAGGCACACCCGTTGAGGGTGAGTGCCACCAAAGCCATAAGCGGATAACGAAACGCGGCGGATTTATGCATTGCTTTCATCTTCGAAATCAGGGGCCCGGCGCGGCGGTTACTGCCGCGCCGGAGCGCGCCTTAGAGTTGCGTCAGTTTTTGCAGCATCTGATCGGTAGTCGATACGGCTTTACTGTTAATTTCGTAAGCGCGCTGAACCTGGATCATATTCACCAGCTCTTCAGCCACGTTCACGTTAGAGGTTTCAACATACCCCTGGTAAAGCAGCCCTGCCCCGTTCAGGCCAGGCGTCGAGTCGTTCGGCGCACCGGAAGACTGCGTTTCGGTGTAGAGGTTCTCACCAATGCTTTCCAGACCGGTATCGTTCATAAAGGTGGTCAGGTTGAGCTGCCCTACCTGGACCGGTGCGGCCTGGCCCTGCTGGGTCACGCTCACCACGCCGTCACGGCCGATGGTAATGCTCAGGGAGTTCGCCGGAATGGTGATGGCTGGCTGCACCTGGAAACCGCCTGCGGTTACCAGCTGGCCGTTCTGATCCACCTGGAACGAGCCGTCACGGGTATAGGCTGAGGTGCCGTCCGGCAGCATCACCTGGAAGAAGCCCTGGCCTTTGATCGCCACGTCTTTACTGTTGTTGGTCTGAGAGAGGTTACCCTGGCTGTGCAGGCGCTCGGTGGCCACCGGACGGACGCCGGTACCAATCTGCAGGCCTGACGGCAGCGTCGTCTGCTCGGAAGACTGCGCGCCAGGCTGGCGAACGGTCTGGTAGAGCAGATCTTCAAAGACCGCACGCTGACGCTTGAAACCGTTGGTGCTGACGTTCGCCAGGTTGTTGGCGATGACGTCCATATTGGTTTGCTGGGCGTCGAGGCCGGTCTTGGCAATCCATAAAGAGTTAATCATAGTTAGTCCTGTATTAGCTCATCGACAGCAGTGAGTTAGCACGCTGCTCATTTTCATCAACGCTGCTGATGACCTTCATCTGCATCTCAAAGCGACGTGCGCTGGCGATCATATCGGTCATCGCGGCAACCGGCTTCACGTTGCTCCCCTCCAGCACGCCCGACATCACGCGGATGGTGGGGTCGGCCTGCAGGGTAGCGCCTCGGGTCGCCTGGGCAGCCTGGCTGAGACGGAACATGCCGTCATCGCCACGCACCACTTCAGCCCCGGTCGCCTTGACCAGCTTCAGCTTGCCAATGGGTGATACCGTATTCGGCGGATCGCCGGGGGTCAGCGCCGAGACGGTGCCGTCCGCCGCAATGGTGATCTCCGCTCCTTCCGGCACGGCAATCGGACCCGCGTCGCCCATCACCGGGTTGCCCTGGATGGTCAGCTGACCCGTCGGGCTAACCTGCATATTACCGTTGCGGGTATAGCCCTCGGTGCCGTCTGGGGTCTGCACCGCCAGCCAGCCGTCCTGTTGCAGGGCAACGTCCAGCGGGCGGGAGGTGTAGTCCATCTGGCCCTGGGTCATATCCGCGCCGGGGGTAGACGCCGCCACCAGCGTACGAGTAGGCAGTGACAGGCCCTCTACCGGCACGGCGCGCAGCGCGTTGAGCTGCGCACGGAAGCCCGGCGTAGAGGCGTTCGCGAGGTTGCTGGCCGTAACCGCCTGCTGGTTGAGCGTCTGGCTGGCCGCGCCCATCGCGGTATATATTGCGTGATCCATGAAGCCGTCCCGTCAGGCGCTTAGCGCAGGTTAACCAGGGTGTTAAGGATCTGATCCTGGGTTTTGATGGTCTGCGCGTTTGACTGATAGTTACGCTGCGCGACGATCATGTTGACCAGCTCTTTACTCAGATCGGTGTTGGATGCTTCCAGTGCGCCGTTGGTCAGGGTACCGAAGTTACCGCTGCCTGCGGTGCCCAGCAGCGCCACGCCGGAGGACTGGGTCGCCGTCCAGACGTTGTCGCCTTCAGAGGCCAGGCCTTCGTTGTTAGCGAAGTTAGCCAGCACGATCTGACCTAACAGCTGGTTCTGCTCGTTAGAGTAGTTACCCACTACGGTGCCGTCGTCGTTGATCTGGTAGCTCACCAGGTCACCCGGCTTGTAGCCGTTCTGGTTAGTGGCCACGATGTTGTTCGCGCCGGTGTTCTGCTGCATGGAGTTCAGGAAGCTCAGGCTGAAGGTCGCCGGGGTCGCGCCCGGGATCGTCGCCGTCGTCACGCTGGCGGTACCGCCGGAGGTCAGCGCGCCGGTGTTGCTGAAGCCCAGGGTAGTGGAGAGCGTCGCAGGGCTGTTTGCCACGCTGCTGTCCTGGGTGTAAACGTTCCAGGTGTTGCTGGCCGTGCTCTTCACGAAGTAGACGTTCATGTCGTGAGAGTTACCCTGGCTATCGAAAACGGTCACCGAGCCTTTTTTGTTGTAGCTGTCGGCGTTGGTCGGATCGAAGGCCACGGTCGGCGCTGCATCGGTGGAGTTCAGGTTGATCTGCATCGCCGCGGTGTCGGTGGTTTTCGCCGCCATCAGGGTGTTTGGAATGGAGATCGCCGTCGGGTTTGCGCCCTGCTGAATGGTCGGCGGGGTGCCGGAGGCCGGGAAGCCGGTCAGCTGCAGGCCCTGCATGTTAACGATGTTGCGGTTCTCGTCCAGCTTGAACTGGCCGTTACGGCTGTAGAATACCGAACCGTTGCTGTCGACCAGACGGAAGAAACCGTTCTGGCTGATGGCGACGTCCAGGCCGCGACCGGTGTTGGTGGTCGTGCCGTCGGTGAAGTCCTGGGTAATGCCCGCTACCTTCACGCCGAGACCGACTTTAGAACCGGCAAACATATCGGCGAAGGACGCGGTGCCAGATTTAAAGCCATAGGTGGCGGAGTTGGCAATGTTGTTACCAATGACATCGAGGTTGGTGGCCGCAGCATTCAGGCCGCTGACCGCTTGTGAGAAGGCCATGACTTACTCCTGATAAGTGTAAAGGCTTATATAATCTGCCGTACTTCGTCGAGGGTGGTGGTACCGTAGGTACCCAAATCTAAGGTGTTACCGGTGCTACTTTTGGTGACGCCCTGCACCAGCGCAAACTGCAGCGGCTGAGCCACCAGCTGGGTAGAGCCGTTGCTGGCGCTGATGGAAACGGTGTAGGCGTTATCCGGTGCGGCGGTGCCGTCGGTCATCTTGCCGTCCCAGCTAAAGGTGTGAACACCCGCGCTCAGGCCGCCAATATCAATGGTGCGTACCACCACGTTGTTTTTATCGGTGATGGTGGCGGTGACCTTATCTGCCGGCTGGGTCAGCTCAACGCCAAACGGCGTCGTGGTTTCGCTGCCTGCCAGCACGGTGGTGCCCGGGATCATCACCCCGTGACCGATCAGCGTGCTCGCCTGCAGCGACTGGCTGTTGTCAATCTGGCCGGAGATGGCGCCGAGGGTGGTATTGAGCTTCTCAATGCCGCTCACGGTGTTGATCTGCGCCAGCTGGGTGGTCAGCTCGTTGTTCTCCATCGGATTGGTGGGATCCTGGTTCTTGAGCTGGGCCACCAGCAGCGTTAAGAAGCTGCTCTGCAGGTCCGTTGCGCTACTGCCGGAGGTCGCGCTGGTCGTTTTCGATGTGGCGGTAGTGCTGCTGGTAGTGTCGTTGAGATTTACAGCGATAGACATGCGACTCTCCTTTACGAGCCAAGCGTGAGCGTTTTCAGCATCATGCTCTTCACGGTGTTAAGTACTTCAACGTTTGCCTGGTAGCTGCGTGAAGCGGACATGGAGTTAACCATCTCGCCGACGACGTCTACGTTGGGCATCCGCACGTAGCCTTTGGCATCGGCAAGCGGGTTGCCTGGCTCAAAGACCAGCTTCTCCGGGGCCTGGCTCTCAATGACGTTGGCGACCTTGACGCCGCCGGTGGCTGCACCTGGAGCCGCATTCACCTGAAACACCACCTGCTTGGCACGATAAGGCTGGCCGTCGGGACCGGTAACGCTGTCGGCGTTCGCCAGGTTACTCGCCGCCACGTTCAGCCGCTGTGACTGAGCCGTCAGCGCCGATCCGGCGATATCAAAAATGTTCAGTAATGCCATCTATTAATTCCCCCCCTGCAGCACGCTCATCATGCCTTTGATCTGTCCACCCAGAACGCTCAGCCCGGTCTGGTATTGCAGGCTGTTATCGGCAAACTGGGTACGCTCCCGGTCCATATCGACGGTGTTACCGTCCAGCGATGGCTGATCGGGAATGCGATAGAGCAGTTCAGTAGACGGTGCGGCGATGGTCTGGGCAGGAATATGGCGAGCGGAAGTCAGTGCCAGCGATACCCCGCTGCTTTCGGCCCGGCCGCGCTCCATCACTTTTTTAAGTTCACTGGCAAAATCCATATCGCGCGCCTGATACCCCGGGGTATCGGCGTTGGCAATATTGGCAGCCAGAACTTCCTGGCGCTGGGCGCGCAGGTTTAATGCTTCTTGCTGAAATCGTAGCGCGGCATCGAGTTTATCGAGCATGTCTCCCCCGCTGATGACTATTACGCTGATGAGAAATTGACAGATGACAGCTTAAAGGTCAGAGGGCACGCCTTATCGTTGGAATAAACGCAAAATGCGTCGCTATTTATTGCGTTGATAGATTTGCACTCCGGGTAAAATCCCCTCACTTTCTCATCCAGGCAGGAGTTCGCCATGCACAGTGTGAAAAGCCTCTGCGCAGCCATGTTGCTGTTCGTCAGCCCCTTTGCGGCCGCGCAGGATCTCACTGCCCAGCTGACCACCTTTTTTGCCCAGCGGCTGGCAGGCTTTAGCGATGAGGTCGCCGTCACCGTGCGCACACCGGCTAACCTGCTGCCTGCCTGTGAACAACCGGCGCTGAGCGTCGCGGGTAACGCCAAGCTGTGGGGCAACGTTAACGTGCTGGCCCAGTGCGCCAATGAGAAACGCTATTTGCAGGTTACGGTAGAGGCGACCGGCAACTACGTGGTGGCGGCCCAGGCGATTACCCGCGGCAGCACGCTCGAACCGGGCAGCGTGGCCCTCAAGCGTGGCCGTCTGGATCGGCTTCCGCCGCGTACCATGCTGGACATTAACCAGGCCCAGGATGCGGTTAGCCTGCGCGATCTGGCCCCAGGCCAGGCGATTCAGCTCTCAATGCTGCGCCAGTCGTGGCGGATAAAAGCCGGTCAGCGCGTACAGGTGATCGCCAGCGGCGACGGCTTTAGCGTAAACGGTGAAGGCCAGGCGCTGAACAACGCTTCGGTGGCGCAAAATGCCCGCGTGCGCATGACCTCGGGTCAGGTGGTTAGCGGAACGGTAGCGCCTGATGGGAATATTCTTATTAACCTGTAATCTTTTTAAAGAATTTGCGGCACCTGCCGATAATTAAGCAATATATGATGATGGCAAGCCATAACGGCCGCGAACCCTCGATGAGGACAACACTATGAGCATTGATCGTACATCGCCTTTAAAGTCGGTTAGCACTGTCCAACCGCGCGAAACTCACGATACTCAGACCCCAAAGGCGCGTCTGGAAAAATCCGCTACTGCGAACAGTACCAGCGTCACCATTAGCAATGCGCAAACCAAGCTGACCCAGGCGGGCAGTGAAGATATCAATATGGAGCGCGTGGAAGCCCTGAAAACCGCGATCCGCAACGGCGAGCTGAAAATGGATACCGGCAAAATTGCCGACGCCCTGATTAGCGAAGCGCAGAGTTTCCTACAGAGTAAGTGAGCGTATGAGCAAACTGTCAGAAGTTCTTGATCAAATGACAGTTATCCTGAACGCGCTGAAAGGCGTGATGGATGCTGAGCAACAACATCTTTCTGCGGGCCAGATTAACGGCAGCGCGCTACAGCGTATTACCGAAGAGAAGAGTTCGTTGCTCGCCACGCTGGACTATCTTGAACAGCAGCGTCGTGCCGAACAGAATATGCAGCAGAGCGCAAATGATGATATCGCTGGCCGCTGGCTGACTATCACGAAAAAAACGCAGCACCTGCGCGAGCTTAACCAGCACAACGGCTGGCTGCTGGAAGATCAGATCCAGCGCAACAGGCAGGCGCTGGAGGTGCTAAAACCGCATCAGGAGCCCGCCCTCTACGGCGCGAATGGCCAGACCTCGGCTTCCCACCGCGGTGGCAAGAAAATCTCCATCTGATCTCGCACCGCACAGGCCCGGGCACCGCTGCCCAGGCCTGTTCTGTTTTATGCCGTCCGGCGAGCAAACTCCTTCACCTTAAAGCCCAGCAGCGCCAGCGTGGCGAAGTAGGCAATGCCTCCCACCGCCACCACCGCCATCAGACGCAGCAGTCGCCAGGCCATAGTGCCCTGCGACCACTCCGGCATCACCGAGAGCACGCCCAGCAGCGCGGCGGCCATCACTATAACGGCAATAACCAGACGCAGCAGAAAACGCTGCCAGCCCGGCTGCGGGGTAAAGATTTTCTGCTTGCGCAGCTGCCAGTAGAGCAGGCTAGCGTTAAGGCAGGCCGCCAGGCCAATGGACAGCGCCAGTCCGGCATGTTTGAGCGGGCCGATAAAGGCCAGGTTCATCAGCTGGGTCATAATCAGCGTGACGATAGCGATCTTGACCGGGGTTTTGATGTCCTGCCGCGAATAGAAGCCCGGCGCCAGCACCTTCACCACAATCAGCCCCATCAGTCCCACGGAGTAGGCCACTAGCGCCTTCTGGGTCATCAGCGCGTCGGTGGCGGTGAATTTGCCGTACTGGAACAGCGAGACCGTCAGCGGTTTGGCGAGGATCCCCAGCGCCACGGCGCTCGGCAGCGCCAGCAGGAAGCAGAGGCGCAGGCCCCAGTCCATCAGGCGGCAGTACTCGTCCTGGTTGCCGCTGGCAAAGCTGCGGGAGAGCGACGGCAGCAGAATGGTGCCCAGCGCCACGCCCAGTATGCCAGAGGGGAACTCCATCAGGCGGTCGGCGTAGTACATCCACGATACCGAGCCGGAGGCGAGAAACGAGGCAAAAATGGTGTTGATGATCAGCGAGATCTGGCTGACCGAGACGCCAAGGATCGCTGGCCCCATCTGCTTCACTACGCGGAGTGACCCTTCATCACGCAGGCTGATGCGCGGCAGCACCAGCATGCCGATCTTTTTGAGGTGCGGCAGCTGGTAAAAAAGTTGCAGCACGCCCCCGACGGTCACCGCCCAGGCCAGCGCCAGCACCGGCGGGTGAAACAGCGGCGCGGCAAAGAGCGCAAAGCCAATCATGCTGACGTTTAAAAGGGTAGGCGCAAAGGCTGGCACCGAGAAGCGGTTCCAGGTATTGAGGATCGCCCCCACCAGCGAGGCCAGCGAAATCAGCAGAATGTAGGGAAAGGTGATCTTCAGCAGCTGGGTGGTGAGCGCAAACTTGTCGGCGGTATCGGCAAAGCCCGGCGCGGTGACCATGATCACCCAGGGCGCGGCCAGCATGCCGGCAATGGTCACAATCGCCAGCACCAGCGTCAGCAGGCCAGAGACATAGGCGACAAAGACGCGGGTCGCATCCTCACCCTGCTTGCTTTTGTACTCGGCGAGAATGGGCACAAACGCCTGGGAAAATGCGCCTTCCGCAAAGATACGGCGCAGCAGGTTAGGAAGCTTGAACGCGACAAAAAAGGCGTCGGTTGCCAGGCCTGCGCCAAATACCCGCGCCACGATGGCATCGCGGGCAAAGCCCAGCACGCGGGAAAAGAGAGTCATCGAGCTGACCGCAGCCAGCGATTTTAATAAATTCATTACCGTATTAATCCGAACCCTGCGGCAAAACGCCTGCATAGCAGGCGTTAGAAGAAGCGCTTAGTCTACCTGGATTGCGATGAAATACTACATCCAGAAACTATTACCAGATACGACAGCGAGTTATTCAACCATCGCCTCGCGCCAGAGCCTGTCGATGATGCGCTGGGCCAGCACCGCCTGCTCGCCGGAGGTTTCAGGCGCAGTCTGATTTTTCACACAGGTGATAAAGTGCTGGGCGCAGCCCACGAAGCCGCGCTGCTCCAGAGTGCTTTGCCAGCCGGGGATCGGACGCAGCGTAATGCCGCTGCCCTGCTCTTCCCGCCACTCGCGCATATCGGTCACGTCATACAGGCCGCCGTCGGTCACCGCCTGCACCCATTCGCGCTGGCTACCCGCCCGGCGATGCATGCTGGTGGTGATTTGCAGGGCGTCGTGGCTAAAGTGGTGTTCGGCGTAGATCATCGCCCCCTCGTCGTTGGTCAGCAGCGTGCCGCCGTTAAGCTGGCCTTCGCCTCCCGCTAGCCACAGGGCGGTGTCCACCACGTGAAGGTAGTCGTCCAGCAGCGTAAAGCGCAGATCGTGTGGCCCGACGCTGTCGCTCCGGTGCTTATCCATGCGCAGCGAGGCCCCGCTGGCGAGGCGGGTTTTCAGGTCGCGATACAGAGGTGCAAAGCGACGGTTGAAGCCAACCATCAGGATCAGCTTTTTACGCGCGGCCAGCGCCACCAGCCGCTCGGCATCGGCAAGGTTCTCCGCCAGCGGCTTATCGACGCAGACGTGGACCCCGGCGTTTAAAAGCTCGCTTACCACCGCGTAGTGCGAGGCCGTAGAGGTGTGAACGAACACGGCATCGCACTGGGCGGCCAGCTCCGGCAGCGATCCGGCGTAGGGCATCCGCCAGCGCTGGCAAATGTCTAACGCCTTCTCCCGCGACGGTGACCAGGCCGCCTGCAGCGTCCAGTCGGTGGCCGCGCCCAGCACCGGCAGCCACGCTTTCTGAGCAATACCGCCTAGCCCCACTACGCCTATGCGTAACTGTGTCATGGTTAATCTCCCAGGTGTGCCAGCAGCGAATCGAGACGCTGCTTCAGTTCGGCGACCTCGCCCTCCAGCGTCGTCACCCGCGCCGCGAGATCCTCTGGCTGTGGCGCGTCGCGCTCTACGGAGGTGGCTTCCGGAGCCGCCTCGCCGCTAAACAGGTGCATGTAGCGGCTTTCACGTTTGCCCGGCTCGCGCGCCAGACGAACCACAAAGGGCCCATCCTCCCGCGTCGCCAGCGCCTCTAAGGTCTTTTCGACCTCCGGCACGTCACCGAACTCATGCATTCTTGCCGCCCGCATCCGCAGCTCGCCTGGGGTCTGCGCGCCGCGCAGCAGCAGCGTGGTGATGAGCGCCATCTCGCCGCTGCTGAGCTTGAGGTTACCAAACTCGGAGTTACAGAAGCGCTGCTCGTATTTTGTGACCCGGTTGCCGAAGCCGCTGACGTTGCGCAGATAGTGGCGCTTGACCAGCGTGTCGAGGAGATCCTGCACCTCGGCGTCGCTGAGAGACATAACGGGTTCACGGTTGGTTTTCTGATTGCAGGCGCTGACCACTGCATTCAGAGAGAGGGGATACTGCTCGGGCGTCGTCACCTGCTTCTCCAGCAGGCAGCCAATAATCCGCGCTTCGGCGGGGCTTAACAGGATTTTCATTTTCGTCTTTCCTTAGTTGCGGCCTGCGGTCCACTCCTGGGTGGTCAGCGCCGTCAGGACGTGATCGCGCCACTCGCCATCGATCAGCAGATAGGCTTTGGCATAGCCCTCTTTTTCAAAACCCAGCCGCGCCAGCAGGCCGCCGCTGCGCTGATTATGCGGCATGTAGTTGGCCATAATGCGGTGGATATGCTGGGTGCGTTGCATATAGCGGATCGCGGCGGTCAGCGCCTCAAACATCAGCCCCTGCCCCTGCCACTTCTGCCCGATTGAGTAGCCCAGGTAGCAGGCGTGAAACGAGCCGCGTACGACGTTAGAGAAGTTGGCGACGCCCATGATCTCTTTTTCATCGGGATCGAACAGCGCAAAATAGAAGGCGCTTCCCTGCTTGTGAAATTCGTTAATCATGCTGAGGCGTGCCTGCCAGCCGGACGGATAGCAGTGGCTCTCATCGCGGATGGGCTCCCAGGGCTTTAAAAACTGGCGGTTCTCTGCGTAATAGTCTGCTAAACGCCATGCATCGCGCTCATGCACTAAACGCACCACCAGCCGGTCCGTCGTCAAGCGCACTTTTGGAACGTTGTTACGATAGCCGAACATTCATCACCACTCCTGTCAAAACGTCTTGTTACCCCTGCGAATAACTATACCTGCGCCAGGCCACTATTACGATAAAGAGCATCAATCAAAGCGTTGCTTTGAGAAAAAAATATTGTCGCCGCAGCGGTGGGAAAATGGCCAACAACCACGCAAAATAGCAGGGTAACTATTTTGACATTCCCAGGAGGGGAGATGTCCCGCGTATCGCAGGCCAGGCGCCTGGGTAAATATTTCCTGCTCATCGATAATATGCTGGTTGTGCTGGGTTTTTTTGTTGTCTTCCCGCTTATTTCTATTCGTTTTGTGGATCAGCTCGGCTGGGCCGCCCTGATGGTGGGCATTGCCCTCGGCCTGCGCCAGCTTATTCAGCAGGGGCTGGGGATCTTCGGCGGTGCTATTGCCGACCGCTTTGGTGCTAAGCCGATGATCGTCACCGGCATGCTGCTGCGGGCCGCCGGGTTCGCCACTATGGCCGTGGCGCAAGAGCCGTGGCTGCTCTGGAGCTCGTGCATCCTCTCCGGCCTCGGCGGCACGCTGTTCGATCCGCCGCGCTCGGCGCTGGTGGTTAAGCTGATCCGTCCGCACCTGCGCGGACGTTTCTTCTCGCTGCTGATGATGCAGGACAGCGCCGGGGCGGTGATCGGTGCCCTGCTCGGCAGCTGGCTGCTGCAGTACGATTTCCGCCTCGTGTGCGCCACCGGCGCGGTGATCTTTGTCCTCTGCGCCGCCTTCAACGCCTGGCTGCTGCCAGCGTGGCGGCTCTCGACGGTGAAAACACCGGTGCGGGAGGGGCTTAACCGGGTAATGAGCGACAAACGCTTCGTGACCTACGTTCTCACCTTAACTGGCTACTACATGCTGGCCGTACAGGTGATGCTGATGCTGCCGATCATGGTGAACGACATTGCTGGCTCCCCCGCAGCGGTGAAGTGGATGTATGCCATTGAGGCAAGCCTGTCGCTGACCCTGCTCTACCCGCTCGCCCGCTGGAGCGAAAAACGCTTTCGCCTTGAGCAGCGTCTGATGGCTGGCCTGCTGTTTATGACCTTCAGCCTGCTGCCGATTGGCATGGTGAGCTCGCTACAACAGCTCTTTACATTAATTTGCACGTTCTATATCGGCTCGATTATTGCCGAACCGGCGCGGGAAACGCTGAGCGCCGAGCTGGCGGACGCCCGGGCGCGGGGCAGTTATATGGGCTTTAGCCGCCTGGGTCTCGCCTTCGGCGGATTCCTTGGCTACACGGGGGGTGGCTGGCTGTTCGACGCCGGAAAAACCTTCAGTCAGCCCGAGCTGCCGTGGATGATGCTATCAGCGATTGGCCTGGTAACGCTCTTTGCGCTGTGGTGGCAGTTCAGCCCCCGACATCCCCAGACAGGGGTGCTCGAACCGGAGGCCTGATTTGAAAGGCGCTTTTTTCTCTTCCATACTGATGGTTACGGACAACCATCACCTGGAGGGGAAACGTGAAGCTCTATATTTACGACCACTGCCCGTACTGCCTGAAAGCCCGCATGATCTTCGGCCTGAAAAATCTGCCGGTCGAACTCAACGTGTTGCTCAACGATGATGAAGCCACGCCCACCCGTATGATTGGCCAGAAGATGGCCCCGATCCTGCAAAAAGATGATAGTCGTTACATGGCCGAGAGCCTGGACATTGTGAAGTACGTTGACCAGCTCGACGGCGAGCCGCTGCTGACCGGCGCACGTAAACCAGCCATTGAGGCATGGCTGCGCAAGGTCAACGAGTACACCAATCGCCTGCTGATCCCACGCTTTGCCAAAGCGCCGTTTGATGAGTTTGCGACGCCGGAAGCGCGCGCTTACTTCACCAAGAAAAAAGAGGCGGCTATCGGCGACTTTAGCGAACACCTTGCCCATACGCCGGGGCTGGTGAAAAAAATCAGCGATGACCTGCGCGATCTGGATAAGCATATTGTCCAGCCCAACGCGGTTAACGGTGAACTCTCTGAGGATGATATCCACCTCTTCCCGCTGCTGCGTAACCTGACAATTGTGCCCGGTATTGTCTGGCCCACCCGCGTCGCCGACTATCGCGACAACATGGCCAAGCAGACGCAAATTAACCTCCTCTCTTCTATCGCAATTTAACCCTTGGTTCGGCGGAAGCGCAGGTTTCCGCCACCGCTTTCGGCCTTTTCTGCTGTTACGCCTCCCGCTGGTGCGCCAGGCTGCTTTATGTCACGATGGCATAAATGGATGGCTTTTGAGGGATCCCATGAAGAAGATTTTATTTGCCGCAGCCCTTGTCGCAGGCGGCCTGCTGGCAGGTTGCAACCAGCTCACCCAGTACACCGTCAGCGAGCAGGAGATCAACCAGGCGCTGCAAAAGCACAACAATTTTTCCCGCGATATTGGCCTGCCAGGCGTGGCGGATGCGCATATCGTGCTAAATAACCTGGTCAGCGCCATCGGGCGCGAAGATCCGGGCAAAGTTACGCTCTCCGGCGATGCCGGGCTGGATCTTAACTCTCTGTTCGGCAGCCAGCAGGCCACCGTTAAGCTGAAGCTCAAGGCGCTCCCGGTCTTTAATAAAGAGAAAGGGGCGATCTTTCTCCAGCAGATGGAGGTGGTGGACGCCTCGGTAATGCCGCAGAAGATGCAGCCGGTGGTGCAGACCCTGATCCCCTACCTGAACCAGACCCTGCAAAACTACTTTAACCAGCAGCCTGCCTACGTCTTGAGCGAAGACAGCAGCAAGGGCGAAGCGCTGGCGAAAAAGTATGCCAAAGGGCTGGAGATTAAAGCGGGTGAGATTGTCATTCCCTTCGTTAACTGACCCATAGGCGCAGCGTAATTTTTGCACCTCGGTCAGGAAAGAGGTGCAAACGAAAACGTTTACGCCTATGCTTAGTGCCCGGCATAAAACCAGCCATTACTGACTTCACTTTAGCCGGAGCACTACCATGACAGCACAACCCCAGGTTTTAAAAATTCGCCGCCCTGACGACTGGCACGTACATCTGCGCGACGGCGATATGTTGAAAACTGTGGTGCCCTACACCAGTGAAACCTATGGCCGCGCTATCGTGATGCCAAACCTGGCTCCGCCGGTGACCACCGTCGAGGCCGCCATCGCCTACCGCCAGCGTATTCTTGCCGCCGTCCCTGCCGGCCATGACTTTACCCCGTTGATGACCTGCTACCTTACCGACTCGCTGGATCCCAACGAGGTTGAGCGCGGCTTCCGCGAAGGGGTCTTTACCGCAGCCAAGCTCTATCCGGCCAACGCCACCACCAACTCCAGCCATGGGGTGACCAGCATTGACGCTATCATGCCGGTGCTGGAGCGGATGCAGACGCTGGGTATGCCGCTGCTGGTGCATGGCGAAGTGACCCACGCCGAAATCGACATCTTCGATCGCGAGGCGCGCTTTATTGAGACGGTGATGGAGCCGCTGCGCCAGCGCCTGCCCGCGCTGAAGGTGGTGTTTGAGCACATCACCACAAAAGATGCAGCTGACTATGTACGCGAGGGCAATGAGATGCTGGCGGCCACCATCACCCCGCAGCATCTGATGTTTAACCGTAACCATATGCTGGTGGGCGGCGTACGCCCGCATCTTTACTGTCTGCCGATCCTCAAGCGTAACGTTCACCAGCAGGCGCTGCGCGAGCTGGTCGCCAGCGGCTTCGAGCGTGCCTTCCTTGGCACTGACTCCGCCCCGCATGCGCGCCTGCGTAAAGAGGCCAGCTGCGGCTGTGCAGGCTGCTTCAACGCCCCGACGGCGCTGGCCAGCTATGCCACCGTCTTTGAAGAGATGAACGCGCTGGCGCATTTTGAAGCCTTCTGTTCGCTTAACGGTCCGCGCTTCTACGGCCTGCCGGTCAACGAGGGTTACGTAGAGCTGGTCCGCGAAGCGGAGCAGGTGCCGGAAAGCATCGCCCTCACTGACGATACGCTGATCCCGTTCCTGGCGGGCGAGCGCGTTAACTGGCGGATCCGTCGCTAAAAAAGAGTTTGCTCCCTGTTGTAAGTTCTGCGTCTATACTGTATAAAAATACAGTACATTACTCAGGGGGCAATCATGCGTATCGAAGTGACTATCGCTAAAACAACACCCTTACCGCCGGGCGCGATTGACGCGCTGGCAAGCGAACTCTCCCGCCGTCTGCAGAGCGACTATCCCGACACCGAAGGCAAGGTGACCGTCCGCTATGCAGCCGCCAACAACCTCTCTGTTCTCGGCGGTGCCAAAGGTGATAAAGAACGCGTTAGCGAGATCCTCCAGCAAACCTGGGAGAGCGCGGACGACTGGTTTACGCAGGATTAATGGTTGTTTCCCTATTGTGCTTTTGCCGGGTCGCCCCGGCTTTTTTTCATTTTTAGGCATTATTCTGATGGTGCCGCTTATCTCTGTAATAAGTAAGCCGTAATTAGGCCTTTTCTTGTTCAAAAAATTCTAAGAAAGTTCAGAAAAAATGCCCCCCATTTTTTTATTGGCGCAATCTGCTTAATTATTGATATACTTAAGTTGCTTCAATAAACACGCATTGAACCTCAAGAGTCGTTGTCTCTACACACGCATTTAGGGGGTTAAAATGGTAAAAAATAATGAAGTCATTCAAACCCATCCGCTCGTAGGGTGGGACATCAGCACCGTGGACAGCTACGATGCGCTGATGCTGCGCCTGCACTACCAGACCCCAAATCACGCCGACCGTGACGACACCGAGGTCGGACAGACTCTGTGGTTAACGACCGACGTTGCTCGTCAATTTATATCCATTCTAGAAGCCGGCATTGCCAAGATTGAATCTGGCGACTACCAGGAAAACGAGTACAAGCGGCATTAGTGAATGATCATTTTTCAACCACCAGGCACCCATAGGGTGCCTTATTTATTTCTGGCTTGTATAACGTCGGCGGGTTAATTACTCTCCTGAGCACGCGTTTTTGCCAGGAGAGCCTAATGAAATACGATCTAATTATTATCGGCAGCGGTTCAGTCGGCGCGGCGGCGGGCTATTATGCTACCCGCGCCGGGTTGAAGGTGCTGATGACCGATGCCCATATGCCGCCCCACCAGCAGGGTAGCCATCATGGCGATACGCGGCTGATCCGCCACGCCTACGGCGAGGGCGAAAAGTATGTCCCGCTGGTACTCAGAGCGCAGGCGCTGTGGGAAGAGCTGGCAGCAGAGAGCGGCGAAGAGGTGTTTATTCGCAGCGGCGTAGTTAACCTGGGGCCCGCCCACTCTGATTTTCTGCGCAACGTTGCGCAGAGCGCACAGCAGTTCAACCTTAACGTTGAGCAACTCGACGCTGCGGCGCTGATGGCGCGATGGCCTGAATTTCGCGTGCCGGACGACTATATTGCCCTGTTCGAAGCCGACTCTGGCGTGCTGAAGAGCGAGCTGGCGATAAAAACCTGGATCCGCCTCGCCCGGGAAGCGGGCTGTGCGCAGCTATTTAACTGTCCGGTGACGGCGATCCATCACCATGATGACGGCGTAACCATTGAGACGGCTGACGGCGAGTATCAGGGTACGAAGCTGCTGGTCAGTGCCGGAACCTGGGTTAAGCAGCTGCTACCTACCCTGCCCATTCAGCCGGTACGCAAGGTGTTTGCCTGGTATCAGGCCGATGGTCGCTACAGCAGTAAAAACAACTTCCCGGCCTTTACCGGCGAGCTGGCCAATGGGGACCAGTACTACGGCTTTCCGGCAGAAGACGATGCGCTTAAGATTGGCAGGCACAACGGCGGGCAGCCTATCAGCAGCGAAGACGAGCGCCTGCCTTTTGGCCGCGTTGCCACCGATGGCTCAGAGTGCTTCCCGTTCCTTCGCCAGTGCCTTCCCGGTATCGGCGGCTGCCTGTACGGTGCCGCCTGCACCTATGATAATTCGCCGGATGAGGACTTTATCATCGATACGCTGCCGGAGAGCACCAGCACGATGGTTATCACCGGCCTCAGCGGACACGGGTTTAAGTTTGCGTCGGTACTGGGCGAGATTGTCGCTGACTTTGCCGCAGGTAAAACGCCAGCGTTTGACTTAACCCCCTTTTCACTGCGACGTTTCATGGCAGGATAAGCAAAAGGCCCCTCGCGGGCCTGTTCACGCTTAATTATCCCTGGAGATAGAATGCGCCGGCTATTTACTTACCTCACAGAAAACGTCCGTGAACATTTGATGGCCTATATTGCCTTCTGGTTGCTGCTGGCCTTAATTGACTTTATTTATATACTCTATGCCGGATAGGTAATATTGACAAAAGTTGACATTACTTTAATAAAACCTAATTTTCGCGCAGTTTTTTTGAATGAAAGTAAGCAGGCTAATCAGCCTGCAAGCTCAGTAATAGGCTCATTTTTTCCAATGTGGGACGAAATCATTGAAGGTCATAAGGCAAATTATGACGAAAAAACTGAACAAAATTAAATAGCCTCTCTTTTTGTTATTTTTAAGTTGCATTAATATTTTTTGCAGGCCATTTTAAGTTAACTTTATATTTGAGTATGGTTAACTCTATGCAACTGCGTAATTCTGCTCGCCGCTATGGTGCGGTCTCTATTGCGTTACACTGGCTGGTTGCCCTTGTGGTTTACGGCATGTTTGCCCTTGGTCTATGGATGGTGACACTGAGCTATTATGATGGCTGGTATCATCAGGCCCCGGAGCTGCATAAAAGCATCGGCGTACTGCTGATGATGGGCCTGGTAGTTCGCCTGATCTGGCGTCATGTCTCTCCGCCGCCGAAAGCATTAGCCTCTTACTCCCGTCTGACTCATGTCGCCGCCATTGGCGCGCACATTACTCTCTACGCCTTGCTGTTCGCCATTGTGATCAGCGGCTATCTGATCTCTACCGCTGACGGTCAAGCCATTAGCGTATTTGGCCTGTTTGAGATCCCCGCTACCCTGACCGACGCCGGTGCGCAGGCCGATCTTGCGGGTACTTTACATCTGTGGCTGGCATGGAGCGTGGTCATTCTCTCCGTGCTGCACGCCCTGGCTGCCCTTAAACACCATTTTATTGATAAAGACGACACCCTCAAACGTATGTTGGGTAAATCGTCCCCTGACTCTGGAGCATAAGATGAAGAAAAACCTGCTGGCATTAACCTTCGGTGCGCTGCTGTTCACCACCGGCTCTGCCGTGGCCGCTGATTACAAAATCGATAAAGAGGGCCAGCACGCCTTCGTTAACTTCCGTATCCAGCACCTTGGCTACAGCTGGCTATACGGTACCTTTAAGGACTTCAACGGGACATTTACCTTTGACGAACAGAACCCTGCTGCGGATAAGGTCAACGTCACTATCAATACCAATAGCGTCGATACCAACCACGCCGAGCGTGATAAACACCTGCGCAGCGCGGACTTCCTCAACGTAGCGAAATTCCCGCAGGCGACCTTCGCCTCTACCGGGGTTAAGAAAGATGGCGACGAGCTGGATATCACCGGCAACCTGACCCTTAACGGCGTGACCAAGCCGGTGACCCTGGAAGCGAAGCTGATTGGACAGGGGGACGATCCGTGGGGCGGCGTACGCGCGGGCTTTGAAGCCGAAGGCAAAATCAAGCTGAAGGACTTCAACATCAATACCGATCTGGGTCCGGCATCGCAGGAAGTGGATCTGATTATCTCCGTTGAGGGCGTGCGCCAGAAATAGCGCCGCCTCGCAGAGCCCCTGCCGGGATCGCGCCCGGCAGGGTTGCAACGCTTACTCGGGGTCCGGAATGCCTAATTTGGTATTCAGGCGACCGCGGGATTTATTGAAGATCTTATTCCCGTTCTCACGCCCCGCCCGGCGGCGGCGCTGCTCCTCTTCCGGCAGCTCACGCTCCGTCTGGCACAGCTCGCTACAGCAGCCTTTAAACTTCTCCGCGCATGACGGGCACTGAATGAACAGCAGGTGGCAACCGTCGTTCAGGCAGTTGGTATGGCTGTCGCACGGCGTCCCGCACTGGTGGCAGTGGGCAATCACATCTTCAGAGATGCGCTCTCCCATCCGCTCGTCAAAAACAAAGTTTTTACCGATAAAGCGTACCGGCAGACCCTGCTCCCGCGCCCGGCGCGCGTACTCAATAATCCCGCCTTCGATATGCCAGACCTTATTGAAGCCATTGTGCTTCATCCACGCGCTGGCCTTCTCGCAGCGAATGCCGCCAGTGCAGTACATAACGATCTTTTTATCTTTATGCTCCTGCATCATGTCGACCGCCTTCGGCAGCTGCTCGCGGAAGGTGTCCGCCGGGATCTCCAGCGCCCGCTCGAAGTGGCCCACTTCATACTCGTAGTGGTTACGCATATCGATAAAGATCGCATCGGGATCGTCCAGCATGGCGTTGACCTCAGCGGCCTTCAGGTAATCACCGACGTCGCTGGCGTCAAAGGTCGGATCGTCGATACCGTCAGCCACGATGCGGTCACGTACCTTCATGCGCAATACCCAGAATGATTTACCATCATCATCCAGAGCTACGTTCAGACGCAGGCCGTCCAGTGCCGGATCGAAGGCGTAAAGGCAGGCACGCAGCGCCTCAAACTGGCTCTCCGGAACACTTATTTGCGCATTAATCCCTTCATGGGCCAGATAGATGCGACCAAAAACGTTCAGAGCGGTCAATGCCTTGTATAATGCATCGCGAGTGGTCTGAGGATCGATAATGGTAAAGTATTGATAGAATGAGACAGTGATGCGCGGCTCGGTTTCGGCAAGCATACGCGCCTTCAGCTCCTCATTCGAAATGCGGTTGTGTAACACTGGCATGGTGTACGTTTCCTGCGTTCGATGAATGATGAATGAAAATCGGGCAGCATCATAAAGCAATTACTGTTAATTTACATCCCTGGCGTTTACGTTACATTTGCACACCAGAATGATTAAAAAGGAGAACCGGCGTTGGATAACAGGAAAGACCAAACGCATTTACCCCAATTTTCAGCAGCGTTGCTGCACCCTCGCTACTGGCTGACGTGGTTCGGCATAGGGATTTTATGGCTTATCGTCCAGCTTCCCTACCCGCTCCTCTACCGCCTGGGCTCGGGTCTTGGCCGTCTGGCCATGCGTTTTATGAAGCGCCGGGCGCACGTTGCTATGCGCAACCTTGAGCTGTGCTTTCCTGAGATGAGCGCCAATGAGCGTCATGCCCTGGCGGTAAAGAACTTTGAATCCACCGGCATGGGCCTGCTGGAGACCGGCATGGCCTGGTTCTGGTCAGATAAGCGTCTTGCCCGCTGGATGGAGGTCATCAATTTTGAACCTGTGTACGAGCTACAGCGGCAAAAGCGCGGTATTTTGCTGATCGGCGTGCACTTTTTAACCCTGGAGCTGGGCGCACGCATGTTTGGGATGCAGACGCCGGGCATTGGCGTTTATCGCCCCAACGACAATCCGGTGATCGACTGGCTGCAAACATGGGGACGCCTGCGCTCCAATAAAAGCATGCTTGATCGCAAGGATCTGAAAGGCATGGTAAAGGCGCTGAAGAACGGTGAAGTCGTCTGGTACGCGCCGGACCATGACTACGGCCCGCGTGCCAGCGTCTTTGTGCCGCTGTTCGCCGTCGACCAGGCGGCAACCACCTCGGGTACCTGGATGCTCTCGCGTCTCTCAGGCGCAGCGCTGGTTCCCTTTGTTCCACGTCGCAAAGCCGACGGCAAAGGCTACGAGCTGGTGATGCTGGATCCCGAGCTGTCCCCGCCGCTGGACGATGCTGAAACCACCGCTGCCTGGATGAATAAGGTTGTCGAGAAGTGCATTCTGATGGCCCCGGAACAGTACATGTGGCTGCACCGCCGCTTTAAAACCCGCCCCGAGGGCGTGCCGTCCCGCTACTGAGTATTGCGTCCCGTAACGCCGGATGGCGGCATAACGCCCTATCCGGCCTGCCCACCCTCTCGCCCGCCCGTGAATTATTTTCCGCAATCATTCTTGTAAAATCTCAGATTCAACTATTCTTTCCCTGAACAACATGTCAATTTCACAGGGAGAAACCAATGACCATGTACGCCACGCTGGAAGAAGCCATTGATGCTGCTCGTGAAGAGTTTTTGGCCAACAGTCCGGAGCTGGACGAAGAGAGCGCCAATATTCAGCAGTTTAATATGCAAAAGTATGTGCTACAGGATGGCGAGATCATGTGGCAGGTGGAATTTTTTGCCGATGAGGGCGAGGACGGGGAGTGTCTGCCGTTGTTGACCGGTGAAGCCGCGCAGAGCGTTTTCGACGGTGACTTCGATGAGATCGAGCTGCGTCAGGAGTGGCTGGAGGAGAATACCCTTCATGAGTGGGATGAGGGTGAATACCAGCTCCAACCGCCGCTGGATACCGAAGAGGGTCGCACCGCAGCGGACGAGTGGGACGAGCGTTGATTACTCGTAGGGACCGTGATGCGCATCAATAGGCAGCAGAAGCGTGTCAAAGACCAGCGAGAAAGGCAGATCCAACACGGTGAGGTAGCGCCACTTTGAGTCGCGCACGTCCCACTGGACGCCGGGGTAGTACTGGTTTCCATGTCCCTGCCCCGGAAGAGTACGACTGATAATGCTGCCGCACCCGCTAAGCAGCATCGCCACGATCGCCAGAGTGATTATCCGCATAATTCATCCCATATAAAAATACCGGCTACTGGGCCGGTATTGTTTTTGCCGGGTGGCGCTACGCTTACCCGGCCTACTTACTCTGTAGGTCCGTGCAAGCGCAGCGCCGCCGGGCGTTGCAAACTTATTTCGTTTTCAACGCCTCGTATTCGCTAATCCATGAGGAGTAGCGTTCCGGCGAAGACCAGACCCGATAGTGCATACGTGACATTGTCACCGGATCGCTCAGCAACACCAGACGGCGGTCGCGGGTGAGCTTGTCTGGCGTCTCGTTCAGCGCCTGCTCAACATGACGATCGCGGGCAATCTCCAGCACCTGGCTTGCCCGGTGACGGGCGGTTGCCATGGCGGTAGCCAGCGCATTATACGACGGGTTGAATACCGCGTGCATAAAGCCATTTTCCAGCGAACGCGCACGGTTCAGCGTCAGGTATCTGTCAGTATCCACCAGCACCTGCGGCGGGGAATACTCTTCCGGGATCAGGAACAGCTTCCAGCGCTTGGTACGCAGGCCTACCGTCGCCCGGCTCGAAATCACCGAGACAAACGGAGAGAGGATCAGCGAGACAACGATCGGTGCCAGCCAGAACAGGAAGCGCAGATCCAGCCACGCCATGCCGATTGCCCACACCAGGCCAAGCAGCATCTGCGAGCCGTGACGCATAAACGCCTCGCCCCACGGGGTAGAGTCATCGTCACGCTGGGGTGAGTTCCAGACCACTTCCCAGCCGAGGAACGCGCTGACCACGAACACGGTGTGGAACAGCATACGCACCGGAGCCAGCAGCACGGAGAACAGCACCTCCAGCAGCAGCGACGCCGTCACGCGCAGGAATCCACCGTACTCTTTCGTGCCTTTGCACCAGATAAGGATGATGCTCAGCAGCTTCGGCAGGAACAGCAGCACCATGGTCGAAGCAAAGAGCGCGATCGCCAGCTCCGGACGCCACTGCGGCCAGACCGGGAACAGCTGACGCGGCTGCAGGAAGTACTGCGGCTCGGTCAGGGCGTGAACCACCTGCAGCGCCGTCGAGAGCGCGAGGAACATAAACCACAGCGGCGCAGAGAGGTAGGACATCACCCCGGTCAGGAACACCGCGCGGTGTACCGGGTGCATCCCTTTTACCAGGAACAGCCGGAAGTTCATCAGGTTACCGTGGCACCAGCGGCGGTCGCGTTTCAGCTCATCCAACAGGTTTGGCGGCAGCTCCTCATAGGAGCCAGGCAGATCGTAGGCGATCCACACCCCCCAACCGGCGCGGCGCATCAGAGCTGCCTCAACGAAGTCGTGAGAGAGGATAGAGCCTGCAAACGAGCCTTCGCCCGGCAGCGGCGCCAGCGCACAGTGCTCAATGAACGGCTGCACGCGGATGATGGCGTTGTGGCCCCAATAGTGCGACTCCCCAAGCTGCCAGAAGTGCAGACCGGCAGTAAACAGCGGGCCGTAAACGCGGGTGGCAAACTGCTGGCAACGCGCGTAAAGGGTATCCATGCCGGACGCACGTGGCGACGACTGGATAATACCGGCGTTCGGGTTAGCTTCCATCAGACGCACCAGACCGCACAGGCAGTCACCGGTCATCACGGAGTCTGCATCCAGCACCACCATGTAGCTGTACTGGCTGCCCCAGCGGCGGCAGAAGTCATCGATGTTACCGCTTTTACGCTTCACGCGACGGCGGCGGCGACGATAGAAGATCTGCCCTTCGCCCTGCACCTCGGCAATCAGCTCCATCCACGCCTTTTGCTCTGCCACGCAGATATCGGGGTTGTAGCTGTCACTGAGGATATAGACGTCGAAGTGCTCGGCGTTACCCGTTGCCTTTACCGACTCCCAGGTTGCACGCAGACCGGCGAAGACGCGATCGACGTCCTCGTTACAGATCGGCATGATCAACGCGGTACGGTGCTGCGGGTTGAGCGCCTCATCCCCCACCGTAGAGGCTGAAATGCTGTATTTGTCGCGACCGATCAGCAGCTGAAGGAAGCCCATCAGTGCCGTCCAGAAGCCGGCCGACACCCAGCAGAAGAGCACCGCAAAGAGGATCAGGATCCCGGTTTGCAGCACATAGGGTAGAAGCTGCATAAAGGAGACAAGCAGATCCTGGCCCATCATATCTTCCGGGGCGATCAGCGCCCAGCCCTGATACGGGAGAATGGTTTTCATATACCACGTGGCCACCACCGTCTGGGCGATAGTCAGCAGCAGCAGAATGTAACGGCGGATAGAACCCACCGCACGCCACTTCTGCTCGTTGGCCTGCTGCTCTTTCGTCAGACGGGACAGGTAGCGCGGCGGCACGTCGCGACCGCGTAGACGGTCCCAAAAGCGGCCGATAGGGTTGGTGCGCCACGGATCGGGGAACATTGAGGAGCGCTTCGCCTCAGGCATTGCCTTCAGCTGAGTACGCCCTTCATCGTCCTTGATCAGTTGGCCTTCCGCCAGCGAATCCGGCCATTGGTGTTCAAGACGCGCCTGCACTGAACCCAGCGGAGTGTCATCGTCCCGCTCATAGCGACGATGCTCAGCATCCAGCGCTTCGTGCACGGCGCGCAGATCCGTTGTCGGCAGCGCCGCTTTCCCCTCAGCGGAAAGCGACAGCGCGTCGATATACTCAGTTGTCTTATTCATTGGCAGGTAGCTGATAGCTCCAGGTTTCACTCAGCGGCTGCTCGGCATTTACCAGCGCAGCACGCATATCGGTCGTCTTTTTCTGGTCTTTAACCTTAACGCGCAAGGTTAAACGCCATCCCTGAGTGACCGGGTTATAGCGCACAACGTTTTCAACGATTTCACCGTTATCACCGATGCTGACCTGGGCAGTAACCGGGGTATCCTGCGCCAGTTTTTTCATCTCTTCACCGGTGAAGTCGACGACAAACGCCAGAGTACCGTCCGGCTGGCGGATCAGGTTGGACTGTTTGACATCGCCGGTAGAGCGGCGCGTCTGCGTAACCCAGGCGTTATCCGGGGCGTGCAGTTTGTCTTCATCGCGGCTAAAGGTGATGGTGTACTTGAAGTTCATCTCTTTACCGGCTTCCGGCAGCTGATCCGGCGTCCAGTAGGCCACGATGTTGTCGTTGGTCTCATCGTTGGTCGGGATCTCTACCAGCTCGATTTTACCTTTGCCCCACTCGCCTTTCGGTGTGACCCAGGCGCTTGGACGCTGATCGTAGCGATCGTCGATATCTTCGAAGCGGCTAAACTCGCGGCCACGCTGCAGCAGGCCAAAGCCCTGCGGGTTTTCCATGGCATAGCTGCTTACGGCCAGGTGTTTCGGGTTGTTAAGCGGACGCCAGATCCACTCGCCGTTGCCGGCATGCATCGAGAGGCCGTTGGAGTCATGCAGCTCCGGGCGATAGTTCGTCGCCGGTGACGGCTGGTTTGGCCCAAACAGGAACATACTGGTCAGCGGGGCGACGCCCAGCTTGCCGACTTTATCGCGCAGGTAGACTTTTGACTGCACGTCCACCACAGTGTCACGGCCTGGGATCACCACAAACCGGTAAGCGCCGGTTGCACGCGGAGAATCCAGCAACGCATAGATGGTCAGACGCTTGTCGGTGGGCTTCGGACGCTCAACCCAGAATTCGCGGAAGTGTGGAAACTCTTCGCCGGACGGCAGCGCGGTATCAATGGCGAGACCACGGGCGGAGAGGCCATAGACCTGACCGGCTCCGATTACGCGGAAGTAGCTCGCCCCCAGCATGCTGACAATTTCATCGTTCTTGTCTTTGCTGTTGATGGGATAGAGAACCTTAAAGCCGGCGAAGCCTAAATCTTTGACCGTATCCTTGTCATGCTGGACGTTGCCAAAGTTGAAATAGTCCGGATTGTACTTGATCTTATGCACGGCCGACGCCGTCACTTCATTGACGGTTACGGGCAGGTCGAAGTACATACCCTGGTGATAGAACTCAAGCTTGAATGGGGTTTTAACGTTGTTCCAATACGCTTTGTCGTGATTGAATTGAATCTGCTGATAGTCCGCGTATTTCATGTCGCGGAAGACAGAGGGCAGGTTGCTTTTCGGGGCTTCATAGCCTTTTGCGGCTAATGACTGCGCCTGTTTTGCTACGTCATCGATGTTAAAGGCCCAACCCGATGAAGAGTACAGGGATAACAGCACCGCTGCGCCTAACCAACGCATTTTCATCACTTGTAGATTATGTTTCATAGTAACTAAGCACTTCCCCCTTTGTGTGCTTAAATCGATCCGATCTATTTTAATGGTATTTCAGGCAATCCGACAACTTAATCCCCGCTTTGTTCAGCCGCTGGCTCAGTGGATAAGCAAATAAAAGCAACACCTTGCCAATTGCGTGTTTATCCTGGAGACAGGCTGCGACGCTTAGTGTAGGGTTGCCAACGAATGTAATCATAACTGGTCTTAGGGATAAGACGATAAGTCTGATATTGCACGGAGTGATATGAGTAAACTACCCGCACAGCGCGAATACTTTCTTGACTCCATTCGCGCGTGGCTGATGCTGTTAGGCATCCCCTTTCATATCTCATTAATCTACTCAAGCCACGTCTGGCACGTGAACAGCGCTGCGCCTTCGTGGTGGCTGACCCTGTTCAACGACTTTATCCACGCCTTTCGGATGCAGGTCTTCTTTGTTATCTCGGGCTACTTCTCGTATATGCTCTATCTGCGCTATCCCATGAAGCGCTGGTGGAAAGTGCGCGTCGAGCGCGTGGGCATCCCGATGCTGACCGCTATCCCGCTGTTAACGCTGCCGCAGTTTCTGATGCTGCAGCACGTCAAGGGCAAGGCCGACAGCTGGCACACCCTCTCTATTTACGACAAGTATAATACCTTAGTCTGGGATCTGGTTTCTCACCTCTGGTTTTTACTGGTGCTGGTCGTGCTCACTACGCTTGGGCTGGTGCTGTTTCGTAAGCTGAAGCAGGCCGTCGCGGCTAACCCGGACGCACTGCTCAGCCAGCTTAGCCTACCCAAGCTGACGCTGATATTTCTGCTGCTCGGCGTGCTGTATGCCGCGTTCCGCCGTACGCTGCTGGTGCTCTATCCGCCTATTCTTAGCGATGGCCTGTTTAACTTTGCCGTTATGCAGACCCTGTTCTACCTGCCGTTTTTTGTGCTGGGGGCGCTAACCTTTATTACGCCTCGGCTTAAGGCGCTCTTTACTACGCCGTCGTGGGGCTGCACCCTGGGCGCGGCGCTGGCTTTCGTGGCCTATCTGCTTAACCAGCGCTACGGCAGCGGTGACGGGTGGATGTATGAGACGGAGAGTGTCATCACCATGGTGATGGGGCTGTGGATGGTAAACGTGGTCTTCGCGCTGGGGCATCGGCTGCTCAACTTCCAGTCGGCTCGCGTAACCTACTTCGTGAATGCGTCGCTGTTTATCTATCTGGTGCACCATCCGCTGACGCTGCTTTTTGGCGCATGGATCACGCCGCATATTCACTCAAATACGCTGGGCTTTATCTGCGGACTGATCTTTGTGGTGGGCTGTGCGATTGCTCTCTATGAAGTGCATTTGCGTATTCCGCTGCTGCGTTTTCTCTTCTCCGGCAAGCCCGAGGCGAACAAAGCGCAGCCAAAAGAGGTGCGAAACTAGCCTTAAAGAAGCCACTCTACTGGCAGCCGGGAGGCTAATCGCACCAGCATCCGCTGCCAGAAGCGCGTTTTTGGCTCCTTCTTTAATACCTGCTCTTGACCGTCATGGGTGTCGATCCAATTAATTCGCCCCCAGCGGTCAAGACGCAGCTCCCATGCCGCATCGCGCTGGCTCTGCTGAAAACGTTTATGGATCACCTTCGCCAGCGGCTCGCTCTCAATCACAAAACCCATCTCGGTGTTGAGCATGGCCGAGCGGGGATCGAAGTTAAACGAGCCGATAAACACCTTCCCGCCATCAATGCTAAAGGTTTTAGCGTGCAGGCTGGAGCCCGAGTTACCCGTCAGGCCGCGATCGTGTATATGGCGGCCACCTTCCCGGGTGGGTTTTAGCTCATATAAGGCTACGCCGTGGCGCAGCAGCTTTTTACGCCAGCGTGCATAGCCCGCGTGCACCACTGCCACATCGTTCGCCGCCAGCGAGTTGGTCAGGATGGCAATTTTCACCCCTTTACGCACCATCTGCAGCAGCTGTGCTACCCCGGCGCGGGTCGGGACGAAATAGGCGGAGATGATATCGATCTGCTCTTCCGGCATCCCCATCACTTTTACCAGACGCTGCGGCAGCAGGGTATGCTCCCGAGCTCTGCCCTGCCCCTTGCGTGGATCGTCGCTTAGCAAGCGAGTTTTGGCCCACAGCATAGGCAGCGTTCCCGCCTCTAGCCGGGTAGAAAACTGGGTGGTTTCAAGCTTGGAGAGGTAGCGCCGCGCCGTCTCATCGTTATACCAGGATTCTGGCACCTGAATCTTGCCGTCGATATCGTCATCTTTAATATCGAGCACTTTCTCAAGGGTGGAAACCGACTGGCAGGTCCAGTAGCGTTCAAAGTCAGCCACAACGTCGCTTACCACCGGGCCGATCGCCAGCACGTCAAGATCGGAGAAGAGCGGCTGCTCCCCCGCGCCAAAGTAGGCGTCGCCGATGTTTCTGCCGCCCACGATAGTGACTTCACCATCAGCGGTGAAGCTTTTATTGTGCATGCGCCGGTTAAGGCGAGCGAAATCGGTTAGGTAGCCCAGCGATCTGAAGAGGCGAAACGAGAAGGGATTAAACAGACGAACATCGATATTGGCATGGGCATTAAGCTTGCGCAGAATATCGTCCAGCCCCTGGGTATTGTTATCGTCCAGCAGCAGACGAATTGTCACGCCCCGCCGGGCTGCCTTAAGCAGCTGCGACAGCAGCAACCGCCCGGACATATCGTCTTCCCATATATAGTACTGAATGTCCAAGGTACGCTCGGCCATCTCAATCAGCCGGTAGCGAGCGGCAAAGGCATCAAGACTATCATCCAGCGCCAGGATACCGCACGCGTCGGGATGAGCCGCACGGGCGGGGGCGATAGCACGCCCCAGCCGCGTACTAGGCGTCTGGTTCGTCACCCTGCTGGGTGAGGAGTCGTTGATAAAGTCGGGTATTTTCATCGTCATAACAGACAAAGTATACCTGACCAATCGACGGATGCCGGGTTAGATAATCCGAAACCGTAGCGACAGCGATTTCTGCCGCCGCAGGTTTAGGAAAACCGTATATGCCGGTGCTGATAGCGGGGAACGCTACCGAGTGATAGCCGTTGGCTTCAGCCAGCTTCAGGCTATTACGGTAGGCATCCTCCAGCAGCCGCTGCTCATGCTCTTCGCCGCCGCGCCAGATGGGCCCCACGGTGTGGATCACCGCCTTTGCCGGTAGCGCCCCGGCAAGGGTGATCACCGCATGGCCCGGCGGACACTCGCCCTGCTGCTCCCGCACGGCTTTACAGGCGGCGAGCAGCGCCGGCCCGGCGGCACGGTGGATAGCGCCATCGACGCCGCCCCCGCCCATTAAGGAGGGGTTAGCCGCATTAACAATGACATCTACCTGTAATGTAGTGATGTCACCCTGAATAACCTCCATACGCGATTGCATATTTGCCTCTCTTATCTCATCGCTTTCAACTAAGTGTATAGCAGGGTGTGGCAGGCGGGAGAAATTACACGGCGCTCGGTCAGACTATATAACGATACAGCAGATTGATTTTACACCGGATCTGGCTGCGTTATTACTCAGCGGGCCACTGCTGTACGAGGTGCAGGGTATCGCCATCGGTCACGGTAACCACGACTTTAACCGTGTCTTTGGGCGAGATATTCATGCTCAGGCGAGCAAGTTTTGTCGGCTGGTTAGCTTGCAGCGTTAGGGTTTTTCGCTGCTGGGTATTGCTCTGCCCGCTCACGCCCGCATGGACGGTGAGGATCTGGATCTGGCATACACAGGGCTGGGTGACAACGACCTGGGGAGTAATGGTATAGATATCTTGCTGCCGCTCGGTCAGGAAAGTGATTTGGCTGGCCATGGCGGCAACGAAGAGCAAAGAATGCATAGCGACCTCCTGATAAAAAAACAGGGCCGAAGCCCTGTTTTTTCGCACCAGACAAAATTAGTACTGGTTAGCCGTTGCGTTGTTGCCGTAGCCAACCTGACGTACTTCTACGTAAGACTGAGATGCGGTCTGGTTAACCAGCGCGCCGTTAGCGGTACCGTATTGACGTACGTCGATATCAGAGTGGCGGCTGTTCCACTGGTCGATAGTGGCATTGTTACGAGAACCGTTCTGAGACAGGCTGATAGAGCTGTCATCAGAACCCTGGCCTACGTCTGCGGCGTTACGTGAGCCATGCTGAGTCACGGTCAGATCGGAGTCACGAGCATCGGTCTGCAGAGCCAGAGCGGAGTTGTTGCTACCGTACTGGAAAATGCTTAATTCAGAGTTCGGGCCGCCGTAGCTGCCGCCACCATATTGACCAACGGAACCTGCGAAAGCGCTGCCGGAAATAACGATCGCTGCCAATGCTGCCACTTTAATGAATTTCATGGTTAACTCCCATCGGATTGATATATTAGTTTCACAACGGATTTAGCGTTGAATAACGCGAATAGCCATTTGTGATTGCCTCTGCACTACAACTGCCGTTTTTTGCGTACCATACTGCGTAATATTCGCTTTGTTACCTGAACCTTTCTGGATAATCATCGCGGTATTACCGTATGCACCTTGCGTTATACTCGCGTCATTAGCACTGCCTGACTGATCGATATACGCAAAGTTATAGGCTCCTGCCTGATCAATTTTTGCCCGGTTACTCGCCCCTTCCTGGGAGATAACAGCGTGCATTTTAGATCCGTCCTGACGTAGCTGGGCGCTATTATTGGTACCATCCTGGCCAATTATCGCAGCCTGATTGTAAGACGTTTTGCTCAATTCATTTACCGCAAAGTTATATTCTGACACGGCCAGATCATAACTTGACGCGGCGGCTATCCCAGGCGCACCCAGCATTGTTAACACCATAATCAACGTTCTGTTTTTCATGTTGTCACCTGGACCTGGAGTATTTTCACTGATGAATAATGTGCTCCGCTGTTATTAACGTATTTTTACATCCGTTAACGCTGCGTTACGGAAAAGAGTATGTAACGGTAAATATTAATAATATCTCACCCGCCAGTGGTATTTTTATCTCTATGTTCACCTTAAAGTACTAACGGTCTAAAAAAAGGAGGGATAATGTATTAAATAAATTCTCGCACCTTCGTTTGGTACAGGTTTGAGCGTTATAGCAACCGGAAATGAGTTATGCCTTGCTAGCACCCCCTGAGGCATAGGCGTAAAAAATTTGTGGCTTTGCGATCATCAAAGCAAATTTTTCTTTCCCTTCCCTGATTTTGATAACACTGACGCATAAAAACATGACGCATAAAAAAATCAAAATCGCACAAAAGAAGATATATTTATAATAAAATCATGTAGTTAAAATAATTTGTATGATTTTTAAATGTGATGCAAAAGTATTAGTTTGTACAACTTTTCCGTGAAAATTAAACATCAAAAAAAGCACAAAATAACATTTTAAAATTTATTTTTACATTTTGTTACATGTTTAACACTTGATTTAAGATTGGTAATAGCTAGATTGAAATCAGCAGTATGTTTGAGTTTTTGTTAAATTTTGCCCATAGGGCTCACTCTTATTGATTACACACAGCAGTGCCACATCTGTCAGTACTTCTGGATACCCAGTTATACCTGGGGAAAAAGACAGGTGTACCAACAAGCGGGGTTTATTATGTTTAATGAAGTCCAGAGTTTTCAAAGTCAGTCTATTCTGTTGATTACTAAACCTTCCTTACAGGCTGCCGCTCTACTGCAGCATCTGAAGCAGTCCCTCTCTCTTTCGGGGAAAGTGCATAATATTCAACGTTCTCTGGATGATATATCGCCCGGAAGCGTGATCCTGTTTGACATGATGGAGGCAGACAAAAAACTGATCCATTACTGGCAGGATAATTTAGGCAGGAAAAACAATGCCGTTAAGCTGCTGTTACTGAATACGCCTGACGAATACCCGTTCCGTGACATCGAAAGCTGGCCGCACATCAACGGCGTTTTCTATGTAACAGAAGATCAGTCCCGGGTGGTCGATGGCCTTCTTAGCGTGCAGCGCGGCGAGTGCTACTTCTCCCAAAAGCTCGCCAGCTACCTCATTACCCACTCCGGTAACTACCGTTACAACAGCTCCGAAGCCGCGCTGCTCACGCACCGGGAAAAGGAGATCCTCAATAAGCTGCGCATTGGCGCATCGAACAATGAGATCGCCCGCTCGCTGTTTATTAGCGAAAACACGGTAAAAACCCATCTTTACAATCTTTTCAAGAAGATATCCGTAAAAAATCGTACGCAGGCCGTCTCATGGGCTAACGATAACCTCAGGCGATAACACCATGAAACGGTTCGTTGCATGGTTTGCAGCCGCAGGTCTTCTGCTGGCTGCCGGGAACCTGCGTGCTGTCGAGGTGGAAGTTCCCGGATTACTGACCGATCGTACGGTCTCGTCTGTTGGACACGATTTTTATCGTGCTTTTAGTGATAAATGGGAAAGCAGTTATACAGGGAACCTGAGTATCAATGAACGTCCCAGCGCGCGGTGGGGAAGCTGGATCACGATTACGGTCAATCAGGACGTCGTGTTTCAAACGTTTTTATTTCCCACTAAACGCGACTTTGACAGCAACGTTAATGCCGCGGTAGCGCAAACCCAGGAAGCACTGGATCGCCGGCAGATCGATCAAGCTCTGCTGAGTACTGGCGATCTGGCGCGAGATGAATTCTAAAACACGATAAATTTCTTTCGGAGGCTCACATGCGTATCGCCTGTGCCGTAGTCACGCTTTTGCTTGTCTCGCCGTCACTATTTGCTGCAAATATGACATTTCAGTTTCGTAACCCTAATTTTGGTGGCAACCCCAATAACGGCGCTTTTTTATTAAATAGCGCCCAGGCACAAAACTCCTATAAAGACCCGGACTATGGCTCTAATTATGGAATAGAGACACCGTCGGCGTTGGATAACTTTACCCAAGCCATTCAATCACAGGTGCTGGGAGGACTACTGACCAATATCAATACTGGCAAGCCGGGAAGAATGATCACCAGTGATTTTATTGTTGATATCGCTAATAACGACGGGCAGCTTCAGCTCAACGTAACAGATCGAAAAACCGGAAAAACATCCACTATAGAGGTGTCGGGTTTACAGAATGGTTCAACCGACTTTTAAAGCACAGCTACCGTTTCTACAGGAATAATAATTATGCAGCGCTTACTCACCATACTGGCTGTCTGTTTACTCAGCGGATGCTTAACGGCTCCACCGAAAGAAGCAGCGAAACCAACATTAATGCCTCGGGCTCAGAGTTATCAAGATTTAACCCATCTGCCGATGCCAACCGGTAAGATATTTGTCTCTGTTTATAATATTCAGGATGAAACCGGACAGTTTAAAGCCTATCCGGCGAGTAACTTCTCTACCGCCGTCCCGCAGAGCGCCACCTCTATGCTGGTCACGGCGCTGAAGGATTCGCGCTGGTTTATTCCGCTTGAGCGTCAGGGGCTACAGAACCTGCTTAACGAGCGGAAGATCATCCGGGCTGCACAGGAGAACGGCACGGTGGCGGTCAATAACCGCTTCCCGCTCCAGTCTTTGACTGCGGCTAACGTGATGGTCGAAGGCTCGATTATCGGCTACGAGAGCAACGTGAAGTCCGGTGGAGTGGGTGCGCGTTACTTTGGCATTGGAGCCGACACCCAGTACCAGCTTGACCAGGTCGCGGTTAACCTGCGCGTGGTCAACGTGAGTACCGGGGAGATCCTGTCGTCGGTCAACACCAGCAAGACCATCCTCTCTTATGAGGTGCAGGCCGGGGTGTTCCGCTTCATTGACTACCAGCGTCTGTTGGAGGGTGAAGTCGGCTTTACCGCGAATGAACCCGTTATGCTGTGCCTGATGTCAGCGATTGAAACCGGCGTGATCTACCTGATCAACGATGGCATCGATCGTGGGCTGTGGGATCTGCAAAACAAGGCCGAGAGCGAAGATCCGGTTCTGGTGAAATACCGCCATATGGCAACGCCGCCAGAGTCATAATCGCGGCTGAGCAAGACCGAAGCGTGGCGGATCACTCCGCCGCGCTTTTTTTTGCGCTGGAATTTGCCGCTCTGTCGCGCCATGCCGCCAGCCACAGGCCGCTATTTTTCATGGCGTAGCCAAACAGGAGCCCAACGGCCAGCGAGGGAACCACCGTTCGCCAGTCGCCTTGGTCGGCAAAGGTGGCGCAGGCACCGATAAAAGTACCGGGAACAAAGGAGAGCAGCAGGTTTTTCGCCTGGATGCACATCAGGAAGGCCACAACGCCGGTAAGCAGGTAGCTGACAATGCTGAGATGCGGGCTTAACGCACTGCCATAAATAATCACCTGCGCCCAGGCGACGCCGCTCATGACGGTAAAGGCCGAGATCAGCAGGCCTTTTACCCCACCCTGCGGGCAGGCGAAATAGGCTGTACAGCCAAGAAAGCCGGCCCAGCTCAGCAGGCCCAGTGAAACGGCAACCCAACCCCAGAGAGCGGAGAGAATGCCCGTCGTTAATGCAATTGAGAAGAGTATGTTCATGGCGCGCATCTTAGCAGAAGCGCACCATTGAAATGAGATCGCCCGCACGTTATTTGCAAGCGATCGACACAAGTTACATTTTATTTGTGATTTAGATCACATCAATCTGCGGATTCTTCTTCAAGCTCATCCCACATGGCGGCGATTGCCTCTCGGGTAAGCCCTGCCAGGGTGCGCCAAAACGGCGTTACCGCATGGGCCTCAACCTTGCCAAGGAATGTTCCGCACCACGGCAGCAGGTAGTCAGCGAACAGCGTTTCCAGAGCCTCACTCTCATCCTCCGCTGCGTTATCCTCCAGCCAGGAGGCGGCCAGCAGCAGCGTACCAATGTGATCGGCTGGCGCATCGGTCAGCGGCATGCCCCGTGCGGTTAAAAAGGCCCGCACCTCTGCCTCGTTTGCCCCCTCCTGCCACGCGCTGCGATATGGCGCGACGCTGCACGATTCGCCGACAAACAGGGCCTGGTAGTCCGTCGCCAGGGCCGGATCGTCAACGCTTTTCTGCAGGCGGGCAAGCAGCTCATCCTGCTCCAGCGGCCAGTTTGCCGCCAGCTTACCGTCGCGGATCAACGCAAAGAGCGGGACCAACACCGGATCCTCAGGCTGGCGGTAGTAGAGTGAGCCAAGCACGCGGCAGAGGATTGAAAACTCGTTCATTATAGGTTCCGTGATAAAAATTAAAGTTCAGCAAACTCATCAATCGGCGGCATTCCGCGCGATTCAAGGAAGTTTAACAGGCGGCGCGGCGAGACGTTAAGGATCCGATCTTCCGGAAAATCGACGTCATCCAGCACCTTGCGACACTCGGTAAAATCACCCAGCGAAAAAGCGGTGTGCGAATCGGATCCCAGCGCTACCCAGCCTCCCGCGTCACGCACGGCAGCGGCAATAGCGCGGCAGTTCGCCTCGCTGCCTTTACGCGAGTGAAGGAAAGAGGAGTTGTTGATCTCCAGGGCGACATCATACTTCGCTGCGGCGGCGGCAATCGCCGGAATATCAACAGGATACTTTGGGTTGCCCGGATGGCTAATAATATGCACGTTACCGCTGGCCATGGTAGCAATCATCGCCTCAGTATGGGTTGCCCGATCCTGTGGCGCGAATACCGGCTCATGGAAACCGGCAATGATCAGATCCAGCGCGGGAAGCATCGGCCCGGTGCAGTCAATTTCACCGGCGGTGTTTTTGATGTTGGCCTCGATACCGCGCAGGATCCCTACCCCATCCACCAGCCGCGGCCAGATCCGCATATTCACAAAGTGCCAGTAGTGCGGGGCATCGGCCATATCGGGGCCATGATCGGTGATAGCAAAAAGCTTAAGGCCTTTGCTTTTGGCTATCGCAATATAGTCGTGGAGGGTGCTGTAGGCGTGGGTGCTGGCGACGGTGTGCATGTGCAGGTCAACGGGGTACATGACGCTCTCCTCTGTTAATGACGCTCAAGGATAACAGGAATTATTACCCTTTTTAATGAAAACCCGGGGCTAGTAGCCGCGAGTGCGGTCAACCTGGCCGGTTACCGGCTCGCCCTGTTCCAGTTTGGTAATCGTACGGGCAATATAGTCGATCGCTTCATTAGGGCGCGTGACCGCAGCGATGTGCGGGGTCATCGCCACGCGGGGATGCGCCCACAGCGGGCTGCTGGCCGGGAGCGGCTCTTTACTGAAGACGTCCAGCATGGCCCCTTTCAGCTTGCCGCTCTCCAGAGCCTGGAGGAGATCGTCTTCCACTACGTGCACGCCGCGCGCCAGGTTGAGCAGATAAGCGTTATCCGCCAGCTGGTTCAGCAGTGATATGTTAATGATGCCTCGGGTCTCTGATGTATTAGGCAGGAGGTTAATCAAGACGCGGGTGCCTTGCAGGAAATCGCCCAGCTCGTTTTCGCCGGCAAAGCTTTCAACGCCTGGCCAGGATTTACGGCTACGGCTCCAGCAGCGCAGCGGGAATCCCCACGCCTGAAGGCTTTCGGCCACCTTCGATCCCAGCACGCCTGCACCGAGAATGCCGATGGTAAAATCTTCACGCTGATACTCATCCAGCTCCTGCCAGCGGGCCTGCTGTTTCTGGGCGTGGTAATCATCAAAGCGGCGGAACCAGTGCAGAACCTGGCTCACGGCATACTCCTGCATCTGCAATGCCATGCCGGTATCTTCGAGGCGAAACAGCGGAATGCTTTCAGGCAGCATATCCGGGTGGGCATTGAGCTGGCTCAGGATAGAGTCAACGCCTGCGCCGAGGGCAAATACGGCTTTCAGGCTACGGCCCTGAAGCATGTCGACTGGCGGATGCCAGACCAGGGCATAGTCTGCGGGTTCATTATCGCCCGGCTTCCACTCACGGACTCGGGCATCGGGAAGGGCCTGAGAGAGTTTATCCAGCCAAAATTGCGTATCGAAAGACGGATGATAGAAGATGATATCCATACTGACTCCAGATGCATTCATGCGATGGTTTAGTTAAAACGTTATCTATTGATGAGGATAACAAATTTGTTCCGGGGACAGGGATAAAGGTGACTGATGATAAAAAAAACAGTTCCTGGATATTTAGAAAGCACGTTGCTTGAAGTTTGTCTAAACGCGCTAAATTATTGAAAAAGGAGATTGACGGTGAAGCCGGATTTCCCTACATTAGCGCCGTCCCAGCGATGCTGGGAAGACAATATGGTGAGGTGTCCGAGTGGCTGAAGGAGCACGCCTGGAAAGTGTGTATACGGCAACGTATCGGGGGTTCGAATCCCCCCCTCACCGCCATATTTTAGATGAGAGCCTGTACGCAAGTACGGGCTTTTTTCTTTTATATTCTCGCCAGGGGGGATGAGAACCTCCGACCGGGGTTCGACAACGGGCAGTTGCCCGTTGGACAGCTGACGAGCTTGCGAGGAAGCTGCCCGAAGGGCGAGCGAAGCGAGTCAATCCCCCCCTCACCGCCATATTCGAAGAGAAGCTCGCATGCAAATGCGGGCTTTTTTTTCGCATGTTGCACCCCGGTGGCGGGTCGTTCTCCGCTCCCGATCCCCCGGTGGCGCTCTGCTTACCGGGGCTACGGTTTGTGCCAAATTTTAGCACCATGTCTGATGTCTGGACGTAGGCCGGATAAGCGGAGCGCCATCCGGCGATGCTCCCGCTCCCCCGGTGGCGCTTGGCTTACTGGGGCTACGGTATCTGCCCTTCTGTTGCATTTGCTCACGGCTTAACCGAACGCACGTTAAAGCAGAAATTAAGCTTGACCGTTTCAGTGCAACTCCCTATAGTAGCGCCCCGTTGCCCCCGAGAGGAAGGCAGCAAAAACAATACGGTGAGGTGTCCGAGTGGCTGAAGGAGCACGCCTGGAAAGTGTGTATACGGCAACGTATCGAGGGTTCGAACCCCTCTCTCACCGCCACATTTAAAGAAGAGCCCGCATGCAAATGCGGGCTTTTTTTTTCGCCTGTCACTCGTCAATTCGTGCCAGCCATGTGAAGGGCATCCTCTCCAGCGGGTAAACGCATCGGTGCATTAGGATCGTTGACAACGTGCCAGACCGCTTTCGCCACATCGATGGGATAAGTAACCCTGGCGCTGTCATCCCGCATCTCATTAAAGATTTGCTGGCTTAGCTCGGCATACTCTGCAGGAATGTCCCCCATGATACGTTGAGCATTTTCGCCAAAGCGGGTCGCGGGTGCACGCCCTGGCAGAATGAGGCCCACGCGGATATTAAACGGCTTTAGCTCAATAGCCAGAGATTCAGTGAACGCATTCACTGCCGCCTTGCTGGCGGTATACGCTGCCAGTAGCGGCAGCGGTTTTAGGGTAACGGCTGAGGTGATATTTACGATCACGCCTGAACGCCGCTGTCTGAATTGTGGAAGTACGGCCTGGGTCATCGCGATAGTTCCCAGCGTATTTGTTGCAAAAACCTCCCTCACCGCCTGCAGGGAAACGCCCTCAAGCGCGTTTAACATCCCGACGCCTGCATTGTTTACCAGAACATCTATATCGCCGACGTCGTCAATGGCGCGCTCAATGCTTTGCTGTTGGGTGACATCAAGACTTATGAGGCGTAAACGATCGCTCTTAGGCAGAAGATCGTTCTGAGGAGTGCGCATTGTCGCAATCACATTCCACTTCCGCTCAAGAAAATAACGTGCCGTTTCCAGACCAAAACCTGATGAACAGCCGGTGATCATAATCGTTTTCATATCAACTCCCGTAGTGGCTTGCCTGTATAAATAATACCCACTGATAGCTGGACGATATATAATCAACAGTCCGCCATTATTTAGCAGGAGTCCGGAAATGAGCGATCCGCTCGCCGAAGTGGTTGCCATGTTGAAGCTCAGATCGGTTTTGACCAAAACGGTGACGGGCGCAGGTGTCTGGCGAGTCAGCCGTTCAGACGAGGGGCTGTCATTCTACTGCGCTGTACTAGAAGGTTCATGCCGCCTTGAGATTGAAAAGCACGAGCCACTGACCCTTCATGCCGGTGATTTTATTTTGCTCCCTGCGGCTTACCGCTTTGCACTCACAAGCCTTATTCCTCCTCCGGCGCAAACCCTTAACACCCCGCCGGTTGAAGTAGCAGACAGGCACTTCAGGGTTGGCGATCCGCGCGTTGCACCTGAAATGCTGGCTCTGGTAGGCCACTGCGTATCTGACTCTTCCGATGCAGGGTTACTGGTTTCGCTTCTGCCTGAGTTTATTTGCGTGCGTGATGAAAAGCGTTTGGCGCTGCTTATGGGGTTGCTGAAAGATGAAACGCAGGCGCAGCGGGCAGGAAAAGCGTTCATGCTGGCGCGGGTGACGGAATTGCTTTTCATTGAGGCCATTCGGTCTGGCAATGCCCTTATCACACCCGGGCTGGTACGCGGCCTGGAAGATCCTCGTATCGCTCAAGCTCTTCGGCTGATACATCAGGATCCCGCCAGGCGGTGGACAGTCAAATCGCTGGCCAGCGGCTGCGCACTATCGCGATCGACGCTGTTTGAACGATTTACAGAAATGATTGGCATAACACCGATGGCTTATCTTCTCGCCTGGCGAATGGCGCTGGCTAAACAGATGCTTTGCCATACCGGTATCACTATCGCAGCGGTAGCAGAGCGCATTGGCTACGGCTCTGCCAGTGCTTTCAGCGTAGCGTTTACCCGTTATGTTGGTACTTCGCCGGGAAAATATGCGCAACAGTGTGCTGGGGTAAATAATGGCGGAGGCGCGCTATCGACAGCGTATTAGCATTATGCGGGAATGGTCGCACAACTGGCGGGTCCAGAAGCGTCGTTCGTAACGGGCGTGATGCACATGATTGATGGCACATTGGCGCATAGCGGGTGGTCGGCTATTACCGTCGAACTCCGCCACATAAAAAACAAAGCCCGGTTACCCGGGCTTTGCGATCGCATTCTCAACTACGCGAGTTCATCAGTAGTATGCTTGCAGCGTCCGCTGACAGAGGGCCGAGCGCACGCAGTCATCTTTGGTAAAGCGGACGATGCCAATCATCTCATCTTCCTCAAAACGTGCCAGCGCATCGCTCAGGCCGGACTGGACGCCCGACGGCAAATCGCACTGGGTGATATCACCGTTAACAATCACGGTCACGTTCTCCCCGAGGCGTGTCAAAAACATCTTCATTTGCGCAGCGGTCACGTTCTGAGCCTCGTCAAGGATCACGACCGCGTTTTCAAATGTACGTCCGCGCATATAGGCGAACGGCGCGATTTCTACCTTACCAATCTCTGGCCGCAGGCAGTATTGCATAAAGGACGCTCCAAGGCGTTTGACCAGCACGTCATAGACGGGCCGGAAGTAAGGAGCGAACTTCTCCGAGATATCTCCGGGTAAGAAGCCAAGATCTTCATCGGCTTGCAGGACCGGACGGGTGACGATAATTCTGTCCACATCCTTGTGGATCAGGGCTTCCGCCGCTTTCGCTGCGCTGATCCAAGTTTTACCGCATCCTGCTTCACCTGTCGCAAAAATGAGCTGCTTACTCTCAATTGCATTCAGGTAGTGCGCCTGAGCTTCATTACGCGCGACAATTGGCGAGTTATCACGGCTATCCCGTGCCATGCCAATTGATTCAACGCCACTCATCTGCACAAGCGAGGTGACCGACTCTTCTTCACGCTGTTTATGGCTGCGCGAATCTCGTCTCAGCACACGTTTAGCTTCACGACGAGCTTTGATCACTGCTTTCTGTCTTCCCATGGATAGCACCTTGAGTTGTAGGTTTACATCACACGCGCCGCTGCCGGCACGATTATGCGCACGAACGTCTGAGGTTTGGCTTCCTTGTAAGCCATGACTTGCTGATGAAAAGACGCGGCAAACCCACCCACTGTGTCATTTGCCACGTCGGTAAATTCAGGTGTTGTGATGAGGAAAGAGGAGATTCTGGCGGTGAGACGATCGCTGTCGGTGGCGTGCTGGCCGCACCGAGCCTGACGGTTTGAGTTGCGTGCTTGTCCTGAGCCGGATGCTACCATTCGCGATCTCCATAGTGAATCGTTCACTGCCGGGAACTACCGCTGTTGTTATAAGTAAAACAAAAATTTTCATAAAAGCAACATTATATTTACCTAAATATAACGTGCCTGAATCCTCATACCGAGCCAGTTTCTGACATTAATATTACAAATATATAACAGGATCGCGCTCATAGAAAAAAATGATGGTGGGGAGACGAGAGAGGAAGATGTCTCCTGCCTCACTGGGCAGGAGACAGCGCGTTATGCCTCAAGCAGAGGCTGAGCAAGATAGTGCTGCGTATCCTTCACGCCCGGCAGCGCAAAGAAGTATCCCCCGCCAATGGGTTTGATGTACTCCTCCAGCGCTTCGCCGTTGAGTCGCTTCTGGACCGTCAGGAATCCCTTCTCCAGATCGTGCTGGAAGCAGACAAACAGCAGGCCCATATCCAGCTGGCCAGAGTTGGTGACCCCCAGCGAGTAGCTATAGCCCCGACGCATCATTAGGTTCGCTTCGGTTTCCGGCGTACGCGGGTTAGCAAGGCGTATATGGCTGTCGAGGGCAATAACGTCGCCGTCTGGATCGCCAGCGTAGTCCGGCACGTCATGCTCATGTTTCATGCCCAGCGGTGCCCCGCTCTGCTTGTCCCGACCAAAGATAGTCTGCTGCTCCTTGAGCGGCGTGCGATCCCAAAACTCAACGTGGAACTGGATGATGCGTACCGCCTGATAGCTGCCGCCCACCGTCCAGGTCGGCTCCTGCTGGTCGGGCGTGACCCACACCACGCTCTTCATCAGCGTACTGTTTTGACTGTCCGGGTTGCCCGTGCCGTCTTTAAAGCCCAGCAGGTTGATCGGGGTCTCTTTGCCTTTACTGCGCGCCGCGTGATCGGAGATAAACCCTTCCCGCTTCCAGCGGATGCTGAGCAAATCCGGCGTGTACTTAATGATATCGCGCAGAGCGTGGATCACCGTATCCCCGGTGTTAGCGCAGATCTGCAACAGCAGATCGCCATGGCACAGGGCGGCGTCTAGCGAATCGTTGGGGAAACGCGTCATCTTCTCCAGTTTGGCAGGGCGCTGCGGGCCTAAGCCAAAGCGGTCATCGAACAGCGATGCCCCTACCGACACGGTGATGGTCAGGTTATCTGGCGCAATAAAGCCACCAAGAATACCGGAGTCCATCGGCGGTAGACGTGGATTAGACGTTTCCGGCGCGGGACCGCCGGTGGTTAAAAACGCGATCCGCTGGGTCAGGAGACGAAACAGCCGTTCCAGTTCGGACTTGTCGCTGGCCAGCACGTCAAACGCCACCAGCATCATTGAGGCCTGCTGCGGCGTCAGGATCCCTGCCTGATGCTCGCCATAGAACGGCTGGGTCTCCATCCGCGCATCCGGCGACAGGGTGCCGGGGGCGCTTGTCGGTTTGGCCGCATGGGCAACCGGACAGCCGCCAGCCAGCGCCAGCGCGCCGCCCAGCGCGCCCATACTTTTCAGTAAACGACGGCGTGAAGGCTCGCTCACGCCGTCAACATCATGCTCTGTCATGCTTAATCCAGTCCCAGTACGCCGCGCAGCTGGGCCAGATCTTCCGCCAGGGTAGTGATCGGTCCTTTCAGCGCCGTGCGATCGGCGTCGGTCAGTTTGTCATAGGTTTCGAAGCCATCTTTGGTGCGGTATTTCGCGAGAATGGCATCGACTTTCTTGAAGTTGGCGTCTACCTTCGTCAGCAGGTCGGCGTTGCCTTTCTGCAGCTGCGGACGCAGCAGGTCGACAATTTTCTGCGCGCCGTCGACGTTAGCCTGGAAGTCCCATAGATCGGTGTGGCTGTAGCGATCCTCTTCACCGCTGATTTTGCTGGCCGCCACCTCTTCAATCAGCCCTGCCGCACCACCGACCACTTTTGACGGCGGGAAGGCCAGCTCGCTGATGCGTTTTTGCAGCTCCAGCACGTCGCTGTTGAGCTGGTCCGCATACTGCTCCATGCCTTTAGCGGAATTATCACCAAACAGCGCTTTTTCGAGGCGGTGGAAACCGGTGAATTTCGGATCGGCGGCTTTCTGTTCGTAGTCATCTTCACGGGCATCAATGCTGCCGTCGAGGTCAGAGAAGAGCTCGGCGATAGGCTCGATACGCTCGTAGTGCTGACGCGTCGGGGCATAAAGCGCTTTCGCTTTCTCGATATCGCCCGCCTTCACCGCATCGGTAAAGGCCTTGGTCTTAGCCACCAGACCGTTCATCTCCTGGGTCACGTAAGCTTTATACGCGGTGATAGCGCCGCCCAGGCTCAGCAATGCGTCACCTTTAGCCGCGTCTGCCGTAGAGGCACCTTTGACAATCAGCTTGCCCTTGGGATTGGTCAGCAGGCCGCAGGTCATCTCGTATTCGCCCGGCTGCAGGTTAGCGGTCAGCTTCTGACTAAAGCCTGGCGCGATGTTCTCCCGCTCCTCAACAACCATTACGCCCTTCAGGATCTCCCACTCCAGCGCTTTCTGGCTGTGGTTGAGGATAATGAACTGCGTCTTCCCGGCATTAACCGTGAGGTTCATCGGTTCACACTGTTTATCCGTTACCGTAACCTTCATCTGAGGAACATCCGCCGCCTGGGCGTTAAACGCGCAGGCGAGCAGCGCGGCAATACCAACCTGTAAAGCACTACGACGAAAATGCGTTGCCATGACCTTTCCCTTTAAAAGTATGTTGTAACTATTGTTGTCACGCTGAGTAAACATCAGGAAGCCCCAGGCGACATCTGCGCCCCTGGGCGCGGCGGCAGCATAAACAGCACCAGCGCCGGAATAAGATAGGCAAACCAGACCACCACCTCACTGACGCTGGGTGCTTCCTGATAGCCAAAGATGCCTTCCAGCAGGGTGCCAAACAGCGTGTGGGTGCTGAGGGTATTGCTGAGATCGAAGGCTACCTGCTGGAAATGGTTCCACAGGCCCGCTTCGTGGAAGGCACGGATCGCCCCCGCAGCCAGCCCGGCGGCCACCAGTAGGATAAACAGGCTGGTCCATTTGAAAAACGCGGCCATGTTAAGGCGAATACCACCCCAATAAATCAGGAAGCCGATGACCACCGCCGTCGCCAGTCCGGTGAGTGCACCCACCGGGGGCCAGATCCCCACATCCTGCTGAAACGCGGCCAGCAGGAAGAAGACCGACTCCAGCCCTTCCCGCGCCACGGCAAAGAAGACCATCATAATCAGCGCCCAGCCGTGATGGTTGCCCTGCTTCAGGGCGTTATCCACGGCCTGCTCAAGCTGCACCTTGACGTTGCGCGACACTTTGCGCATCCAGAAAACCATCCATGTCAGGATCACCACGGCGATGACCGCGACGATACCCTCAAACAGCTCCTGCTCTTTCTGAGGAAACTCGCCGGTGGTTTCGTTAATGATGATACCCAGCGCAAGGCAGAGTGCGGCGGCGAGAAAAACGCCGATCCACATCACGCCTATCCAGCGGCCGCGTTGGGTACGCTTCAAATAGCTGGCGATCAGGCTAACGATCAGCGCCGCTTCGAGTCCTTCGCGTAACATAATGAGAAATGGCACAAACATGCGGTAAACCTTTGAATGTTAATCAGCGTCAAATGATGCAAAGAAAAGTAAATTTCAATGATAGTGATTATCATTACGCCAGCCGTAAACACAAGTAATTTCTGCGCGGAAGTTTCTCAGAATGTTACGCAGGCGAGGCCGCGTGCTGGGAGGTGAATTAAAGGTTGCAGAATTGTAATTAAGAAGTGAGAAAACGCACCGGAAACCGGCTCCGGTGCGTGTATAACGATTAGTTTGCTACGCGGGGTTCCGGCTTGGTGTGGTAGTGCGCATCCGCCTCGGCAAAGCGCGCCTGCATGCTTGCCGACGGCGCTTTGTCCAGCAGGCTGAAGAGCACAATACCGATGCTGCCGAAGATAAAGCCTGGAATGATCTCGTACAGGCCCAGCAGTTCGAAATGCTTCCAGACGATGACGGTGACCGCACCGATAATCATCCCCGCCAGCGCGCCGTTACGGGTCATGCGTGACCACAGTACCGAGAAGAGCACCACTGGACCAAAGGCGGCACCAAAACCAGCCCAGGCATAGCTCACCAGACCCAGCACGCGGTTTTCCGGATTAGCCGCCAGGGCGATAGCCACCAGCGCGACCACCAGCACCATGACACGTCCGACCCACACCAGTTCGGTCTGGCTTGCGCCTTTACGCAGAAACGCTTTGTAGAGATCTTCCGTAATCGCACTTGAGCAGACCAGCAGCTGGCAGCTCAGGGTCGACATTACCGCAGCCAGAATGGCAGAGAGCAGCACGCCCGCAACCCATGGATTAAACAGGACCTGGGTGAGTTCGATGAACACGCGCTCGGCGTTCTGATTTACCGCCCCAGCCTGCCCCGGGTTATTGCTGTAGTAAGCGATACCAAAGAAACCTACGGCTACCGCACCGGCCAGGCAGAGGATCATCCAGGCCATGCTGATTCGGCGAGCGTGAACGATAGTGTGGTGGGAATCCGCCGCCATAAAGCGCGCCAGAATATGCGGCTGGCCAAAATAGCCAAGGCCCCAGCCCAGCAGCGAGACGATAGCCACAACGTTCAGTCCTTTGAGCATATCGACATTTTCAATGCTCTTCTGCTTGATTACCATCAGTGAGTCGTCGAAGCCGCCTACGGAGACCATCACCATTACCGGCGTGAGGATCAGGGCGAAGATCATCAGGCTGGCCTGCACGGTGTCAGTCCAGCTCACGGCCAGGAAGCCCCCTACGAAGGTATAGATGATGGTTGCCGCCGCACCGGCCCACAGCGCCGTTTCGTAGCTCATGCCGAAGGTGCTCTCAAACAGACGCGCCCCTGCCACGATGCCGGAGGCACAGTAGATGGTGAAGAAGAGCAGAATAACCAGCGCAGAGATGATGCGCAGCACGCGGCTACGATCTTCAAAGCGGCTGGTGAAGTAGTCCGGCAGCGTCAGGGCGTTGTTATTCACCTCGGTGTGCACGCGCAGGCGGCCCGCCACCAGCTTCCAGTTAATCCATGCCCCCAGCGTCAGGCCAATAGCGATCCAGCTTTCAGAGATACCAGAGATAAAAATTGCCCCAGGCAGGCCCATCAGCAGCCAGCCGCTCATATCGGACGCGCCCGCAGAGAGTGCGGTTACCATTGGCCCCAGGCTACGGCCGCCGAGAATGTAGTCGTCAAAGTTTTTTGTCGATCGCCAGGCGACAAAGCCAATCAAAATCATGCCAAAGATGTAAACGAGAAACGTCACCAGCATCGGGGTGCTCATTGCCATTCAAAAGTCTCCAGATCTCTTCGTCAGCAAACGTCATATCTGCTGCCTTGACCTTTTCCGGAACGGGGAAAAGGTATCGTTGTTGTGTTGGGCGACCGTATCCTGCCGGAAGCGATTTCTAACCACAATCGATTTAACATGGCATTCACATGAATTACATCCCCGTTACGATACCATTTTCTAATAGGTTGCACTCGCTCACGCTTTGCAAGGTAACACCGTGCAAAAGTGTTAAGCACCGCATGGTTCCTGGGTTTTAAGAGTGCTAGCGCTAATTCTGAGAGCGGGATCGCCTTTAACAATCCATTCATTTTTCAGCTTGTTGACCGCGTCACAATTAACATGGTTGCACAAAGTTGCAACATGGTAGATATTCCTCGCTAACGAGTAGAGTGACGATAATAACGAGGAGTAGATGCATGGGTAGCACCACGATGGGGGTTAAGCTTGATGACGCCACGCGGGAACGTATTAAACAGGCCGCGACGCAGATCGATCGCACGCCGCACTGGCTGATTAAGCAGGCCATCTTTAACTATCTTGAGCGCGTAGAGAGCGGTGACGCGCTGCCGGAGCTACCGGGCCAGATCAACGGTACAGAGAGCGAGCACGCCGACGCCAGCGTACCGAAAGAGGAGCCGCATCAGCCCTTCCTGGAATTTGCCGAGCAGATCCTGCCTCAGTCGGTGAGCCGTGCGGCCATCACCGCCGCCTGGCGACGTGCGGAAACCGACGCCGTGCCAATGCTGCTGGAGCAGGCGCGCCTGCCGGAGCCGGTTGGCGAGCGGGCGCAAAAGCTGGCCTACCGCCTGGCAGAAAAGCTGCGTAATCAGAAAACCGCCACCGGCCGTGCAGGGATGGTGCAGAGCCTGCTACAGGAGTTCTCCCTCTCCTCCCAGGAGGGTGTGGCCCTGATGTGCCTGGCCGAAGCGCTGCTGCGTATTCCGGACAAGGCCACCCGTGACGCGCTGATCCGTGACAAAATCAGCAACGGCAACTGGCAGTCGCACATCGGACGTAGCCCCTCACTGTTTGTTAACGCCGCGACCTGGGGCCTGCTGTTTACCGGCCGCCTGGTCTCTACCCATAATGAAGCCAGCCTCTCGCGCTCGCTGAACCGCATCATCGGCAAGAGCGGCGAGCCGCTGATCCGTAAAGGCGTCGACATGGCGATGCGCCTGATGGGCGAACAGTTTGTTACCGGTGAAACCATTGCCGAAGCGCTGGCGAATGCCCGCAAGCTGGAGGAGAAAGGGTTCCGCTACTCCTACGATATGCTGGGCGAGGCGGCGCTGACCGCTACGGATGCGCAGGCCTACATGGTCTCCTATCAGCAGGCGATCCACGCCATCGGCAAAGCCTCCAACGGCCGCGGTATCTATGAAGGTCCGGGCATCTCCATCAAGCTGTCGGCGCTGCATCCGCGCTACAGCCGGGCGCAGTATGAGCGGGTGATGAGCGAGCTCTATCCGCGCCTGAAGTCCTTAACCCTGCTGGCGCGCCAGTACGATATCGGCATCAACATTGACGCTGAAGAGGCGGATCGGCTGGAGATCTCCCTCGATCTGCTGGAAAAACTCTGCTTCGATCCGGATCTGGCGGGCTGGAACGGCATCGGCTTCGTGATCCAGGCCTATATGAAGCGCTGCCCGTTTGTCATTGACTACCTCACCGATCTCGCCTCCCGCAGCCGTCGCCGCCTGATGATCCGTCTGGTGAAAGGGGCCTACTGGGATAGCGAAATCAAACGCGCCCAGGTTGAGGGGCTGGAGGGCTACCCGGTCTATACCCGCAAGGTCTACACCGACGTCTCCTATATCGCCTGCGCGAAAAAGCTGCTCAGCGTACCGAATCTGATCTACCCGCAGTTTGCGACCCACAACGCCCACACCCTGGCCGCCATCTACCAGCTTGCCGGGGAGAACTACTATCCGGGCCAGTATGAGTTCCAGTGTCTGCACGGCATGGGCGAGCCGCTCTATGAGCAGGTGGTGGGCAATATTGCCGACGGCAAGCTGAACCGACCCTGCCGTATCTATGCCCCGGTCGGCACCCATGAGACGCTGCTGGCTTACCTGGTCCGCCGCCTGTTGGAGAACGGCGCGAACACCTCTTTTGTTAACCGTATCGCCGACACCACTCTGCCTCTTGACGAGCTGGTGGCCGATCCGGTGAGCGCCGTTGAAAAACTGGCGGCTCAGGAGGGTCAGATTGGCCTGCCACATCCGAAGATCCCCCTGCCGGTGGATCTCTATGGTGAAGGCCGGGTTAACGCCGCCGGGCTGGATCTGGCGAACGAGCACCGTCTGGCGTCGCTCTCTTCTGCCCTGCTTAACAGCGCACTGCACACCTGGCAGGCCGGGCCGCTGCTGGAGCAGCCGGTAGAGGACGGCGAGATGGTTGCCGTGATCAACCCAGCCGAGCCGAAAGATATTGTCGGCTACGCGCGGGAAGCGACCTCTGCGGAAGTAGAGCAGGCGCTGGAGAGCGCGGTAAATACCGGCCCTATCTGGTTTGCCACCCCTCCTCAGGAGCGCGCCGCCATTCTGGAACGTGCCGCCATGCTGATGGAGGATCAGACCCAGCAGCTGATCGGTATTCTGGTGCGTGAAGCGGGTAAAACCTTTAGCAACGCCATTTCCGAGGTACGCGAAGCGGTGGACTTCCTGCGCTACTACGCGGGCCAGGTGCGGGACGATTTCGACAATGAGACCCACCGCCCGCTGGGCCCGGTGGTCTGTATTAGCCCATGGAACTTCCCGCTGGCCATCTTTACCGGACAGGTTGCCGCAGCCCTGGCGGCAGGTAACAGCGTGCTGGCGAAGCCGGCAGAGCAGACGCCGCTGATTGCCGCCCAGAGCGTGGCCCTGCTGCGGGAAGCGGGCGTGCCTGCCGGCGTGGTTCAGCTCCTGCCAGGCCGGGGCGAAACCGTTGGCGCACAGCTGACCGCCGACAACCGCGTGCGCGGCGTGATGTTTACCGGCTCGACCGAGGTCGCAACCCTGCTGCAGCGCAGCATTGCGCCTCGCCTTGACGCACAGGGTCGTCCGACCCCGCTGATCGCTGAAACCGGCGGTATGAATGCCATGATCGTTGACTCCTCGGCGCTGACCGAGCAGGTGGTGGTCGATGTCATGGCCTCGGCGTTTGACAGCGCGGGCCAGCGCTGCTCGGCGCTGCGTCTGCTCTGCCTGCAGGAGGATATCGCCGACCACACGCTGAAAATGCTGCGCGGCGCGATGGCAGAGAGCCGAATGGGTAACCCTGGCCGCCTGTCGACGGATATCGGCCCGGTGATCGACGCCGAGGCGAAAAACGCCATCGAGCGCCATATTCAGGCAATGCGGGCGAAAGGCCGTCCGGTGTTCCAGGCGGTGCGGGAAAACAGCGAGGATGCGAAAGAGTGGCAGACCGGCACCTTCGTTGCGCCAACGCTGATCGAACTGGACAGCATCGACGAGCTGAAAAAAGAGGTCTTCGGTCCGGTGCTGCACGTGGTGCGCTTCAGCCGCAGCCAGCTGGATGAGACCATCCGCCAGATCAACGCCTCCGGCTACGGTCTGACCCTCGGGGTGCATACCCGTATCGACGAAACCATTGCTCAGGTTACCGGCAACGCCTACGTGGGCAACCTCTACGTCAACCGCAACATGGTGGGTGCGGTCGTCGGCGTCCAGCCGTTTGGCGGAGAGGGGCTCTCAGGCACCGGGCCTAAAGCGGGCGGGCCGCTCTATCTCTACCGTCTGCTGGCAAGCCGACCGCAAAATGCGCTGGGTGTTACCCTGGCACGCCATGACGCAGTGCGTCCGGTGGATGCCCGACTGCGCAGCGTGCTGGCCCAGCCGCTGGAGGCGCTGAGCGCCTGGGCGACCAGCCGCCCTGAGCTGGTGGAACTCTGCCAGCAGTTTGGCGAACAGGCGCAGAGCGGTACCCAGCGCCTGCTGCCTGGCCCGACCGGCGAGCGCAACACCTGGACGCTGCTGCCGCGTGATAGCGTGCTCTGCATGGCGGACAACGAGCAGGATGCGCTGGTGCAGCTGGCGGCAGTGCTGGCGGTAGGCAGCAAGGTATTGTGGCCGGAAGATGGGCTGCATCGCGATCTGGCGAAGCAGCTGCCGCCTGCGGTGGCAGAGCGCATCGCCTTTGCCAAGCCGGATACGCTGCTGGCTCAAGCGTTTGACGCGGTGATCTACCACGGTGATTCTGACCAGCTGCGGGCGATCTGCGAGCAGGTTGCCGCCCGCGATGGGGCGATCGTTTCGGTGCAGGGCTTTGCCCGGGGCGAAACGGCGATCGTGCTGGAGCGTCTCTACCTGGAGCGCTCCTTGAGTGTCAACACCGCGGCAGCAGGTGGCAACGCCAGCCTGATGACAATCGGCTAAGGCTATGATAATAAGGCTCCGGTAACGGGGCCTTATTTTTTGCGGAGACAATATGAAACATTTACTTATTGCAGGCGTGGCTTTGCTGCTGAGCAACGGCGCGCTGGCGGACGAGTGTGATAATGCCAGCACCCAGTCCGATCTAAACAGCTGTACCGCGCAGCAGTATCAGGCCGCGGATAAAAAGCTCAATGAGACGTATCAGGCCGCCATGCAGCGGGCGGCGGCACCCCAGCGCGAGCTGTTGAAGAAGGCACAGCAGACGTGGATTAGCGTGCGCGATGCCGACTGTGCGCTGATCGCCTCCGGTACCGAAGGGGGAAGCGTGCAGCCGATGATCCATAACCAGTGTCTGCACGATAAAACCGCCGAGCGCGAAGCCTTTTTGGCCTCGCTGATGCAGTGCGAAGAGGGCGATCTCAGCTGCCCGCTGCCGCCTGCGAACTGACCGCGTAACGCTACTCTTCGTTTAACGCCGTCGCCGACGGCGCTTTTTTTCTGCTGAGCTTAAGCTCGCTCACCAGCACCCCAAGCACAATCAGCGCGCCGCCAAACAGGGCCAGCAGCGGCAGACGCTCCCCTGCCAGACGCCCAAAAATACCCGCCCACACCGGTTCGCCGGTATAAATCACCGTTGCCCGGGTCGGGGATACGCTGCGCTGCGCCCAGTTCATGGTGACCTGAATAATCGCACTGAAGATACCCAGCCCGGCGGCCACCAGCAGCAGCGCAGGTGAGAATGACGGCACCGATTCACCCGCCGGACCTGCGGCGGCAAAGGCCACCACCGAGGCGGTGGCGAGCTGAATGACGGTGACCCGCCGGATATCCACCTTGCCCGCCCAGGCGCTGATGAGAATAATTTCAGCGGCAATGGCTACCGCGCTGACCAGGGTGATCCACTCCCCCTCCCCCATCGCCAGCATGTTACCCTCCGGCCCTGCCAGCAGGACCAGCCCGGCAAAGGCCAGAGCGATACCCACGCAGGACATCAACCCCGGCAGCCTGCCAAGGCAAAGCCATTGCAATAGCGGCACCAGCGGAACATACATCGCGGTAATAAAAGCGGACTTGCTGCTGGAGATGGTTTGCAGTCCCCAGGTTTGCAGGCCATAGCCGAAGGCGATTGAGACGCCGATTGCCACTCCGGCCTTGACCTCAAGCCAGGTGATGCCGCGCAGCACCTTAAGGGAGAGCAGCGCCACCGCGATAGCTGCCGTGGCAAAGCGCAGACCGACAAAAAAGAGTGGGCCGCTCAGGGTCACCGCGTACTGCACGGCCAAAAACGTGCCGCCCCAGAACATGGTGATGAGGATCAGGAGTGCCTCTTGCGGCTTAACAGAGAATTTATAGCGAGAGAAAAACGAGGTCATTTTACCACCAGCCCAGGACGAAGCCCCGTAGTGTGCGATGGTAGAGAAGGCAGTTCAACGGCTTAGCTGAAAAAAGGCATAAAAAAACCGCCGGGCGAACCCGACGGCGGGACAAACGTAAGAGAGGTCATACTATTAACTTATCTTACGCTGCGATGGTACTGGCATCTAGCGGTTACCACCGCCGCCTTGGCCGCCACCACCATGGCTACTTTTGCCCCCTTTTTTGCCAGCTTCGGATGCGCGCTCAGGGTCGTTTTTGAAGTTACCCCCGCTGTGCTGGCCACCTTTACGACCTGCTTCTGATGCTTTTTCACGATCTTCTGCGAAGTTACCAGAACCACCACGATGTTCTGCCATTTCTGACCTCCAGAATCAATACATTAGACATCATACTGCATTCAGTAAAAGAGAATTCTTTCACCTCACGGCGTATAAAGAGTAGATATTTCGTCGCCGCGTAAAAATAAGCTTAGCGCAACCCGCATTGACGGCCAGCGGACAGTAATATTCTGCAACAGGATATCAGGCAAAAGTAGGATTTTCGCGCCCTTCAATTCATAAGCCTTTCTTATCTCTTGCGAAATGAAGCTGATTGAAAGTGTGTCAATTTGCTACAGTCTGTGAGCTCGCTGGCGTCGGCGGGCTTCACGCCCGCCGTTACCAGTCACACTTAAAGGTTAGTGATTATTTTTCAATACCTTAATGGTGTATCTGCCGTCCGCCTTACGATACGCGCCGTGGATATCGGTCTCAAAGCCAGGATAGTGTGAGCCGATCTCGCAGAGCATCTGAATAAACTCCAGCACCGGACGGTTATCTTCCGTTAGCATTTCGCCCGGCATAACCAGCGGCACGCCCGGTGGATACGGCAGGATCATATTGGCATTGACGCGGCCAATCATCTCATCGATATAGACCTCCTCGATGTCACCGTTAATCTCTTTCTGCCACGCGGCCCACGGGTTCATCACCATTTTTGGTAAGGTCTCAAAGGCGCGGTACATCAGCTCAGGCAGATTATGCTTACTGATCACCTCGTGCATACCCTGGGCCAGCTCCTGAATACGCATCTCCTTATAGAAGTCAGGATCGAGGGCATAGAGCGCTGGCATCATCTCTTTAATACGCTGGTTACTGTCGTACTCGCGCTTGAAGTCTGTCAGGGCGCGCAGCAGGCTCAACGCCTTGGTTTCATCAATACCGATGCTGAACAGGAACAGCAGATTGTAGGGGCCGGTCTTCTCAACCACGATGCCGTGGTAGTCGAGGTACTTTGAGACGATCCATGCTGGAATACCGCGCTCCGTCATTTTGCCCTGCTTATCCATTCCCGGCGTTAACAACGTCACCTTCACCGGATCCAGATGCATATGGTTGTCATCGATGTTCCTGAAGCCGTGCCAGCCATCCTCCCCTTTCAGCGGCCAGCACTCGGTGGTGCTGATATCCTCTGGCTGCCAGACATCAAAGAACCAACCGTCGCTCTCGGCGCGAAGCTTTTTGATCTCCTGGCGGAAGGAGATAGCGCGATCGATAGCATCCTGCACCAGCCGTTTACCCGCGCTCCCTTCCATCATCGCCGCCGCGGTCTCAATGGAGGCGACGATACCGTAGTGAGGCGACGTGGAGGTGTGCATCATAAAGGATTCGTTAAACGTCTCTTCGTTAAAGTCACCTTTAATATGGATCATGGACGCCTGAGAGAATGCCGCCAGCAACTTATGGGTCGACTGCGTTTCATAGATCACCTTGCCCTCAGTGCGCTCGCCGCTCATGCCGCACAGCCCTTTGTAGATAGGGTTGAAATTGGTATAGGGCACCCAGGCGGAATCAAAGTGGATCGATTTCACCTCAAGGTTTTGCTTAATATAGTCGGTGTCATACAGCAGGCCGTCGTAGGTGGAGTTGGTGATCACCGCATGGACCGGCCAGCTTGCCCCTGGCGTAGCGTCAACCTTCTGCTGGATCGCCCTGCGTGAAAACTCGCTCTGCGGAATGCCCCCTAAAATGCCGAAAGCGTTACGGGTAGGCCGCAGGTAGATCGGCGTGACGTCGCTCATCATCAGCAGGTGCGTCAGGGATTTATGGCAGTTACGATCGATCAGCACCGTGCTTTTCACCGGCGCGGAGTACATGCCAACGATTTTATTGGCCGTAGAGGTGCCGTTGGTCACCATATAGCTACGTTCGGCGTTAAAGGTGCGGGCGATATACTCCTCTGCTTCTTTATGCGGGCCGGAGTGATCCAGCAACGAACCAAGCTCCGTCACCGATACCGAGATATCTGACTTCATGGTGTTGGCACCAAAGAAGTCGTAAAACAGGCTACCCACCGGGCTCTTCTGGAACGCGGTTCCCGACATATGGCCGGGCGTACAAAAGGTGTATTTTCCGGCGTTCACATAGTTAAACAGCGCCTTCGTCAGCGGCGGCAGAATTTTATCGTAGTAGGCTTCCGTCACCTGCTGAATTTTATTGGCAATATCGCAGGCCACGTCGAGGGCATACTCAAAAAAGTGAATGTTGGCCTCTAAGTCACGCAGCGTCAGATCGAGCGCGCAGTTCTTATTGGCAAACATATACATCGGGAGCCGATCGTTGAGCGCGCTGATCTGCTGGGTCAGACTGAGGTTGTAGCTATCCCAGTCAATAACCACGCCACAGATTTTGGCGTTATTGTTAATGAGCCCCAGCAGATCGTCGGCATCCTCGGGATAGAGAATACGGAAATCCATGGCACCTAAGCGCTGGCCCAGCTCCTGCAGTGCGGTCTCTTTAAAAATAACGCCAGGATGATTCATTATTGCTATGGTTTTCATCTTAATATCCTTATTTATTAATTACTGTGTGTTTATCTTGCTTATCAATAAAAATTCCCCAGAATGACCAGCCCGCAAAGGTAGTGAGCGCGCCGAGCATCATCGCCTCTTCGCCAGATGCGTAGAGGGCATAGAAGCTGTAGACGGTGCCAATCAGGGCGGTACAGGCATTGATTCGGAACTGGGACTTAGTGACCCCGGCCAGGCGCTGCATGGGAATAAGCGCTGCCATTGAGAGCACGTAGGGAATAAGGTTGGTAATGACCGCCAGATTAACCAGGCTGTTAAACTGTTTATTCAGGGAGGGGCTAATGGTCATTAGCGCCAGCAGGGTCTGGATGATGCCAAGAACAATCATGCCAACCACGGGTGCGTCGGCTTTTGTCACGCGGGAGAAAATACGCGGGAAATAGCCAATATCCGCCGATGATTTAAAGACGCGGCCCACGGTAAACTGCCACCCTAACAGGGAACCGATACAGGCCAGGGTCATCAGCAACATCACCACTTTACCCACGAAGGGGGTAAACATACTGGCGTAAGCGAGGCCAAACGGTGCGGTGGAGTTCAGCAGGTCGGCATTAGGAACAATGCCGGAGATGACGTTGGTCGACAGGATATAAATGACGGCGCAGGCCAGGGTCCCACCGAATACGGCAATAGGGACATTCTTTTGCGGGTTCTCAACCGCGTCCATGTTGGCGCAGGCAGATTCCAGTCCGAGGAATGCCCATAGCGTCATGGAAATCGAGGTAGAGACCGCAGAGAAGAAGCTGCTGTGGTTAGGGTTCCAGGCGCTGATATAAAGCGAGGGTTTAAACCAGAACCAGCCAAAGATGCTCAGGCCGACCACAGGAATAATCACGCCCCAGACGGTCACGGAGCCAATGCGCCCGGTGATTTTTGCCCCGCCAAAGTTACAGATGGTGGTCACCCATATCACGCCGATGGTGGCCACGCATGCGCCCACCGGCGAAAGCACCACGCCGAGGAAATCGCTGCCGTAACCCACTGCGGAGATAGCAATCGCGATATTGGCAATTAACAGGCTAATCGCATAGGTATAGTTGGAAATAAAATTTCCGGACTGACCAAATGCATATTCTGCGTAACCACCCATGCCGCCGCTTTTCTGACTAAACAGGCCACACTTAGAGAAAGCGTAGGCCAGCGCCAGCGATCCCAATGCCGTGACCAACCAAGAGAGAATAGATATAGTTCCTACCTCGGCTAATTTCGTCGGCAGCATAATAATTCCCGAACCCATCATATTAACCGCGGTTAATACGGTGAGCTGGAGTACACCCATTTTATTTCCAGGCTGACTCATAATGCCCTCTTACAGATATAAAAATAGATTGGCAGTAATCGTTAATTACTGTCCTGTTGATAAAGCGTCTTTTTTATTGCGCAGAATAATTAACGGCACAGCGGAGTTTATTTTCCGCCAGCGAGTGCCTCAGTTAGTGCGTATCCTTCTGCTTGGCGTAACGGCTGGGCCAGATCTGTGCAGGCTCTACGCCAATGGCGTCGGCAATAATGCGTTCTGCCTTCGGATAGGCACGTGAGAGCACGTTTTTTAAGGTGTCCGGTTTGAGACCGGCCTGGATCGACAGTTCACGTATCGAGTAGCCGCGCTTGTGAAGCGCGGCGACAATGTCAATACGACACCAGTCCGTCTGCGTGGCTTCAACTTTACTCATAATTCATCTAACCTCTTCTTCAACCCTATGGGATAATCCCGAACGCTAATCACCTGGTGATAACGTGGTAGTATCATTGATCTCTTTTGAGATGAATAAAAGCGTTATCTGAAAAATTTGTGATTCCAAACTCGTTTTATGATCTCTATGAAGATCAGACTACCTACACCGTCGCGGATGGACTAAAAATGGAAGGCGAAGAGACAATTTCATACCGTACAGCCGGGCAGGAGACGCTGGCGGACAGGCTAAGGCTACTGATTGGTAGCCGTAGTACCCGGGCGGCGGCCGAAGAGTGGCAGCTTCCCTACTCCACGCTGAATAACTACATCAGCCGCGGAACCGACCCTTCGTTTAACGTGGCAATAAAAATTGCTGAACGAGAGAACGTCTCCCTGGAGTGGCTGGCCTACGGCGGCACCGAGCGTAACTCACGGGACCTTAAAGAGACCGAGGCGAAGTGGCATACCACGCCCAAGCCGGTAGACGATCCGCTGCAGTTTGCCTGGTCGATGGTCTACTCGTCGCTGGATGACACTGAGCGTGAGGCGCTGCTGCGCGTAATCCATAAAGAGGGTGTGCAGGGGATCATGAGCCATGCCGAAGTCTTTGGCCCGCTGGCCCGGCATATCGCCTCGCTCTCCACCACTGAAAAGGCTCGGTTTATGCAGGAGGCCATGGCGATTATCGATAAGATCAAGCGCGACGCCTGAAGAGGCGTTTATTAGCGTTTCGCGTAACCCTAATTAAGATCATTTTGATCTCATTTTAGAGAAAAACGCTTGCTTTTGCTGGCTGCCTGGCCGTAGATTGTTGTGAAAACAGCGATACACAAGGAGCGGCTATGAGCGAAGAGAGAGCAGTGTTTGAGCAAGCGTTAACGGGTGAGCGGGAAGTGCGTCGTGAGAAGCTGGCGCAGCTACGCAAAGAGGGGATCGCTTTCCCAAACGATTTTCGCCGGAACAGGACCGCAGACGCGCTGTATGCGCGCTATGCAGAGTGGGATAACGCGACGCTACAGGCCGAAAATGTTCAGGTCGCCATTGCCGGGCGCGTAATGTCACGCCGTATTATGGGCAAAGCAGCCTTCCTGGTGTTAAAGGACTGCGGCGGTAAGATTCAGGTCTATGCCGCCCAAACCTCTCTGGGGGAGGAGCCGTATCAGCAGCATATCCGACGCTGCGATCTGGGCGATATCATTGGCGTCGAAGGTACGCTGTTTAAAACCCAAACTGGTGAGCTGACCCTGCACGCGACGCGGATCGTCCCCCTCACCAAAGCGCTACGGCCGCTCCCCGATAAGTTTCATGGTCTGGCGGATCGTGAGATGCGCTATCGCCAGCGCTATGTAGACCTCATCGTCAACGATAGCACGCGTCAAACCTTTGTTACGCGTTCAAACATTCTCAGCGCCATTCGCGCCTTCATGCAGGCCCGTGGCTTCCTGGAAGTAGAGACACCCATGATGCAGGCCATTCCCGGCGGCGCATCGGCAAGACCGTTTATGACCCACCATAACGCCCTTGACCAGCAGATGTACCTGCGTATTTCACCCGAGCTCTATCTTAAAAGGCTAGTGGTCGGCGGCTTCGAGAAAGTATTCGAGATCAACCGCAATTTCCGCAACGAGGGCATCTCCGTCCGCCATAACCCTGAATTCACTATGATGGAGATGTACGAGGCCTATGCCGACTACAACGACCTGATTACCTTTACCGAATCGCTCTTCCGGCACGTTGCCCAGACGGTGCTCGGCACGACGACCGTGCGGTACGGCGACTGGACGTTTGATTTTGGCCGGCCCTTTGACCGCCTGACCATGACCGAGGCGATCCTCCGCTACGGGGAAGACATTGTCTCTGCGGATTTGGCAACGCCGGACGCGGCGCTGCGTCTCGCCGAGCGTTTGGGAATTGAGATTGAGGCGGGCTGGGGACATGGCCGTGTCATTACCGAACTCTTCGATGCGGTCGCCGAAAAGCACCTTATTCAGCCTACGTTTATTACCGAGTACCCGGCAGAGGTCTCCCCGCTGGCGCGGAGAAACGATACCAATCCGGAGATCACCGATCGCTTTGAGTTTTTCATTGGCGGCAGAGAGATTGGCAACGGCTTCTCCGAGCTTAATGATGCGGAAGATCAGGCCGAGCGCTTTAGAGAGCAGGCGATGGCAAAAGAGGCCGGGGATGACGAAGCGATGTTTTATGATGAGGACTATGTGACGGCGCTTGAGTACGGGTTACCTCCCACCGCCGGGTTAGGTATTGGTATCGATCGCATGGTGATGCTATTTACCAATGCCCCCTCTATTCGCGATGTGATCCTTTTCCCGGCGCTGCGTCCGGTTAAACAGCCATAAATCATCAAAAATAGATCCAACAGGAGGAGTGAATTGTGCAGCATAATTATCCACTACAACGTCAATACCGGCTGCCTGTGTACGCTTAATGAAAAAGGAGAATTTACGCTTGCTACCACGTTAACGGGTTGCAAAGTATTATCTGGCGATCTCCTTAACAGTAATATGGAGTGTTACGGCCAGACGACGGTGTATAACTTATCAGCAAACCTCTCACTGGAAATCGATATTAAATATCGCACCCGCTCAGAAGCGCATGCGGTAAATTTGTTACAGAAAATGACATAATAAATTCCCCGTTTTCTCTGCCTTCCGGGATTAGTTTGCCGCTGTGGCATGCTAATCCCGTTGCAAAATAAGCGCGATCCGATTTGCACTCTCAGCCTGACGGCATATCTTTAACTATACCCTGATGGCAACCGAGGAGTGAAAAGATGGCAAAGGTTCTGGTTCTTTATTATTCCATGTACGGGCACATTGAAACCCTGGCGCACGCCGTGGCTGAAGGCGCAGGAAAGGTGGAAGGCGTTGAGGTAGTGGTTAAGCGCGTACCAGAAACCATGCCGCAAGAGCTGTTCGAGAAATCAGGCGGTAAGGCACAGACGGCCCCGGTTGCCACTCCGCAGGAGCTGGCTGAGTACGACGCCATTATCGTGGGTACGCCGACGCGGTTCGGCAACATGTCCGGTCAGATGCGCACCTTTTTTGACCAGACCGGCGGCCTGTGGGCGTCCGGTGCTCTCTATGGCAAGGTTGCCAGCGTATTCAGCTCTACCGGTACAGGTGGCGGTCAGGAGCACACAATTACCTCGACATGGACTACGCTTGCACATCATGGGATGGTGATTGTGCCGATTGGCTATGGCACAAAAGAGCTGTTCGATATCTCTGAAGTTCGCGGCGGTACGCCATACGGCGCGACGACCATTGCGGGTGGCGACGGTTCCCGTCAGCCCAGTGAAGAAGAGCTGGCTATTGCCCGCTATCAGGGCGAGTACGTGGCTGGCCTGGCCGTTAAGTTAAAAGGTTAACCCTAACAGGAGAAGTAAGATGCCAAATCAGGAAGCAAAAGCTCATCACGTCGGCGAATGGGCAAGTATCCGCAATACTTCGCCGGAAATTGCCGAAGCCATTTTTGAAGTTGCCAACTACGACGAGAAGCTGGCAGAACAGATCTGGGAAGAGGGAAATGACGAAGTGCTGATCCGTGCCTTCAAGAAAACCGATGCAGATTCACTCTTCTGGGGTGAACAAACCATCGAGCGGAAAAACGTTTAAGTCCCTCGCCTCCCCTGTCTATGCAGGGGAGCATTTATCTTTCTACCAGCCTAATGCCGTTCTGATTTGTTGCCGATAGCGCGTATCAATCTGTTCCGGTACCTGTTGAATATAGTTTTTCGCATGTTCTCCCTCTTCTCCCGTCAGACCACGCAGATAAGCGATAGCCGCTTCCGGCGTCGGCACTTTCCCCTCAATGTTATCAATGCGTGCCGGTAGCGCCGTCCAGATAATCGCATCAATGCCGCGCGCGCGCCCAATCGGCGAGCAGCCCTGTGGTCTGAGAAGAGAGCGTCAACGAACCCACGCCGTCTACGCGCTCCTCTGGGATCCCCTCCCGCTCGCGCAGCGCCTGGCACGCCTCGCTAAGAGAGTGGGTCGCCAACGTTGCCCAGAGCACCGGAACAGGCGTTGCGTTAATGCAGATGGCGGTAGCCAGTTCACCGCCGTCGCTGACGCGCGAAAACTCAATGGGCAGCTCAGGGCCATCAGCGTGCCACTCACCCGCCACCGGCAGCGCGCCGGACTTCCAGACCAGCGATCCCCACCCCAGACAAACAATTTTCATCGATATTGCTCCTGTATATGCTTACACCCCACGCTAAAGCTTTAACTATGAACATGATAAAGCGCAACCCGGAAGCGACGTATTTTGCTTTACCTTGGCTGGCAAGCCTTCTATAGTAACGCCTGTATATATAACCAGGCTTCGAGGGTAGATGTGTGTTTGTTGAATTAGTGTATGACAAGCGAAACGTGGCCGGGCTGCCGGGCGCGCGTGAAATTATCCTGGACGAGCTAACGCGTCGGGTTCACCGCATCTTCCCGGACGCCGAGGTACGCGTCAAACCCATGCAGGCCAACGGGCTAAACAGCGACGCCAGTAAAAGCGACAGAGAAAAACTGAACCGCATGCTGGAAGAGATGTTTGACGAAGCCGACATGTGGCTGGTAGCAGAATAAAAACCGCTTCGGCGGTTTTTTTATATATGTCATACTTAAGTTTATAGTCCCATTTTAAATATTCACCATCATAATAATATAAACTTAACTTATTAATCAGCTTCCATCCATCATTCTGAACAGCGGGAAGAAACAGAGATGAAAAAGAGAGTCATGATCTTCGCCCTTTTTATTTCCTTTACCAGCAGCGCCGCCAGCTTCGACTGCACAAAAGCAAAGTCAGCAGATGAAAAGGCGGTGTGTGCTAACCTGGCGCTCAACGACAAAGATGTTGAGATGACAACGACATACCGCCTTCTACGTGGCCTGTTTGCCATGGGTGTACAGGGTGATATGCAGGATGCCCAGCGGGCGTGGCTTAACACTCGGCGGCAGTGTGGCGGCGATATTACCTGTTTGACTAACGCCTATAATAGCCGTTTACAGCAGCTCAACGCGATGTATCGCACTATTAATAAGCCCCTTTAAGTACACTTTCTTTTAATACCATCCAGAAAAGTAACAGTATTAAAAAGTGCTGGCACATTGTTACTCGTTGAAATTAATTAGCCCGACTATCGGATGCTATATCCCTGTATTATTGCTGCCGCAAGGAAATGCAGCACAGCCTGGCTGTGCTTTATCGAAATAACTCTTTTAACAAAAGGTATTATGATGAAAAAGTTAGCTACGATGCTGGGTGTCTGTACATTGCTGGTCTGCGGCGCGGCCAGCGCAGCGAACGGTCAGGTTGTGGCAAATGCCAAATCCGCCTGCCAGGATAACCCAACCCAGTGCTCTCAGGCAAAATCAGACGCTAAAGCTACTGCGCAAAAGCAGGCCCAGGCGGCGAAAGATGCCTGTGCTAACAATCAGACCGCTTGCGATAACGCGAAAGCCAACGTCAAAAACGTGGCTAAACGTTAAGCCCCTCTTCACGCGGCGGGTTTTACCTGCCGCGCTTTCTTACTGATTTAACGGCTATCAACCATGTCCGAAACAGAATCATCGACCATAACCGAAGCTATGCTGCTAAACGACGGCATTGCCGAAGCGCTTGAGCGTGCAGGCCTCTGGCGTCGAGCGGCCACCCGCTGGCTGCTTATTTTCGATCGCGTCGAGACAGACCGCGCACGGGAGCGGATTGCTCTGCGCCGGGAAGCTTGCCTACGAATGGCAAGCAGCACTGCAGGAAGTGAAGGCGGTGAAAAATGCCATAAGCGCCTCCGTATGCTGCTGGCAACAAAGTAGAGCCGTACTCTCCTCCGGCTTTCTGCTGTTCACACTTTAGACCGTGATCCTTTTCTCCTTTTAAGAAATTACCTGCGCAAACCGTAGACAGTTTAACAACTCGGCCTTATCGTTAACATGAATAATAAATCATTATTGAATAAATATTCAATGTGGAGAAAACGATGAACGCTACCTTTGTTAAATCCGTACTGCTCGCTTCTATGATCGCCGCTTCCGGTTCGCTGTTTGCTGCTGATAACGGACTGATTGCTATCATTACCCCTTCCCACGATAACCCCTTCTTTAAAGCAGAGGCCGACGGCGCGGCGGCGAAAGCCAAAGAGCTGGGCTACACCACCCTTGTCGCCTCGCATGATGATGACGTAAACAAACAAAACCAGCTGATCGAGACCGCCATCGCCCGCAAGGCGAAAGCCATTATTCTCGATAACGCCGGGGCGGATGCCACCGTCGGGCCGCTGGAGAAAGCCAAGGCCGCAGGCGTTCCGACCTTCCTGATCGATCGCGAAATTAACAAAACCGGCATCGCCGTGGCGCAGATCGTCTCTAACAACTATCAGGGCGCGCAGCTGGGTGCCGAGAAGTTCGCCAAGCTGCTGGATGGCAAAGGCACCTACGTCGAGCTGCTGGGTCGCCAGTCGGATACCAACGCCAGCGTCCGTTCCCAGGGATACCACGACATTCTGGACGACTATCCGGACATGAAGATGGTGGCGCAGCAGACCGCCAACTGGAGCCAGACCGAAGCCTTTAACCGTATGGAAGCTATTCTGCAAACCAACCCGAACATCGCCGGCGTGATCTCCGGCAACGACACCATGGCGTTAGGGGCCGAGGCCGCGCTGAAGGCCGCCGGTAAGACGAATGTTATCGTCGTTGGCTTTGACGGCAGCGACTACACCCGCGACTCCATTATTAACAAAGGCAATATCAAAGCCACCGTTCTGCAACCGGGCTGGGAGCAGGCGCAGATGGCCGTTGTGCAGGCAGACTACTTCCTGAAAAACGGCAAAGCGCAGAAAGACGAAAAACAGCTGATGGATTGCGTCCTGATCGATGAGTCAAACGCTAAAAAACTCAACATGTTTAAACTCAGCGAGTAAGGCGGAGGCGCTATGGGCGTAAAACAATGGGGTGTCGCGCTGATAGGGTGCACCACCCTGTTGCTGACGGCCTGCACGGTGGTGGATCTGGATGAAAACGGCAAGCCAATCATGCCTGTCGATCCAAATGCGAAACAGAATTTCGACAATCTGACCCCGCAGCAGATCGCGCAACAGACCTGGCAATCCCGCGTTATGGATGCCGCTAACCAACACGCGCTGGATGCCAGCGCGTTTGCCAGCCAGCTAAAAGCCACCAGCGGCGCACCCAGGAGTGTTTTTGTTCGCCTGACCAGCCAGGTGACCGCCGTCGACGTCAGCAACGCGCGCGAGCAGAAGCTGACGTTCACGGTCGACAACCAGCCGCTGACAATCCAGCTTGGGCCGGTGATGCGCGGCAACGCCATTCGCGATGCTACCGGCTTTAAGTTTGAAGACTTTACTAACCAGGTTCAGTTCGCTCAGCTCTCTCGCGCCTATAACCGCGAGGCCGCGAAGCATCTGCCGAAGATTGACGCCAGCTGGAGCGGTAAACCGGCCACCGTGCTGTTTGCCGTGACGCTGGCCAACGGCAAAGCCCAGGATGCCGCCGCGCTGGATGTCAAACAGGAGGCCCCGTAATGAGCGTTACCCCGGTGGATGACATTATCCTGCGCACGCGCGGTATCTCGATGCTCTTTCCCGGCACCGTGGCGCTGGATAACGTTGACTATAACGTCTGGCGCGGCAAGGTTAACGTCATCATTGGCGAGAACGGGGCCGGTAAATCGACGCTGATGAAGATCCTGGCTGGCGTCCAGCAGCCCAGCCTTGGCGAGATCCTGCTTAACGGCGAGCCGGTGCACTTCCCAAGCACCCGCGCGGCGGCGGCCCACGGGATCGGCATGGTGCATCAGGAGCTGAACCTGTTTGAAAACCTTAACGTGGCCGAGAATATTTTTCTTGGCCGCGAGCTGCAAAAAGGGGTCGCCCCCATCAATGAGAGCGAGCAGGAGCGCCGCGCCGCCGAGCTGCTGCAGCGCCTTGACCAGCCTATCTCCCCGCGTGAGCTGGTGGGTAACCTCAAGGTCGGCCAGCAGCAGCTGATAGAGATCGCCAAAGCGCTGGCGGAGGATGCCGATATTCTGATCCTCGACGAACCCACCTCGGCGCTGAGTAAAACCGAAGTGGAGATCCTGTTTCGCGTGATCCGCGAGCTGACCCGCCAGGGGGTGACGATTATCTATATTTCGCACCGTCTGGAGGAGCTGATGGCTATCGGCGACGTCATTACTATCCTGCGCGACGGCAAGTTCCAGGCAGAAGCCAGGGTAAAAGATATCGACGTGCCGTGGATCGTCCGCGAGATGCTCGGTAGCGATCCAGTAAGTAACTTTCTCGAAGCGGGCCGCACCTTTGGGCCGCCGCTGCTGGAGGCGGAGCACATTACCTGCGTTAACGCCGCAGGCAATACGGTGGTTAACGACGTCAGCTTTAAGGTACATGCCGGAGAGATCGTCGGTATTTACGGCCTGATGGGGGCCGGCCGCACCGAGCTATTCGAGTGCCTGCTGGGCACCGAGCGTAACTACTTCGGCAAGCTGTGGCTCGACAGCAAGCCGGTGCCCCAGCGGCTGGCGACCGCCGACCGCATTCGGATGGGGATGAGCCTGGTGCCGGAAGACCGCAAGCGGACCGGGATCTTCCCAATCTCCTCGGTGGCGAGCAACCTGACCATCGCCAGCCTCTGGCGACGCCTGCAGCGCGGGCTCACGATTGCCAGCAAAGAGGAGGATGCTGTCGTGGCGGGCACCATCGGCGATCTGTCGATCAAGGTCTCCTCCCCACAGGTGGAGATCCAGGCCCTCAGCGGCGGCAATCAGCAGAAGGTGGTGATTGGCCGATCGCTGCTGACCAATCCCAAAGTGCTGTTTCTTGATGAGCCGACACGGGGCATTGACGTTGGTGCTAAGGCGGACGTGTTTCGCATGATGGTGCAGCTCTCGCAGCAGGGCATCGCGGTGGTCTTCTCCACCTCGGATTTAAAAGAAATTATGGCGGTTTCCGACCGTATTCTGGTGATGTCCGGCGGCAAACTCACCGCCGATATCGTTCGCGATCGGGCCGAAGAATCAGCGCTGGTCACAGCAAGTGCTCAGGGGTTTTAAGATGAAAACAGTCCAGTCGGCTACGTTAACGCCGCGCGGTGCAGCATCGCTGTCCCGCGAGAACATCCTGCTTATTCTGTTGAAGCTACGCACCTTTATCGCCCTTTTTCTTATCGTCGGCTTCTTCACGGTGATGGTGCCAGGGTTCCTGTCGGCAGGCAGCATGGTGATCATGATCAAGCATATCGCCATCAACGCGTTTCTGGCGCTGGGGATCACCTTCGTGATTATCACCGCCGGGATCGACCTCTCTATCGGGGCGACGCTGGGCCTGTGCGGGATGATTGCCGGGTGGATGATCACCAAAGGCATCGTGCTGCCGATGTTTGGTATCGCCATCTTCCCCAGCGTCTGGGTGATCGTCCCCGTGGTGTTGCTGATCGGTGCGCTGATCGGCGCAGCCAACGGCTGGATCATCACCCGCTACAACGTCGCGCCCTTTATCTGCACCCTTGGCACCATGTACGTCCTGCGCGGGGCGGCCATGCTGACCTCCGATGGGCAGACCTTCCCTGGGCTCTCCGGAAACCCGCTGCTGGGCAACACCGGCTTTGATGAGATTGGGGCCGGAACGCTGTTCGGCATTCCATGGGCGATCTGGATGATGATCGTGCTGGCGCTGATTATCGCCTACGTCGCCCGCCGCCTGCCCTTTGGCCGCCACGTCTATGCCATTGGCGATAACGAGCGCGCCGCCGAGCTCTCCGGCGTTAAGGTCAAGCAGGTTAAGATCCTGGTCTATATGCTCTCCGGCCTGTGCGCGGCGATTGCCGGGATCGTGGTCTCCGCGCAGCTGGTGGCCAGCCATCCGGCCAACGGCACCGCCTTTGAGATGAACGCTATCGCGGCGGTGGTACTTGGCGGTACCTCGCTGGCGGGCGGGCGTGGCACCATTCTCGGCACGCTGATCGGCGCGTTCGTGATCGGCTTCCTTGCCGATGGCCTGGTGATGATGGGCGTCAGTGAATTTTGGCAGATGGTGATTAAAGGTATCGTGATTATCGTGGCGGTCATCATCGACCAGATGCAGAACCGTATGCAGCAGAAAGCCGCCGTAGTGGCGCAGAAAGCGGTGATGGAGGGCAAGTAGCCCTGCGCCTCTTCCCGGGCGTCACTGCCCGGGATAAGCGGGTTACTTTTTCATCAGGCTGCGGGCGGTGGCGAAGTCGGTAATTAACACGTCGATATAGTTTCCCTCCAGCGCCCCGCGAATGGCGTTGCTTTTTTCCAGTCCTCCCGCCAGGGCGATAACATGCTGGCAGGCACGCATCTGCTCCAGCTCCATGCCGATAACCGGATCCTCCTCCTGGCTCAGCACCGGATTGCCGGCGGCGTCGTAGTAGTGCAGGCAGATATCCCCCACCGCTCCGCGCTCAGCCAGCAGGGTCAGCATCTCTTCGTTGTAGTAGTTGCCGGAGTTTTTTAGCAGCTGGGACGGCTCCAGCTCGCCGATGCCGACGATGGCGACGTCCACCTCGTCAAATTTTGCCACCGCCGCCGCCACGTCCGGACTGTTCACCAGCCGGGCGCGCTCCTCCACCGAGTGCTCGATGCTCTGGGAGGGCAGCAGCCACGCTGGGCAGCCCAGGTGCGCTGCCAGCTGCTGAGTAAGGATGGTCGCCTGCACGTTGCCGTTGGGGCCGACGCCGCCCAGCAGCTGGATCACCCCCGCCGCGCGGATATTCTGCGGGTGCATCTCGTCCACCATGCAACGAATGGTGCTGCTCCAGGAGGAGATGCCTACCAGATCCTCCGGCCGCAGGCGCGTTTCAACATAGTGCGCCGCCGCGCTGCCGATGGCATGTTTGAGCTGCCCGTTGCTGGCGTTCTCGCCGATATCCACCACGATGGCCTGGCGAATGCCAAAGCGCTCTTCAATGGCCTTCTCCAGCTCGACGAAAATATTGGTCGGTTGGACGACGGTGATCTTAACCAGACCCTCTTTCTGGCAGCGCGTCAGCGCGCGTGAGACAAAAGATTGTGACAGGTGCAGCAGCGAGGCAATTTCAGACTGCTTTTTGTTTTCGCTGTAATAGAGCGTGGCGATCTTCACCAGCAAGCGTTGTTCATCCTGCTTCGACATAGCGTTCCCCTTGATTTTCTGTCCGTTATTTTTATGCATACCTGAATAGATAACAAGCACGCCTTGCTTTCGCCTGCTGAACCGACTGTGATCGTTTTCTCCTTTCTCAGAAAATAGGCTGTGCGCGTGATGACAAAGGGAAAAGTAGCGCATATCTTACACTAATGAATAATAAATCATAAATGAATATATATTCAAGTCGATGACTGGAGAGAGAGCAATGTCCCGAATTCCGCAGAATCTGACCATGGGCGTTATTATTGGTAACCGTGGATTTTTCCCCAGCTACCTGGTGGCTGAAGCGCGCGAGCAGGCCACCGCGCTCTTTGCCCGCCTTGGCATCAACACCATTATGCTTGATGATACGCAGACCGAGCTGGGCGGGGTTGAAACTCGTCAGGATGCGAAGATCTGCGCCGAGCTGTTTCGCACCCACCGGGATGAGATCCACGGCGTGGTGGTGCTGCTGCCTAACTTCGGCGATGAGAAAGCGGTAGCCGAGACCCTGCGGCTGTCGGGCCTCAACGTGCCGGTGCTGATCCAGGCCGAAGAGGATAACCTCGATAAAATGGGGCTCGCCACCCGCCGGGACAGCTTCTGCGGCAAGATCTCCCTGTGCAACAACATGCGCCAGTACGGCATCCCGTTTACGTTAACCACTCAGCACGTCTGCGCCCTCAGCGGCGAAGTATTTGAAAAAGATCTCCGTCGCTTCGAGCAGATCTGCCGCGTGGTAAGCAGCATGCGCGGCGTGCGCGTTGGGGCTATCGGCGCACGCCCGGCGGGATTCAACACCGTACGCTACAGCGAGAAGCTGCTTGAACGGCTGGGCATCGCCGTGGAGACGCTGGATCTCTCCGAGGTCTTTACCCGCGTTAAGCAGCTGCGCGATGACGATATCCGCGTCGATGAGAAGCGTCGCCTGCTGCTCGACAACGCCGACGCCAGCGGCATCCCGGCGGATAAAATTGTCACCATGGCGAAGCTGTTCGTGGTCATCAGTGAGTGGGTGATTGCCAACGATATCGATACCACCGCCATCCAGTGCTGGACCTCGTTGCAGGAGAACCTGGGGATCAACGTCTGCTCGATCATGAGCATCATGTCCGGACAGCTGATGCCCAGCGCCTGCGAGGTCGATGTCATGGGGGCGCTGTCGATGTACGCCCTCGCCAGCAGCAACATGAGCCCCGCCTCTATTGCCGACTGGAATAATAATTTTGGCGACGATCGCGACAAATGCGTGCTGTTCCACTGCGGCAACTTCGCCTCGGCCAGCCTTGAGGATCCGCATATGGGCACCGCGGATATCATCGGCACCACGGTTGGGAAGGAGAACACCTGCGGGGCGGTGCATGGTCGTTTGAAAACCGGCAATCTGACCTACTTCCGCCTGAGCACAGACGATCTCACCGGTGAGATCAAAGCCTACGTTGGCGAAGGTCAGTCGGTAGACGATCCGCTGGATACCGTCGGCTGTCGGGCGGTGATTCAGGTTCCGCACCTGGAGAATCTGCTGGCGTGGATCTGCCGTAATGGTTTCGAGCATCACGTCGCCATGAACCACTCCGCCAGCGCCGAGATTTTACAGGAGGCCTTCACCCGCTACCTCGGGGTCAGCACCTATCTGCACCGGTAGGGTGATGAGTTATGCCGGGCGGCGCTGCGCTTGCCCGGCCTACGACCCGAAGAAATTTATAGGCAAAAAAGGTGGAGTTTACTCCTCAAACCACGGGTCAATGGGATCGTCATAGCGCGTCCACCGCTCTGGTCCGTCAGCCATCTCCCGATCCGTCAGCAGGGCCGCATCCAGCTGCGCCCGCAGCCGCGCCTCGTCCATCTCCATGCCGATAAACACCAGCTCCTGACGCGCATCGCCGACCTCTTCCAACCAGTTAGCCATAATAAACTGCAACGACTCCTCATCTTCTGGCCAGCGCTCCCGAGGGATGCTTGCCCACCAGCTTCCGGCTAGCCCCTGACGCGCCACGCCCCCCGCATGGGACCACGAGCCGGCAAACTCTGGTCGGCTGGCCAGCCAGAAGTAGCCTTTCGAGCGCACCACGCCTGCGAGTTCATTCTCCATCACCTGTGCGAAGCGGGCCGGATGAAAAGGCCGACGGGCGCGATAGGCAAAGCTGGTGATGCCATACTCTTCCGTCTCCGGGGTATGCTCCCCGCGCAGCTCTTTGAGCCAGCCCGGCGACTGGGCGGCTTTGGCAAAATCAAACAGGCCGGTATTTAACACCTCCTTGAGAGGCACCTGACCGAATTGCGCGGTTATCACTTTCGCTCCCGGGTTCAGGGAGTGCAGCATGCCCAGCAGCCTGTGCTGCTGCTCGTCGTTAATCAGATCGATCTTGTTAATCACCAGTACATCACAAAACTCCACCTGCTCGATCAGCAGATCCACTACGCTGCGGGTATCCTCCTCCCCTAACGACTCACCCCGGGAGTGGATGCTCTCTTCAGAGCCGTAGTCGTTAAGAAAATTAAACGCATCGATGACGGTAACCATAGTATCGAGGCGCGCGACGTCCGCGAGGCTTCGCCCCTCATCGTCGGCGAAGGTAAAGGTTTCCGCCACCGGCAGCGGCTCTGCGATGCCGGTGGACTCGATCACCAATTGGTCAAACCGCCCTTCTCGCGCCAGGCGGTTCACCTCAACCAGCAGATCCTCCCGCAGCGTGCAGCAAATACAGCCGTTACTCATCTCTACCAGTTTTTCGTCGGTGCGTGACAGCTCGGCTCCACCCTCTCTGACCAGCGCGGCATCGATATTGACCTCGGACATATCATTGACGATCACCGCGACGCGCCTGCTCTCCCGATTATTCAGGATATGGTTAAGCAGCGTGGTTTTTCCTGCGCCTAAAAAACCGGACAGTACGGTGACCGGTAATCTTTTTACTTCGCCTGTTTGAATACTCGTTTCTGCCATTTTGCTCACCCTGCGTTATTTTCTTTATGTTATAACATAACAATTAAGGGCGGCAAAGAGGATATTAAATTGACATCAATTGTATTTAGATCAATATTTACATCCATGTAACGAGACGGTTAGCTTGCTGTTTCTAAACCGAACTCTGACTGAAAATAGTGACGAGATGGAACACGATAAAATCGAGGCCTGTGGCATGCCGCCGCAGAGCGAAGCACCTGTAACAGTGGATCAGTTCCTCTGTTTCGCCCTCTACTCTGCTTCTCTGGCCATGACCAAGCTCTACCAGTCGCGGCTTAAACCTCAGGGACTGACCTACCCGCAGTATCTGGTTCTGCTGGCGCTATGGGAAAAGGATAACGTGACGGTCTCTGAGATTGGTGCGCGCGTGCAACTCGACTCCGGTACCCTGAGCCAACTGCTGAAGCGGCTTGAAGAGTCGGGATTGATTAGCAGACGGCGTGACGTGGGCCGCGATGAACGCAAAGTTCTGATCTCGCTCACCGAGCAGGGAGAGGCGTTAAAGATCCGCGCTGCCGGCGTCCCGGCAGATATGATTTCCGTGATGGATACGCCCATTGAAGAGCTGTCTGACCTGACGGTGAGGGTAGCTGCGCTGCGGCAGAAATTGATTAACGCCATCCCTTAAGGACAGGTCGGAGTAAACGTTTTGGAAAACTTACAGCTTGAGAGCAGTGACGATATTCACGCGCTGATAGGACAAATGGCGTCACAGATGCTGAACACTGGTACACCGCTGCAGGCACAAAACATGATGGCGTTTCTGCAGGATCAGGCAGAGCAGACCGCTGACGGCATGCGTAAACAGGACTACGCTATGGCCATGCGCGCCATCGCCGACAGGGTACGATGATCCCTGCGGCGGACTTCCTGTGGAAGCTAGTGCGGATAGACGTCGCGTTCAGGCTATCAGTGGATCATCTTACTGCTGGGAGGATAGTCACTACCTGTCTGAAAGCTGCTGTACTCCGAGGATTGCGCCATAAGGCTGCTTTGCACCTCAACGACGGCGTTGGTACACGCCTGCTTTCTGAACGCCATCTTTTCTGAGACGGCCATAAGCTGAAGTTTTTCCATCAGGCTATATGGCGTTATGGGATCGCCTTCGCTCAAAAGAGCAAGAATGGCTTCTCCCAGCACAATATCGGTCAATCTTTTGTCATTAAATCTATTCATATCTGTGCCAGTTGCTTCTTTTGCCGGATATTCTAAAACGGTACGACGCTAAACAATTTCGCCCGCAATGTACAGGGTTTTCATCTGTAACACCCTGATTTCATGCTCGTATTCCCCACAGCGATCGTGCGGCTTTCGTTATGGCGATACCGTAAAGATCTATGCGGGCAAAAAAGGTATCCTCGACATTGTAGCCTGCCTCCCCATTTCTGCCAGCCTTAAGAATCATTCTCAAATGAGATCTTCCTACCAGAGCCATCATCATACAGCGAGATTGTTCTATGCTGTTCACCGTAGACACCGCAGATTGTGGCAGTAGGTTTGGAAGAGATACCCCCCGCCGTTATCCGCTTTTTAATCAGCTGGCTTTTTCATCGCTTTAGTAAGCACATCGGCTGCTGCAGGACGCTCATGGGGGGGTCTGGTCGCCATCTCATTGAGATAGGCCTCCAGCAACTGGGTGCGTTTTTGTTCCTCTGCCAGTCGATTACGCTCTTCACGCCGCTTCGCGTAGTAGGTTTTGATTGTGAACCAAGCTGAAATCGCAGCCTGGGCAATAAAAACATAATCATGCAAAGAGAGAACTGAAAAAACACTGAGTATGGATAATAACCCGTGAGGCAGATTGTAACCTTCTTTAAGTTTCATAAGCTGTATTTCCATGTCCGTATAAAATTGATCTCCGGCTCATCTATACCGGTTGCTTCTATATGGAATAGCCCCAGCCGGATAACCGTGTGGGATATTTTTGTCGACGCCAGGGTTAACAGCTGACATCGTGGAAATAGTAATAGCGCCATAAATTATCCTTATTAGCGCCGCATTTGCTCAGAAACAACGCGTCGGGGTGTTCAAGCCCGCCGCTGGGTTACAACTTAGAATCGTCTTCCAACACCACGCTATAGCCAGCCATACTTGCGAGGTCGATAAGCGTCTCAAGTGAAGCAACATACTCATCGTCGTAAAGGATCCTTGCTGAAGCGATCTTACCGTCTTTGCAGGTGAACAGAACGCGGCCTTCATCGGGAAGAAATCTGCTGGCCTCCGTCTTATCGAGCATGTTCACCTCCAGGTAATAGAACTGTACAAATATACAGTAGTTATACCTTCACCTCCCAATAAGTGCAAATTTTAGATGGGGGGCACGTTCAGCTTCGATTGCCATGAGTATTATTTATACTAATATTATCAAGAAATAAGGCTGACCTTGGCGCTTCATTAATTTTGCGAATACTATGCACTCATGAGAAAGAAAACCCTTGATGCAGCTGAGGCTGACGCAGCCAAACGTCTTCGTGACATTTGGAACGAGAAGAAAGTGACTTTGCGCCTAACGCAAGAGCGGGCCGCAGAGGCGCTTGGCTTTAGCACGCAGGCGTCGATAAGCCATTACCTCAACGGAACCACGCCGCTTAACACCGATGCGACGCTGAAGTTTGCTGCGCTACTGGGGGTTAAGCCGGAAGAGATCCGTCCGGATCTGGCTGAGGCGATGAACTACGTGAGAAAGTCAGGGGAGTATGTTGAGGACCGCACCGGACCAGGCTGGACGCTGCTGGGCGCTGAGCATACGGAGCTGGTTAACCTGTACGACAGGCTGCCGCAGAGTGAAAAAGAGAGGCATTTAGCTGATTTAAAAGAAAAAGTAGCTGGCTTCGACAGGCTGTTTAAAGAGCTGCTGGCTACTCGTAAACAGTGACCCAGCCTCCCTGCCCTTGTTCCGGCGCTGAGATTTATTTGCGCTTACTAATCAATACAATACAATAAATATTGCCAATGTTAATATATTGTCGTTGACCAATAATATTATTAATACTAATATTCACTCTATCAACCCTGCACTTACCCTGCGGCAGTTGCTCAGCAAACACGTTCTGACAGCCTGGAAAGACGGGCAATAGCGAGGCGGAGAAAAGTTGTCGCATAGCCACTCCGATGACTGATTAATGGCTCTTCAGGCGCATTTTGCGCGCAAGCGCAGCAAGACGCTGAGTGCGGCAATAAAGTGTAACCAGCACAAAACCCCGGCAATTAAACACTGCCCGGCAAGCATAAAGAGCAAGAATAACAGCAACCAGTGTCCACTCGCTTCCGCCTCCGGTCAGCAGGCGATGTCCCCCCTGCAAAACCGCCAGCGCTAGCAAGATGAGGTAGAGTGATAAGAACCCCATCAATCCGGCGGTAAAGCCCCGAGCCAGCAGCACGCATGCGCGTATTAGCGCAACTATTATTACCAGCGACGGCGCAAAAAAACTCAGTGCATGTAGCGGCGGTGATAAGCCAGGCAGAGCATGCAGAAAGGGCAGCAGGTTTAAGGCAAAGGCTACCAGGAAAAGGGGTAATAGCGTTGCTACCGTGTAGGGGTTCTGCCGGGGAAGTTCACTGAGCGGGCGCGAAAAAAAACGCTCCAGTTCGGGTGTGGAATGGTGCAATAGACTGGCGTCATCGCGTGCGATAGCGCTTTCGATCTCCCGTCCATGCTGTAGGAGATCGTAAAAAATGCTGCCGGTTACCAATGGTAAAAATCGCATTAAAACACCTCCATGGGCTGAATGCCGTTGGTGCAAGTAGCGAGGCATAAAAAAACCCGCTCAAGGGCGGGTTTTTCAAAAAGCACCAGCTATGTTTATGCTGCCTTACGACTACGCTGCTTACCTTGCTGTTCCTTGCCTGAAACAGTAGCATGTTTGAACGCGCCAGGAGCAGCCTTCATCAGAACTTCAACAGCAGCACCCATACCTGCAAATGCTTTCATTGTGTCGAAAGTGGCTTGTGGCTTGGTCGCTTTTTGACTTTTCATGGTTACCTCGGAGACCCGTATGTCTCGTAATGTCTTCAATTGAAAGGTAGCCAGTAACGGTGACCTTTACCAATTGACTCTATCGATTAGTAACATCTGCATGTTACCCTTCAGATAAACACATACTTAATCCTACAGTTACTGGCGGGATCTCGTCTACCCAAATTGAGCAAATTTGATAAATACGTCTTCGAGTGCAGATACTGAATTTGACATTATGTAACCGCAGCCTTCAATTACAAAACCAAATGAGGCATAAAACTCTTGAAGCTCGGGTACAGGCTCAACTATATGAACAATTTCACATTCAACTGCTCTACAGAAAATATAAGTGCTCATAAGCGTAATCAATACCATTCGCCCGTTTAGCGGATGATCTTCATCGTCACGCGTGAACCTTTCTATAAGGTGAATTTGGAAGAACTTTTCTTTAACCTTATAAATACATATTGCAGCACCCGCTGGTATTACCTGAAAAGCACCTCATCTTCCGTGGTAGCAAGGGGCTAATTGTACTCTCTCCCTCAGGGCAAAGACCGTCCCGCCTTGGTAAAAGTTAAAAATCTCTCGGCGCTTCGCATTTTGGCTCACCCACTCAAATAATAATAAGTGCACCCTATGCCCATTCAAGGCCGATCGGCCGCAATCACCATCAGGATCCCAGCCAGCACCAGCACGGCGGCAATAAGCATCCGGATACCTGGCACCTCCCCCAGGAACAGCGTGCCTCCCAGCGCGGCCAGACAGGGCACGCTGAGCTGCAGGGTGCTGGCCGTTGAGGATGAGATGTCGCGGACAATGACATACCAGAGCACATAGGCCAGGCCAGAGGTGATCCCGCCTGAAACCAGGGCCAGCAGGATGCCCCACTTATCCGCTAAGGCGTGATCTGGTGAGAGGAGAAACAGCGTGGCGACAATTGGCACGCTCAGGAGAAAGTTGCCGGCGGTAGCACCGGTTGGGTCGGATACGCGCTTGCCTCGCACTGAATACGCGCCCCACGCCAGCCCGGAGGCGATCATCATAACGGCAGGCACAGTTGAGGGCATGCTGGCTCCCGGCAGAAGTAAGATCGCGATACCCGCAACGGCGACAGCAATACCGGACAGCTTTCGCGGCCCCGTTTTTTCTCCCTGCCATGCTCCCCACAGCACCATACAGACCTGAACAGCACCGAAAAGCAGTAGCGCCCCCGTGGCGGTATCGAGGTGGACATAGGCCAGCGAGAACAGAAAAACATAGGCGGTGAGCAGACCCGCGTTCACCACGTTCCAGCGAATATTCCGCCAGCCACGCCGTGTCAGTTGGAGGAGGAGCAGCACAACCGCCCCCGCCAGCAGACGTAGAACGCTGAAGGTTTCAGGATCGGCATGCTCTTCCCGCAACGCAATGCGGCACAGGACGGAGTTCGCGGCAAAGGCCATCAGAGTAAAGGCAATAAGTAGAAATTTTTTCATCAGTTTTCTTCACCGCCGCTTTCCTGTGCCCTAAGAGGAGCATGCTGTTAGTTAGGCACTTACCTGGTTCAACCTTTCCATCACCTCATCCGACAGGATTAACTGTTCGCTGGCCAGGTTCTCCTGCAGATGCTGGGGCGATGACGTGCCGGGGATTAACAGAATGTTGGGTGAACGTTTCAGTAGCCAGGCCAGTGCAACCTGCATCGGCGTTGCCTGTAACTCGGTGGCGATGTCATTGAGTTGTTCCGACTGTAACGGCGAGAACCCCCCGAGCGGGAAGAACGGTACGTAGGCGATGCCCTGTGCAGCCAATTCGTCGATGAGCGCATCGTCCTGACGGTTGGCAAGGTTATACATATTCTGAACGCAGACAATCGGCGTCATTTTTTGTGCATCGGCGATCTGTTTTGCGGTGACATGACTGAGACCAATATGCTGGATCAGTCCGCGATCTTTGAGTTTAATTAGCGTTTCCAGCTCTCTTTCCAGCGAACCTTCCTGCGGATGATGCACATTAAACATGCTGCGCAGATTAACCACGGGTATCACGTCTAGCCCCAGGTTATGTAAGTTATCCTCTACCGCCTGCGTCAGCTCTTCCGGACTGAATGCCGGAAGCCATCCGCCCTTCTCATCGCGACGCGCGCCCACTTTCGTTACGATGCAGAGATCGTCAGGATAAGGATGCAGCGCTTTTTTAATCAGCCGGTTGGTTTCATGCGGGCCGTAGAAGTCACTGGTATCAATGTGATTAACGCCAGATGCGATGGCGTCACGCAGAACCTGAATCGCCCGCGCTTCATCTTTAACAGGCCCAAAAACGCCTGGACCAGCCAACTGCATGGCACCATAGCCTAAACGGTTTACTTCACGGTCGCCCAGGCGGTAACGCATTGTGGGTTTTGACATGGTGATCTCCTGTGTGAGTGTGCATTGATTGTACGACCAAACTTTCTATGCGACTATTCGGACAAATGAAAACGTATTCCTACCCCAAATTACTTTTGGCAACGATCTGTGGATTGGGCTGCCTATTTGCCTGCATCGCATGGCGCTCCACGGTTGATGAAAGCACATTTTTGGCCCAGCAAACTCAATCCCTGCTGGCTGCAATAACGTTAATACTTGGCTCCGCGCTCTTTTTTAGCATCAAAAAATGGGGGAAAGGCCCGCCATTTTACGGTATCAAAAATAACCTCAAGGTCTTTGCCAGCTCGCTACTGATGGCGATTTTTTTTAGCTATATCCTGGTTATTACGGTGGTCTGGTTGATACCGGGGACAATAACGACTTACTCGGCTCCCTATGTGTTTTCAGGGAGCGGCCGTCATAGCTGTAGTGGCGCTGACGTTGACGATCCGGATCTAAATAGACGCATTAAAGTGTGCGAACCCGTAGGCAATTACTTTGGTAGAGGAACCATGGTCGTCACTAAGCGTAGTAATGCTTTAGGTATGACTGTGGTTTATGCCGCGACAAAATCGTGAACCGACACGAATTAGATTAACCGAGCGGCAGTGTAGCGTTTAACTCATCGATCGGTACCTGCTTACGGCGTCTTGCGATCGGCGCTATAGGCCACGGCTTTCATCGCGTGCAATGCCTCCAGACGGGCCCTGAGTGCCGCGTCAATATTGTCATAGGCGGTGCTGCCCAAGGGTAGACGCAGGGGTGGGCTGTCCGCATCAGCTGCGGCAATTATCGCCGTCACGCATTTTTCCGCATCGCCTTTAATGACAAACTCGCCAGAACGTAGCGCTTCCCGCATTTTTCCTGCTGCTGTCTCTTGGTACTCAGGTAAAGCATCAGCCATATCCAGTCCGGCACCAAACTGGGTTGCCGTGGGGCCAGGCTCTACGAGCAAAAAGTCGATGCCAAACGCGGCAACTTCCTGGCGAACCGCTTCGACAAAGCCCTCAATGCCCCATTTACTGGCGTGATACAAACTGAAGTTGGGATAGGCAATCTGGCCGCCTTCCGAAGACACCTGCACAATGCGCCCGCCTCCCTGCTGTCGTAAAAAGGGGATTGCCGCACGAATCAGCTGAATTGAGCCCATAAGATTGGTGGTTAACTGCCGCTCAATTTGTGTATCGCTCAACTCTTCCGCTGCACCAAATAGCCCGTAAGCTGCATTACTTACCACAATATCAATCCGCCCCGCCTGAGCAAACGCTGCTTCGACGGCGGGCATGATGGTGGCCGTCATGCTGAGATCGAGCACCCTTACCTGCAAACGATCGCCGTACTGCGTGCGCATATCAGCTAATGCAGCTTCACGCCGAACGGTTGCCACTACCCTATCACCGCGGGCCAGTAGTTTTTCACACATCAAACGCCCAAGGCCGCTAGACGCGCCGGTAATTAGCCAGGTTTTCATGATTGTCTTCTCCGTTTAGTGAACCGACGTTCATCATATACCCGATGATTGGTGGCATAATCTCCGCAAACTGGCATGGGATAGTGGGAAATATTCAACAATGAAACGCCCTTCCTGGAACGAACTGCAGGCCGTGAAAACCATTGCTGAGCAGCGTAGCTTTCGTCGTGCCGCGGAGGTGCTCGGGCTCAAACGCTCTTCGCTCAGCCATACGATCAAAGGTCTGGAGGCGACGCTTGGTGTACGACTTTTCCATCGTACAACGCGGAGCGTGGCGCTGACCGAAGCAGGTGAAATGCTTATTGCGCGCATAACGCCGCTGCTGGCAGAGATGGATGAGCTGCTGAATGACGTCACGGCGAGCGGTCATCAGCCGTATGGCACACTGCGTATCAGCGCCAGCGATGCAGCGATCCGCCTTCTGCTGGAAAGAGTATTGCCGACGTTTATTCAGCAGAAACCGGGAATTGAAATTGACTTGGTCGCACAGGGTCAGCTGGTAGATATTGTCGCGCTAGGGTTTGATGCGGGCATTCGACTGATTGAAGATGTACCGAAAGACATGGTCGCCATTCTCCTGAGCGGTCCGCTGCGCTTTGTCACCGTGGCAGCGCCCGATTACCTGGCAGAGCGGCCGAAAATCCAGCACCCTCAGGATGTGATGCAGCACATCTGTTTGCGGCAGCGCTTGCCAGGCGGCAAACGCTATCGCTGGGAGTATCAGCAGCATGGGCAGCAGCTTGCACTGGATGTACCTGGCAGTCTGACACTCGACAGCAGTGCATTAATGGTAGAGGCTGCCGTTGCCGGATTAGGCATAGCCTATGTTCCGGAACTGTATGCGCAGCCGTGGCTGGCTAACCAGCAACTGGTGACGCTGTTGGACGACTGGGCAATTGCATCGCAAGGGATCGCGCTCTACTTTCCGCAAAATCGACATATGCCCGTTGCGTTGAGGCTGTTTGTCGATGCGGTAAAAGCTGCACCACGCGCCTGAAGTAAAATCCATCTTTCCAGACAGCATTTTTAGGTCGCGTAAATTGGGGATGGAAACGCCAAAAGAAAAAAGCCCCGCGATATTGCTATCGCAGGGCTGTTCCGCATTTGGCGGAAGCGCAGAGATTCGAACTCTGGAACCCTTTCGGGTCGCCGGTTTTCAAGACCGGTGCCTTCAACCGCTCGGCCACACTTCCGGAATGAGGCGCACTATAAACACCTCGATGCGCCGTGTAAACCCCTGTGATATCTGTTTGCCTGAAAAACAAGCAATATGCTGCTAATCGGCTGAAAGAACAGCATATTGACCATTAAATCAGCACAATACTTAGTGTTTGGTGATGTAGAGATCTTTTGTATAGACATAGCCGAGGTTGCTGGGATCGAATCCGCCTACCCACGGTTTTACCAAACGCGCTCTGACATAGTGATAAACCGGGATCGCCGGCACGTCCTGAGCCAGAATCGCTTCCGCCTGCTGATAGTCCTTTCCACGCTCGTTAGCGTCCTTGGCCTTTGCCGCACTGTGCATTAGCTCGTCATAGGCTGGATTGCTGTAGAGGGAGGTATTCTCGCCGTCACCGGTGCGGAACGTATTCAGGAAGGTCGCTGCATCATCGTAGTCCGCTATCCACGCATAGCGCACGGCGTCGAAGTTGCCGGTGTGCATGGTATCGAGCATGGTTTTCCACTCCTGGTTTTGCAGCTTCGCCGTCACGCCAAGATTTTTCTGCCACATCGAGCTGGCGGCAATGGCGATGCGCTGGTGGGTCTCCATGGTGTTATAGAGCAGATTAAAGGTCAGCGGATGCGCCGCGTTGAACCCGGCTTCGGCCAGCAGCTTTTTCGCCTCGGCAATACGTTTATCCCGCGGCCAGGCGGCGTAATCCGGCGAGGCGATCTTCACGCCGCCAATCTCCGGCTGGCTGATGACCCATGCCGGGCGCTGCCCTTGCCCCATCACCTTGTCGGCAATGATATCTTTATCCAGCGCCATATTTAGCGCCCGGCGTACCCGCGCGTCGTTAAAAGGTGGCTTGGTGGTATTGAACTGGTAATAGTAGGTCGCCAGCTGCGGCGTGATATGCACCTCTGCGCCCAGGGTTTTCTTTAGCTGGGCAAACTGATTTACCGGAATGGTGTTGGTCATATCGATTTCGCCCGCCTTGTAGCGGTTGACGTCGGCAGTCTCGGAGCTGATAGGCAGATAGGTGACGCTGTTGATTACGGTATGCTTGTCGTCCCAGTAGCGCGGGTTGCGCACCGCAACAATCTTCTCGTTCACCACCCAGTCGGTGATTTTGTACGGCCCGCTGCCGACAAAGTGCTCCGGCTTGGTCCACTTATCGGCAAAACGGCCAATCAGCACCTTATCAACCGGCACCAGCGACGGGTGCGCCAGCATCGGCAGGAACGACGCCGTGGGCTGGTTGAGGGTAACCTGCAGCGTGGTATCGTCCAGCGCCTTCACGCCCAGCGTATCCGGGGCCTTTTTGCCCTGCGCAATATCCGCTGCGTTAACGATATGCATATTGCCTGGATAGGTCGCGTACGGGGAGCCAGTAGCCGGATCCACCAGACGCTGCCAGCTCCAGACCACATCCTGAGCGGTAATAGCCGTCCCGTCGGACCAGGTGATGCCCGGACGCAGGTGGAAGGTCCAGACGGTGTTGTCCTGATTCTCCCACTTCTCTGCTAAGCGTGGCTCTACGCTGCCATCTTTTCTGATTGCGATCAGCCCATCGAATAAGTCGCTGATAATATCGAATTCGACGTTGCTTTCTACCTTGTGCGGATCGAGGGAGGCCGGCTCGCTGCCGTTGTTGCGCACCAGCGTTTGCTGCTCCGCCAGCGTGGTTCCCGCCGGGATCTGAGCCGCCAGTGCAGCGGTACTTATGCTTATGATGCCCGTTGCCAGCAGCGTGAGGGCAAAACGGTGACCTGTCTGTGGTTTCATATCATGCCTTAATAGTGTACTGATTAACGTTACCTCTGACACTCTTAGCGCCCGCCAGATAAGAAGGCAATACTTTTCAGGCACCTATAAGAGGTTGATCTGTTTCGTTCGGACAAAAATGCGATCGCACTACCAAAAGTGAAATTTAAAGCAGGCTCTGCTGTCGGTAAGTTATTGTTGTTTGGGTAAAGATGGGTAAAACCGCTTTAAGCTACCGCTCTGTTTACCTATCCTTCATCCTTAATTACATCTGTCATAAGAGAGTGACTCATGGATCGTATTGTTAGCGCTTCACGCGGGCGTACATCGCTGCTCAGCACGCACAAAGTGCTGCGAAACACCTATTTTATGCTCAGCCTGACCCTGGCGTTCTCCGCGATCACCGCGACCGCCAGTACAATGCTGGGTCTGCCGTCACCGGGGCTGATCCTGACGCTGGTGGGCATGTACGGCTTAATGTTCCTGACCTATAAGCTGGCAGATAAGCCTGCCGGTATCCTGGCCGCCTTCGCCTTTACCGGTTTCCTGGGCTACATCCTCGGGCCGATGCTTAACACCTACCTCTCAGCGGGCATGGGCGATCTGATTGGTCTGGCGCTGGGCGGCACCGCCCTGACCTTCTTCTGCTGCTCGGCCTACGTGCTGACCACCCGCAAAGATATGTCTTTCCTCGGCGGGATGCTGATGGCGGGGATCGTGGTAGTGCTGATCGGCATGGTAGCCAATATCTTCCTGCAGCTGCCGGCCCTGCATCTGGCGATCAGCGCGGTGTTTATCCTGATTTCTACCGGCGCAATCCTGTATGAAACCAGCAACATTATTCACGGCGGCGAAACTAACTATATTCGCGCTACCGTTAGCCTCTACGTCTCGCTGTACAACATCTTTGTCAGCCTGCTGAGCATCCTGGGCTTCTCCAGCCGGGACTAACCGAACAAGCATCCCCTCAAGCCCCGCTTATGCGGGGCTTTGTTTTTTGCTACACTGCAGCGGTTTTTAGCTGACCCGTGAATGATTATGTTGAGCTTTGAAGGTAAAGAGATAGAGACCGACAACGACGGCTATCTGAAAGAGAGTAGCCAGTGGAGTGAAGGTCTGGCAGAAGTGATTGCGGCGCAGGAGTCTATTACCCTCTCGCCTGAGCATTGGGAAGTGGTGCGCTTCGTGCGCGACTTCTATCTGGAATTTAACACCTCACCAGCGATCCGCATGCTGGTCAAGGCGATGGCCAACAAGTTTGGCGAGGAGAAGGGCAACAGCCGCTATCTCTACCGCCTCTTTCCGAAAGGCCCGGCCAAACAGGCCACCAAGATTGCTGGCCTGCCCAAACCGGTGAAGTGCATCTAGTAGCGGATCCCAAAGTTGGTCCACTCGCGGGTGGGCTGATGCGGCTCGGTTAAGACGTTGTCGACCCGGGCGCTGCGCGGCCCCCCTGCTTTCAGCCACTCAATCAGCTCGGCTAACTTCTCTTCGTCACCGCAGGCAAGGACCTCAACGCTGCCGTCATCCATGTTGCGCGCGTAACCGGTCAAGCCAAGGCGATGTGCCTCACGCTGCGTACTGTAGCGAAACCCAACCCCCTGCACGCTGCCGTGAACCCAGCATTTAACGCAGGCGGACGCTTTTTCGTTGGTTCTGTTCTCGTCAGTCATGGCGACACTCCTTCTCTGATTCACTAAGGGTAGCGTATGCCGCCGCCACTATCAGACTTTTCCCTACATACCGCTTCGTTTCTCTGTACCAGACTGAAAGTATTAACTCTCATTGCCTGTCTGTCTTGCCAGTACCTTGATGGTGCTGGCATTTTTTTATCTTCCGGAACGCTTCCTGCCTACCGAGCGCATAAAATCATTTCTCGGCATGGCGAAGAAAAATAGCAGCGCAAAAACAACCGCCCCCCACCTGATTGAATCATACAAATCCACATCGATATCTACGTGAAAGACGCTACGGGTGAAAGCGGTACCGTGCACAAAAATGCAAAACTGGATCGCAGCCATCATGACGATGACCAACGTATATAAAATGAAAAAAGGGTAATTGCTCTTTCTTTGAACAAGAATACGCCCGCAGTAAGCGATACCGAAAACCGCAATGGAGAGCGAATAGTAGACAATAACAGGCCACATCGGGAGCGGTGTAAACAGCTGAAAATCCTCATGCATAATCTATTTCTCTCCGGATAACTGATACATCGACCATCCTGTAGCGCCGCTACTCATTCCATCAATTAACAAGCTTACCTTTGGTGCTTCCTGCCAACCACGGATATAGTCACTTTCAATATGTCTAAAGAGGCTCCAGGACTTTTCTCTCGGTAAAGATATCAGCCTGGTGGCACCATATGCTGTCAGGCCAAGATCAACAGAACCATAAACGAAATCTGCCTGATTCGCACCGTAGCCCAGTACACTAGCGGCATATCGATACCCTTCTCGTACATAGCCTGCCTTATCGCTTCTGTAGAGTAAATAATATCCATTTTCATAAACGTTGTTAGCCCCGTGCAGCATCATCGGTGCACCATATCCAGCACAAGCTATACCAAGCGATGCTACACATACGCCAAGTCCGCCAGCAAATTGTGTCCCACCAGCTACAAAGCCAAGCTGCTTTAAAACAAGGTTAATCGACTGTTCATTTTTTTCCTTTTGTAAAATCATGTACAATCGTGCGTGATTGCCAGTGAGCTGAACATCCTGTTCACTTAAGTGCCGGATTTCTTTAAGTAGCTTGTCGGTCGCGCCCTGCCAGGTCAGACAATGACTGTAAACGTCACGTTCAAGATCAGTTATGTATTTCTCGGCTCGGTAATTAAAATCAGCCTTCAAAAACTGAAGATTTTTAGTACTCAACTGCTGAGTCAGAATCCGCAACTGCTGACTTTGCCGTCTAAATTCATCCCTATACTTATGCGCATACATAAACATTCCCTCGGATTTGTATGAACTTAAAGCACTATGATAAAGGACGCGTTGCTGAGCGTCTGCGGTCTCATTTTGATTTAAGTGTATCGTATTGATACAAGAGAAGCCTCAAGCCAATATCCTGTTTGATGCGTTGCTTTTCCTGCTCTAACCCAGGAAAATGGCGGCCATTTTCTTCATTAAGACAATCAAATTTATTATGAGCGTACGTTTAGTGTTAGCCAAAGGGCGCGAGAAGTCTCTGCTGCGTCGTCATCCCTGGGTCTTCTCCGGTGCGGTTGCCCGCATGGAAGGCAAAGCCAACCTCGGTGAAACCATTGATATCGTTGACCATCAGGGAAAATGGTTAGCTCGCGGCGCGTACTCCCCTGCTTCGCAGATCCGCGCCCGCGTCTGGACGTTCGATAAAAACGAAAGCGTGGATATCGCCTTCTTTAGCCGCCGCCTGGCGCAGGCCCAGCAGTGGCGCGACTGGCTGGCGAAGCGCGATGGTCTGGATAGCTATCGCCTGATCGCCGGTGAGTCGGACGGTATGCCCGGCATTACTATCGACCGCTTCGGCAACTTCCTGGTGCTGCAGCTGCTGAGCGCAGGCGCAGAGTATCAGCGTCCGGCGCTGGTAGCGGCCCTGCAGGAGCGCTACCCCGAGTGTGCGATTTACGACCGCAGCGACGTGGCGGTACGTAAAAAAGAGGGGCTGGAGTTGACTCAGGGCCCGGTGAGCGGTGAGCTACCGCCGCCGCTGCTGCCGATAGAAGAGAACGGCATGAAGCTGCTGGTGGATATCCAGACCGGACACAAAACCGGTTACTACCTGGACCAGCGCGACAGTCGACTGGCGACCCGCCAGTACGTTGCCGATAAGCGCGTGCTGAACTGCTTCTCCTACACCGGTGGCTTCGCGGTCTCTGCGCTGATGGGCGGCTGTGCCCAGGTGGTGAGCGTCGATACCTCTCAGGAGGCGCTGGACGTCGCCAAGCAAAACGTCGAGCTCAACCAGATCGACCTGAGCAAAGCGGAATTTGTCCGCGATGACGTTTTCAAGCTGCTGCGTAAATATCGTGATAGCGGCGAGAAGTTTGACGTTATCGTGATGGATCCGCCGAAGTTCGTGGAGAACAAAAGCCAGCTGATGGGCGCGTGCCGTGGCTATAAGGACATCAACATGCTGGCGATCCAGCTGCTGAATCCCGGCGGCGTGCTGCTGACCTTCTCCTGCTCCGGCCTGATGACCACCGATTTATTTCAGAAAATCATCGCCGATGCCGCAATAGATGCGGGTCGTGATGTACAATTTATAGAGCAGTTCCGTCAGGCCGCCGATCACCCGGTGATCGCTCCCTACCCGGAAGGGCTGTATCTTAAAGGGTTTGCCTGTCGCGTCATGTAGCTTGAATTCTGGAACCTTATCCCCATATTGGGGATAAGTACTGTTTCCTGGAGGTGACTATGATTGCCAGCAAATACGGCATTGGCCAGCAGGTGCGCCACTCCCTGCTGGGATTTTTGGGCGTGGTGGTGGATATCGACCCGGAATACTCTCTTGATGAACCCTCAGCTGACGAGCTGGCCGTTAACCCGGATCTGCGCGTCGCCCCGTGGTATCACGTGGTGATGGAAGATGATGACGGACAGCCAGTGCATACCTACCTGGCCGAAGCTCAGCTCAGCAGCGAAGTGCAGGATGAACATCCGGAACAACCCTCTATGGATGAGCTTGCGCGCTCCATCCGCAAACAGCTCCAGGCGCCCCGGCTGCGCAACTGATAAGACCCCGCCAGCGCGGGGTCTTTTTTTAGCGGGTAAGCCCCAGGCGTGGGATCTCAATCGCCGGGCAGCGATCCATCACCACGTTTAACCCCGCTTCGCGAGCCAGCACCGCTGCCTGTTCGTTGATCACCCCGAGCTGTAGCCACAGGGTTTGCGCCCCAATGGCGATCGCCTCCTGCGCCACTCCCCAGGCCGCCTCCGACTGGCGGAACACGTCCACCATATCGACCTTCTCGGGAATTTCCGCCAGCGTCGCGTAGCCTTGTTGACCCAGCAGCGTCTTTCCCGCCACCTTCGGCGAGACCGGGATCACGTGGTAGCCCTGGTCGAGCAGGTATTTCATGACCCGGTAGCTAGGACGGTCGGGTTTGTCGCTTGCGCCTACCAGCGCAATGGTGTGGGTTGATTTCAGAATGCCAGCAATATCGGTCTCTTTCATAATCATCTCCAGGCTATTTTCTCAAGTGTATGCCAAAGCTGGGCACTCGACCATCTATCCCATACCTCTGCATGAGGGTAATCAGAAGCATAACTCTATATGTTACTAAACATACCTTTAGACATGTTCAGACACGCTTTTAACCCTAAAAAACAGCGGAGATTTTATGAGAGCCGGCTTTGCCACCGCACTGATTGTCTGCTTAATGCCGGTTACCGCTTTCGCAACGACCCTGCGCCTGGCAACGGAGATCGATCTTCTGATCCTCGACGGCAAAAAGGTCTCGAGCTCCCTGCTGCGCGGTGCGGGCAGTATTGAGCTGGAGAACGGTCCGCACCAGCTGGTGTTTCGCGTGGAGAAAAGCATCCGCATGAGCAACCGCGAGCAGCGGATGTGGATCTCCCCACCGCTGATCGTCAGTTTTAACACCCGCGCTATCAATCTCGTCAATGTGACGCTGCCCCGGCTGGAGACACAGAGAGAGTCAGAGATGTTTGACGCCTCGCCACAGATTTCACTGCTGGATGGTCACGCGGCCGCTATCCCAGCCAGAATTGACATTCTGCCGGTAACGGAGACGTCGGAGGGGATCGACTATGAGCGGGATACTGAACGCTATAACAAGCAGGGACAGCACGCTTCTCTACCGGAGTTTGCCACGCAAATGGCAGATGACAGAACGCTGCTCTCCAGCGTATCGGAGCTGGACGTGCCGCCATCGCAGGATCTGACCGAGCAGCGGCTCAAGTACTGGTTTCAACAGGCCGACCCGCTGACCCGCAGCCGCTTTATGGAGTGGGTAAAACAGCAGCCTCCCTCCTGAGGGTGCGTTAAATCACATTCCCTTTTTCCAGCCGCGCTTTTTTTACGCCTTTCTCTTGCAGCATCAAACGCTTCCAGTAATCTGTAGCAAATTCAATAATGGAAACGGATTATGGAACTGACGACACGTACGCTTCCGGCGCGAAAACACATTGCGCTGGTGGCTCACGATCACTGTAAGACCATGCTGATGAACTGGGTAGAGCGCCACCACGCGCTGTTGGCCCAGCACGAGCTGTATGCCACCGGCACCACCGGCAACCTGATCCAGCGCGCCACCGGCCTGCCGGTCAACGCCATGCTGAGCGGGCCGATGGGCGGCGATCAGCAGGTAGGGGCATTAATCTCTGAGAGCAAAATCGACGTGCTGATCTTCTTCTGGGATCCGCTCAACGCCGTGCCACACGATCCGGACGTCAAGGCCCTGCTGCGCCTGGCGACGGTGTGGAATATCCCCGTTGCTACCAACGTCTCTACCGCCGACTTTATTATTGAGTCAGCGCACTTCGGCGAAAGCTTTGACATTCAGATCCCGGACTATCAGCGCTATCTTGCCAATCGCCTGAAATAATGTATCGCCGGGTGGCGGCTCCGCCTTACCCGGCCTACAGAACGTAATGCTATGGTTTACGCATTACCGTTACGCCTAACGCTTTTAAATCCTCCACAAACAGTGACGGCGCATCCTTGCTGAACAGCAGCCATACGCGTTTGCGGGCGCGGGTCATCGCCACGTACAGCAGACGACGCTCCTCCGCGTCTGGGTAATCCTCCGGCGCAGGCAGCAGCGCCTGCTCCATCACCGACTCCCGCGCCGGGGCAGGAAAGCCCTCTTTGCCTTCCTGCAGTCCCAGCACGATGACATAGTCCGCCTGCTGCCCCTTGCTGGCGTGGATGGTCATAAAGTCCAGCGTCAGCTGCGGCCAGCGCGTGGCGGCCTTCTCCAGCACGGCGGGCTTGAGGTAGTGATAGCGCCCCAGCAGCAGGATCCGCTCGTCCGGCTTCGCGTAGCCGCTGAGCTTATCCAGCAGGGCATCGAGCCGATCCTCAGTCATTAGCGTCACGGCGTTCTTCTCGCCTGCCGCCAGGCTGTTGAGCGGCTTTCTGAGCTGATGCGGGTTCTGCTGGATAAAGCGGTTGGCCACGTCGCCAATACGGTGGGTAAAGCGATAGGTGGTATCCAGCACGCAGCTCTCCCCCTCGCCAAAATAGTGATGAAACGCGGTGGTCAGGGAGAGCTGCGCCCCGCTAAAGCGGTAGATCGCCTGCCAGTCATCGCCGACGGCAAAGAGCGTGGTGTTTGAGTTCTGCTTGCGCAGCGCCGCCAGCAGCGCTGCACGCTGGGGAGAGATGTCCTGAAACTCATCTACCAGAATATGCTTCCACGGGCTGATAAACCGCCCTTTCTCCAGGATATTGATCGCCTGATGGATCAGCCCGGAGAAGTCGACGGCGTTTTCCGCCTTCAGCGCCGTTTTCCACGCCTTGAGCAGCGGGGCCATCAGCTTTACCCGTTTTGAAAACAGGTTACGCACCTCTTCCGGCGCGGAGGCAATCATCTCCGCCTGGGCGCCGCCATGCATGCGCATCAGGCTTACCCAACGGTCAAGCCGCCCGGCAAGACGGCGCTGTAGGGCTTTATCGTCCCAGAAGTTGCCTTCGGGTACCTCCCACTCCAGCTCCTCTTCCAGCCACTGCCGCCAGCCTTTCGCCTGGGCTTTTTTCTCGCTGCACTGCTGCTGCCAGGCCTCGATAAACAGCGCCTGACGGGCGTCGGTATCGTTTTCCAGCGCGCTGATGGTGGGCACCTTTTTGCTGCCGTGTTGAATAATGGCGAGCGCCAGAGCATGGAAGGTTTGGGCGGCGATCTCATCGGTATTGAGGCGTTCGCGAATACGCGCGTCCATCTCCTGGGCCGCTTTCCGACCAAAGGCCAGAAGCAGGATCTGATCCGCTGCCGCTTCACCGCGCATCAGCAACCAGCCCGCACGGGCCACCAGCACCGAGGTCTTCCCGCTGCCCGCTCCGGCCAGCACCAGCAGCGACTGCTCGCCGTTCACCACCGCTTCCGCCTGGGCGGGGTTAAGCGGTGAGGATTCCACACTGGCAAAGAATGGCGCGTACTGTACCAGCATTTTGCGGGTGTACTCGCGGTTATGCGCTGCCCGGCTGGCTTCAACGTCCACTAGCCAGCGTTGGCATTGCTGCCACGCTTCGCGGCAGTTATCGAACTCATCGAGACGCTCCAGCGGCAACGGCAGCGCCGCAAAGGCGTGACGGATCCGATCCTGCAGGCCCGTGGTCTGCTGGCGGGTGAGCCACCTGTTGGCCTTCATACCGCTGGAGAGGGTCTCTACCGTCTCCTGCAGCACGCCTGCGGCCACCTCGCTCATTTGGCTGCTCCATGCCTGCCAGTGGGCGTTGAGATGCTGATAGAACTGCTGGGTCTGCGCCCACTCTGTGCCGTGCAGGCGCACCACTTTGGCATCGGATAGCACGAACTCCAGCTCACCCCAGACCAGCCCGCGCTTGCAGACAATCGCCAAAAGTTGATTATAGGGAATAAGATACTCATGGCGATCGCCGGACACCTTTACGCCCGCGTGGAGCATGACCGCCCGGTCATAGGGGTGTTGGGCCAGACGTTTTCCGAGTGAAGTCGCTTTCAGTTCCATGATGTGCCGTTTCTCTGGTCATAACGTTGTCCGTCAGTGTACCCGCCAGAGAATTTACGCTCCAGCGCAAAAAGACGTTACACTTAGCACGCCTTTTCATACGGCAGATAACTTCGAGGGTGTATGCGTACTGTACTGAATATTCTTAACTTCTTCCTGGGCGGCTTCATGACTACGCTGGCCTGGATCCTGGCAACGGTAATGAGCGTTGTCTTTATCATCACGCTGCCGCTGACCCGCTCATGCTGGGAGATCGCGAAGCTGTCGCTGGTGCCGTATGGCAACGAGGCGGTACATGTGGATGAGCTCGATCCGTCCCGCCGTAACGTAATAATGAACACCGGCGGCACGCTGCTGAATATTGTCTGGCTGGTGCTGTTCGGCTGGTGGCTGTGCATAATGCATATCCTCGCTGGTATCACCCAGTGCCTGACCATCATTGGCATCCCAGTAGGCATCGCTAACTTTAAAATCGCAGCCATTGCCCTATGGCCGGTTGGACGGCGGGTCGTGTCGGTGGAAACGGCGCAGGCCGCCCGCGAAGCCAACGCTCGGGCCCGTTTCTAATCTAAAGGACGCGTCATTTATGTTAAGCCCCCTGCTTCGCCGCTACACATGGAACAGTGCCTGGCTCTATAACGTCAGGATTTTTATCGCCCTGAGCGGGACGGTTGCCCTGCCCTGGTGGCTGGGCGAGGTGAAGCTCACGATCCCGTTAACCCTGGGCGTGGTGGCCGCCGCGCTGGCGGATTTGGATGATCGCCTCACCGGACGGCTGCGCAACCTGGTTATCACCCTGGTTTCGTTCTTTATTGCCTCCGCCTCGGTGGAACTGCTCTTCCCATGGCCGTGGCTGTTTGCCCTCGGGCTTATCGTCTCTACCTGCGGGTTTATTCTGCTGGGCGGCCTGGGACAGCGCTATGCCACCATCGCCTTTGGCGCGCTGCTGATCGCTATCTATACCATGCTGGGTATTTCACTCTTCGAGCAGTGGTATCAACAGCCGCTGTTCCTGCTGGCGGGGGCGGTGTGGTTTAGCCTGCTGACGCTAATAGGTCATCTGGTGTTTCCGGTGCGTCCCTTACAGGACAACCTCGCGCGCTGCTATGCGCAGCTGGCGAACTATCTGGAGCAGAAGTCACGCCTCTTCGATCCCGATTATGACGATGAGAGTGAGACCGAGGCTCCGCTTTACGATCTGGCGCAGGCCAACGGCCAGCTGGTAACCACGCTCAATCAGACCAAAGCCTCGCTGCTGACAAGGCTGCGGGGCGATCGCGGCCAGCGCGGTACCCGGCGCACGCTGCACTACTATTTTGTTGCCCAGGATATTCACGAGCGCGCCAGTTCGTCGCATATTCAATACCATGCTCTGCGCGAGCGCTTTCGCCATAGCTCCCTGATGTTTCGCTTTCAGCGCATGCTCGCCATGCAGGCACAGGCATGCGCCCGCCTCTCACGGGCAATTCTGCTGCGCGAGCCTTATCAGCACGATCCGCAATTTGAGCGTGCCTTTGCCCATCTTGATGCGGCCCTTGAGCACGCCCGTACCGAGGGTATTTCCGCCGACTACATTGAGTCGCTGGGCTTTGTGCGGGATAACCTGCGCGCTATCGATGCCCAGCTGGCGACCATAGAGTCTGAACAGGCGCTGATGCAGCAGCCGCAGAGTACCGAGAATGAACTTGCCGATGACAGTCTGACCGGGCTGGACGATATCTGGCAGCGTTTAAAGCGCAACCTGACGCCCGAGTCGGCCCTGTTTCGCCATGCGGTGAGAATGTCGGTGGTGCTCTGCCTGGGCTACGCCTTTATTCAGCTCACCGGGCTCCAGCACGGTTACTGGATCCTGCTGACCAGTCTGTTTGTCTGCCAGCCAAACTATAACGCCACCCGCCACCGCTTAACGCTGCGTATCATCGGCACGCTGGTAGGCGTGGCGGTGGGGTTACCGATACTGCTTTTTGTCCCTTCTCTGGAGGGGCAGCTGGTGCTGATCGTCATCGCCGGGGTGCTCTTTTTTGCCTTCCGCAACGTGCAGTATGCCCATGCCACGATGTTTATTACCCTGCTGGTGCTGCTCTGCTTTAATCTGCTCGGAGAGGGCTTTGAGGTGGCGATCCCGCGTATTATCGATACGCTGATCGGCTGCGCCATCGCCTGGGCGGCGGTGAGCTTTATCTGGCCAGACTGGCGCTTTCGCAACCTTCCGCGCGTGCTGGAGCGAGCACTTGATGCCAACTGCCGCTATCTGGATGCCATTCTGGAGCAGTATCATCAGGGACGCGATAACCGACTGGCATACCGCATTGCCCGGCGCTACGCCCACAATGGCGATGCAGAGTTCGCATCAGTGGTCTCAAACATGTCCACCGAGCCGAACGCCACGCCGCAGACCCGCGACGTCGCTTTCCGCCTGCTCTGCCTGAACCACACCTTTACCAGCTATATCTCCACGTTGGGGGCGCACCGTGAGCAGCTCCAGCAGCCGGAGATCCTGCAGCTGCTCGATGACGCCGTCTGCTATGTAGATGATGCCCTGCACCATCAGCCTGCCGATGAAGTGCGGGTTGGGCAGCAGCTGGAAACGCTCTCTGAGCGGATCCGCCAGCTTGAGCCAGACCCCAAAAGCAAGGCCCCGCTGGTTCTGCAGCAGATTGGCCTGCTGATTGGGCTGCTGCCGGAGATTTGCCAGCTACAGCGTCAGGTGCCCCGCTGATTGACGCTGCTTTCCGCCTCTAGCTCTTTAAACCAGACGGTCAGCTCCCGGCGCGTATCTGCCGGGAGCGCCGCCTCGTGTAGACCCGTAATCGCCCCTTCCAGGGCAAACAGCACTTTAATGCTCAACTGCGGGCTGCGCTCTTTTAGCCTGAGCCAGCACGCTTTCGCGCCGAGCTGTCTCAGGCTTGCCTCATCCTTGATGCCCACTGACCACAGCAGCGTCTCTAACTGAAAAGTCAGGTTGGGGAGATCCCTGAGCCGCTTTTGCGCCCGCCGCGCCACCTTTTCGCGCTGGGCGGCCGCCAGCGAATGTTGGCAGAGCGTCAGCAGCGTTTCGCGATCCTGCCATAGGCCATCATCCACCCGAAAATAGTTCAGCAGCACGGGCCTGCCCCGCTTCACAAAGGTCAGCAAAGGGGCTTTCGCATTCACACAGTAGGGTGCGCTCTCTTCACAGGCACGCAGGTAGAGCGCCCCTTCTGCCACCATCGCAAAGACCGTATCTTCAATGGCGAGGCTGTAACCCCCAAACAGTGCCCGGTGGTGGATCTGCCCTAGCGGGGAAAGATATTCCCGAGATTGATAGATTCGTTGATACGATACGTTTTTCATAATTATCCCTTTAAAATCAAGGCGTAAAATATCTTCTATTTTTAAGCCATCCGTTAAAAAGGAACATAGGGAAGTTACCTGGCATCAGCAAGTTGATTTTTCTTCTCAGCTCACATTAAGACCATATTTGCGAGACGCTTTCAGAAAATAAGGTTGATCTTTAAATGCTCAGGAGGTACTGTATATCCATACAGTAACTCTAAGGGCTGGAATGACTATGTACACTTCAGGCTATGCTAATCGCTCATCTCAATACGCTTCTTTTGCAGGCAACCGCGCACAGGTCAACACGCCCGCTGCGGCCGCTGGCCTGATCAGTGAAGTTGTCTACCGTGAAGACCAGCCGATGATGACGCAGCTGCTGCTGCTGCCTCTGCTGCAACAGCTGAGCCAACAGTCCCGCTGGCAGCTTTGGCTGACGCCGCAGCAAAAATTGAGCCGCGCGTGGGTACAGTCAGCGGGTTTGCCCTTAAGCAAGCTGATGCACATTAGCCAGCTCTCGCCGGATAATACGCTGGACTCGATGATCAAAGCATTACAGACGGGCAACTACAGCGTTGTTATCGGCTGGCATGCTCAGGAGCTGTCGGAAGATGAGCATCGCCGCCTCGTTAATGCGGCTCAGGAAGGGAATGCGATGGGGTTCATTATGCGACCGGTTCGCTTCGACCCTCAGGCTTCAGGACAGTCATCCGGCCTAAAAATTCACTCAAATTTGTTTCATTAAGTAAGTTTAAGATAATTCCTGGGATCTTTTTTGCGTCGGTTCCAGGCCATTGGTCATTAAGCTAAATTCTCTCGCGAAGCCTGTCTGGCGCGGCAACTACGATATTTCGATGGCGAATTTATCGTCATAAATGTTAAATATTGTGTCTACAACTCTTTTTTTTTCATATGCCTGACGGAGTTCACACTTGTAAGTTTCCAACTACGTTGTAGACTTTACATCGCCAGGGGTGCTCGGCATAAGCCGAAGATATCGGTAGAGTTAATATTGAGCAATGCCCCCGGTGAAGGATTTAACCGTGTTTTCTCTGGCGAGAAGTTCATGGCGATTTTTGGATGATAACGAGGCGCAAAAATGAAAAAGACAGCTATCGCGATTGCAGTGGCACTGGCTGGCTTCGCTACCGTAGCGCAGGCCGCTCCGAAAGATAATACCTGGTACACTGGTGCTAAACTGGGCTGGTCCCAGTACCACGACAATGGCTTCATTCCTAATGATGGCCCGACCCGTGAAGACCAGCTCGGCGCTGGCGCATACGGCGGCTACCAGGTTAACCCGTACGTTGGTTTCGAACTCGGTTATGACTGGTTAGGTCGTGAGCCGTACAAAGGCGACAACGTAAACGGTGCTTTCAAATCTCAGGGCGTTCAGCTGACCGCTAAACTGGGCTACCCAATCACTGACGACGTTGATATCTACACCCGCCTGGGTGGTATGGTATGGCGTGCAGATGCTAAAGCTCAGGTTCCTGGCACTGGCGCATCTTTCAAAGACCACGATACCGGTGTTTCCCCAGTATTCGCTGGTGGCGTAGAGTGGGCAATGACCCGTGACATCGCTACCCGTCTGGAATACCAGTGGGTTAACAACATTGGCGATGCTAAAACTCTGGGCACCCGTCAAGACAACGGTATGCTGAGCGTAGGTGTTTCCTACCGCTTCGGCCAGCAGGAAGACGTAGCTCCGGTTGTTGCACCGGCTCCGGCTCCGGCTCCGCAGGTTTCTACCAAGCACTTCACTCTGAAGTCTGACGTACTGTTCAACTTCAACAAAGCGACTCTGAAACCAGAAGGCCAGCAGGCTCTGGATCAGATGTACAGCCAGCTGAGCAACCTGGATCCGAAAGACGGTTCCGTTGTTGTTCTGGGCTTCACCGACCGTATCGGTTCTGACGCTTACAACCAGGGTCTGTCCGAGAAACGTGCTCAGTCTGTTGTTGACTACCTGATCTCTAAAGGTATCCCGTCCAACAAGATCTCCGCACGTGGTATGGGCGAATCTAACCCAGTTACTGGCAACACCTGTGACAACGTGAAAGCTCGTCCGGCACTGATCGACTGCCTGGCTCCGGATCGTCGCGTAGAGATCGAAGTTAAAGGCGTTAAAGACGTTGTAACTCAGCCGCAGGCTTAAGTTTACGTCTTATAAAAAAACCCCGTTCTGCGGGGTTTTTTATTGCCTGCTCTCGGCTGAAAAACGCGTTACTCTTTACCTAGCAGCGCCTGCAGATCCTGCTTCAGAGTGCTCATTTTGCTGGCATACTTCTCTTTATGCTCGGCATCTTCAATCAGCTGCACAATCGTCTCTGACAGGGTTTTCCCCCGCCGCTGGGCAAGACCGGCCAGACGTTGCCAGACCATAAATTCCAGATCGATTGATTTTTTACGCGTGTGCTGATGCTCGGCGTTGAAGTGCCGTTTTCGCCGGGCGCGGATGGTCTGCTTCATGCGGTTCATTAACGCGGCATTCATGTGCTGCGCAATCCAGTCGTTAACACGAACCGGTTCGTATTCGAGCTTCAGCAACAGATCGACGGCCTCTTTAGCCGCACTGGTTTCTAAATAGCGCGTGATGAGTTCACCTTCACGGTGCTTTTTCACCAGGTACTTCCATTTCCAGCCGCTTTCGAGATTTTCCAGTTGTTGATATTTCATTGCGATCTCAGTGTTACCGTGTAACTTAGTTCAGAATATCAGTTTTTTGCCAATCTGCTGAAAAGAAATCACATCCTGTGAGCCAGGCGGTACCGGGAAAGGGGTAAAAGCATCTATTCCGCGTGTGCTGAATTGCCGCTTACGCTATAATTCCGCCCTTTACAGCTGACGATAAAACCTCAACATTGACCATTACTAAACTAGCCTGGCAAGACCTTGTTCCTGATACCGATAGCTATCAGGAGGTGTTTACACCGTCTGACGTTGACCTTGAGTCTGAGCTTTCTCTTGGTGACACGCAACCTCGTTTGCAGTACGCGCTGGAGCAGCTGCTGCATCCGTCTGCATCGTCACGCTTTTTACTGGCCAAAGCGCCGGAAGAGCCGGAGTATCTGGCCCTGATCGCCGCCGCCGCCCGTGAACTCCAACCCGCGACGTCGCCGGTTGTCGGCGTCGAGTACAGCGTTTCCGGCCGTACGGTGAGCGTGAAGCCTGCCACCAGCGCGCAGGCGAACTTTGCCGGGCAGAGCGACGTAGTGATTGCCGACTGGGTAGAAGCCGAGCAGCTATTCGGTTGCCTGCGCCAGTTCAATAATGAAATTACCCTTGAGCCCGGCCTGGTCCATCAGGCCAACGGCGGCGTGCTGGTCGTATCGCTGCGCACCCTGCTGAGCCAGCCGCTGCTCTGGATGCGCCTGAAATCTATCGTGACTCGCCAGCGTTTCGACTGGGTCTCCTTTGACGAGTCGCGTCCCCTGCCCGTTAGCGTTCCCGCAATGCCGCTGACGCTGAAGGTTATTCTGGTCGGCGAGCGCGAGTCGCTGGCGGATTTCCAGGAGATGGAGCCGGATCTGGCTGCCCAGTCTATCTACAGCGAGTATGAAGAGACGATCCAGATCACCGACCTGGACGCGCTTGCCGCCTGGCGTCAGTGGGTGATCCTTAACGCCGAGCAGGCCGGACTTCCCACCCCGGCTGAAGATGCCTGGCCGGCGTTTATCCGCGCCGCGGTACGCTATACCGACGATCAGGAGACGCTGCCGCTCTGTCCGCTGTGGCTTGCGCGTCAGCTGCGTGAGGTCTCTGCCTTTACCGAGGAGAGCACCTTCGACGCAGAGCAACTGCGCACCATGCTGAGCCAGCGCGAGTGGCGTGAAGGCTATCTGCCGGAGCGTATGCTGGATGAAATCCTGCTCGAACAGATCCTCATTGAGACCGAAGGCGATCGCGTAGGGCAGATTAACGCCCTGTCGGTGGTTGAGTTTCCCGGCCACCCCCGCCCCTATGGCGAACCGTCGCGCATTAGCTGCGTGGTACACATCGGCGACGGCGAGTTTCATGACATTGAGCGGAAAGCCGAGCTGGGGGGCAACATCCATGCCAAGGGCATGATGATCATGCAGTCCTTCCTGATGGCCGAGCTGGAGCTGGAGCAGCAGATGCCCTTCACGGCGTCGTTGACCTTTGAGCAATCCTACAGCGAAGTCGACGGCGACAGCGCCTCAATGGCCGAGCTGTGCGCGCTGATCAGCGCCCTGGCCGATGTCCCGCTGCATCAGCACATTGCCATTACCGGCTCGGTGGATCAGTTTGGTCGGGCACAGCCGGTAGGTGGCCTGAACGAGAAGATCGAAGGCTTTTTCGCCATCTGCCAGCACCGGGGCCTAACCGGCAAGCAGGGGGTGATCATCCCGGCGGCCAACGTGCGCCACCTCTGCCTGCATCAGGAGCTGCTGGATGCGGTCCAGGCAGAACAATTTTTCATCTGGGCCATTGATGATGTGACCGATGCACTACCCTTACTGACAGACCTGGTCTGGGATGGCGAAGGGCAAACCACGCTGGTCCAGACTATTCAGGAACGTATTACGCAGGCGACGCAGCAGGAAGCGCGTCATCGCTATCCGTGGCCGCTACGCTGGATCGGCTGGTTTACGCCTAACTGATCGGAGTTGTTCAGCGTACACGTGTTAGCTATCCTGCGTGCTTCACTAAAATAAGGCTTACTGAGAACATGGTAGATAAACGCAAATCCTCTTATACGAAAGAAGACCTTCTTGCCTCTGGTCGTGGTGAACTGTTTGGCGAAAATGGCCCGCCGTTACCAGCAGGAAACATGCTGATGATGGATCGTGTGATCACAATGAGCGAGACGGGCGGTAATTTCGATAAAGGCTATGTTGAAGCAGAGCTGGATATCAAACCGGATCTGTGGTTCTTCGGTTGCCACTTCATTGGCGATCCAGTAATGCCTGGCTGCTTAGGCCTTGATGCCATGTGGCAGCTGGTTGGTTTTTACCTCGGCTGGCTCGGCGGTGAAGGCAAAGGTCGCGCCCTCGGCGTGGGCGAAGTAAAACTGGCTGGCCAGATTTTACCGACTGCCTCTAAAGTGACTTACCGTATTCACTTCAAGCGCGTGATCAACCGCAAGCTGATCATGGGCATCGCGGACGGCGAAGTGCTGGTTGACGGTCGCCAGATCTACACCGCAACCGATCTGAAAGTGGGTCTGTTCAAGGACACCTCTGCGTTCTGATCCCCCTGACAGGCGAAACCTCCGCGAGGCGGAGGTTTCTTTTAAAGAGACAGAATCAGGCGATAACTACCCTGTCCTCCATGGCTTCTCGCCAGCCTCCAAGCCAGTAGGATCTCTGATTCAGCGTCTGGTAAGGACACAGCTCCTTCGAGCGTCCGGCAATGCCGGCCTGGTAACCACGTTGATGTGCCCGTTCCAGGCGATCTCGTTTTTGTCTCTTCATGCCTCGTTTCCCTCATTGTTTGAGTCTGGTGGAAAAGAAAACAGTGGCTACAAAATGTGCAACCACGTCTAACAAATAGCGCGATCGCCACGTGCAGTCAATGCACAAAATTCATACCAACGTCATAAATGTGAGATATACGAAACTTCATTTGTACAAAAAGTGTGAGCAGGGACAGGTTTTATCCCGCTGAGTAGTCGAAAAAAAACCACGCTGCCGTAAACGAACACGTGGTTTTTTAAGATTAATTGCAGGCTTAGATACCGATTACGGTAGGCGATTTATCTCCCGGGCCATATTGCTGGCCTCCTGCGCCCACGCTTCGCCCAGCACCTTCACCATCGCGTCATAGCCATCCTGCGGCTGCGTCATCTCCACATGGAACGGACGCTTGATCAGCGTGCCCTGATGGTTAAGCAGCCACTCGCCGCTGACAATCACGTGTCCATCATAGCGACCATGAAAGCCGGTCACGGTAACGTTAAGGGTATCCTGATCGCTGCCCATCGGCTGAGAGGCGACCACCCAGCCCGGAAGATTGCGACTGAGGTTCGCCACCAGCGAGGTGCGCAGCTGCTGATCGAGCGGGCTGGCCCACAGGTTGTTGTTGGCGATAACGTACTGCACGTCGCTGGTCTGGTAAACCACGCCGTTGCCCGCCAGATAGTCCGGGACAGAAACCTGCTCAATCCACAGCTGACGCTGCCCCTGGCTGGCTGTCATCATACCTGCCGAAGCCGTCACCGGCTGCGGATTGGACGGTAACTGGTAGTAGCGAGGCTCCTCGCTACCGCTGCTGCAGGCGCTGAGCAGCAGCGCCGCAATGACCATTATCCCTTTTCTCACTGTTTAACCCCCTTCGGCTCAGGATCTTTTTTGCCCTTCGCCTCAAAGACCAGGGCGTTGCTCTTCTGGTTAAGCGTCTGCAATACCGGCTGCAGCTCGCGCAGAACCTGATCCAGGCGCTGCATATCCGCCACCATCTTGTTATAGGCTGCCGATCCCGGCTGGAAGCCCTGCATGCTGCGGTTCAGCTCGCGCAGCGTTTTCTGCATATCCTGCGGCAGCTGCTGCACCGACTGGCTGGCGGTCAACTTGTTCAGGTTATCCAGCGTGGTTTGCAGACGACGCATGGTGCGCTGGCTTTCGGCGAGCGTGCCGGTAGCCTGCTCAAGCATCGGGTTCAGCGGCAGATTGTTGATCTTATCCAGCGTATCCATCAGGCGCTGCTGGATCTGCGCCAGGCCGCTGCTCACGGTCGGAATAATTTTGTAGCCACCAAACTCGCGGATGCCGGTGATCGGCGGCGGCTTCGAGACGAAATCCATATCCACGTAGAGCGCGCCGGTCACCAGGTTACCGGTTTTCAGCGAGCCGCGCAGCCCCTGCTTCAGCAGCTCAGGCAGGTTAGTGAGAATATCCGGGCTTTCCCCCATCTGGCTTGCGATCCGCTCAGGCTCAATACGGATCAGCACCGGAATACGGTAGTCCTCGTTCAGCGCCTGCCGCAGGCCCGGCATAAAGAACGGCACCTTGCTGACGGTCCCAAGACGCATGCCGCGGAACTCCACCGGCGCGCCAGGTTGCAGGCCGCGAATAGAATCCTTGAAGAACATCAAGAAATCCTGGTGCTGGGTATAGAGCGACTCCTGAATGCTGCGCTGGTTATCGTAGAGATCGAACTCGGTTTTCTCGGCCACCGGCTGGCCTAGATCGATGCCATCGGGCACGTCAAAGCTGACGCCGCCGCCAAACAGGGTGGTCAGCGCCCCCATCTCTACGCGCATGCCCGCCGAGGTGAGATCGACGGCGATACCGCTGTCTTTCCAGAAACGGACGTTGCTGGTCACCAGCCGATCGTTAGGTGCGTTGATAAACAGCTGATAGCTCATGGTGCGTTTCTGCGGATCAAACACGCTGGTCTCTACCGAGCCGACGCGATAGCCGCGGAACAGTACCGGATCACCCGGAGAGAGCTGGCCCGCTTTTTTACTGTCGAGCACCACGCGGATCCCTTTTGCATCCGGCGGTGCCAGCGGCGGCGAATCCAGAAGCTGGTAATCATCGCGCACGCCGCCTTTGGTGCCTGGCTGCAGCTCAATATAGGCCCCGGAGAGCAGCGTGCCCAGCCCGCTGATCCCTTCCCTGCCTACCTGCGGCTTCACCACCCAAAACACCGTGTCGCCGTGCAGCAGCTTCTGCATATCGGCGTTCAGGCGCGCCTTGATCTCAACGTGGGTGAGATCGTCGGTTAGCGTTGCGGACTCCACCACGCCGACGTCAATGCTGCGGCTCTTGATGGTGGTTTTACCCGCCTCAATGCCTTCAGCATTGGTGGTGATCAGCGTCACCTCCGGCCCTTGGTGACTATAGTGATAAAAGAGGATCCAGGCCCCGATCAGCGCCGTGACAATTGGGAAGATCCACACCGGCGACCAGTTCTTCACCTTCTGCACCTTGGCTTCCCCACCTTTGGTCTCCATGTTTTACGACTCCTTCTGGCTTGATTCTGGCTCACGATCCCACGACAGGCGTGGGTCGAAGGTCATGGCCGCAAACATCGTCATGATGACAACCAGCGCAAACATCAGCGCGCCCATTGCGGGGTAAATATTCATTAATCCGCCCATTCGAACCAGGGCAGAGAGTACGGCGATAACGAAGACGTCGATCATCGACCAGCGGCCCACAAACTCGACGACCTCATAAATCAGGTGCATGCGCTCGCTGTCGCGCCTGCCGTGCCCTTTTGCATCCCAGCAGAGCCAGGCGATGGCGATCATCTTCAAGGTTGGCACCATAATACTGGCGATAAAGATCACCAGCGCCACCGGATAGGAGCCTTCGCTCCAGAGCAGGATCACCCCGGCCAGAATGGTCGAGGGCATTTTATCCCCGAGCAGATCGGTGATCATGATGGGCAAAATATTGGCTGGCAGATAGAGCAGGATGGAGGTGACCAGCAGCGCCATGGTTAACTGAAGGCTGTTCCTGCGCCGGGCGTGGCCATGGCTGTGGCAGCGAGGACACACCGTCTGGTCAACGGGCAGCACCGCCGTGCAGCAGGCGCAGGAGCGCAGCCCCTGACGAATGCCCGGCACGCCAACGCGCAGCGGCTGGGCAAGCGCTGGCGCGGGCGCGATGTCGTCCCACAACCAGCGTTTATCAACACACTGAAAGGCGCGCAGATGCAGAATGCAGAACAGACACCAGGGGATGAAGCTGCTACCGACGCCGATATCGCCATAGGCCATCAGCTTTACGAAGCTGACCAGCACCCCGGCGAGAAAGATCTCTGCCATCCCCCAGTTTTTGAGCATGAAAAAGATGCGGGCCAGCCTGCGCTTCAGGCGATCCGGCAGCGGAACCTGGTTCACCAGCAGGATGACGGTGACCAGGCAGAACGCGGGCACGAACTGCACAAAGAGCAGGAAGAAGGTGCCAAGGCTGGCGTAGTCCTCACTGAACATGACGCGCGGGATCTCCATCAGCGTCACTTCACTGGTGACCCCTGCCACCTTCATGTTAACGAAGGGAAACAGGTTAGCCAGCACCAGCATAAACAGCGCCACTACCGCGTAGGCCAGCGGACGCTGCCGGGGCGCATCCCAGCGGGTGGTCAGCGTATGGCCGCAGCGCGGACAGGTTGCTTTATGCCCATGCGCAAGCGGCGGCAGCGCCACCAGCAGGTCGCATTGCGAACACAAAATGTGCCGGGCGTCATGATGTTGTTCGCACATACGCACTCCCTGATTACGTCGCGTTTTTAAGCGCCTCAAGCTCTTCCCACCGCTCAAACGCTGCTTCCAGCGCCTGCTCAGCGGCAGCCATCTCGTCTAACACCTTTTGCGTCTGCTCGTGAGGCTGGCTGAAGAAGGCGCCGTCGGCCACCTGTGCCTGTAGCGCACTAAGATTTGCCTCAAGCTCTTCAAGTCGTTGAGGTAGCTGCTCAAGTTCCCGCTGCAGGTTATAGCTTAGTTTGCTCCCGCCGCGTTTGACAGTTTCTGCTTTTGCCACCGGGGCATCGGTCACTTTTTTGGTAACAGACTGTTTATACGCCTGAGAGGCAGCCTGCTGGCCCCGCGCATCCTGATAGCCGCCCACGTAGCGGCCAATCCGCCCCTGGCCTTCAAAGATCCAGCACTCGGTCACGGTATTGTCGACGAATTGACGATCGTGGCTCACCAGCAGCACCGTGCCCTGGTAGCCGTCAATCAGCTCTTCCAGCAGCTCCAGCGTCTCGACGTCGAGGTCGTTGGTCGGTTCATCGAGGATCAGCAGGTTGCTGGGCTTGAGGAACAGGCGCGCCAACAGCAGGCGGTTACGTTCCCCGCCGGAGAGCGCACGTACCGGCGTCATGGCGCGTTTCGGATGGAACAGGAAGTCCTGCAGGTAGCCCAGCACGTGACGCGGCTTACCGTTAACCATCACCTCCTGCTTGCCTTCGGCGAGGTTATCCATCACCGTCCGATCCGGATCCAGCTCCGCACGGTGCTGGTCAAAGTAGGCCACTTCCAGCTTGGTTCCGATATGAATACGTCCACTGTCAGCCTGTAACTGGCCGAGCATCAGCTTCAGCAGCGTGGTTTTCCCGCAGCCGTTCGGGCCGATCAGGGCAATTTTATCCCCGCGCTGTACCTGGGCGGAGAAATCGGTGACCAGCTTTTTGCCGTCCACGCCGTAGTGGACGTTCTCCATCTCAATAACGATTTTGCCAGAGCGGGAGGCCTCTTCAACCTGCATCTTCGCGCTGCCCATCACCTCACGGCGTTCGCTGCGCTCGCGACGCATCGCCTTCAGCGCCCGGACGCGCCCTTCATTACGGGTACGACGCGCTTTGATGCCCTGGCGGATCCACACCTCCTCCTGGGCCAGCTTGCGGTCAAATTCGGCGTTTTGCAGCTCTTCAACCCGCAGCGCCTCCTCTTTCTCCAGCAGGTACTGATCGTAGTTGCCTGGATAGGTCACCAGCTTGCCGCGGTCGAGATCGACGATGCGCGTCGCCATATTGCGGATAAACGAACGGTCGTGGGAGATAAAGATAATGGTGCCGTTGAAGGTTTTCAGGAACCCTTCCAGCCAGTCGATGGTTTCGATATCCAGGTGGTTGGTCGGCTCGTCCAGCAGCAGCACGCGCGGGTTGCTCACCAGCGCACGGCCCAGAGCCGCCTTACGCAGCCAGCCGCCGGAGAGCGAGGCCAGCGCCATATCGGCCTCAAGGCCAAGCTGGGCCAGCACCTCGTTGATGCGGTTCTCCATCTGCCAGAGGCCATAGTGATCCAGCAGCTCCTGCAGGCGCGCCATCTCGTTCAGGTTCTTTTCGCTCGGATCGGTCATCACCAGATGGGAGATCTCATGGTAACCCTTGAGATACTCCGCCTGCTCTGAGATACCCTCGGCGACAAAATCGTAGACGCTGCCAGCGACGTTACGCGGCGGATCCTGCTGCAGACGTGCCACGACCAGATCCTGCTCATAGACGATGCGACCATCGTCCAGGCCCTGCTCACGGTTAAGGATCTTCATCAGGGTGGATTTCCCCGCGCCGTTACGTCCGACCAGGCAGACGCGCTCGTTATCTTCGATATGAAGCTCGGCGTTATCCAGAAGCGGCGCGTCGCTGAACGACAGCCAGGCACCGTGCATACTAATTAATGACATTGTGTTCTATTCCTCTCAGGCTGCGGTAATCAGCCAGCAGTTATGGATCTGACGGTTGCGGGCGAAATCCTGCGACTGCGTTTTTTGGGTGATATCTTGTGCTTTCAGCCCCAGTTCAGCCAGCCCGTCGTGGTCCATGCGGAAACCGCGTTTGTTATTTGAGAACATAATCGTGCCGCCTTTACGCAGCATCCGTTTTAAGTCTTTCATCAAGCTCAGGTGATCGCGCTGGACGTCAAACGCCTCTTCCATTCGCTTGGAGTTAGAGAAGGTCGGCGGATCGATAAAGATCAGATCGAACTGCTCGTCGGTCTCCCGCAGCCAGCCCATCACGTCGGCCTGCATCAGGCGATGCTGGCGACCGGTGAGGCCGTTCAGGCGCAGGTTGCGCTCGGCCCACTCCAGGTAGGTGCGTGACATATCGACGGTGGTGGTCGATGCCGCTCCGCCCAGACCCGCGTGTACGCTGGCGCTGCCGGTGTAGGAGAAGAGGTTGAGGAAATCTTTACCTTTGCTCATCTGGCCGAGCATCCGGCGGGCGATACGGTGATCCAGGAACAGGCCGGTATCCAGATAGTCGGTGAGGTTGACCCACAGGCGGGCGTTGTACTCGCTCACCTCCATGAATTCGCCCTTCTCGTTCATCTTCTGGTACTGGTTTTTGCCTTTCTGCCGCTCGCGGGTCTTCAGCACCAGCTTGTTAGGTGCAATGCCCAGCACCGTAATGGTGGCGGCAATGACATCCAGCAGTCGCTGACGGGCCTTCTGCGCATCCACGGTTTTCGGCGGAGCGTACTCCTGCACCACCACCCAGTCGGCGTAGCGGTCTACCGCCACGTTATAGTCCGGCAGGTCGGCATCGTACAGGCGATAGCACTCGATCCCCTCCTGCCGCGCCCACTTCTCCAGCTTTTTGACATTCTTGCGCAGGCGGTTGGCGTAATCTTCCGCCATGCCGCTGCCTTTGATATCACCGAAGTTTTCTGCGATGGAGTAGTTTTTCTGTACGCAGTCCAGCGGGCCGTTTTTAGCCTTAAACTGGCGGTCGGCGCGCAGCTGAAGGCAGTTAAGCAGTTCCGGTGAGGCGCTGAACAGGGAGACGTTCCAGCCGCCGAAGTTGTTTTTCAGGGTGCGACCCAGCAGGCTATGCAGGGCGATCAGCGCCGGTTCGCTCTCCAGACGCTCACCGTATGGCGGGTTACTCAGCACGGTACCGTGCGGCCCTTCCGGCAGTGGATTGGTCAGCTGGGCCACGTCTTTGACGTTAAAATCGATCAGCTCGCCGACGCCTGCGCGACGGGCGTTGCTGCGGGCAATATCGATCACCCGGGCGTCGCTGTCAGAGCCGTAGAAGCGCGAGCCATAGTCCGCCAGCCCCTGACGGGCGCGGGTCTGGGCCTCGGCTTTCACCTCTTTCCACAGCGCCTCGTCGTGCTGCGCCCAGCCGCTAAAGCCCCAGTGCCCGCGATGCAGGCCCGGTGCGCGATCGGTGGCGAGCATTGCCGCCTCAATCAGCAGGGTGCCGGAGCCGCAGAGCGGATCGAGCAGCGGCGTACCCGGCTGCCAGCCGGAGCGCATGACGACAGCCGCCGCCAGGGTCTCTTTCATGGGGGCCAGCCCGGCCCGGTCGCGATAGCCGCGCAGGTGCAGGCCGTCGCCGCTGAGATCGAGGGCAATATGCGCCGTCTCTTTATTCAGCCAGACGTTGATACGCATATCCGGCTGCTCGCGATCGACGTTCGGGCGTTCCATGTTTTTACGCGTAAAGCTGTCGACGATGGCGTCTTTTACCCGCATGGCGCCGTACTGGCTGTTGCGGATCTCTTCATTCAGCCCACTGAAGTGCACGGCGAAGGTCGCGCCTGGGTTGAAAATCTCCGTCCAGTCAATTGCCTGCACGCCCATATAGAGATCGAGGTCGCTGTAAACCTTGCACTCGTTCAGCGGCAGCATAATGCGCGAAGCCAGACGACTCCACATCAGGCTCTGGTAAATGAGCCGGGTGTCCCCTTCAAAATGGACACCGCCCTGAACCACCTGGACGTGCTGCGCCCCGAGGTTTTCCAGTTCAGTTTTTAATAGCTCTTCCAGCCCACGGGCCGTACTGGCAAACAGAGAATTCATATCGTCACTTTTACTCTAATAAAATTGTTGCGCATTATAGCCAATATAAGTTGGATGTCATAAAGTTGAGACCCTATTTTCACACCCATGGAGGGCGCAGTGGCTACTCTGTCGCGGCTTTTTATACATCCGGTCAAATCGATGCGCGGAATTGGCCTCACGCACGCCCTGGCCGACATCAGCGGTCTGGCTTTTGACCGCATCTTTATGCTTACTGAACCCGACGGTACTTTTATTACCGCCCGCCAGTATCCGCAGCTGGTGCGTTTTATCCCGTCGCCGCTGCATGACGGCCTCCATCTCACCGCGCCCGACGGCAGCAGTGCGCTGGTCCGCTTTGCCGATTTCATCAGCGATGCCGCGCCGACGGAGGTCTGGGGCAACCATTTTACCGCATTAATTGCCCCCGCGGCGATCAACCAGTGGCTGAGCGGCTTTTTTAATCGCGAAGTCCAGCTGCGCTGGGTAGGTCAGGCGCCCACTCGCCGGGTGAAGCGCTTTGAAAGCGTGCCGCTCTCCTTTGCCGACGGCTTTCCTTACCTGCTTACCAACGACGCCTCGCTGCGCGATCTGCAAAACCGCTGCCCGGCTAGCATCCAGATGGAGCAGTTTCGTCCGAACCTGGTGGTCACCGGGGCGCAGGCATGGGAAGAAGATACCTGGAAAACCGTGCGCATCGGCGAGGTGATCTTTGACGTGGTTAAACCCTGTAGCCGCTGCGTATTGACCACTGTCAGCCCTGAGCGCGGTCAGAAGCACCCGGCCGGTGAACCGCTGCATACCCTGCAACAGTTCCGCACCGCCGTCGATAGTGGCGACGTTGATTTCGGCCTGAACCTGATCGCCCGCAACAGCGGCGTGATCCGCGTCGGCGACGAGGTGAGCGTGCTGGCGAGTGGTCCGGCGAGAGTGTACGGTGCGGGGGAGCCGGTTGAGACGCTGGAGATTGAGAAGCAGGCCGCGTCAACGGTGACCATTGGCTGGCAAGGAGAAACCTTTACAGGCAATAACCAACAGGTGCTGCTTGAACAATTGGAGAGCCAGGGGATCCGCGTGCCCTACTCTTGCCGGGCTGGGATCTGCGGCTCCTGCCGCGTACGCCTGATAGAGGGGGAAGTCAGCGCCCTGAAGCAGTCCGCCATTGGCGACGACGGCACCATTCTGAGCTGCAGCTGTATTCCCAAAACGCCGCTGGTGCTGGAGCCTTAAACCGCCTGCTCCAGGCTATACATCTGGGGCAGCGGTCGCATACGATCGTTCATGACTTTGATCGCGTCGCCAAGCTGCATCGTACGCCCGGCAATCACCACGCCGGGCTGGGCCAGCAGGCAGAGCGTAGCGTTATCACCCGGCTCGACTACCAACAAATTCACCTGCTCTGCGGTATCACTGAGCCAGACGCTGGCGGCTTCGCCGAGAGTGGGCTGCCAGCTGTCGCCGTAGGAGTGGAAGTGCCAGCTTTTTGGCATCTGCGGCTTGAGAAAGCGGATCGCCACCAGCGCATTCAGCACCAGCTCGGCGCGCTGCTCCCGGGAGAGTTCAAACTCGCGGCAGCGCTCCTCAAAGGAGAAGTAGAGTGCGGCATCATCCACACAGAAACCAGAGGGTGCGAACGCGTCCGGCGTCAGCATCCGACGGGCGTAACGGGAGCGAAACAGCATCCCATTGGCGAGATCGAGCATCATTCGATCGTGCTCTTCGTCGTAATACCAGCGCCAGTTATCGTCAGGTTTGATTCGCATATTCCTCTCCGCTCCCCCTTAAGCGTCCTGCTGCTTTTGTCTCCGTTGTTACCGTTCCGCTTATCACAAAATGTCAATAATGAGAACGTTTAAATAAACAACAACCAGGGGAATATAAAACAACCAGGGCTGGAAATAAAGCCCTGGTTAACATTTAGACGCAAAGGATTAGATATGGGTAACGATCTCTTTAATCAGCGGCGGGCCTTTAAATATAAAGCCGGAATAGATCTGCACCAGCGTCGCACCGGCAGCTATTTTCTCCCGCGCGGCGATAACGGAGTCGATTCCGCCGACGCCGATAATCGGCAGCTGACCGTTCAGCTCCTGCGCCAGGCGGCGAATAATTTCGGTGCTTTTTAGCTGTAGCGGACGGCCGCTTAAGCCTCCGGTCTCATTACCGTGCTTCATTCCCTGCACCAGCCCTCTTTCGAGCGTGGTATTGGTGGCAATCACGCCATCGATATTATGGCGAACCAGGCTGTCAGCCACCTGAATTAACTCCTCAACGGTGAGATCGGGAGCAATTTTCACCGCCACAGGGACATATTTATGATGAATATTCTGCAGCTCGCGCTGCTTATTTTTGATGGCGGCCAGCAGATCGTCCAACGCCTCACCGTATTGCAGCGAGCGCAGGCCGGGAGTGTTTGGCGAGGAGATATTAATCGCAATGTAGCCCGCGTAGGGATAGACTTTATCCATACAGATCAGGTAGTCATCTTTCCCCTGCTCCACTGGCGTATCTTTATTTTTGCCGATATTAATGCCCAGCACGCCGTCAAAATGGGCTTTTTTAACGTTCTCGACCAGGTTATCCACGCCAAGGTTATTGAACCCCATGCGATTAATTAATCCCTCGGCCTCGACCAGGCGGAAGATACGCGGCTTGTCGTTCCCCGGCTGCGGGCGCGGCGTCACGGTGCCGATCTCAATCGAGCCAAAGCCCATTGCGCCCAGCGCATCGATGCACTCACCGTTCTTATCCAGACCCGCCGCCAGACCCAGCGGATTCTTAAAGGTCAGCCCCATGCAGGAGACCGGTTTTTGCGGCACGTTCTGGCGTACCAGCGCGGCTAAAGGCGTGCCGGAAATACGGCGTAATTGCTGAAACGTCAATTCATGAGCGCGCTCGGGGTCGAGCTGGAAAAGGGCTTTACGAACGAAGGGGTAGTACATGAACTCTCCTGGATTCCCGGTGTGCAAACCGGGGGCGTATTATCTGCGATTGCGAGGCGAAAGGGAATTGACCTGAGGCAAATAATTCAGTTAAAACGCAAACGTTTTCTTGGAGAGGGTAAAAAAAACCGGGCAGCGTGCTGCCGCCCGGCGAGGTATTAGGCCAGCGCCTTAGCGATCTTCTCGTAGAGATCGCCAGAGAGGTTTTCCAGGCCTTTCAGCTGCTCCAGCGCGGCACGCATCTGGGTTTGACGCCCTTCATCGTAACGTTTCAGGCGGATCAGCGGCTCAATCAGACGCGACGCCACCTGCGGGTTACGGCTGTTAAGCTCGGTCAGCATCTCAACCATGAAACGGTAGCCGCTGCCGTCTTCAGCATGGAACGCCGCCGGGTTGCTGCCGGCGAATGCGCCAATCAGCGAACGCACGCGGTTCGGGTTGCTGAGAGTAAAGGAGCGGTGGTTAAGCAGGCCGCGCACGGTCTCCAGCACGTTGCTGGCCGGGCTGGTGGCTTGCAGAATAAACCACTTGTCCATCACCAGGCCGTCCTGATGCCACTTGTCATCGTACTCCTGCATCAGCGCGTCACGGCACGGCAGCTGCGCCGCGACGGCAGCCGAGAGCGCCGCCAGCGCGTCGGTCATGTTGTCCGCGGTGTGATACTGCTGGGTAACCAGAGCATCGCCCAGCTTCACGTCGCCAAACGCCAGATAGCGCAGGCAGGTGTTGCGCAGCGAACGCTTGCCGATATCCGCATGTTCAACCCGGTACGCATCGAGCTTATGCGCGTTGTAGACCGCAAGGAACTCGTCGGAAAGCTCGGTCGCCAGGGTGCGGGTCAACGCCTCGCGCACGGCAACGATCGCCACCGGATCGATGATATCGAACAGCTCGGCCATTTCGCCTGGAGAAGGCAGGGTCAGGATCTCTGCCGCCAGCGCCGGATCGATATCGGCATCCAGCAGGATCGCCCGGAAAGCGTCGGCCACGTGCAGCGGCAGCGACAGCGGCTGGCCCTGCTGTTGGCGAGCCACGTTCAGCTTGATATAGGTAGTCAGCAGGCTCTGGGCCGCGTCCCAGCGGGAGAAGTCGTTGCGCGCATGGCGCATCAGGAACGTCAGCTGCTGATCGCTCCACTTATACTCCAGCTTCACCGGCGCGGAGAATTCGCGCAGCAGGGATGGCACCGGCTGGAAGTAGACCTTATCAAAGACAAAGGTCTGCTCTTCCTGAGTAACGTTGAGTACGTTGTGCACCGGGTGTCCCTCTTTTTGCAGCGGGATAACCTGGCCCTCGTTGTCGTACAGCTCAATATCAAACGGAATGTGCACGGGCAGCTTCTCTTCCTGATCCGGCGTCGGCGGCGTGCGCTGGCTGATGGTCAGGGTGTACTGCTCGGTCTCTGGATTGTAGTCGTCGCGCACACTCACAATCGGCGTACCGGACTGGCTGTACCAGCGACGGAAATGAGAGAGGTCGACGTTGGAGGCGTCCTCCATCGCCTGGACGAAATCGTCACAGGTGGCGGCGCTGCCGTCGTGGCGTTCAAAGTAGAGCTGCATCCCGCGCTGGAAGTTCTCTTCCCCCAGCAGGGTATGCAGCATGCGGATCACTTCAGACCCCTTCTCATACACCGTCAGGGTATAGAAGTTGTTCATCTCGATCACTTTGTCGGGACGGATCGGGTGCGCCATCGGGCTGGCATCTTCCGCAAACTGCAGGCCGCGCATGGTGCGCACGTTGCTGATGCGGTTCACTGCGCGGGAGCCGAGATCGGAGCTGAACTCCTGATCGCGGAACACGGTCAGCCCCTCTTTCAGGCTCAGCTGGAACCAGTCGCGGCAGGTCACGCGGTTGCCGGTCCAGTTATGGAAGTATTCGTGACCAATCACGCGCTCAATATCGAGGTAGTCTTTATCGGTGGCGGTGTCGGTGCGGGCCAGCACATATTTGGAGTTAAAGACGTTGAGGCCTTTGTTCTCCATTGCGCCCATGTTGAAGAAATCCACGGCGACGATCATATAGATGTCGAGGTCATACTCAAGACCAAAGCGCTCTTCATCCCACTTCATGGAGTTTTGCAGGGAGGTCATCGCCCACGGGGCGCGGTCGAGGTTGCCACGATCGACAAACAGCTCAAGCGCCACTTCACGGCCAGAACGGGTGGTATAGGTGTCGCGCAGCACGTCGAAATCACCGGCCACCAGCGCAAACAGGTAGCACGGTTTCGGGAACGGATCCTGCCACTGCACCCAGTGACGACCGTTCTCCAGCTCGCCTTCGCCTACGCGGTTACCGTTGGAGAGCAGGAACGGATATTTGCTTTTATCGGCGATGATTTTAGTGGTAAAGCGCGCCAGCACGTCCGGGCGGTCGAGGTACCAGGTAATATGGCGGAAGCCCTCGGCCTCGCACTGGGTGCAGAGCGCTTCGCCTGACTGGTAGAGCCCTTCCAGCGCGGTATTGGCGGCCGGGCTAATCTCGTTGACAATGCGCAGGGTAAAACGATCCGGCAGGTTATTGATAACCAGCGCGTTCTCAGCGATCTGGTAATCAGACCACGGCTGACCGTCTACGTGGAGGGAGACGAGCGTCAGATCTTCGCCGTTAAGACGTAAAGGCTCGGCCGTTGCGCCATGGCGAGAGACGGTGCTTTCTGCCGTGACGACGGTTTTAACAGCATCAAGATCGAAAGTCAGGTCAATATCGCTAATCAGGTAATCTGGCGCACGGTAGTCGTGGCGGTATTTGGCTTGGGGCTGTTGAGTCATAAAAAACCTTTAGCATCTCATTAGGGTAACGACTCAGTCTATTCCTGTTGCCTCATTCGCGCTACGCGGAAACTCACTCTTTTCAAGGCAAAAAGCCCTGTTTGCTACATTTTGATAACAGAGGCACAAATTGCCCTCGAACATCTTACGCGGTTGTGTTGTGATCCAGGTTCATTAAACCGATAATCAAGGTATACTCCTGCGTCTTTATCTGCTTTGGCTTTGATGGATACGCACCAGTGAGAGGATGCTACGGCGCACCATGACACAACTCGCGACCCCTATTCTGCGAACGCTGCTTGATACCGATGCCTATAAGCTGCATATGCAGCAGGCGGTTTTTCATCAATATCATGATGTCCACGTGTCGGCTGAGTTTCGCTGCCGGGGCGATGACCTGCTGGGTATCTATGCCGATGCCATTCGCGCGCAGGTTGATGCCATGCAGCATCTGCGCCTGCAGGATGATGAATATCAGTGGCTTTCCAACCTGCCCTTCTTCCGCGCCGACTATCTCGACTGGCTGCGGACGTTCCGCTATGACCCAAGCCAGGTGGTGATCACCAACGACCAGGGCAAGCTCTCTATTCGCCTCGCTGGCCCATGGCGCGAGGTGATCATGTGGGAGGTGCCGCTGCTGGCAGCGATCAGCGAGGTGGTGCACCGCTACCGCTCGCCGGATGCGGGCGTCAGTGAAGCGCTGGCCACCCTCGAAGCGAAGCTGGCGGATTTCTCCGAGATGACCGCCGGTCTGGATATGTCCCGCTTCCGTCTGATGGACTTCGGCACCCGCCGCCGCTTCTCCCGCGACGTGCAGCAGGCCATCGTTGAGCGCCTGCAGCAGGAGCCGTGGTTTGTCGGCACCAGCAATTACGATCTCGCTCGCCGCCTGAACTTAACGCCGATGGGCACCCAGGCACACGAGTGGTTCCAGGCTCACCAGCAGATCAGCCCCGAGCTGGCCACCAGCCAGCGCGCCGCCCTTGCCGCCTGGCTGACTGAATACCCCGACCAGCTGGGTATTGCCCTGACCGACTGCATCACCATGGACGCCTTCCTGCGCGACTTTGGTCCAGAGTTTGCCTCCCGCTACCAGGGCCTGCGCCACGACTCGGGCGATCCGGTTGAGTGGGGAGAAAAAGCGATCGCCCACTATCAAAAGCTGGGTATCGATCCACTCAGTAAGGTGCTGGTGTTCTCGGATAACCTTGATCTGAAGAAAGCCCTGGATCTCTACCGCCACTTCTCGGCGCGGGTTAATCTGAGTTTTGGCATTGGCACGCGCCTGACCTGCGACATTCCGCAGGTGAAGCCGCTGAACATCGTTATTAAGCTGGTGGAGTGTAACGGCAAGCCGGTGGCAAAACTCTCTGACAGCCCGGGTAAAACCATCTGTCATGATAAAGCCTTTGTTCGGGCGCTGCGTGAGGCGTTCGATCTGCCGCAGGTTAAAAAAGCCAGCTAATCCATGCAGGGAGCCGCTTCGGCTCCCGTTTCCCTTATTAATTTCTTATTTCTTCCCTTCTTACTGTTAATTCTGCTTGTCTGATGGCGCACGCCAGGTAACATAGGCAAACCCCCTCTTTGGGTGGAAAGCGTATTTTTCAGATAATTAACAGAGAGAATATTATGAGCGTTGTGCCTGTAGCCGACGTACTCCAGGGCCGCGTCGCCGTTGACCAAGAAGTCACCGTGCGCGGATGGGTACGTACCCGCCGAGATTCAAAAGCTGGCATCTCCTTCCTGGCCGTCTATGACGGTTCCTGCTTTGATCCTGTACAGGCCGTTATTAATAATTCTCTGCCCAATTACAATGATGAAGTCCTGCACCTGACCACCGGCTGTTCCGTGGTGGTGACCGGCACGGTTGTTGCTTCTCCGGGCCAGGGCCAGAGCTTTGAGATCCAGGCAAGCCACGTCGAGGTGACCGGCTGGGTTGAAGATCCGGACACCTACCCGATGGCGGCCAAGCGCCACAGCATCGAGTACCTGCGTGAAGTGGCGCACCTGCGTCCGCGCACCAACCTGATCGGCGCGGTGGCTCGCGTACGCCATACCCTGGCGCAGGCGCTGCACCGCTTCTTTGACGAGCAGGGCTTCTTCTGGGTTTCGACCCCGCTGATCACCGCCTCCGATACCGAAGGCGCTGGCGAGATGTTCCGCGTCTCTACCCTGGATCTGGAAAACCTGCCGCGCAACGACCAGGGCAAGGTCGATTTTGACAAAGACTTCTTTGGCAAAGAGTCCTTCCTGACCGTTTCCGGCCAGCTGAACGGCGAAACTTACGCCTGCGCGCTGTCAAAAATTTACACCTTTGGCCCAACCTTCCGTGCGGAAAACTCCAACACCAGCCGTCACCTGGCTGAGTTCTGGATGCTGGAGCCGGAGATCGCCTTCGCCGATCTGGAAGATAACGCCGCGCTGGCGGAAGCCATGCTGAAGTATGCCTTTAAAGCGGTGCTGACCGAACGTGCAGACGACATGAAGTTCTTTGCCGAGCGCGTAGATAAAGATGCCGTGACGCGTCTGGAGCGCTTCATCGAGGCGGACTTCGCGCAGGTAGACTACACCGACGCCGTCACTATTCTGGAAAACTGCGGCAAGCAGTTTGAGAACCCGGTTTACTGGGGCGTGGATCTCTCTTCCGAGCACGAGCGCTACCTGGCGGAAGAGCACTTCAAAGCGCCGGTTGTCGTGAAAAACTACCCGAAAGAGATCAAAGCGTTCTACATGCGTCTCAACGAGGACGGTAAAACCGTGGCCGCCATGGACGTGCTGGCACCGGGCATCGGTGAAATCATCGGTGGCTCCCAGCGTGAAGAGCGTCTGGACGTGCTGGATGCACGTATGGCTGAGATGGGCCTCAATAAAGAGGACTACTGGTGGTATCGCGATCTGCGTCGCTACGGCACCGTACCGCATGCCGGTTTCGGCCTCGGCTTTGAACGTCTGATTGCCTACGTGACCGGCGTTCAGAACGTTCGCGATGTGATCCCGTTCCCACGCACGCCGCGTAACGCAACGTTCTAATCCTTTCTGGGCCAGTACACGCTGGCCCTTCTTCCCTTCATCTTGTCAACTTTTGTTAACAAATCGTTAGTTATTCCCCTAATCAACCCTTTCCCCGTTAGCGTCTGTAAGCGTATTTTTCAGAAATAATTTCGTACAAAAATCACACTGGCTAAAACTTGCACAAAAATTTCTCTTTTGGCTTTAGCACATTTGGATAAAGGGTGCACAGCTATCCAGATGTCTAAACGCGGAAATGAGAAAATGTCTCACTCACCCCTTTTCTGAATAAGTTAATCCTATATCAAGATTAAACATAAGTAATTCATATATATAGCAATGGATCCGCTGATTTTATCAGCAACTCTATTGGAAACATGAAGTGGTTCACAAAGTTCCCTCAAATACACAAATTCTTACACATTATTTCTTTTTGTTACCTTTTTACGACATTTGTAGCACTTTCAAGGTAGCGAAACGTTTATATGAATGGAAAGATGCTTCTCAGACACATAAAGACACCAAACTCTCATCAATAGTTCCGTAAACATTTATTGACGGAATCTATTGACGGCAGTGGCAGGTGTTATAAAAAACCTAATGAGGGTAATAAATAATGATGAAGCGCAATATTCTGGCAGTGGTTATCCCTGCTCTGCTGGTAGCCGGTGCAGCAAACGCTGCAGAAATCTATAACAAAGCCGGTAACAAATTAGACCTGTACGGTAAAGTTGTAGGTGAGCATGACTTCGTAACCTCTGGTGATGACACCGGCAGCAACGACAACACCTATGCTCAGATTGGCTTCAAAGGCGAAACCCAGATCAACGACCAGCTGACCGGTTACGGCCAGTGGGAATACCGTGCCCTGGCAAGCGGCGAAGAGAGCGGCGGCCAGTCCCAGCGTACTCGTCTGGCATTTGCCGGCCTGAAAATTGCTGATGCAGGCTCCATCGACTATGGCCGTAACTACGGTATCGCGTACGACGTTGACGCTTACACCGATATGGCACCCTCTTTCTCCGGTATGACCTGGGCGAACTACGCTGACAACTTCATGACCGGCCGTACCTCTGGCGTTGCGACCTACCGTAACTCCAACTTCTTCGGTCTGGCTGATGGCCTGAACTTCGGCCTGCAGTACCAGGGTAAAAACGACCGTGCTAACCCGCTGACCTCTAACGGCGACGGCGTAGGTTACTCTCTGGGCTACGACTTCGCAGAAGGCTTCAGCGTGATCGGTGCTTACTCCAACGCTGACCGTACTAACAACCAGGAAGGCCTGAACCGCGTTTACGTCAACGATGCCGGTGCTCTGACTACCCGTGGCAGCGCCCGTGGCAGCCGTGCGGAAACCTGGGGTGTGGGTGTGAAATATGACGCCAACAACATCTACCTGGCGACCACCTACGCTGAAACCCGCAACACCACCCGTGAAGCGGACGGCACCTTTGCTAACAAAACACAGAACTTCGAAGCCATCGCTCAGTACCAGTTCGACTTCGGTCTGCGTCCGTCCCTGGCCTACGTTCAGTCTCGCGGTAAAGACCTGGCAGCCACCTCTGACGGCGCATTCGGCGGCGGCAGCGAAGACCTGCAGAAGTTTGTTGAAATCGGTGCAACTTACTACTTCAACAAAAACTTCAACATCTGGGTTGACTACCAGCTGAACCTGATCGACGACAGCGACTACAGCCGCAACGTTGGCATCGTCAACGGCAAAGACGACCAGGTTGCTGTAGCGGTAACTTACCAGTTCTAATTGCACGACCTCCTCGTTATATGCTGATAAAAACAGGGCTTCGGCCCTGTTTTTTTATGCCTGAAAAGCCGGTCAATGCTGCTTGCGGTCACACTCTGTTTCTTTTTGTCGCAAACGGTTGGCAATTGATAAATCTCCCGTTACCCTGATACGCAACGCCCTTCTGTCATCAAAATGGAACCTCGTCATGTTTGAGAATATTACTGCAGCCCCTGCTGACCCTATTCTGGGGTTAGCCGATCTGTTTCGTGCCGACCAACGTCCGACAAAAATTAACCTTGGCATCGGCGTCTATAAAGATGAAACCGGTAAAACGCCGGTGCTGACCAGCGTGAAAAAAGCCGAGCAGTATCTGCTGGAGAACGAGACGACGAAGAACTATCTCGGCATCGACGGGATCCCGGAATTTGGCCGCTGCACCCAGGAGCTGCTGTTTGGCAAAGGCAGCGCGGTGATTAACGACAAGCGCGCCCGTACGGCGCAGACGCCGGGCGGCACCGGCGCGCTGCGCGTGGCGGCAGACTTCTTGGCGAAAAACACCGACGTTAAGCGCATCTGGGTGAGCAACCCAAGCTGGCCGAACCATAAAGGCGTGTTTAACGCCGCCGGGCTGGAGGTGCGCGAATATGCTTACTATGACGCGGCGAACCATACGCTGGACTTTGACAACCTGTTAGCGAGCCTCAACGAAGCCCAGGCGGGTGACGTAGTACTGTTCCACGGCTGCTGCCATAACCCAACCGGCATCGATCCGACGCTGGATCAGTGGCAGACCCTGGCGCAGCTCTCCGTTGAGAAAGGCTGGCTGCCGCTGTTTGACTTCGCCTATCAGGGCTTTGCCCGTGGTCTGGAGGAGGATGCGGAGGGGCTGCGCGCCTTTGCCGCGCTGCATAAGGAGCTGATCGTTGCCAGCTCCTACTCGAAAAACTTTGGTCTGTATAACGAGCGCGTCGGGGCCTGCACCCTGGTGACCGCCGATGCGGACACAGCCGATCGCGCCTTTAGCCAGCTGAAGTCCGTGATCCGTGCTAACTACTCCAACCCGCCAGCACACGGTGCCTCTGTGGTCGCCACCATTCTCAGCAATGACGCCCTGCGCGCTATCTGGGAGCAGGAGCTGACCGATATGCGCCAGCGCATTCAGCGCATGCGTCTGCTGTTTGTTAACACGCTGCAGGAGAAAGGGGCTAACCGTGACTTCAGCTTTATCATTAAGCAGAACGGCATGTTCTCGTTCAGCGGCCTGACCAAAGAGCAGGTTCAGCGCCTGCGCGAAGAGTTTGGCGTCTATGCGGTGGCATCCGGTCGCGTAAACGTCGCGGGCATGACCCCGGACAATATGGCTCCGCTGTGTGAAGCCATCGTCGCCGTGCTGTAAGCGTAGCGCAAAAAAAAGGGTCGCCGAAGCGACCCTTTTTTTATGGGGCGAACTACCAGATCGGCTGCTCATCCTGCAAAAACGGGTTGTGCAGGCGCTCTTCGCCCAGGGTCGACATCGGCCCGTGACCGGGAATAAAGGTCACGTCGTCGCCCAGCGGCAGCAGCTTGCGCTTGATGGAGTCGATCAGCTGACCGTGGTCGCCGCGCGGAAAATCACTGCGCCCTACTCCACCCTTGAAGATCACATCCCCTGAGACCAGCAGACGCGACTGTGCGTCAAAGAAGACAATGTGTCCCGGCGTATGGCCCGCACAGTGCAGCACCGCCAGGGTGATATTGCCGACGGTCACGCTCTCGCCCTCGTCCAGCCAGCGGTCAGGCGTCAGAGGCTGACACTCCTCCAGGCCAAACATACGGCTTTGGGCAGGAAGCCCCGTCAGCCAGAACTCATCCTCTTTTTCCGGGCCGACAATAGGCACACCGTAGTGTTGCGCCAGCTCGGCGGCGGCCCCCACGTGATCGAGATGACCGTGGGTGAGCAAAATCTGCGTCAGCGTAACGTCAGAGGCGGCAACCACCTCTTTGATACGCTCGGCATCACCACCGGGATCCACCAGCGCGGCCTGACGCGTCTCTTCACACCAGATCAGAGAACAGTTCTGGGAAAACGCGGTAACCGGAATAAGACGATAGTTCATACTGCTCCTTTTCATTAAGCCCTGTTACCAGTGCCGAACCGGCCCGGTATCAATATGTACAAAGTTGCTGCGCGGGTAATATCCTACACCACCTGCGCCCATAGATAACGCAGCTTTGCGAACATTGCTTAATGCAAGGCCTTCAATATGGAAATCCATTGCCTGGCCTTTGGTGTGGTAGCTGTGCTTCGCGACGCCGCTGCTATGGGCGCGAAGCTCATTATTGGTATCGACAGAGCGATAGCCCGAGATAAGCTGAACCGGTTTACGCGTGCCGAGCAGGCCCTGCAGGCGGTAGATCTGGTCGAAAAGCTTAGGGTCGATGGACGTCACTTTATTGGCGCGATAGTCGCGGAAAAAGTGGTTAAGTTTAGCTAATTCATCCTGAATATAGCCCTTGCCGTCAAAAAACTCGGCTTTGATTGACTCTCCGGTATGTAAATTACTGAGGGTCAGGATCCGTGGGCGTGGCGTAGAGAGGGTTGCGAACGCAGGCGTTGGCAGGATGGCTGCACCGAGTGCAATGCCACCTAACGCCAGCAGTTTGCGGCGATTAGCGTCAAATTTATCCATGATAATCAGGTCTACAGGTAAAAAGGTTGCTTAATTAATGCACTTCTGGCGCGTGAAAAGGCACATTACCGGGCAAAATTTCTTACGTCAAGGAAGGTCAAGCGTGGTAAAGACGGGCCGCGTAGCCTGGACGGCCCGTTTTTACCAGTGATTTAGTGAATGGATTAATCTGAACTACTTCATTTATCTGATTAATTGTTCCGCCTTCGGCAGAACGTCAGCCCCTGAACGGGCAGTGAGATCGTAATTGTAAATATCTGTACGATACTGGGTGCGCCCGTCGCTGCCGACGAAGGCGGTAAGGTAGTAGAGGTTCACCGGAATATTCTGGCGAATATTCACGTAGCGCGTGTTTCCTTCCTGCAGCGCGTCAGAGATGCGCGTATCGTTCCAGCCCGCGTCCTGCAACAGCATGCTGGCCAGCTCAGAGGATTTATTCACGCGAACGCAGCCGGAGCTGAGCGCACGCTCGTTCTTCTGGAAAAGCGTATGGTTCGGCGTATCGTGCAGATAGATAGCATCCGAGCTGGGCATATTGAACTTGTAGCGGCCCAAAGAGTTATGCGCCCCCGGTGCCTGCTGGAAGCGGAATGGCAGATTGGACGGGGTGATGGTGCCCCAGTCGACGCGCCACGGATCGATCGTCTCTTTGCTGTTCCAGCCGCGCAGCACAACATAGTTATGCCGCTCCAGATAGCCCGGATCGTTCCATACCTTCGGCAGAATGTCCTTGCGCGCCAGGGTGGGCGGAACGTTCCACGGCGGATTGACCACCACGTTATTGAGCGCGCTGCTCATCATCGGCGTTTTACGATCGGGACGACCGACGATCACCCGGGAGGCCAGCACCTCGTTGCCCTGCTGGTAATAGACCAGCGAGTAGGCCGGAATGTTAACCATAATGCCGGTGGAGAGGGTGCCGGGCAGCAGGCGCAGGCGCTGGATGTTTAATGCCAGCACGCCTGCACGCTGGGCGGGGGTCACGTTAAGCCAGTCGCGGGTGGACTTACCGATAGAGCCATCGCTCCCCAGTCCCTGCCAGGCCTGGAAGCGTTTCACCGCCGCCACCAGCTCGGGATCGTAGGTGCCGCCGCGCGCAGGCTTCGCCTTTTTAGGTTTATCCCCCGGCAGAACGATGTTCTCGGCGCTATCCAGCATTCCCGTGCGGGAGAGGATCTCGCGCAGGGCGGGAATATCGTTGCTCCACTGTCCCGGACGCAGCGTGGCGGTGCTCTTCAGCGTCGGCCACGGTTGGGTATCACTCACTAGCTTCAGCAGCGACTTATGCATCAGGGAGTACTGGTCATGCTGCGGCGCAAGGCTGGCAACAAAGTGCGTCAGCTGGCCGTTATCCAGCGCCATCTGCCACTGGTTAATCACCGTCAGCGGCGGGGTTGCCAGCTGATACGGTTTGGCGCTGTAGAGCCAGCTGTTACCCTTAACGGGAATACCGGCGATAAAGTGCAGGTAGCCCAGCATGGCGTCAGAAAGCACCACGTCCCGGGCCTGACCGGTCACGGCAGGATCGGTCAGCAGCTCTACCCATTTCGTAAACTGGGGCTGGAAACCAGCGATGGCCACCTCGGCCAGCTGTTGCTGAAACGCTTTAACCGCCTCGCGATCGTCCCACATGGCCTTCTGCTCGCGGGCGGCATACAGCGCAACGAGCTGGTTCATGTAGACTGGGGTATAGCCTGCCGGCAGCTGAGCCTGGATTTCAGCGCGAGTTTTGGCCATCAGGCCAGCATCGGCCAGCGCCTCGACGCCTGCCAGCACGGCGGTAGCGTGGGACTGCACCAGCGGTTCGGCCAGTGCCGTAGGCTGCACGCCCATGCTGGCAGAGCTGTCGGTTGGAATAACTTCTGGCTCATCGGCCATAGCGTTAAACAGCGGAGCAAACGTAAGGGCCACGCACAAACTCAATGCGGACGCCCGACTCTCTTTTTTCTTCAGCAACATCCCTTGCCCCCTGTTTAAAAACGAATCGATTAATCCGTCTGATTGTATGAGTATATAAAGACAAAAATACATTTGCCCGGCAAAATGTAAAGAAGATTAAAGATTGATCTGACGCTGGTTTGGCCAGCGGGCAATAAAAAAGGGCGGCTATGCTGCCGCCCTTTTGCTCGGTTACCCGTTAGGTTGCGCTGGCATCCGCCGTGCCGGGCAGCGGCTCAGGCAGCTGTGGGGCAAAGCCGCGCAGGCCAACCACGTGCACGTGCTCTTGATTGTTGAACACCTTACGCACCAGCTTATAGGTGGTACCTTTCTCTGGACTGATGTTTTCAGGCGCAGCGATAATCAGCTGCATCTCCAGCCGCTCGCACAGCTCAAACAGCGTGGCGATAGAGCGGGCATCAAGACGGGCGGCCTCATCGAGGAACAGCAGACGGCATGGGGAGATATCTTTCCCACGCAGGCGACGGGCTTCGTCTTCCCAGCTCTGCACCACCATCACCAGAATCGACATCCCGGTACCGATCGCTTCCCCGGTAGAGAGCGCGCCGGACTCGGCACGCAGCCAGCCGTCGGAGCCACGGTTAACCTCGACCTCCATCTCCAGATAGTTACGGTAGTCGAGCAGCTCTTCACCGATGGTCTGCGGCGTACGCTGGCCCATATCTATCTGCGGGTTGAGGCGCTGATAGAGTTTCGCCAGCGCTTCCGAGAAGGTCAGACGGTTGCTGTTGAAGAGATCCTGATGCTGTTCGTGCTGTTCGGAGAGCACGTCCAGCAGCGTAGCGTGGGTCTCCCGCACGTTCACGTTCAGACGCACGCTGTTCACCTGACCAAAGGAGACGCTCTGCAGCCCCTGGTTGAGCTGGCGGATACGGTTCTGCTCGCGCTGGATGGTTTTGCGAATGATGTTCGCCGCGCTGCGGGAGCTGATGGCCAGCTTCTGCTCACGGGAGGTCAGCTCTTCCGTCAGACGGCCCAGCTCGATCTCCATCTGCTCAATCGCTTCAACCGGATCGTCGGTGCGAATAATATCCTGACGGATACGCTCGCGCAGATGCTGGTAGACCGCAACGAAGAACTGGATTTTACGCTCAGGGCGCTTCGGATCTTCGGACATGCGCAGCACGTCGCGCAGGTGTTCGTTATCCGCCACCGCCAGACGCAGCGCACCCAGCGCCTTATCCGACATTGAGCGCAGCTCGTCGGCAGAGAGATAGGCCAGCTCGCGACGGTGCAGGCGGCGCTCAACGCCGTTATCTTTCACCATACGCATCACCGCGCACCAGCCCGCTTTGGCCGTCACTACCTGCTCGCGCTTCTCGTAGTAGTCACGCTCAAGACGCTTGAGCTTGCGGGTCAGGTTATCCATCTCCGCTTCGCAGAAGGTCAGGGCTTTCTCCAGCTGGTTGCGGCGCGCGCGGTTGCTGGAGAGCTGGGCATAAAGCTCATCCCGACGAATGCGGGCCCGCTCTTCTGAGCCGCTGTCTGCCCGCACGCCAATCTCCTGCAGCTCTTTATGCAGATCGTTCAGCAGCTCTTTTTTGGTGTCGTAGGAGCTTTTCAGCGACGCCTGCACCTGGCCGTACTGGCTGAGCTGGGCGGCGTGGCTGCGCATCGCCTCACGAGCACGGGCGCGTTCGCTCTCCGCCTGCTCCAGACGCTGGCGCAGCTTCTCGTTAAGATCGCTGTTGCCGGTGAGCATCGCGGCGGAATCGCTGTAGCTGAAGTGGGCGCGGCGCTGCACGACCTCGGTGAGGGCAAACGCCTGCTGGCGCGCTTCACGCTGCACCTGCTGCGAATAGGCGTAGTCCTCTTTCAGCTGTTCAAACTGCTCCGGATCGCTCTGGAGTACCGAGACCACCGGCTCCAGCTTCGCCAGCTGGTTGCCGTACTGCTGGATAAAGCGTGCCGCTTCCTGAGCTTCGTCAAGACGCTCGCGGATCTCATCCACGCGGTCAGCCAGGGTGTCATCGCTCAGCAAGTTAACGCGGGGCAGCAGGCGGTTAAGAGCGCTGACGCCCTCTTTGGCCTGGTCGTACTGGGCGCGGCTCTGCTGGTTGTCGCTCTCGTGAGCGCTGATGGCGCGCTCAAGTTCGCCCCGACGGCTGGTCAGGGTGCGGATCTCCGCTTCCGGATCGTCCTCAAAGGCGACCGCCAGATGGCTACCGATAAAGCGGCTGCAGGCCTGGTGCAGACGCTGGGTCTTCTGGACGTCAAACGACAGGGTGGCGAAGCGCTCCGCCAGCTTTTCCCGCTCGGCGTGCAGGCTTTCAATACGGCTTTCGCGGGCGGCACGGCCAAACAGCGGCAGCGACGGGAAGCGAGAGTAACGCCATTGGCGATCGGCGACCTTGACGATCACCGCTTTTTCCAGCTCGTCGGCAGCAAAGACGCTGTCGTCAAAGGACTGCGGATCCCCTTCGATCAGGTAGAGATCTTCCGGGCAGTCGGTTAATCCTTCCAGCTGTTCGGCGATCAGGGAGAGATCCGGCACCACAATAGCGTGACGGGATGGGCCATATAGCGCCGAATAGTAAGGCGCATCGTCGAGGCTGACGTCATCGTAGATTTCAGAGAGCAGCACGCCGCCAAAGCGTTCCGCCAGGGCGTTGAGACGGGCATCTTCTGCCCCGCCCGGCTGGCTCAGACGTTCGATCTCGTCATCCACCGCCTGCTTGCGGGCACCGATCTCATCCCGCTCAACAATGGCTTCGCGCTCGCGCTCCAGCAGCTGTTGCAGGTACTCGGTGACGTCCTGGCTCGATTCAAACTCCTGCCCGCTCTGCTCACAAAGCTGGTTCAGGCTGTTCTGCGCGGCCAGCCAGATCGGGGCACGCTTCAGCAGACGCTGAATACGCGCCTGCAGCTGCTCGAGCTCCTGACGCAGGGCCATACGCTGCTCACCGGCGTTGGCAACGGTCTCAGAGAGGGCGGCAATCTGCGCCTCCAGCTGCTGGTGCAGAGCTTCGAGCTCATCGGCCTCGACGCGCTTGTTGTGACGCTTGCAGAATTCAGCCAGCAGACGCTCGGCATCCTGCTGTTCGCGCAGGCGCTGCTCCAGCTCGTTCAGACGCATCCGCAGCGGCTGCACCTGGTCCGCCAGGTGGCGCTGATTAACGGCGTCGCGCAGCAGCTCCCGGGCGACGCTCCAGGCTTCATCCCGCGACAGCGGGCCGTTAATGGCCGCCACCAGCTGATACGCCTGCTCAAACTGGCTGTGCGCGGTCTGGGCCACGCTCATCTTCTGCTCCAGCGAAAGCAGCTTCTCGGTCGCTTCCTGCTCTTTAGCCTGGAAGGTCTCCTGCCACTGCTGGGCGCTCTCCGGGGTCAGATCCGGAATGTGGCACAGGGCCTGAGCGCGCTCCAGCGCGGCCAGCGCCTGGTTATACTGAATAGCGCGGGTCTGCTGAACGTCGAGCGCCTGCTGATAGTTGGCAAGCTGGCTCTTCAGCTCATCCACCTCCAGCTCGGCGGCTTCCGCCCGGGCCTCATTCTCTTCATGGCGGTCGGCGGCTTCTGCCACCACCTCGTTCTGCTCCTCCAGACGGATTTGCAGTTCGTCGAGATCCGCTTCGTAGCGCTCAATTTTTTCCTGCTGACGCAGCGCGGTTTGCACCAGATTCAGATGGTCGCTGGCGGCCTGGTGATCCGCTTCGAGATCGCCTTCGGCACCGGTATGCTCATGCAGCTCCCGCGCCATCTCAACGTGCTTATACTGCTCGGCGGCCAGCTGCGCCCGGGAGGTAAAGAGATCCCGACGGAAGGCCAGGGCCTGATCGAGATGCACCCGGCGCTCGTTGGCGTGGCGCATGTAGTCCGAGGCCACGTAGTTGGTGGCTTCGCTGATCAGGTGCTTAAAGAGATCCCTGTCCGACTGGGTGACGCGGATCGCCTCAAGGGTCATGCGGTTCTCCCGCAGCGCGGCTTCCATATCCTGGAATGCCTTCCGCACCCCGCCGTTTTCCGGCAGCAGGTAGTCGCGCAGCGAGCGGGTAATGGCGCTGGAGATCCCGCCGTAGAGCGAGGCCTCAATCAGGCGGTAGAACTTGCTGCGATCCGAGGCGGAGCGCAGGCGACGCGCCACGATGCCCAGATCGAACATCAGGGCGTGGTAATCGATAATCGAGTTGAACTGCTTGAACTGAACGCCTTCGATCTCATCCAGCTTCTCTTTCAGCTCGTTCAGGGTCAGCACCCGCGCCTGGCGCTCATTGAGCGTCTCGGTCAGCAGCTGGGTCGGCTGAATGCTGGTCGGCAGGCCCTGAATCGCAAAGGGTTTAATATCGACTTTGCGATCGCGTCCGGCAACCTGCTGCAGGCGCACGCCCACGACCACGCGCTGGTTGCGCGAGTTGATCACGTCCAGCACCGAGTAACAGACGCCCGCTTTCAGCTTGCCGTGCAGGCCCTTATCACGCGAGCCGCTGGTGGCCCCCGCTTCGGTGGTGTTACGGAAGTGCAGCAGGGTTAAATCCGGGATCAGCGCCGTGACAAAGGCTGCCATGGTGGTGGATTTACCCGCCCCGTTACCGCCTGACAGCGTGGTGACCAGCTCGTCAAGGTCAAAGGTACGGGCAAAAAAGCCGTTCCAGTTAATCAGCGTTAGCGAGCGAAATTTACCGCGATCGATCATGACTCTTCCTCCGCACTGTCCGGCTGATTCTCGTCTTGCTCATCATTGAGCTGCAGGTTGTTCTCTATCGGCATGGCCTCGCCGTCGCGGATCATGCGCAGCTGCGCTTCACGCAGATCGTCTCCGCCGCGCACGTCCGCGCCGAAGCGGAACACCGACTCGGTGATGCGGAACTTGCTACTGTCGTTCCCCATAAACCAGACCATGCCCAGACGGCGCAGACGGTTCAGGGAGGAGCGCACCTTCTCCTGCAGCTTCTGGCGATCGACGTCAGAGCCGGTAGAGCGGTTGTTGACCAGCTTCAGCAGCTTGCTCTCGTCCGCCAGAGACAGCAGCTCATCGTAGAGCTCCTGCTGGGTAAAGATGCCTTCGTTGGCCAGGCGCTCCGGGCTGAGATAGAGGTAGCAGAGGATCTTACCGACCATCATATCCAGCTCTGAAAGCACCGAGCGCGGGATCAGCGTCGTGGAGCGCGGGCGCAGGTAGAAAAACCCTTCCGGCGCGCGGATCAGCTCCACGTTATAGCGAGCGTAAAACTCTTCCAGATACTCCTGGAAGTCCATCAAAAATGCGTGATTATCCAGCTCATCAAGACCAATGTGGCGACCGGCACGCAGCTGACTGTCCAGCGCCGGGAACAACGGGTTAGCCAACGCCTGCGCCAGCTTGACTGGCATCACTTGTTCAATATTTGTCAATGACATGCGCCTGTACCCTGGCTCCGTAATCATTAATTGGCTGCCATTTTGCTGGCAGCCCGGTGAAATCGCCCTGCGCTACGCCGAGGCGTACCGCCTGATCAACCACAATTCGCGCAACGTCAAAGTGACGCGCCCGCGGATATTGCGCCAGATATTCGCGCACAACCAGACCGAGATCCAGTGGCACTTCTCTGGTTTTATAGACCGCCAGCTGCGCTTCAATCATGGCGGCAAGCTGCTCGCGAATTTCGTTGAACTCTTCAAATTCGAGATCCGGCGGCAGTTCGCCGGTGACCTCTTCATCGCGCAGCGTCATCTCTTCGTCGCGCATATCCAGCAGACGATCGGCGCTGGCGTAGGTCAATGCCCATGGCGCATCGAAGTAAGACTGCACCGACTGGCGCAGACGCTGGGCAAAGACGCGGTTTTTATCCATATCGATAGCGGTACGGATAAACTTATGCACGTGGCGGTCGTAGCCGATCCACAGATCGATAGCCTGCTGGCCCCAGCTGATGATGCGGTCCAGCTTGCTTTGCAGATCGAATACCAGCCGGTCAACGAACTCGAGATCGTTATGGGCGAGGGTCGCATCCTGAATGCGCAGCAGGTTGGCCTGCAGCTTATCCCCCGCCGCCTCCAGCGTATCCTGTAGCTCGCGCAGGGTCCCGGAGGTCTCTGACAGCAGAAGCTCACAGCTGGAGATCGCCGCCCGCCAGTCTTTGTTCAACAGCTGGGCGATGTCATCTTTCACCAGCTGCTGCTGCTCGTCCATGATCCGCTGGGTCAAATCGATGCTGTCGAAAATCTCCGCAACGGAGTACTTGAGCGGGGCATAGACGTGACGATGCCAGTGGAACTCGTCCCCGCCTTCCGCCGCCGCGTCGGCAGCGCGTTTCAGCTCGCTGGCGACAATAGAGAGCTGCATCGAGAGGCGCAGGGTAGAGAACTCGCGCTGGCGGATGTAATAGTCCGTGATGCCGATCCCGAGAGGCGTCAAACGGTAGATGGCGTTCCCCTCGGCCTGCTCGCTGGTAAAGCGGTTCAGCAGGCGCTGGCGCACCATATCGTTGATGGCGTTATTGGCGCGCACGCCGATGGTTTCGCTGGTCTGCTCAAACGCCTCGCTGACGTGACGAAACGCGTCAATCAGCTCCCCTTCGCTCATCTCGCCGTCGAGCCGCTCGCCGTTAAGCGTGGCGACAGCCAGCAAAAAGGAGAGTCTGTCCACCGGCAGCGCGATCGAGAAATCATTTTTTCTGGCCCAGGCAACCAGTTCGGGGACTGTCTGGGAAAATTCACTCATCGTTAATCCTTGTATCTACCTGCGGCTTCTGCGCGGTAACGTGTATATAGCGGCCCAGGCTCAGGTAGGGCTCCTGGCGGCAGTAACGCGTCTCCAGCTCCACTAATGCCGCAAAACAGTCATGCTGTTTTTGCTTATCGCGCAGATAATCGTGAAAAACTCTGATACCGGTTTTACCGGTGATCTGCCAGCCCATCTCTTCGAGCCAGCCGTAAACCTGCTGCGGATCGCGCGGAAAGTCCGGTGAAAGCGTCCGTCGTTTCTTTTTGTACATGCCCTGCTGCACATAGCCAAAATTACCTACCAGCACGTTCCGCATCAGCAGGCCGTTGGCATTGTAAAACATCAGCGACAGCGCGCCGCCGTGACGCAGTACCGACCAGAGGGTTTGCAGAGCGGCAACCGGCTCGGCGACCCACTCCAGCACGGCATGAAACAATATCAGATCGACCGGCGATTCCAAATGCTGGGCAATGTCCTGAGCGGCACAGTGGATAAAATGCATGTTGCCGATCACACCTTCCGCCTCTGCCGCCGCGCTGGCTCGGGCGACCATCTCACCCGACAGATCGCACAGGGTGACGTGATGACCGAGCTTCGCCAGCCGGATGGCCGTCTGCCCCTCTCCGCCGCCGGCATCGAGGATGCGCAACGGCCGTGGACCAAAGGTCGCCAGCAGTGCGTCAAGATCCTGCCACAGGATCGCCTGGCGTAGCTGCCCTTTCGTTGTGCCATAAATATTGCGGGAAAACTTCTCCGCGATGTCATCGAAATTGCGATCCTGCATCTACTACTCCGCGATCCTGGCAAAACCGCTATTTTGTCACACCCACGTTAAGAAGGAACCTATCTGGTGTAAGATCCACAGAATAACCTGCTGTATGGTCAAAAAGGAAACGGAAGCCATGCTTTTTACGCTGAAGAAATACATTGGTGGGATGCTGCTGCCCCTGCCGCTGCTGCTTTTGCTGATGGGGATTGGCCTGGCGCTGGTCTGGTTTACCCGCTATCAGAAGTCAGGTAAGGCGCTGATGAGCGCAGGCTGGCTGGCGCTGGTGCTGATTAGCTTGCAACCGGTGGCGGACGGTCTGCTCAGACCGATAGAGCAGACCTACCCTACCTGGCGCGGCACCCAGCAGGTGAAATACATCGTGGTGCTCGGCGGGGGCTACACCTGGAACGATACGTGGGCACCCAGCTCGAACCTCATCAACAACAGCCTGCCGCGTTTGACAGAGGCGGTACGCCTGTGGCGGCTTAATCCAGGCGCCAAAATGATCTTCACCGGGGCGGCGGCGGTCACCAACCCGGTCAGCACCGCCGAGGCCGGGGCGCGGGTGGCTGAAACGCTGGGCATCCCGCGCAGCGATATAATGACGCTCGACACCGCCAAAGATACGGAAGAGGAAGCGGCCGCGGTGAAGCAGGCTATTGGCGAGACGCCGTTTCTGCTGGTAACCTCGGCGTCGCATCTGCCCAGGGCGATGATCTTTTTCCGCCACGCAGGCTTAAACCCCCTGCCCGCTCCGGCTAACCAGCTGGCGATCGACTCGCCGCTGAACCCCTGGGAGCGCATTATCCCCTCCCCGGTGTGGCTGATGCACAGCGACCGGGTCGGGTATGAGACGCTGGGTCGCGTCTGGCAGTGGCTTAAGGGTTCGTCAGGCGATCCACGGCACGAGTGATTTTGAGGCGAGGTCAAAATTGGCGCGGTTGAAATGGCCGGTGTTCACCAGCTGCGCCACCTCGTCCCACAGGGTGTAGAGCCAGCGCCGCCAGATAAACGCCTCTGCTACCGGGGCGTGCTGAAGATAGTGCCACAGCAACCCTTCCGCCAGCGCGCTGTCGGAGAGGCGAAACAGCTCGTACTCCCGCGGTGCCCAGAGCATCACCCCTGGCCCCACCATCGCCACCAGCTGATCGGTACGGGCATCTTTTAACATGCTGCGCAGGTTCAAATTGCCGTGCACCAGCACGCAGTTGTCGTTAAAGCCTTCGAAGAGTTTAGGCAGGCACTCCCGGGTGCGGAACAGGATGCGTTTATCCTGCATCGTCAGGCCGGTATTTTTAAACTGGTTGAGGGTGTTCCACAGCACCTCAACCCGCTGGCGATACCACGAGGGCCAGATGTTCTCCTGGGTGCTGTCCACCACGCCGACACAGCCGTGGCTGTCCTGTCGGTGCCAGGCGAGCAGCGCCTCAACGATCTGATCCTTGAGCTGCTCCCAGCGCTCCGGCGTACGGGCCGGGGCCTCAACGGGCACGCCGCGCAGCCGCTCGATCAGCAGCACGTCCGGGCCGGGATGCTCGTCATGAGTCATCACGCCGTAGACCACCGGCATGCGGACCGTACCGCTGCGGGCCAGCATCGACATCTTCCACGCCAGCTGCCGCGCCAGACCCGGCGTGGTAAAGCTTCTCGCCAGCAGGGGCATGGGGTGGCCGTGGCTGTCGTACAGTGACCACAGCGCGGTGTCCGCCTTCTCATTAACACACTCCACGCGGCTGAGTTTTTCCCCCAGCAGGTGGCTCAGTTCGGCACGTAGTTGTTCCATTCACGCTACCTCTCAGGAATACCCTTACGCAGACTACACCTATTATAATGGGCGTCCGTCACAGAGATGTCACCCTGATAAGATCAAAACAGCGGTAGAAAGTGTAGAAATTCCCCTCCGGGCGGAGGGGAGAGAGGAATTAGCGGAGTTCAGCGCGCACGCGGGCGAGATCTTCTGCGGTATCCACCCCGGTTCCGGGAATGGCCTGCGCCACGTCAACGTGAATTTTTTCCCCGTGCCAGAGCACGCGCAGCTGTTCGAGCATCTCGATCTGCTCCAGCTGGCTTGGCTGCCAGGTGACGTAGCGGCGGATAAACCCGGCCCGGTAGCCGTAGATACCGATATGGCGCAGGAAGGTATCGCCAATAGCCTCGCGCGACTGGGCGAAACGATCGCGATCCCAGGGAATGGTCGCCCGGGAGAAGTACAGCGCGTAACCCTCGCTGTCCATCACCACTTTAACCGCGTTGGGGTTAAATGCCTCTTCCGCGCTGTGGATCGGCACGGCCAGCGTCGCCATCCCCACCTGGCGCTGGGCCAGATTCTCCGCCACCTGGCGGATAATCGCTGGTGGGATCATCGGCTCGTCGCCCTGAACGTTAACGATGACCGTGTCATCGCTAAAGCCGCACTTCTCCACCACCTCTGCCAGCCGCTCGGTACCGGACTGGTGATCGGCGCGGGTCATGCACACTTCGCCCCCTACCGCCTCAACGGCCAGCGCTACGTCTGGGTGATCGGTCGCGACAATAATTCGCGCCGCCCCGGACTCGCGTGCCCGCTCCAGCACGTGCACAACCATCGGCTTGCCGTTGATATCCACCAGCGGCTTACCCGGCAGGCGGGTTGAAGCATAACGCGCAGGAATGATAACAACGAAACTCATGGACGGCTCTCTTCGGCAGCGAGCGGGCGCGCTTCGTTTTCCAGCAGTACCGGAATGCCTTCCCGCACCGGGAAAGCGAGGCTGTCGACTTTACAGATCAGCTCTTGTTTATCCTGGCTGTAGTAGAGCTTACCGTTGCAGACCGGGCAGGCAATGATTTCGAGTAGACGGTGATCCATAGTTCCTCCTGAGGGACCGAAAGTGGTATGCCTTAAATGTTATCATATTCCCCTAATCCGCAGCGGCAATTTCCCATTCGCCTTGCCTGTCGCTAAAGAGGCCGTCCGGGAGGCGTTTGCAGACCACCTCACGCGCCCCCTGCCAGCGGGCAAAATCCTCAATGGCCGCTGTGAGGCCACTCTCCAGCCTGCGGCCCGGCTTGATGTCCGGCTCCAGATACAGGGCAATAATTTCCAGCACCCCCGTTTTCCGGTGCATCTTGGCATCCATCCGCCCCACTAGCTGCCCACAGTGCAGCAGCGGCAGGACAAAATAGCCGTACTGGCGTTTCGGTGCCGGGGTGTAGCACTCCAGCCGGTAGGTAAAGTTAAAGAGCTGCTCGGCGCGCTTGCGATCCCAAACCACCGGATCGAAGGGCGAGAGTACCGCGCTGTGGGTGGCGTGCAGCCTGCCCGCCAGGGCCAGTTCAAGCTCCGGCAGCAGGTCGGCGTGTACAAACGCCTCCCCCAGGGTTTCAACCTCTACACGCACCACCTTCTGCTCAGCCTGCCAGCGCGCCATCAGCGCGGGCAGTACGGGCTGGCGCAGGCGGTAGTAGTCCGCCAGCCAGGCGGGGCGAAAAAGACCTAAGCTGCGGGCGCTCTTCTCCAGCATCCGATCCTCCGCCACCGCCTGAGAGAGAAGATCCCGCTCGTCATCCCAGTGGGGCATAACGCGGTGGGTCAGATCGTAGACGCGCTGAAAGTTGCGCCGCTCAACTACCATCACCTTCCCGGCGGTAAACAGCCCCTCAAGGTGCCGCTTGTGCGGTTTCCACTCCCACCAGCCGCTGCTGCCTTTGCGCGGATGGTCGAAATCCGCCGAGCGCACCGGGCCATGCTCATGGATATGGGCGATAAGCTGCTCAATTTCAGCCGCGTGCTCATCCATCCAGGCCGCACGGTATTTCCAGCCCATATTTTCCGGAGCCAGCATTCGGTGGCGCACCAGGGCAAAATCCTCACGCGACAGGAAGCAGGCCTCATGCGCCCAGTACTCCATCAGATCGCCCCGGCGCAGCGCCTCATCGAGCCATGACGGCGAGTAGTCGCCGAGGCGGCTAAACAGCACCAGGTAGGGACTGCGGGCCACGATATTGATGGTGTCGATTTGCAGGAGCGACATTCGCTGAATGGTTGCCAGAATATCGGCAGGCCTGGCGCGGCGACGCGGCTTTTTCAGCAGGCCCTGGGCGGCAAGATGAAGATGACGGGCGGCGGTAAGAGAGAGTTGCGGCACAGACATACGGGTTCCCGTGGTTAACAGGGCGCTGTCGGCACTGTGCCGCTAGCGCACCAGAGTGAGCAGATCCTGTAGCAGGCGTTCCGGTTTATCCCCCTCCAGACGGGCATCAACCGGCAGATACCACCAGCTCTCGTCGGCAAAGGCGCGGCACTTGACCGCATCCTTTTCGGTCATCACCAGCGTCTGGCCGGGTTGAATAAACCCGCTGACCTGCGCATAGCTGAGCGCCTGATGATCGGCCAGCGCAACGGTGTTCTCTACCGCTGCACCGCAGTCAGCCAGGGTTTGGAAGAAACGCGGCGGATGACCAATTCCGGCCATGGCAACCACGGCGGGGAGTTCATCAACCGGGCGGCGCTCGCCGCTCTTCAGGTTCACGGCAAGGCCTGGCAGCAGGCGCATCGGGATCTCATCTGCCCGCGCCTGGCCGCCGTTGGTTATCACCGCATCGACGGAACGCAGACGGGAGGCCCGCTCACGCATCGGTCCGGCAGGCAGCCACCAGCCGTTGCCAAAGCGGCGTACGCCATCGATTACCACAATCTCTTTATCGCGGGCGAGACGGTAGTGCTGGAGGCCGTCATCAGTCACAATAAGCTGGAGATCGTGCGCAGCCAGCAGGGCTTTCACCGCGTCGCTGCGCACCGGAGAGACCGCCACCGGCGCGCCGGTACGCTGATAGATCAGCACCGGCTCGTCGCCCGCCTGCTCCGTCGTCGTCTGTTGGTCCAGCACCAGCGGATAGCGATCCGCCTTGCCGCCGTAGCCGCGAGAGACCACGCCCACCCGCACGCCGCGCTGGCGCAGCTGCTCAACCAGCCAGATCACCACTGGCGTTTTGCCGTTGCCGCCCGCCGTGAGATTACCCACGACCACCACCGGCACCGGCGCGCGCCAGGCTTTTTTAATGCCCAGCCGGTAGCAGAGACGGATCGCCCCGCTCACCAGGCCATAAAGCCAGGAGAGCGGAAGCAGCAACAGCCACAGCGGTGATTCGCCTGACCAGATGCGAGCTATCATGCGCCAAACTGCATCTTATGCAGCTGGGCGTAGACACCCTGCTGAGCCAGCAGTTCGCCATGGCTACCGCGCTCAACGATACGACCATCTTCGACCACCACGATCTCGTCTGCCTTCTCAATGGTAGAGAGACGGTGGGCGATCACCAGCGAGGTGCGGTTTTTCTGCAGCTCGTCCAGCGCGGCCTGGATAGCGCGTTCAGACTCGGTATCCAGCGCCGAGGTGGCCTCGTCGAGGATCAGGATCGGGCTGTCGCGCAGCAGGGCACGGGCGATGGCGATACGCTGGCGCTGGCCGCCGGAGAGCAGCACGCCGTTCTCGCCGATAATGGTATCGAGGCCGTTATCCATCTTGCTGATAAAGTCCATGGCATAGGCCATGCGGGCAGCAGTTTCGATCTGCTCCCGGCTGTACTCTTCCGTGCGCGCATAGGCGATGTTATTCGCCACCGTGTCGTTAAAGAGGTGCACGTTTTGCGATACCAGCGCCACCTGATTACGCAGCGAGTGCAGCTTGTACTCGCGCAGATCGTGGCCGTCCAGCAGGATCTCTCCGCTGTCGGTGTCGTAGAAGCGGGTGATCAGGCTGGCAAGCGTCGATTTACCCGAGCCTGAACGACCCACCAGCGCCACGGTTTTGCCTGCGGCGATGTTCAGGTTGATGTCACGCAGCGCCGGGGTTTCACGCCCAGGATAGGTAAAGGTGACGTTGCGGAACTCCACGTTGCCTTCGGCACGCTCAATTTCGCGCTTCCCTTCGTCCTTCTCCTGCTCGCTGTCGAGAATAGCAAACAGTGTCTGACAGGCCGCCATGCCGCGCTGGAATTGGGCGTTAACGTTGGTCAGCGACTTCAGCGGGCGCATCAGGGCAATCATTGAGGAGAAGACCACGGTAATGGTCCCGGCGGTCAGGGTCTCCATCACGCTGGGGAAGCTCGCCGCATAAAGCACAAAGGCCAGCGCCAGGGAGGCGATCAGCTGAATGATCGGATCGGAGATCGAGGAGGCGGAGACCAGCTTCATCCCCTGCAGGCGCATCTTATTGCTCACCTTGTCAAAGCGCTCGGTTTCGACCTGCTGGCCGCCAAACATCAGCACCTCTTTGTGGCCCTTCAGCATCTGTTCCGCGCTGGTGGTCACCTGCCCCATCGTATTCTGCATATTTTTGCTGATGCTACGGAAACGCTTCGATACCACGCGAATGGCAATCGAGACGATCGGGGCCAGCACGATCAGAATCACCGACAGCTGCCAGCTGTAGTAGAACATCATGATAAACAGGCCGATGATCGACGCCCCTTCACGCACCACGGTGATCAGCGCGTTGGAGGAGGAGGAGGCAACCTGCTCAGAGTCATAGGTGATACGGGAGAGCAGCGTCCCGGTGGACTGTTTGTCGAAGAAGGCGACGGGCATGCCCATCATGTGGCTAAACAGGCGGCGGCGCATGCCCATCACCACTTTGCCAGAAACCCATGAGATACAGTAGCTTGAGATATAGCTGGTGATCCCACGCAGGATCATCAGGCCGATGATCACCAGCGGCATCCACAGCAGCACGGAGCGGTCCGTTTTGCCAAAACCATCATCGAGCAGCGGTTTCAGAAGCGATAGCATAAAGGTATCGCTGGCTGCGTTGAGGATCAGTGCGACCCCCGCCACGAACAGACCTGCTTTGAAAGGTGCAATCATTGGCCAGAGGCGGCGGAACGTTTGCCACGTAGAGAGATCTTTGTCGTTATGCATTCAAAAAACCAGCACTTGTTGAAATAGCCGCATATTCTACCCGTTATCTGCAGGGACGCCAAACCGCTGATGATACCAGCGGGGGAAAAGTTGTTCGCGCAGGCTGAGGATCGTCCAGCCCGTTGAGGAAAAATTGATGCTCGTTTGCCCCGCGTGCGGCGTGTCGTACCAGCGGTAGCCCTGCTGCCGGTAGCGGCGGATCACCTTTGTCGAGGGGAGCCGCCAGGCGTTGTAGCGCGAGGCGGAGGCCAGCGCCGCCTGGCCGTTCACCCGCTGGATCAGCGGCAGCGACGAAGAGGTGCTGCTCCCGTGGTGTGGAACCTGGATAAGTGTAGCCTGTAGATGCTGCCAGTAGCGGCTCAGCATGCGCTGCTCGGCGGGAGCTTCGATATCGCCGGTAAGCAGGATGCTCCGTCGACCGTCATCGACCTTAACGACGCAGGAGCCGTTATTTCCTTTCGCCACCTCCCCCGCCAGCGGCCAGTGTACGGTAAAGTTCAGCCCCTGCCACTGCCAGCGCTGGCCGCGAAAACAGGGTAGATGCCCGGCCCACCCCAGCGGACTGCGCACGGTCATCTTCGGCCACGCTTTTTGCAGCGTATCAAGCCCGCCCCGGTGATCGAGGTGCTCATGGCTCAGGATAACGCCATCGGGCTGGAGATGATGCCAGCGTAGCCAGGGCACGATCAGCTGCTGAGCGCTGTCTCCGCCCGGCCACGCCAGTCCAGTGTCATAGAGCATCGCGTGCTGGTTGCGGACAATGACCATTGCCAGCCCCTGCCCCACATCCAGCATGTGTACGGCCCACTCGTCGCTGCGGGCAGGACGCCCGCGCGGCAGCGCCAGCAGCGCAACAATCGCCAGACTCAGAAACGGTGCTTTGGTGTCGATGCGTAGCCGCCAAAGCGCTATCGCCACCCACGGGAGCCAGACCAGACTCTGCCAGCGCTGGTCAATGTCATACCAGCCGTCAGGCAGCTGGCGTAAAAACCAAAACAGCAGCGCCAGGGTTTTATCTGCCAGCAGCCAGCTGCCGCTCTCGACGATCGCTGGGCCGCTCAGGTGCAGCAGCATACCGGTGAGGATCAGTGGCACGGTAACAAAGGTCACCAGCGGTACGGCAATGAGGTTGGCAGCGATGGAGGTCAGGCTGATGCCATGAAAAATAGTGACCTGAATGGGCAGAAGGAGGATCATCATCCCCGCCTGCAAATGTAGCAGGCTCAGGACGCTGCACACGATGCGCCCTCCCGGCAGGTGGGGCAGCGGAAGCCACTGATACCAGAAGATCAGCGCAGCAACGGCAAACGCGGAGAGCCACAGGCTCTGGGAAAGAATGGCAACAGGATCGATAAACAGGATCGCGGCTACGCAGCAGAGCCAGACCTGCCAGGGCGACCACTGCCGCCCGGAGAGGCGCAGCGCGCCCCAGACGACGAGGGATACCGCCGTACGCAGGGCCGGAGGCTGCATACCGGTAAGCCAGGCGTAGTAAACCGCGCAGGCAAGACCAAACAGCAGCGGCAGCCGCCAGCCGATCCTGTTGCCAGACAGGAAAAATTGTAGGCCGCGCATCAGCAGCCAGCCCAGAGACGCCGCCAGGGCAATATGCAGCCCGGAGATGGCCATCAGGTGTGCGGTGCCGGTCTGGCGCATCAGGGTTTTAACATCGGCGTCGAGCGCGGTGCGCTCCCCCATGCCTAGCCCCAGCATCACTGCCCGCCACGCGTAAGGCGTCAGCGTTTCGCTCAGGGAGGCAAGATAGCGGGCGCGCAGGTCGCAGCGGAGATCAATCGGGGTAGCGTGGATAAACCGCCCGCTCACGGGCTGATGCTGGGCTATGGCATAGCGCTGGGTATCAAAGCCGCCGTCGTTTAGCTGTCCGTGTACGGCCCGCACTTTCAGCGTCATCTCCCAGCGCTGGCCAGCACAGCCTGGCTGAGGCAGATACTGCCCGTAGAGCCTGATCCCCGGCGCAGGGAAGAACCGCCTGCCGTCCAGCTGCTCGATAATGCCCCGGTGCGCGGTCATATTGTCGGTGGCGACAATCTTTACCACCGCCCGCTGGGTTGCCCCCGGCAGCGCTTTTGCTGGCCAGACGGCCTCCTGCGCGGCCAGTAAACCCCAGGCGAAAAAGAGCAGCCACAGCGCCAGCCAGCGGACGCGCGGCCAGCCCCCCAGCAGACAGCCAGCAACAATGATCGCCACGATGCCACTGATTTCCGGCAGGGCCGGAAGCCATAGCAGGGGTAGAACGGCGGTAATCAGACAAAATGCAACGGCGGGCAGACCCATAGCCACCTCCTTGTGCCGCGAGTATGCAGGCATCGGGCAACGCTGTCGGCTATGGCTTTTCGGTTTTACGAGGCAGCTTCAGAAGGGATTGAAAAATCGCGAACGACAGAAATGAAAAAAGCACCCGCAGGTGCTCTCTTCAGAGAAGTACGTTTTCGCCAGCGCGGCGTAAAACCTACTCTTCGTAAATGTTGGCGCGGTCGCGCAGTTCTTTACCCGGCTTAAAGTGTGGGACATATTTGCCTTCCAGATCCACTTTATCGCCTGTTTTTGGGTTACGCCCGGTGCGTGGTGCCCGATAGTGCAGAGAGAAACTGCCGAAACCGCGGATCTCAATGCGCTCGCCCTGGGCCAGGGTCGAGGCCATATGCTCCAGCATCTCTTTCACGGCGTCTTCTACAGACTTGGCCGGAATGTGAGATTGTTGGCTTGCAAGTCTTTCGATCAATTCTGACTTGGTCATGATTCCTCCGGTTTCCTTAATCAGGAATATTCACTAACAGCAGATTAGACAAGGGCGGCCGTAGCCGCCCTTTGTTATTGATTACAGGACTAATCTTGTAATCTGTCAAGCTACCCGAGGGTAACTTATTCGCCTTTCGCTGCTTTGAACGCTTCAGCCATAGCGTTAGAGAAGTTGCCTTCTTCCTGTTTGTTGTTAACAGTAGCGATTGCATCTTTCTCGTCAGCTTCGTCTTTAGCACGAACAGACAGGCTGATGGCGCGGTTCTTACGATCAACACCGGTGAACTTAGCTTCAACTTCGTCGCCAACGCTCAGAACCAGAGTTGCGTCTTCAACGCGGTCACGGGAAGCTTCAGAAGCGCGCAGGTAGCCTTCAACACCGTCGGCCAGCTCTACGGTTGCGCCTTTCGCGTCAACTGCAGTCACTTTACCGGTTACGATTGCGCCTTTCTTGTTCAGGGCAACGTAGTTGTTGAACGGATCTTCTGCCAGCTGCTTAACGCCCAGGGAGATACGCTCGCGCTCTGCGTCAACCTGCAGAACAACCGCTGCGATTTCGTCGCCTTTTTTGTATTCACGAACTGCTTCTTCGCCTGTAACGTTCCAGGAGATGTCAGACAGGTGAACCAGGCCGTCGATGCCGCCGTCCAGGCCGATGAAGATACCGAAGTCAGTGATAGACTTGATTTTACCTTCAACACGGTCGCCCTTGTTGTGGGTTTCCGCGAACTGCTGCCATGGGTTGTTTTTGCACTGTTTCAGGCCCAGGGAGATACGACGACGTTCTTCGTCGATATCCAGAACCATCACTTCCACTACGTCGCCAACGTTAACAACTTTAGACGGGTGGATGTTTTTGTTGGTCCAGTCCATTTCGGAAACGTGCACCAGGCCTTCAACGCCTTCTTCGATTTCAACGAAGCAGCCGTAGTCGGTCAGGTTGGTTACGCGACCGGTCAGCTTGGTGCCTTCCGGGTAACGTTTAGCGATAGCAACCCACGGATCTTCGCCCAGCTGTTTCAGGCCGAGGGATACACGAGTACGCTCGCGGTCGAACTTCAGCACTTTAACAGTGATTTCGTCGCCAACGTTCACGATTTCGCTTGGGTGCTTAACGCGTTTCCATGCCATATCAGTGATGTGCAGCAGGCCGTCAACGCCGCCCAGATCAACGAATGCACCGTAGTCAGTGAGGTTCTTAACGATACCTTTAACTTCCATGCCTTCCTGCAGGTTTTCCAGCAGCTGATCGCGCTCTGCGCTGTTTTCAGACTCGATAACCGCACGACGGGAAACAACAACGTTGTTGCGTTTCTGGTCAAGCTTGATCACTTTGAACTCAAGCTCTTTGCCTTCCAGGTGCAGCGTATCGCGTACCGGACGCACGTCTACCAGAGAACCTGGCAGGAACGCACGAATACCGTTCAGCTCAACAGTGAAGCCACCTTTAACTTTGCCGTTGATAACACCAACTACAGTCTCAGCGTCTTCGTAAGCTTTTTCCAGCGTGATCCAAGCTTCGTGACGCTTAGCTTTCTCACGGGACAGCAGAGTTTCACCGAAGCCGTCTTCTACTGCATCCAGTGCAACGTCAACTTCGTCACCTACCTGGATTTCCAGCTCGCCCTGGGCGTTTTTGAACTGCTCTGCCGGAATGGCAGACTCAGATTTCAGACCGGCGTCAACCAGTACGATATCTTTGTCAATAGCAACAACAACACCACGAACGATGGAACCCGGACGGGTTTCGATTGTTTTTAAGGATTCTTCAAAGAGTTGAGCAAAAGATTCAGTCATGTTTAATCTTCAGGTTAATATAACGTCCACCTGGCTCCATGCCGGATGGGGTTGTTTCACATACCCGCTGTCACTCCGTTGCAGCGGGGGTACTACATAAACTTGCTACTATATAATCTTACTACTACAAATTCGGTCGCTTTAAGCGAGAGCCAACTTTTGGCGCGCGTATTGTAACGCTTTTTCAATCACTTGCTCAATGCTTAAACTGGTCGAATCCAGCACTAATGCATCGGCAGCGGGGACCAGCGGCGCTACGGGGCGATTACGATCGCGATCGTCGCGTTCTTTGATCTCGGCCAAAAGGCGTTCAAAGTTAACACTAAAGCCCTTCTCCTGCAACTGCAGCATGCGGCGATGCGCGCGCTCTTCCGAGGAGGCATCGAGGAAAATCTTCACCGGCGCGTCGGGGAATACCACCGTACCCATATCGCGACCGTCGGCAATCAGGCCGGGCAGTTCACGGAACCCACGCTGGCGGCGCAGCAGCGCCTCACGCACACGAGGAAACGCGGCCACCTGGGAGGCCGCATTCGCCACCTCCTGGGTGCGGATTTCACCGCTCACGTCTTCGCCCTCAAGGATCACCTCTAGCTGGCCGTTAGTGGACACAAAGCGTACGTCGAGATGTGCAGCCAGCGGGACCAGCACCTCTTCCGAGGTAACGTCAACGTGATGATGCAGCGCAGCCAGCGCCAGCACGCGATAGATCGCACCCGAGTCGAGAAGATGCCACTGCAGCGCTTCAGCCATCGCCTGGCACAGAGTCCCTTTGCCCGCACCGCTTGGCCCATCAATGGTGATTACCGGGGCAGTTGCCGCCATCTTTTGCTCCTTATTAAAGGCTTACCATGAACGTAAACGCCGCGCATTATACGCGCCAACGTACGCAACTGTTATCTTTGCGTGTAAATTACGGAATTAATGAGAGAGAGTGTAGAAGAAATGGGCAGGGATGAGTGTGAGAAAGCGTAAGGAAATGCCGCATCAGAGGATGCGGCAGAGATAATCATGCAAAGGTGCTAATCCGCGCCAGCTGATCGAAATAGTCCGGGAAGGTTTTCGCAGTACACTTCGGGTCAAGGATCGTCACCGGCGTCGCCGACAGGGCCACCAGCGAGAAGCACATTGCCATCCGGTGATCGTTATAGGTGGCAATCGACGCCTCCTGCAACGCCGCAGGCGGCGTGACGCGGATATAATCCTCGCCCTCTTCGACTTCCGCCCCCACCTTACGCAGCTCGGTCGCCATGGCAAACAGGCGATCGGTCTCTTTCACCCGCCAGTTATAGATGTTGCGCAGCGTGGTCGTCCCGCTGGCAAACAGCGCGGCGGTAGCAATGGTCATTGCCGCATCCGGAATATGGTTCATATCCATATCAATCGCTTTCAGCTCGCCGCGGGTGCAGGCGATATAATCCTCGCCCCAGGTCACGGTCGCGCCCATCTTCTCCAGCACATCGGCAAAGCGAATATCGCCCTGCACGCTGTTGCGCCCGATGCCAGTCACCTTCACCGTGCCGCCTTTAATGGCCGCCGCCGCCAGGAAATAGGAGGCGGATGACGCATCACCTTCGACCAGATAGTGGCCCGGAGAGCGGTACTGCTGCCCGCCGCGTACCACAAAGCGCTGGTAATGCTGGTTCTCTACCTCGACGCCAAAGGTCTTCATCAGATGCAGCGTGATATCGATGTAGGGTTTTGAAACCAGATCGCCCTTGATGACGATCTCCGTGTCCTGGGACGCCAGCGGCGCGGTCATCAGCAGCGCGGTAAGGAACTGGCTGGAGACGCTGCCGTCTACCGCGACCTGGCCGCCGGTAAAGCCGCCGCGCAGGCGCAGCGGGGGGTAATTCTCTTGCTCAAGATAGTCGATCTGGGCGCCGCCCTGACGCAGCGCATCCACCAGATGGCCAATCGGACGCTCTTTCATGCGCGGTTCGCCGGTCAGCACCACGTTGCTGCTGCCGAGACACAGCGCTGCCGCTAGCGGACGCATCGCGGTACCGGCATTGCCGAGGAACAATTCAACGTCTTCTGCAGAGCGTAACGCGCCGCCGTTGCCAGTCACTTCACAGCAGGTACGATCGTCAGAGAGCGTGTAATGAACGCCTAACGCTTTCAGCGCATTGAGCATATGGCGCACGTCATCGCTATCCAGCAGGTTAGTGAGGACGGTGGTGCCGTTTGCCAGCGCTGCCAGCAGCAGAGCGCGGTTCGAGACACTCTTAGAACCAGGCAGATTAATGGTGCCGTCTACGCGCGCAATAGGTTGTAACGTTAGGGATTCCATGAAACTTAACTCTCAACTCAACATAATAAAAACCCCGCAGCAGGCGTGCGGGGGTGAAAAAAAAGCGCAATTAACCGTGGCGACGTTCGAAGTCGACCATGAAATCGGTCAGGGCTTTGACGCCCGCCAGCGGCATAGCGTTATAGATGGAGGCACGCATTCCGCCAACGACGCGGTGGCCTTTCAGGGCATGCAGACCGGCGGCGAAGGACTCCTCCAGGAAGAGGCTGTCGAGTTTGCTGTCCGCCAGCTGGAACGGCACGTTCATGCGCGAGCGGTTCGCCACAGCCACGTCGTTACGGTAGAAGTCGCTGCCGTCAATAACGCCGTACAGCAGTTCGGATTTCTGCTGGTTGATGGCATTCATCGCCGTGACGCCGCCGTTTTGCTTCAGCCACTTGAACACCAGGCCAGAGAGATACCAGGCGAAGGTCGGCGGGGTGTTGAACATAGAGTCGTTGTCGTTCAGCACGCTGTAATCCAGAATCGACGGGCAGGATTTATGGGCTTTACCCAACAGATCGTCGCGCACGATCACCAGCGTCAGGCCTGCCGGGCCGATGTTTTTCTGCGCCCCGGCGTAGATCACACCGTAGCGGCTGACGTCAAGCGGCGCGGACAGGATCGTCGACGAGAGATCCGCCGTAACGACAACGTTATCGCCAAACTCAGGCTCTTCGTGAATGGCGATGCCGTCGATGGTCTCGTTCGGACAGTAGTGCAGGTAGGCGGCATCGTTAGAGAGCTGCCAGTCACGCATCGGCTTCACCGCGCGCAGTCCGTCGACGGTGGTTTTGGCATCAATCACGTTCGGCGTACAGTATTTATGCGCCTCTTTTACCGCGCTGGCGGCCCAGTAACCAGCATCAACGTAATCCGCCGTGGTTTTATCCCCCAGCAGGTTCAATGGAATGCCCGCAAACTGACCGCGACCGCCACCGTGGCAGAACAGAACCTTATAGTTCTCAGGGATGCTTAACAGATCGCGAAAATCCTGCTCCGCCTCTTCTGCACACTGGATAAATGGCTTACCGCGGTGGCTAATCTCCATGACCGACGTGCCAAGACCCTGCCAATCGCAGAGCTCCTGCTGAGCCTGTTTAAGCACCTCTGTCGGCAACATCGCCGGACCAGAACTAAAATTAAAGACCTGTGTCATTTCCTCTCACCACGCTGAAAGCAATAAGTTATTCCTGTGACATCGGTTGTACCATTGCGCGTCACCCGCCGCAACGGGTATTCCGACAGCGGGAAGAAATGTGCGCTCAGTCACATAGCAGAATATTTTGTGCTGTTCTGCGGCGGTGGCGAAAAACCCTGTCAGGTGATGCGAATCGCCCGGCTGGCCTTCGTCCATTCTGGATTTTTGCAGCGTGGACAGGGTTGTTTTTCTCCTGCCTGCATCGCAATCACCTCGCTGCATTTTACGCAGGCGTAGTCGCCGGTCTCTGGCGCGACGATAAAGCGCGGCACAAGTCCCGCCGGCAGCAGCGACAGCCCAGGGCGCACGTCCTCATCGCGATAGTAGTAGGTACTGATCTGCCCGTTGGTTTCCATGATGGCCAGCCGAATCTGCCCCAGCTGCTCCACGCCGCTGACCCGCAGCTCCATATAGAACTCGACCTCGGTTAGGTTGGCCGCTCTCAGCTTGTCCCACGCCAGCTCGCCCTCCTCTACAATGATAATTGGCTTGCCTTCCAGCAGATCCTCAAGCCGTTCACTGTGGGCCATCAGCCACATCACCAGCCGGTAGAACAGCGCCAGCGAGACAAACACCACCAGCACCGGCAGCATCGGTACGTCGTCATAGAAGGCAACGTCCCCCGCCGCCGACCCGAGGGTTAAGATGATCAGCACCTCGAAGAGCGACATCTGCCGCACGCCGCGCCGTCCGGCGATCTTCAGGAACAGAAAAACGAGGATAAAGGTGTAGAGACTTCGCAGCGCAACTTCTCCCAGGAAGTCGAGCGGCGCCTTGTCCAGCATCATGCGATGCAAATCGAATGCTTTCATTTTCTTTTGCCTAAACAGGACGTTAGTTTCTACAAGCATAGCTCGCGCTTTTATTTTCGTCCTCTGGCGCAGGAAGATAGCGCCTTTCAGCTAAAACCCGTATCATTGCGCGCTTTCCGTACGAATAAAGTGACGCTCATGACGCAAACATTTATCCCCGGCAAAGATGCCGCTCTGGAAGACTCCATCGCCCGCTTCCAGCAGAAACTGCTCGACCTTGGCTTCGATATCGAAGAGGCCTCCTGGCTGAACCCGGTGCCTAACGTCTGGTCCGTGCATATCCGCGATAAAGCCTGCGCCCTCTGCTTTACCAACGGTAAAGGCGCAACCAAAAAAGCCGCGCTGGCCTCTGCCCTTGGCGAGTACTTCGAGCGTCTCTCTACCAACTACTTCTTTGCCGACTTCTGGCTGGGCGATGAGATCGCTAACGGCCCGTTTGTTCACTATCCGAACGAGAAGTGGTTCCCGCTGCCGGAAGACGACTCACTGCCGGAAGGTATTCTCGACGCCCGCCTGCGCGCATTCTACGATCCGGAAGGCGAGCTGGCCGCCGGCATGCTGATTGACCTGCAGTCAGGCAACGACGAACGCGGCATCTGTGGTCTGCCGTTTACCCGTCAGTCAGACCAGCAGACGGTCTACATCCCGATGAATATCGTCGGCAACCTGTACGTCTCCAACGGCATGTCCGCCGGTAACACCCGCAACGAAGCCCGCGTGCAGGGTCTGTCGGAAGTGTTTGAGCGCCACATCAAGAACCGCATTATCGCGGAAAGCATCAGCCTGCCGGAGATCCCGCAGGAGGTGCTGGCCCGCTATCCGGGCGTGGTGGAGTCTATTGCCACTCTGGAAGCAGAAGGCTTCCCGATCTTTGCCTACGACGCCTCGCTGGGCGGCAAATACCCGGTGATCTGCGTCGTGCTGTTTAACCCCGCTAACGGCACCTGTTTCGCCTCCTTCGGCGCGCACCCGGACTTTGGCGTAGCGCTGGAGCGTACAGTGACCGAGCTGCTGCAGGGCCGTGGCCTGAAGGATCTCGACGTCTTCACCCCCCCGACCTTCGATGATGAAGAGGTCGCCGAGCATGCCAACCTGGAGACCCACTTTATCGACTCCAGCGGCCTGATCTCCTGGGATATGTTCAAGCAGGACGCCGACTATCCGTTCGTGGACTGGAGCTTCTCCGGCACCACCGAAGAGGAGTTCGCGACCCTGATGGCCATCTTCCGTGCCGAGGATAAAGAGGTCTACATCGCCGACTACGAGCATCTGAGCGTCTACGCCTGCCGTATTATCGTGCCGGGCATGTCCGACATCTATCCGGCAGAGGATCTCTGGCTGGCGAACAACAGCATGGGGAGTCATCTGCGCGAAACTATCCTTGCCCTGCCGGGCAGCGAGTGGGAGAAAGAGGCGTACCTCGACCTGATCGCCCAGCTGGACGAAGAGGGCCACGATGACTTTACCCGCGTACGTGAGCTGTTAGGCATTGCCACCGGGAAAGACAACGGCTGGTACACCCTGCGCATTGGCGAGCTGAAGGCGATGCTGGCGCTGGCGGGGGGCGATCTTGAGCAGGCTCTGATCTGGACCGAATGGACGATGGAGTTCAACGCCTCCGTCTTTACCCCAGCGCGGGCGAACTACTACCGCTGCCTGCAGACTCTGCTGCTGCTGGCGCAGGAAGAAGAGCGCCAGCCGCTGCAGTATCTCAACGCCTTTGTCCGCATGTACGGCGCGGACGCGGTAGAGGCCGCCAGTGCAGCGATGAGCGGCGAAGCGCCGTTCTATGGCCTACAGGCGGCAGACGGTACGCTGGAGGCGTTCCCGGCTCACCGCTCCCTGCTGGCAGCCTACGAGAAGCTGCAGCGGGCCAAACAGGCTTTCTGGCCAAAAGAAGCGTAAATAACACTATAAGCTGTAGGCGTATTGCGACAGCCAGGCTATATTACGGGGCAATTTGATTGCCCCGTTTTTTATATATTTTTGCAAAGAATTATAAATGTAATAATTAGGTTACTCATAAGTAATATTCTTTATTGATACTCAGGCATATTGTTACTTTTTGGCAGAATTACTCCATTGTAATTAACGCGCCTGCGGTGAGGCCAAAAAAATATTCAAAACATTTTATAATTTTTAAAATTTATTTATTAATTTAAAATCAATAAGTTATCAATAAAAACAGCTAAAACCTTAGACTCTAAAGGCCTATAACACGGACGAGATATGATCCATATCAAGTTCTCTCCTATAATGCTTTGTTAGTATCTCATTGCCAACTTAATGAAGAGAGAGTTAGTGTGAAAGCTGACAACCCTTTTGATTTGATACTTCCCCCTGCGATGGCAAAAGTTGCCGAAGAGGCGGGTGTCTATAAAGCCACAAAGCGTCCGATGACGACGTTCTTCCTGGCGATTACCGCCGGGGTGTTCATCTCCATCGCCTTTGTTTTCTATATTACCTCCACCACCGGCACCGCCGCGATGCCGTACGGTGTTGCTAAACTGATTGGCGGTATCTGCTTCTCACTGGGTCTGATTTTGTGCGTTATCTGCGGCGCGGATCTCTTTACCTCGACGGTACTTATCGTGGTGGCAAAGGCCAGCGGCAAAATCACCTGGGGCCAGCTGGCACGCAACTGGATCAACGTTTACGTTGGCAACCTGGTTGGCTGTCTGCTCTTTGTGCTGCTGATGTGGCTCTCCGGTGAGTACATGACCGCCAACGGCGGCTGGGGACTCAACGTCCTGCAAACCGCTGACCACAAAATGCACCATACTTTTATTGAAGCCGTCGCACTCGGCATCCTGGCAAACCTGATGGTCTGTCTGGCCGTATGGATGAGCTACTCAGGCCGCAGCCTGATGGACAAAGCCATGATTATGGTCCTGCCGGTTGCCATGTTTGTTGCCAGCGGCTTTGAGCACAGCATCGCAAACATGTTCCTGATCCCGCTGGGTATCGTAATTCGTGATTTTGCTACGCCGGAGTTCTGGACCGCGGTCGGTTCGTCTCCAGCCAATTTTTCTCATCTGACCGTGATGAACTTCATCACTGATAATCTCATCCCCGTAACGATTGGGAACATTATCGGTGGGGGTTTACTGGTTGGGTTGACATACTGGGTCATTTACCTGCGTGGCGATAACCATCATTGATGGCTGTTCCAGGCAGTAAATAAAAAATCCACTTAAGAAGGTAGGTGTTACATGTCCGAGCTTAATGAAAAGTTAGCCACAGCATGGGAAGGTTTCGTTGAAGGTGACTGGCAGAAAGCGGTCAACGTCCGTGACTTTATCCAGAAAAACTACGCTCCTTACGAGGGCGACGAATCTTTCCTGGCCGGTGCCACTGAAGCTACCACCACGCTGTGGGACAAAGTAATGGAAGGCGTCAAACTGGAGAACCGCACCCATGCGCCAGTTGACTTCGACACCTCTGTTGCGTCCACCATCACCTCTCACGACGCTGGCTACATCAACAAGGCGCTGGAGAAAATCGTTGGTCTGCAAACTGAAGCGCCGCTGAAACGTGCGATTATCCCGTTCGGTGGTATCAAAATGGTTGAAGGTTCCTGCAAAGCGTACAACCGCGAGCTGGACCCGATGCTGAAAAAGATCTTCACTGAATACCGCAAGACCCACAACCAGGGCGTATTTGATGTTTACACCAAAGACATCCTGAACTGCCGTAAATCTGGCGTGCTGACCGGTCTGCCGGACGCCTACGGCCGTGGCCGTATCATCGGTGACTACCGTCGCGTTGCGCTGTACGGTATCGACTTCCTGATGAAAGACAAATACGCTCAGTTCCTCTCTCTGCAAGATAAACTGGAAAACGGCGAAGATCTTGAAGCGACCATCCGTCTGCGTGAAGAGATCTCTGAACAGTATCGCGCACTGGGCCAGATCAAAGAGATGGCAGCGAAATATGGCTGCGATATCTCCGGTCCGGCAACCACTGCTCAGGAAGCGGTTCAGTGGACCTACTTCGGCTACCTGGCCGCGGTGAAATCCCAGAACGGTGCAGCCATGTCCTTCGGCCGTGTCTCTACCTTCCTTGACGTTTACATCGAACGCGACCTGAAAGCCGGTAAAATCACCGAGCAGGACGCGCAGGAGATGATTGACCACCTGGTCATGAAACTGCGTATGGTTCGCTTCCTGCGTACCCCTGAGTACGATGAGCTGTTCTCCGGTGACCCGATCTGGGCAACCGAATCCATCGCCGGTATGGGCGTTGATGGCCGTACGCTGGTCACTAAAAACAGCTTCCGCTTCCTGAACACCCTGTACACCATGGGGCCGTCTCCGGAGCCGAACATCACCGTACTGTGGTCTGAAAAACTGCCGCTGGGCTTCAAAAAATACGCAGCGAAGGTCTCTATCGACACCTCTTCCCTGCAGTATGAAAACGATGACCTGATGCGTCCTGACTTCAACAACGACGACTACGCTATCGCTTGCTGCGTAAGCCCGATGGTTGTTGGTAAGCAAATGCAGTTCTTCGGCGCGCGTGCTAACCTGGCGAAAACCATGCTGTACGCTATCAACGGCGGCGTTGATGAAAAACTGAAAATGCAGGTGGGTCCGAAATCTGAACCGATCAAAGGCGATGTTCTGAACTTTGACGAAGTCATGGAGCGTATGGATCACTTCATGGACTGGCTGGCTAAGCAGTACGTGACTGCCCTGAACATCATCCACTACATGCACGACAAGTACAGCTACGAAGCTTCCCTGATGGCGCTGCACGACCGTGACGTTATCCGCACCATGGCCTGTGGTATCGCTGGCCTGTCCGTTGCGGCTGACTCCCTGTCCGCTATCAAATATGCGAAAGTAAAACCGATTCGTGATGAAGACGGTCTGGCGACTGACTTTGAAATCGAAGGTGAATACCCGCAGTTTGGTAACAACGATTCACGCGTTGATGACCTGGCGGTTGACCTGGTTGAACGTTTCATGAAGAAAATTCAGAAACTGACTACCTACCGCAACGCTATCCCGACCCAGTCCGTTCTGACCATCACCTCTAACGTCGTGTATGGTAAGAAAACCGGTAACACCCCGGACGGTCGTCGTGCTGGCGCGCCGTTTGGCCCAGGTGCTAACCCGATGCACGGTCGCGATCAGAAAGGTGCCGTTGCCTCTCTGACCTCCGTGGCTAAACTGCCGTTCGCCTACGCTAAAGATGGTATCTCTTATACCTTCTCTATCGTTCCGAACGCGCTGGGTAAAGACGATGAAGTGCGTAAAACCAACCTAGCAGGCCTGATGGACGGTTACTTCCATCACGAGTCTTCCATCGAAGGTGGTCAGCACCTCAACGTGAACGTCATGAACCGTGAAATGCTGCTTGATGCGATGGAGCACCCGGAAAAATATCCGCAGCTGACCATCCGTGTTTCCGGTTACGCGGTACGTTTTAACTCCCTGACGAAAGAGCAGCAGCAGGACGTTATCACCCGTACCTTCACGCAAACCATGTAATGGTTGACTGAAAAAGCGTACAATAAAGGCTCCACGATCGTGGGGCCTTTTTAGTAAACGCGCCCTCTCCTTCGAGCCTGCTTTGCCAACTGTCCTGCCTCCGGGCCGCTGGCAAAACAGACTTAAACATAGCGGAAAGCTGTGCAAATACAGGCCCGGGACGGGCCATATCCGGAGAACCTCGCAATGTCAGTTATCGGTCGCATTCACTCCTTTGAATCCTGTGGCACAGTTGATGGCCCGGGGATCCGCTTTATCACCTTCTTTCAGGGCTGCCTGATGCGCTGCCTCTACTGCCACAACCGTGATACCTGGGACACCCACGGCGGCAAAGAGGTTACCGTTGAAGAGCTGATGAAAGAGGTCGTGACCTATCGCCACTTTATGAACGCGTCCGGCGGCGGCGTAACGGCCTCCGGCGGCGAGGCTATCCTGCAGGCCGAGTTTGTGCGCGACTGGTTCCGCGCCTGCCATCAGGAAGGCATTCACACCTGTCTGGACACCAACGGCTTTGTTCGCCGCTACGATCCGGTGATCGACGAGCTGCTGGAGGTTACCGATCTGGTGATGCTCGATCTCAAGCAGATGAATGATGAGATCCACCAGAATCTGGTCGGCGTCTCTAACCACCGTACGCTGGAGTTCGCCCAGTATCTGTCGAAGAAGAACATTAAGGTCTGGATCCGCTATGTGGTGGTGCCGGGCTGGTCAGACGATGACGACTCTGCGCATCGCCTGGGTGAGTTTACCCGCGATATGGGCAACGTTGAGAAGATTGAGCTGCTGCCCTATCACGAGCTGGGCAAGCACAAATGGGTCGCGATGGGTGAAGAGTACAAGCTTGATGGTATCCATCCGCCGAAGAAAGAGACCATGGATCGCGTAAAAGGCATCCTGGAGCAGTACGGTCACAAGGTCATGTATTAACGCAAACACATCGTGTAGGCCCGGCAAGCGTAGCGCCGCCGGGCTTTTTTATATCAGGCGTGTGCCACAGGCGTCGGATGCTGGCCCGCTTTGCGCAGCAGCATCATCAGATAGATAAACGACACGCTGGCGATCATCACAAAGAGCAGGTTGTCGGAGTAGTTCTGCATCAGCATTGAGGTCAGGGTCGGCCCCAGCAGGCTGCCGACGGTGTAGCTCAGCAGCAAAGCCTGGTTCATCGCCACCAGCTGATGCGGCTCAACCTTCTCACAGGCCCATGCCATGGCTACCGGGTAGAGCGTAAAGCCCGCCGCACCCAGTACGAACAGCGCCGGAGCCATCGCGGCGTTGCCCAGCATCGCCAGACAGCCAACGATCACTACAAACACCTGCACGCGCAGCACCAGCAGGCGGCCAAAGCGATCCGCCAGCTTGCCCACCGGCCACTGGCCGAAAATACCGGCGCTGATCAGCACCGCCATCCAGAAACCAATTCCGGCGTCGCTCACCCCATGATGGTTCAGCCACAGCGGCATCAGACCATACAGCGAGCCAAGAATAATACCCGAGATAACGCAGCCGTTAACGCCCAGACGCGCCTGACGCAGGCGCAGCATCGGCCACATTGTCGTCGCCTCCTGATGCTCGCTATGCTCGTTCACAATACGGGTGAAGAGCAGCGGCAGGATCGCGGCCAGGATCAGGCCGGTAACCCACGGCATAACCTGCATCAGCCCGGTGGGTAGCTTGCTGACCATCAGCTGGCCCAGCACCGTACCCACGTAGTAGATCATCATATAGGCAGCCAGCAGGCGGCCACGGTTGCGCGAGGTGCCGCTACACATCAGGCCGCTCTCAACCACCACCCAGATCATGGCACAGCCGACGCCAGCCACGAAGCGCCATACCATCCAGCTCCAGAAGCCCACCATCAGACCCATCCCCACGCAGCCTGTAGCAAAAATCAGCGAGGCGATGTAGTAGCTGCGGTTGAAACCGAAGTGTTTAATCAGGCGACCGCAGAGCAGCGTGCCGACCAGGTTACCGGTGAAAAAGGCGGAGCCAACCATACCTACCTGCCACGTTGGCAAGTTTTCATGGGCGAGCCAAAGCGGCACGAGCGTGTTTAGCGTCGCGATCGACAGGGTCAACAACAACAGGCCACAGAGCAGCAGTAGCACCGGGCGGGTATAGATAGGCATGGATATAAACCGTGAGGAAGTTCTGATTTCGAGCGCATCATGCCACCAGCAAAAACATTGTCAATCGGCCTGAATAGCCGCAGCAGGTGCTTTTTGAGAGATCGATTTGAAATACTGATTATCCGCTGACTCATGTCACGCGGACTGTAATTCAACCCGTTGTTTTAATGATAGATAGTAAAAAATCCCACGCTGCGCTTAGTCGAAAAATTTCATGGTTCCCGCAGCACTTTTTTCGCTCTGTTTGTTAGCTATCAGAAATAAAAAAAGCGCCCGCAGGCGCTTTTTTCAATTCCGGCGTATCGGTTAACCGATATATTCCAGACCTTTCATGTACGGACGCAGCACCGCAGGGATCTCGATGCGGCCATCAGCCTGCTGGTAGTTCTCCAGCACAGCCACCAGCGTACGCCCTACCGCCAGACCAGAGCCATTCAGGGTATGCACCAGACGGGTTTTCTTGTCGGCTTTGCTACGGCAACGAGCCTGCATGCGGCGCGCCTGGAAATCCCAGCAGTTAGAGCAGGAGGAGATTTCACGGTAGGTATCCTGCGCCGGCAGCCACACTTCCAGATCGTAGGTTTTGCGCGCGCCGAAGCCCATGTCGCCGCTGCACAGCAGCACTTTACGGTACGGCAGGCCTAACAGCTGCAGCACCTTCTCAGCGTGACCGGTCATCTCTTCCAGCGCATCCATGGAGTCTTCCGGACGCACGATCTGCACCATCTCAACTTTATCAAACTGGTGCATACGGATCAGACCGCGGGTGTCACGTCCGTAAGAGCCCGCTTCTGAGCGGAAGCACGGCGTATGGGCCGTCATCTTCAGCGGCAGCGCCTCTTCTTCGAGGATCTCATCACGCACGAGGTTGGTCAGCGGCACTTCCGCCGTTGGGATCAGCGAATAGTTGCTGCTCTCTGCCTCTTCGTCCAGCGGACGCGTATGGAAGAGATCGCCACCGAATTTAGGCAGCTGGCCGGTACCGTACAGCGTGTCCTGGTTGACCAGGTACGGCACATAGTTCTCGATATAGCCGTGCTGTTCAGTATGCAGATCGATCATGAACTGGCTCAGGGCGCGGTGCAGGCGGGCAATCTGCCCCTGCATCACCACAAAGCGGGAGCCGGTCAGCTTCACCGCCGCGGCGAAGTCGAGGCCTTTAGCCATCTCGCCCAGCGTGACGTGATCGCGGACGTCAAAATCAAACTTACGTGGCTCACCCCAGCGGCTCACTTCCACGTTTTCGCTGTCGTCTTTACCGAGCGGCACACAGTCGTCCGGCAGGTTCGGCAGGGTCAGGGCGATGTCACGGATCTCCGCCAGCAGCGTTTCAAGCTCGGCTTTAGCGGCATCCAGCTCTTCGCCCAGCTTGTTCACTTCCAGACGTAACGGCTCAATGTCTTCCCCACGCGCTTTCGCCTGGCCAATGGATTTCGATCGCGAGTTACGTTCCGCCTGCAGGTTTTCCGTGTCGACCTGCAAAACTTTACGACGCTCTTCAAGAGCGCGCAGTTTATCTACATCCAGCTTAAAGCCCCGGCGTGCCAGTTTTTCTGCGACTGCGTCTGGCTCGGTACGCAGCAGATTGGGATCGAGCATGCTTATCCTGTGCTTATCGAATTGATATTAGAGGGAGTGGCCGCAGACGCAGCCACAAGAATTCACAGGTAACCTTACCGCAACGCCTCAATTAGCGATAGCGTTTTGTGGGGCTTTTATTGTCCTGATCGGCCAGCCAGGCGAGCTTTTCGCCAATCTTACCCTCAAGACCTCTGCTGGTGGGATGATAATAGCGCGTTTGTGCTATTTCAGGCGGGAAGTAGGCTTCACCTGCTGCATAGGCGTTAGGCTCATCATGGGCATAGCGATACTGCTGGCCGTAGCCCATCTCCTTCATCAGCTTGGTTGGCGCATTGCGAAGGTGATCGGGTACGTCATAGTCCGGCTTGTCGCGGGCATCGGCCATCGCCGCTTTAAAGGCGGTGTAAACGGCGTTGCTTTTTGGCGCGCAGGCAAGGTAGACAATCGCCTGAGCGATAGCGCGCTCCCCTTCTGCTGGCCCGACGCGGGTAAAACAGTCCCAGGCCGAGAGCGCAACCTGCATCGCACGAGGATCGGCGTTGCCGACATCCTCAGAGGCGATTGCCAGGCAGCGGCGCGCAACGTAGAGCGGGTCGCCCCCGGCGGTAATAATGCGGGCATACCAGTAGAGGGCGGCATCCGGCGCGCTGCCGCGTACAGATTTATGCAGGGCCGAGATGAGATCGTAGAAGCGATCGCCTTTGTTATCGAAGCGCGCGCTGCGCTCCCCGGCAATCTCCGTAAGCAACTCGGGCTTCAGCACCCGCTTGCCACTCTCGTCGACCTCGGCCATGTCGGCCATCATCTCCAGCGTGTTCAGAGCACGCCGGGCATCACCGTTGACCAGCTGGGCGATAGCCAGCCGGGTCTCATCCGGCAGGACGATATTCTGCCCGCCGTAGCCGCGAGCTTTATCGCTGATAGCCTGATCCAGCACCAGCTCAATATCCTCAACGGAGAGGGATTTCAGCAGATAGACGCGGGCGCGGGAGAGCAGCGCTGAGTTAAGCTCGAACGAGGGGTTTTCGGTGGTAGCGCCGATAAAGGTAATGGTGCCGTCTTCAATGTGCGGCAGGAAGGCATCCTGCTGGCTTTTATTGAAGCGATGGACTTCGTCCACAAACAGAATGGTGCGGCGACCGGCGTTACGCCGCTGACGTGCACGCTCGATAGCCTCGCGGATCTCTTTCACCCCGGAGGTGACCGCCGAGATGCGCTCAACGTCGGCGTTGGCATAGTGAGCAATCACCTCAGCAAGGGTCGTCTTGCCGGTACCGGGCGGCCCCCAGAGGATCATCGAGTGCAGATGGCCGGCCTCGATAGCGCGCGGCAGCGGCTTACCGGGCGCCAGCAGATGCTGCTGCCCGATGTACTGCGCTAAGTTTTCTGGCCGCATACGGGCGGCCAGAGGTTGAAACGCGTTGTCTGAAAAATCGAGCGATAGATTGCTCACTCAGGCCTCTACTTGCGTTGATCGTCCACCGTTACGCCCTGCGGCGGGGTAAAGGTAAATTTAGAGGGATCCACAGCGCCATTCTGCTGAGACTGCAGCTGATAAAGGCTGCGCTGATCGTCCTGCTCAACGGCGCTGAACTGATTAATGGTACCGTTCTGGCTCACGTTAATGGTGAACTGCTTAAGGTTACCATTTTTGCTTTTCGGCGTGAGCACGAAGTCGTTACCGGTTTGCTTAATGTTGTACTGCTGCCAGTCGCTGGTCTGGTTACGGGTAATCAGCATGAACGGCGTATTGCTGGTCGCCGAGCTGAGATTGGTGGCCGTCGCCTGCTCAACGAACGGGTTATAGAACCACAGGGTTTTGCCGTCGGAGACCAGGATACTTTCATCCGGCTGCGTCATATGCCAGTTAAACAGGTTCGGGCGCTTGACCCATAAATCCCCCTGACCTTCCTGCACTGCCGCGCCGCTGCCGTCGGTCACTTTTTGCGTGAAGCTGGCATGGAAGCTGCTCACCTTATCGAGGCGGCTTTTCAGATCGCTGGCGGCGTCAGCCCAGACGCTGCTGGCTACCAGGGAAGAGAGTAATGCACAGGTCATTGCGATTTTTTTCATTGTTATTCCTTTAGCTACGTCTGCTACGTCACTCCCGATCCGGGAGAACCTCTGACACTCATTGCAGGCTAAACCGGCAAAGAGTGAAAGAGGAAAAAGCTGATTTTTGACGAATTTACCCAAATTTGCACTTGGAAGCGCTACTCGAACGGCGGCGGAGCCAGCACCTCACGGTTACCGTTGTGGCCCGCCTCGCTGACGATGCCCTGGGCTTCCATCTGCTCGATAATACGCGCCGCGCGGTTGTAACCGATGCGGAATTGACGTTGCACGCCAGAGATCGAGGCCTTGCGCTTCTCGGTCACAAAGTTGACCGCCTGGTCGAACAGCGGATCCAGCTCTTCACCGGAATCCAGGCCGCCACCGCCGCTTTCGCTTTCGCTGTCGGAGGTGATCCCCTCGACATACTGCGGACGACCGCGCGCTTTCCAGTCCTGCACTACGGCATGAACCTCTTCGTCACGGACAAAGGCACCGTGCACGCGCACCGGCGCAGAGGAGGAGTTAGGCCCGGAGTAGAGCATATCCCCCATACCCAGCAGCGACTCCGCGCCGCCCTGATCGAGAATGGTGCGGGAGTCAATTTTGCTCGATACGGTAAAGGCGATACGCGTCGGGATGTTGGCCTTGATAAGGCCGGTGATCACATCCACCGACGGACGCTGGGTAGCCAGTACCAGGTGAATACCGGCCGCACGCGCCTTCTGTGCCAGTCGAGCGATGAGCTCTTCAACTTTTTTACCTACCGTCATCATCAGGTCGGCAAATTCGTCCACCAGCACAACAATGTACGGCAGCTTCTCCAGAACCGGATGGGTGGCGTCCATGCTGTCGCCCGGCTTCCAGTATGGATCCGGGATCGGCCGGCCCATGCGTGCAGCTTCCGCGATCTTCTCGTTGTAGCCTGCAAGGTTACGCACGCCGAGCGCGGACATCAGCTTGTAGCGACGCTCCATCTCGTTGACGCTCCAGCGCAGGGCATTGGCAGCGTCCTTCATGTCGGTCACCACCTCGGTCAACAGGTGTGGAATACCTTCGTAGACCGACAGCTCCAGCATTTTCGGGTCGATCATGATGAACTTCACCTCTTCCGGCGAAGCTTTGTAGAGCATGCTGAGGATCATGGCGTTGACCCCCACCGATTTACCCGAGCCGGTGGTCCCCGCGACCAGCAGGTGTGGCATTTTCGCCAGGTCGGCAATCACCGGATCGCCCGCGATATCTTTCCCCAGCACCACGGTCAGCGGTGACGGGCTCTCACGGAACTTGGCGCAGTCCAGCACCTCACGCAGGTAGACGGTCTGACGTTTTTTATTCGGCAGCTCAAGGCCCACGTAAGGCTTACCGGGGATCACTTCTACGACGCGGACGGCCACCGTTGACAGAGAACGGGCCAGATCGCGGGAGAGGTTAGAGATACGCGCCGCTTTCACGCCCGGCGCAAGGTTAAGCTCAAAGCGAGTGATCACCGGCCCCGGCGAGTAGTTCACCACGTCAGCCTTGATGCGGAAATCATTCAGGCGAGCTTCAACCAGGCGCGCCATCTGCTCCAGAGCAAAGGTATCTACCGGTTCCACTTCCGACGGCGGCTGGGTCAGGAGATCCAGCGACGGCAGCGGCGTTGTCGGGCGCTGCGCTGGGCGGCTGTCGCCGTTACGCATCAGCAGCGGATGGATCAGGCTGTCCTGCGGGGCTGGCTGCGGCGCGACGGGCGCGGCGACGGGCTGCTGCACAGGCTGATACTGCTGCTGTGGCTGTACTGGCGCAGGGGCCGCAGGCTGCTGATAGTGCGGCTGCTGTGGCTGTACCGTCGCGGGTGTAACAGGTTGCTGATAGTGCTGCTGTGGCTGCTGCACAGGCGCCGACGGCTGAACAGGCTCTTCCGGCGGTAGCGTAAAGAGCGGCTCACTCGGGCCATCGTCTACCAGCGCTTTCATTGGCGAAAACTCAAAATCGGCCAGCGAGAACGGATTTGCCGACGGCGGCTGTTCGGCTGAATAGCGCTGCTGCTGCGAGGCGGCGAACTGGCGGGCCAGCTCCGCTTCGGCGGCATCGTCCTCATCATCCTGCCATGCATCATCATGCCCTGTATCAGCGCGTACTTCGTGCTGATACTCTTCCCCATAGCGTGACTGCTGGGAAGCGGCAAACTGGCGAGCCAGTTCGTCCTGATGCAGCGTATCCGCCTCGTCATCGCTAAACGGATCGGGCTGCTGCTGCTCGGCTTCACGGGCGGCGCGCTCCTCAGCGATACGCTGCGAAGGAAGCTTAATGCCGTAGGAGGCCAGCTCGCGGCGGGTTGGCACGCGGACTCGGTTCGGACGCGGCAGTTGCGGGCCAATACCCTCTTTCACCTGCGGACGCGGCGCACCGCCGTCGGCCAGGCCGAACGCAGGTGCCGCAGCGGCGGAAGCGGCAGCGGCAGTGGCGGCGGCCTGTTTGACATCGGGCACGGCTGGCGCAAAGGTCGGCTCTGCAACCGGTGGCGGCGTCACAGGCGCGGCGGGTGCGGGAACAAACGGCTCTGGCGCAGCGGGTTCGGGAACCGGCTGGTACCAGGCAGCAAGCTGCTCGCGTTCGCGGGCGCGTCGCTCTTCAACCTCTTCAAAATAGTAGAGCGGCGGACGGGTATGCTTAACCTCTTCCTCTGGCTCTGGTTCCGGCTCTGGCACGGCTACAGCAGGCTCTGGCATCGGTGCGGGCGCAGCGGCGACAGGCTCCTGCTGCCAGACGGGCTCAGGTGACCAAATGGGCTCCGGCTGCGGCGCAACGCTGGCAACGTGCATCTCGGGTGAGTTCTGCGCCTGCATCGGCGGAACATAGTGTTGCTGCGGCTCGGCAGGGGCAGGCTGCCACTGGCTTTCAGGCGCAGGCTCAGAGAAGGTAGCAGCGGCCGGGATGGGGGCGGTCTGCATAACCGGCGACGTAGGCATGACCGGCTGCGATGGCGCAATGTGCGCCTGGGCATCGGCGGTAGCCAGCGCGGCGGCGGCAAGCGGCTCTGCTATGCTCGGGCCATTCAGCAGCGGATCGTACTCATCATACTGCTCGCCCTGGGTAGCACGGTGGCCGGAGAAGAGCACGTCGTTAGGATCGGCGGCGACGCCACGGGCGCTGTACTGCACCTCTTCCTCATCGTCCATGCGCCTGCCCGAGAACAGCGCTGCATCGGTTTTACGGCCGAGCGGGTTGGCAAACTTCTCTGCCACACGCTTACGGCGGGCGAGAACACCACGCATAATGCGGGTACGGCGAGACTCGCGTCGTTGCGCGGCTGGCTCGTCATCGTACTCCTCTTCGTCCTCGTACTCTTCGTCATCGACCCAGGTATCATCCCGACGGGTACGGTTGCTGGCGAAGGTGAGAATATTGAGCAGCACGCTGCCGATCTTCTCGGCGATGCTAACCCATGACCAGCCGGTAAACAGCGTCAGCCCGGCAGCCCAGACGCAGAGCAGCGCGATGGTGCCTCCGCTGCTGTGCAGCAGCGGCATCATGGTGGTGCTCAGCAGGCTGCCAATCACCCCGCCAGAGGCAAAGTACCAGATGTCGTCGGCATTGATGGCGGCCAGCCCGCAGGAGGTCAGGATCAGCGCCAGAACGCCAATCAAACGCAGCGAGACGGCGAAGTAGTCGATATAGTCTTCGTTGGCACGGTGCCGCCAGGCAAACCAGCAGCCGCCGACTATCATCACCGGGATGGTATAGGCCATGACGCCAAAGATGAAAAATAGCGTATCGGCAAGCCACGCGCCCGGCGCGCCACCCAGATTATGGATAGGCTCATGCCATGCGGTTTGTGACCAGCTGGGATCGGAGGGGTTGAAGCTGAGCAGTGCGGCCATCAGCCAGACTGCAAACAGGGCGACAAGTATCAGTAACGCCTCAAGGAGCCGGCGTCCGCTGCTTAACTTGCTTAATGTGACTTCTTTGTCTTCAGTATATTCCTGGCTCAAGAAAGGCTCTCCAGGTCCTTGATGCTAAAACGGAGAACAGTGTCAGGTTGCCCTGACACTGCTGCTGTATGGATTACCAGGAGTGTAATCAAACTGCGTCGATTTTGCACCTGTTCCGTGTTAGCGGGTTTTAATCACCAGACGATTGCTCTGTTTGACCTCTTCCATTACCACGTAGGTACGCGTGTCGTTGACGCCCGGCAGACGCAGCAGGGTTTCACCCAGCAGTTTGCGGTAGGCCGACATATCCGGCACGCGGGTTTTCAACAGGTAGTCGAAATCACCGGAAACCAGATGACACTCTTGAATTTCTTCAAGTTTTTGCACTGCGGCGTTAAATTGCTCAAACACATCCGGCGCGCCGCGATTCAGAGTAATCTCAACAAATACCAGAAGTGATGCATCCAGATAATGCGGGTTCAGCAGTGCGGTATAGCCCTGAATGAAACCCTGTCTTTCCAGTCGGCGCACGCGCTCAAGGCACGGCGTCGGAGAAAGTCCCACTCGCTTTGAAAGCTCGACGTTTGAGATCCGCCCATCCTTCTGCAATTCATTCAGGATGTTACGATCGATGCGGTCGAGATCTTTGCCAGGGCGCTTTTTGCTATCTACCATTATTATTGTCTCTCTGTATTCCTTCCCTACTCCTGTCTTGACCCTGTGCACTTCACTGTTCAGAGTCTTTGCCCGTCGCTATACATTCCGCATTATCATTATTTGCGCGGAGCATCACGGGGCCTGCATTAAGAAGACGGTTGCCAGCCGCAGCCAGAGAGATTGCACAGAGAGTCTGTCCACGCCCTGTACTATTTCACTGGCCCTGTTAAGCGCATCTTTATGCGTGATTTTGTCCCACGCGCGAAACGCTGCTCTTGTCTTCTTCGAATGTTTTCGCAAATGCGCAGCGGATTGTCAAAGTAAAACATCGTTTTTTAGTACAACATGCCAGATATTCATCATCGACCCTCCCTAAACCTCATGGAATCTTCTTATAACACTACCAATTTCAGTAGATTTTGTTATAGCCGTAGAGAGTAAAAGGGTCTACGCCATTGGCCGCGCCTATTGCACATATCGTTAACAAAACCGTCATGCTCTTTTTTTACCGCCGTAAATTCCCTACAATCCTGCCCATTGTCTGCCAACAGCAGTCTCTGCCACCAACAATGGGGATCTCATGGGCACAGCTAAACATTCTAAGCTGCTTATTCTTGGTTCTGGACCTGCCGGCTACACCGCTGCGGTCTATGCCGCACGCGCTAACCTTCAGCCGGTACTGATTACCGGTATGGAAAAAGGCGGCCAGCTGACTACCACCACCGAAGTGGAAAACTGGCCGGGCGACCCGCACGATCTGACGGGGCCGCTGCTGATGGAGCGTATGCACGAGCACGCTGCGAAGTTTGAGACCGAAATTCTGTTTGACCACATCAGCAAGGTCGATCTGCAGAACCGTCCGTTCCGCCTGACTGGCGACAGCGGCGAGTACACCTGCGATGCGCTGATCGTGGCGACCGGTGCGTCTGCCCGCTACCTGGGCCTGCCTTCTGAAGAGGCGTTCAAAGGCCGCGGCGTCTCCGCCTGCGCCACCTGCGACGGTTTCTTCTACCGTAACCAGAAAGTCGCGGTTATCGGCGGCGGCAACACGGCGGTTGAGGAAGCGCTCTACCTGGCGAACATCGCCTCTGAGGTGCACCTGATCCACCGTCGCGACACCTTCCGCGCGGAGAAGATCCTGATCAAACGCCTGATGGACAAAGTAGCAAGCGGCAACATCGTGCTGCACACCCATCGTACCCTGGAAGAGGTGACCGGCGACCAGATGGGCGTGAGCGGCCTGCGCCTGCGTGATACGCAGAATGCCGACAACGTCGAGTCGTTAGAGGTTGCGGGCCTGTTTGTCGCCATCGGCCACAGCCCGAACACGGCGATTTTTGACGGCCAGCTGGAGCTGGAAAACGGCTACATCAAGGTGCAGTCCGGTATTCACGGCAATGCCACCCAGACCAGCATCCCAGGCGTATTCGCTGCGGGCGACGTTATGGATCACATCTACCGTCAGGCGATCACCTCTGCGGGCACCGGCTGCATGGCCGCGCTCGATGCAGAGCGCTATCTCGACGGACTGGCTGAACTCTCTAAATAATCTTTACAAGTCAGTAACAAAGGTAAAAAAGGCGACTATGAGTCGCCTTTATTTTTGTCCCGTTGTAACATTGCGCAGCTCAAAAATCTGACAAGCCACCTGCTAAGCGCGCAATGAATAAAACCCGTCAACAAGAATTAACCCGCTGGTTAAAACAGCAAAGTATTTTCTCCCGCCGTTGGCTGCTGGCGTCACGCCTGCTCGGTCTGGCGAGCGGTCTGCTGATTGTTGCCCAGGCCTGGCTGCTGGCGCGCATTCTCAACCACCTGATCATGGAAAATATCCCGCGCGAGGCGCTGCTGCTGCCGTTCGTGCAGCTGGTGCTGGTGTTTGTTCTACGCGCCTGGGTGGTCTGGCTGCGCGAGCGCGTCGGCTTTCACGCGGGCCTGCACATCCGATATGAGATCCGCCGCCAGGTGCTCGACCGCCTGCAGCAGGCGGGGCCAGCATGGATCCAGGGGCGACCGGCGGGCAGCTGGGCCACGCTGATCCTTGAGCAGATTGACGATATGCACGACTACTACGCCCGCTATCTGCCGCAGATGGCGCTGGCGGTGAGCGTGCCGCTGCTGATCGTGATTGTCATCTTCCCCTTTAACTGGGTTGCGGCGTTGATCCTGCTGGCCACGGCCCCGTTGATCCCCACCTTTATGGCGATGGTGGGCATGGGCGCGGCCGATGCTAACCGCCGCAACTTCAAGGCGCTGGCCCGCCTGAGCGGTCACTTTCTCGATCGCCTGCGTGGAATGGAGACGCTGCGCATTTTTGGTCGCGGCGCGGCAGAGACGGACAATATCCGTAAAGCATCGGAAGATTTTCGCAGCCGCACCATGGAAGTGCTGCGCCTGGCGTTTCTCTCCTCCGGCGTGCTGGAGTTCTTCACCTCGCTCTCCATTGCGCTGGTGGCGGTGTACTTTGGCTTCTCCTACCTTGGCGAGCTGAACTTCGGCCACTATGGCACCGGCGTAACGCTGTTCTCTGGTTTCCTGGCCCTGATCCTGGCCCCGGAGTTTTTCCAGCCGCTGCGCGATCTAGGCACCTTCTACCATGCGAAAGCGCAGGCCGTCGGCGCGGCGGATAGCCTGAAAACCTTCCTGGAGACACCGCTCGCTCATCCAGAGCGTGGCGAAGCCGTGCCGGACGATAGCAACGGCATCGGCCTCTGCGCCCGCGATCTCTGGATCACCTCCCCTGAAGGTGCGGTGCTGGCCGGTCCGCTCAACTTTACCCTGCCCGCAGGCCAGCGCGTGGTGCTGGTGGGTCAGAGCGGCTCGGGTAAAAGCTCGCTTATCAATACCCTCTCCGGCTTCCTCTCCTACCGGGGGTCATTGCAGATTAACGGCACCGAACTGCGCGATCTTAACCCTGAGGCCTGGCGTCAGCGCCTGAGCTGGGTGGGGCAAAACCCGCAGCTTCCGGCGGCCACGCTGCGTGAAAACGTGCTGCTGGCCCGGCCCGATGCCAGCGATGCGGAGCTTAACGCCGCCCTGGATAGCGCCTGGGTCAGTGAATTCCTGCCGCTGCTACCGCAGGGGATCGACACGCCGGTGGGCGATCAGGCCGCACGTCTCTCGGTCGGCCAGGCTCAGCGGGTGGCGGTGGCTCGCGCCCTGCTTAATCCTTGCCAGCTGCTGCTGCTGGATGAGCCTGCCGCCAGCCTGGATGCGCACAGCGAACAGCGCGTGATGCAGGCATTAAACGCCGCCTCCCTGCGCCAGACCACGCTGATGGTCACTCACCAGCTGGAGGGGCTTGCCGACTGGGATGCCGTCTGGGTCATGCAGGATGGATCGATTGTTGAGCAGGGTACCTTTGCCGAGCTCTCCGCCGCCAACGGGGCCTTTGCTGCCCTGCTCGCTCATCGTCAGGAGGAGATTTAAATGCGCGCGCTTATCCCTTTTCTTGCGCTCTATAAGCGCCATATATGGCTGCTGACGCTCGGCGTGGTGCTGGCGATCGTTACCCTGCTGGCGAGCATTGGCCTGATCACCCTCTCAGGCTGGTTCCTCTCCGCCTCGGCGGTGGTTGGCGTGAGCAGGCTATACAGCTTCAACTACATGCTCCCCGCCGCCGGGGTGCGCGGCGCGGCAATTACCCGTACGGCAGGACGCTACTTTGAACGGCTGGTGAGCCACGATGCGACCTTCCGGGTGCTTCAGCATCTGCGTGTCTCGACCTTCAGCAAGCTGCTGCCGCTCTCCCCCGCCGGGCTGGCGCGCTTTCGCCAGGGCGATCTGCTTAACCGCATCGTGGCGGACGTGGATACCCTGGACCATCTCTACCTGCGGGTGATCTCCCCGCTGGTGGGGGCGCTGGTGACCATTGTGGTAGTGACGATTGGCCTGAGCATTCTGGATGCCACCCTGGCCCTGACCCTTGGCGGCATTATGCTGCTGACGCTGCTGCTGCTCCCGCCCCTGTTCTATCGTGCTGGTAAACCCACCGGCGAGAAGCTGACTACCCTGCGCGGCGAGTATCGTCAGCAGGTAACGAGCTGGTTGCAGGGCCAGGCGGAGCTGACGATCTTCGGCGCAAGCGAACGCTATCGGGCGCAGATGGAGAACACCGAGCTGAGCTGGCATGATGCTCAGCGCCGTCAGTCAGAGCTTACCGCGCTGTCGCAGGCGGTGATGCTGCTGATCAACGCCGTCGCCGTCCTCGCCATGCTGTGGCTCGCGGCGGGTGGCGTGGGGGGCGATACCCAGCCGGGGGCGCTGATTGCGCTGTTTGTCTTCTGCGCGCTGGCCGCCTTTGAGGCGCTGGCACCGGTGACGGGGGCATTTCAGCACCTGGGGCAGGTCATTGCCTCGGCGGTGCGGATCACGCAGATTACCCAGCATCCGCCGGAGGTGCGCTTCAGTGAAAATTCCACGCCGCCGCCTGCCCAGGTAGCGCTAGCTCTGAATAACGTTAGCTTTAGCTACGCCCAGCAGCCGCAAAAGGCGCTGGACGACCTCTCATTACAGATCAACGCCGGGGAGCACGTTGCCATTCTGGGGCGCACCGGCTGCGGTAAATCCACGCTGCTGCAGCTGCTGACGCGCGCCTGGGATCCTGTTGCAGGCGAGATAGCCCTTAACGGCCAGCCGCTGGCGTCCCTGAGCGAATCCGCTCTGCGGGCAACGATCGGCGTCGTGCCCCAGCGCGTGCATCTGTTTAGTGCCACCCTGCGGGATAACCTGCTGCTGGCCTCGCCGCAGGCGACGGATGACGCTCTCGCGGCAGTGCTCACGCAGGTGGGGCTGGAGAAGCTGCTGGACGACAGCGGGCTAAACAGCTGGCTCGGCGAAGGCGGCCGACAACTCTCCGGGGGCGAGCTGCGGCGGCTGGCGGTAGCGCGCGCGCTGCTGCATGATGCGCCACTGCTGCTGCTGGACGAGCCTACCGAAGGGCTGGATGCGACCACCGAGAGTCAAATTCTTGATTTACTTGAGCGAGTTACCCAGGGTAAAACCGTGTTGATGGTGACCCACCGCCTGCGTGGATTATCGCGTTTCGATCGCATTATTGTGATGGACAATGGTCAAATAATTGAGCAAGGTAATCACACAGCGTTACTGGCCAAACAGGGTCGTTATTACCAGTTTAAGCAACGGCTGTAGAGGAGTGACCAGGCACGGGGTGCCTGGTTCTATGGATTAACTATTGTTGCGTTGCGGAGCGTTGTCGCTATGCGCCTGGTTCAGCTATCTCATCACTCTCTTGCGTTTCCCTCCCCTGAGGGCGCGCTGCGTGAACCCAATGGACTGCTGGCGCTGGGAGGCGATCTCAGTCCGGCTCGCCTGCTGATGGCCTATCAGCGAGGCATTTTCCCCTGGTTTTCTCCCGGCGATCCGATCCTCTGGTGGTCCCCCGATCCCCGGGCGGTACTGTGGCCTGCTCACTACCACGTTAGCCGCAGCATGAAGCGCTTTCATAAAAACTCGCCCTACCGCGTGACGCTGAACCACGATTTTAGCCGGGTGATCGACGGCTGCGCTGCCGACCGCAACGAAGGGACCTGGATCACCCCCGCCGTAGTGCTGGCCTATCTGCGTCTGCACGAGCTGGGCCATGCTCATTCGATTGAGGTCTGGGAGGGAGATGAGCTGGTTGGCGGCATGTACGGCGTTGCTCAGGGGGCGCTGTTCTGCGGTGAATCGATGTTCAGCCGCCGGGTCAACGCCTCGAAAACCGCTCTGCTGGTGTTCTGCGCGGAGTTCTTGCGCCAGGGGGGTGAGCTGATCGACTGTCAGGTGTTGAACGAGCATACTGCCTCGCTGGGCGTGGGTGAAATGCCGCGTCGGGAGTACCTGCAGCATCTGGAGCGCCTGCGTCACCAGCCGCTTTCTCCACATTGCTGGCTGCCGCGCACCTTATTTACGCCAGGCCTGTGAATGTTTTCGGCATATTTTCTTTCAGAGTGCTATAATAGCGGCGCAGAGTAGCTTCTGCCTGTTGCCCCGCCGCCGCTTGGGAATAGCTCGAATCAGGTAACGCCCATCGTTTATCTTATCGCTCCCCTTTAGGTTTGCGCGTTTTGCGCCGCTTCGCTGGCGCGAGGGTAATACGCCAAGGTTACTTTGCTGCGTTTTATCAGCACAAATCTTTACTTAACAGACGAACTTCGGCATTATCTTGCCGGTTCAAAAATTTTGGTAGTGATACCCCCGAGGACTAGATGGCCAAAGAAGACAATATTGAAATGCAGGGTACCGTACTTGATACGTTGCCTAATACCATGTTTCGCGTAGAACTGGAAAACGGTCACGTGGTAACTGCGCATATCTCCGGTAAAATGCGTAAAAACTATATCCGCATTCTGACGGGCGACAAAGTGACTGTTGAGCTGACCCCGTACGACCTGAGCAAAGGCCGCATTGTCTTCCGTAGTCGCTAATCGCATCGCTGCTGTGCGGTAATTGCACAGATTATGAATAGTAAAAGGCCGGGAATTATCCCGGCCTTTTTTATTGGCGTGAGTGAGAGATTAATGCGCCGCTTCCGGCTTGTGCTTCTGCGCACCCTGGAAGCCATAAACCAGCTCGTTTTTCTCTGTATCCAGCTCGACCGTGACCTGGCCACCATCTACCAGCGAACCAAACAGCAGCTCGTTGGCCAGCGGTTTTTTCAGGTTGTCCTGAATCACGCGTGCCATTGGACGTGCACCCATGGCGCGATCGTAGCCCTTCTCTGCCAGCCAGTCGCGTGCTTCCTGACTGACCTCCAGCGAAACGCCTTTCTGATCCAACTGCACCTGAAGCTCGACGATAAACTTATCCACCACCTGATGAATAACCTCAGTAGAGAGGTGATCGAACCAGATAATGTTGTCGAGACGGTTACGGAACTCCGGCGTAAAGATCTTCTTGATCTCTTCCATCGCATCGGTGCTGTTGTCCTGATGGATCAGGCCGATGGATTTGCGCTCGGTTTCACGTACCCCGGCGTTGGTGGTCATCACCAGCACCACGTTACGGAAGTCCGCCTTGCGCCCGTTGTTATCGGTCAGCGTACCGTTATCCATCACCTGCAGCAGCAGGTTAAAGACATCCGGGTGCGCCTTCTCGATCTCATCGAGCAGCAGTACCGCATGCGGATGCTTGATCACCGCGTCCGTTAACAGCCCGCCCTGATCGAAGCCAACGTATCCCGGAGGTGCACCAATCAGGCGGCTCACGGTATGACGCTCCATATACTCGGACATATCAAAGCGCAGCAGCTCAATACCCAGCGCTTTGGAGAGCTGAACCGTGACTTCGGTTTTACCGACCCCGGTCGGCCCGGCAAACAGGAACGAGCCCACTGGCTTATGATCCTGGCCGAGTCCGGCGCGGCTCATCTTAATGGCTTCGGTTAAGGCCTCAATGGCTTTATCCTGACCAAAGACCAGCATTTTCAGGCGCTCGCCGAGGCTCTTCAGCGTATCGCGATCGCTCTGGGAAACGCTCTTCTCAGGGATCCGCGCGATGCGGGCCACCACCGTTTCGATATCCGCCACGTTGATGGTTTTTTTACGCTTGCTAACCGGCATCAGACGCGCACGCGCCCCGGCCTCGTCAATCACGTCGATAGCCTTATCCGGCAGATGGCGATCGTTAATGTATTTCACCGCCAGCTCCACCGCCGCACGCACCGCTTTCGCGGTATAACGCACGTCGTGGTGCGCTTCATACTTCGGCTTCAGGCCGTTGATAATCTGCACCGTCTCTTCGACAGACGGCTCGGTGATATCAATTTTCTGGAAGCGACGGGCCAGAGCACGGTCTTTCTCAAAGATGTTGCTGAACTCTTGATAGGTCGTAGAGCCCATCACGCGGATCTTGCCGCTGGAGAGCAGCGGTTTGATCAGGTTTGCCGCATCGACCTGACCACCCGACGCGGCACCCGCCCCGATAATGGTGTGGATCTCGTCGATAAACAGAATGCTGTTGCTGTCCTGTTCAAGCTGCTTCAGCAGCGCCTTGAAACGTTTCTCAAAGTCACCGCGGTACTTGGTCCCGGCCAGCAGCGAGCCAATATCCAGCGAGTAGATGGTGCAGTCGGCCATCACTTCCGGCACGTCGCCCTGCACGATACGCCAGGCAAGGCCTTCCGCAATCGCCGTTTTACCTACGCCGGACTCACCCACCAGCAGCGGGTTGTTTTTGCGGCGACGGCACAGGACCTGGATAGCTCGCTCAAGCTCCCTTTCGCGACCGATCAGCGGGTCAATGCCGCCGACACGAGCAAGCTGATTGAGATTGGTGGTGAAGTTTTCCATACGTTCCTCCCCGCCTGCCTGCTCTTCGTGATTTGCCTGGCTGCCGGGATCGGAAGCCTGATTCGGTTCATCTTTCCGCGTGCCGTGGGAGATAAAGTTCACCACGTCGAGACGGCTCACCTCATGCTTGCGCAGCAGATAGGCAGCCTGAGACTCCTGTTCGCTAAAGATGGCGACCAGTACGTTCGCGCCGGTCACTTCGCTACGGCCGGAGGACTGAACGTGGAAGACCGCGCGCTGCAATACACGCTGGAAGCTGAGCGTCGGTTGTGTATCGCGCTCGTCTTCGCTGACGGGCAGCACGGGTGTGGTTTGTTCGATGAAGGCTTCGAGTTCCTGACGCAGCGCCACCAGATCCACAGAGCACGCTTCAAGCGCCTCGCGAGCCGATGGGTTGCTGAGCAGAGCCAGCAATAAGTGCTCTACGGTCATAAACTCATGTCGGTGCTCGCGCGCTCTGGCGAAAGCCATATTTAAACTGAGTTCCAGTTCCTGGTTGAGCATTGGGCACCCCCTCAATAGTTTGCCTTAATCAGGCGAGTTCCTGCGTACACAACAACGGATGTTCGTTCTCCCGGGCGTATTTGTTCACCATCTCCACCTTGGTCTCTGCTACTTCAGCAGTGAAAATGCCGCAGATGGCTTTCCCGTGATAGTGAACCGTGAGCATCAATTGCGTAGCGCGTTCTACATCATAAGAAAAGAACTTTTGTAGCACGTCAATAACAAATTCCATCGGCGTGTAATCATCGTTCATTAACATAACTTTATACATAGATGGCGGTTTTAGCGCGTCGCGCAGCTTATCCGCCGTCAATTGGTCAAAATCCAGCCAATTATTAGACTTACCCATCGTTGTTCGCTTTCATCTAAGGTTGCCATTTCCGACAGAGTGCACCCTGTCGTTGACTTGAGTCTAGATGCATTTTGAATCTACATCAGGATCCAAATAACTAACATCTATCATTGCTATTCGCGAGGCCTGTCACAAACCCAGGGAATAGCGTTAACTGCTTCAAATTTTCGAGTGAATCATCCTGCCGGACGCTGCCAAACGCTTGACGCTAACCCCGATTTATCTAAATTGTACAGGCGAGAGTTGGCGAGGTTTTGAACAAACCCAGACTCTGCCACCGGTTCATTCCATCTTACTCAAAGAAGATTAACGAAGGATGTCGAAGCATGGAAACGGGTACTGTTAAATGGTTCAACAACGCTAAAGGGTTCGGTTTTATCTGCCCTGAGGGCGGCGGCGAAGATATCTTCGCCCACTACTCTACCATCCAGATGGAGGGTTACAGAACGCTCAAGGCAGGACAAACCGTCCAGTTTGATGTACACCAGGGGCCGAAAGGCAATCATGCCAGCGTCATCGTGCCCGTTGAAGCGATGGCGTTCGTCGAGGCCGTTGCCTGACGCCGCTTAGTTTAATTGTGTACATCCCGCACCTAAAATGCCAGCCACACGCTGGCATTTTTATCACCTTATTCCCGCGCCAGCGCCTCAACGGGATCGAGTTGGGCAGCGTTACGCGCCGGCAGCCAGCCAAACAGCACCCCGGTAAAGGTTGAGCAGACAAACGCCGTGATCAGCGCAACCGGGGAGAAGCCAATCTCCCAGCCGGGTAAAAAGAGCTGAAGCGTAAAGGCGATGAGCATCGACAGGCAGACGCCTAACGCGCCCCCCACCAGGCAAACCAGCACCGCCTCGATCAAAAACTGTGACAGCACGTCGGTTTTACGCGCCCCGACCGCCATGCGGATGCCAATCTCCCGGGTGCGCTCGGTGACCGAAACCAGCATGATATTCATCACGCCGATGCCACCCACCAGCAGAGAGATCACCGCCACCAGCGTCAGGAACAGCTGTAGAGTACGTGTGGTCTTTTCTGCGGTTTTCAAGATCCCATCCATGTTCCAGGTGAAGAAATCTTTTTTGCCGTGGCGCAGGGTAAGCAGCCGCGTCAGCTGAAGTTCAGCCCGTTCGCTGCTGTAGCCTTCGTTCACCCGCACGGTGATAGAGTTCAGCCACGACTGGCCCATAATGCGTCCGGACATAGTGGTATAGGGCAGCCAGACGCGCAGGATCTTGCTGCTGCCGAACATGCTCTGCTTCTCCTGGGCTACGCCGATCACCGTCGCCGGCATATTGCCCACCAGCACAATTTCGCCCACCACCTTGGCCTTATTCGGGAAGAGCTGACGTCGGGTGTTCTCGTCGAGGATCACCACCTGAGCGCGGCCGGTAAGCTGCTGATCGTTGAAGGTGGTCCCCTCGCTGAAGGTCATCCCATAGACGTTGAAATACTGCCCGCTGACGCCGTTCGCGCTGGCGGCCACGTCGGTACCGCCGTAGCGCAGGCGCAGGTTTTGGGACACGGCCGGGGTCGCCGAGCGAACCCAGGGCTGCTTCTGAATAGCAATCAGATCGTCATACTTCAGCGCCTGTTGGTACTGGGGATCGTCATCGCCGAAATCTTTCCCCGGATAGACGTCAATGGTGTTGGTGCCGATGGCGCGGATATCGGCCAGCACCAGCTGCTTGGCGGCGTCCCCCACCACCACAATCGACACCACCGAGGCGATGCCGATAATAATCCCCAGCATGGTCAGCAGGGTGCGCATCTTGTTAGCCGCCATCGCCCGCCACGCCATGGTCAACGCCTCACGAAAACCGCTGCTGAACTGCTGCCAGCCGTTGTCGGGCTGCACGCTGGGCTGCTGGCGGACGGCTTCCGGCTTCACGGCAGGCGGTGGATTGCGGATAATCTCGCCGTCGCGGATCTCAATGATCCGCTCAGCCTGTGCCGCCACCTGCGGATCGTGAGTGACGATAATCACCGTGTGGCCCGCATCGCGCAGCTGATGGAGGATGGCCATGACCTCCTCCCCCGAATGGCTATCCAGCGCCCCGGTAGGCTCATCGGCAAGGATCACCTGCCCACCGTTCATCAGCGCCCGGGCAATACTGACGCGCTGCTGCTGACCGCCGGAGAGCTGAGAGGGCTGATAGCTCTCCCGCTCCGCCAGCCCCAGCCGCTTGAGCAACTCCTTGGCGCGGGCCAGCCGTGCTTTGCGCTCGGTGCCAGCATAGACCGCAGGCACCTCCACGTTCTGCGCCGCCGTCAGGTGGGAGAGCAGATGGTAGCGCTGGAAAATAAAGCCGAAATGCTCCCGGCGCAGGCGGGCCAGCGCATCACCGTCCAGCGTGGCGACATCCACTCCCGCCACTCGATAGCTGCCGCTGGTGGGTTTATCCAGGCAGCCAAGAATATTCATCAGCGTCGATTTACCGGAGCCGGATGCGCCCACAATGGCAACCATCTCACCGGCGGCGATATCCAGGGTGACGCCTTTCAGCACCTCGACCATGCCTTCGCCCGACGGGTAGCTGCGGCGAATGTCCCGCAGCTCAAGCAGGGTCGTCATGGTGCCGCTCCGGCGTTGTCCTGGCCGATGACGACCTCATCGCCCTCCTCCAGGCCTTTCACCACTTCCGCATCGGTGTCGTTACGCGCCCCGAGCGTTACCTCGCGCTCGCGGGTTTCACCGTTGCGCAGCAGCGTGACCTTGTAACGGTTATCGCCAATGGGTTCACCCAGCGCCGCCAGCGGAATGGTCAGCACGTTTTTCACCGTCGAGAGCTGAATATGCACCTGAGCGGTCATCTCCAGGCGCAGCACCCCCTGCGGGTTTGGCACCTCAAAACGCGCATAGTAGAAGATGGCGTCGTTAACCTTCTCCGGCGTCGGCAGAATATCCTTCAGCACCCCTTCGTAGCGCGTCAGCGGATCCCCCAGCACGGTAAACCACGCCTTCTGTCCCGGCTTAAGGTGAATAACGTCCGCTTCTGACACCTGGGCTTTGACCAGCATGGTGCTCATATCCGCCAGGGTAAGAATGTTCGGTGCCTGCTGGGCGGCGATCACCGTCTGGCCTTGCAGGGTGGTAATCTGCGTCACTTCGCCCGCCATCGGGGCGATAATCCGCGTGTAGTCGAGATTGGTTTTTGCCGTGTCGAGAGTGGCCTGGTTACGCTTGATCTGCGCCTCGATGGTGCCGGTCTGCGCCTCTTTTACCGCCAGCTCGGTGGCGGCGCTGTCGAGGTCCTGGCGAGATACCGCCTGGGTCTTCGCCAACTGCTGCTGACGGGAGAGCGTGACTGCCGCCAGCTTCTTCTCCGCCTCCGCCTGACGACGCTGGGCGCGCAGCTCCATCAGCGTCGCCTCTACTTCACGGATCTGGTTCTGCGCCTGCTCGGGATCGATCACCCCCAGCAGCTGATCCTTTTTCACCTTGTCGCCGATGTTAACCGACAGGGTTTTTAGCTGTCCGCTCACCTGGGCACCTACGTCTACCTTGCGCAACGCATCCAGCTTGCCTGTCGCCAGCACGCTCTGCTGAAGCTCCCCAGGCCGGACTATCAAAGTCTGGTACTGCGCGATCGGCGCATTGAGCTTCTGCCATCCCCAGATGGCGACGATCAGCAGGAGCAGCGCCAGCACGACGTAAATCTTCCTGCGTTTTCCCTTAAGATTCATAAAAATTCCGGATAGTTAACCTGGCTACACTGAAACAATTCTATATGAACCGCCTGCCGCTGAAACCCTCTCTTTTTTTGCCTTAACGTTTCAGGGTTAGTCTGCCCGCCCTCGCGCCAGCCACAGTACGCGGGAGAACATGCTGCGCAGCAGCGGCGGCACCGCCTCAACGCCGCGCCGTCCCGCCTCCAGCGCGACCTCGATGGCTAAATCAGGCTTCGAGGCGCGGTGGATCGCCTTGATGATCACTCGCCGCTCGTTCATGCGGATCCCCGCCGGCAGCTCGGCCACGCGGTGGTAGACGTCGGCAAAGCCCTGGCGATACATAAAATGCTCCATATCAAGGGCGGGCAGCACCGTTAAATGCTCCCGCTCCTGGGCCTTGTCATTATCGAGCAGGCTGCGCACCGTGGCGGCATATTTTTTCCCCGCCTCGTCGCCGTCGACCAGCACATGCCACGCGATGCCCATCCGGCGGGCAAACTTAACCAGCGGCTTAAGGCCGGACTGAGCAAACTCAATCACCTTAATCCCTTCAGCATCGAAGTGGTGTCCGCACTGGCGGGCCAGCTCGCTGATGGTCCAGGTCTCGGTCTCCCCCTCCACCAGCAGCCAGCAGCGGGCAAAGAGCGATGAGGGACGGTTGGCGCGAATATGAAAGGCGATACGGCGGCCATCCTCCGCGCTTAGTCCGCCGGGCCCCAGCCGCCATGCAGCAACCCGCGAGGCCTCGCGCACCAGCCGACAGAGATGCTCGACGGGCGTCAGGGAGAGCAGCTCCCCGGAGTTAGTGGTGGTGATGCGCTGGAGCGGCAGCAGGTTGAGCAGGTGCCAGGCCACCGAGAGCATAATCGGGTGCAGGCGCGTCTCGGGATCTTCAATCAGCAGCAGCGGTCGCGCGTCCCTGTCCAGCTGCACGGTCCCCTTGGCTTTTAACAGGGTGGCGAACAGACCCAGCAGGATCACCCGATGGCTGCGACTGCCGGGCCGGTCGATCATCCGGTTGATGATATCAAGATAGCGCCAGCTGCGCTGCTCATCGTGGGAGCGGCGGCGCATCAGGCGCTGGCGCGATTCACCGGTGCCCTGCTCGGCAAAATAGTGCTCCAGCAGCTGCACCATCGCCGATAGCCCCTGGCGGATCTGCCCGTCGCTGAGGTTCTGCGGGCGCGAGACCAGCTCATGGGCCAGCACGTCGAGCTGACGGGCGGTGATGTCTACCTCCGGCAGATCCGGCACGCTACCGTTGCGAATACGGCGCATAAAACGGGCATCGCGCAGGCGCAGAACCGGCATCAGCCGGACCAGATGCTGTGCCAGGTCGTCGGCTTCCGTCAGCGCCAGCGTCTGGCCCTCGGCATCAAGAAAGCTGCGTCGGGTGGTGACATGGCCCTCATGGGTCTGCTCTGCCTCGAGGCGGTAGAAAATACGCCGATAGCCATCCGCGCCCTCAGCCATACAGTTAGCCAACGGGCGATAGCGACGGGCGCGATAGTTACCCGGCTCGGCTTCACAAAAGGTCAGAATAATATGCAGGTGGCGCTCGCGACCCTGAACATCACCAGGAGGAAACCAGAAATCGTTGCGGGTAAAGGTATACAGATCCGTTTCCGGTGAAAGCAGAAGGGTGAGCGCGTCCAGCAGGCTCGATTTCCCCCACGCGTTTTCCCCTATCAGAACGTTATTGTGCTCCAGCATCAGCGACAAACGATTGATGCCGCGAAACCCTACAATCTCTACCCGCTCAAGTCGCATTTCGCCTCCCACAAATTGTTTTTTAATCATTACATAAATTTGCGGGATGCTTAACGATATTATTCCCCTCGCTACTCCTTTAGGGTTAGCCACCCCTCAGCAAAATTGCGCTAAATCAATCTCCCTGCAGATAGCATAAATATCGCTTTCACCGCCTTCCGGCGGGGAATAATCTTAAACATGTATTTAAAATATAACTTTAAAGGTGTGACTATGTTTTGTGTGCAATGTGAACAAACTATCCGTACCCCGGCTGGCAACGGCTGCTCCTATGCGCAGGGTATGTGCGGTAAGACCGCAGAGACCTCTGACCTACAGGATCTCTTGATCGCAGCGCTGCAAGGCTTGTCCGCCTGGGCGCTTAAAGCCCGCGACTACGATGTGATCGATCATGAGATCGATAGCTTCGCCCCGCGCGCCTTCTTCTCTACCCTCACCAACGTGAACTTTGATTCACCGCGCATCGTCGGCTATGCCCAGGAAGCCATCGCCAAACGCGAGGCGCTGAAGGCGCTGTGCCTGAGCATCGATCCGGCCGCTTCCGTTGATAACCCGATGGCGGGATTACAGCTAGTCAGTGACGACCTGGGCGATCTTCAGCGCCAGGCTGCGGTCTTTACTCCGAACAAAGACAAAGCCGAGATCGGCGACAATATTCTTGGCCTGCGCCTGCTCTGCCTTTACGGCCTGAAAGGTGCGGCGGCCTACATGGAGCATGCCCACGTGCTCGGCCAGTACGACAACGCCATCTACGCCCAGTACCATAAAATCATGGCGTGGCTGGGCACCTGGCCAGCAGATATGAACGCCCTGCTGGAGTGTGCAATGGAGATCGGGCAGATGAACTTCAAGGTGATGAGCATCCTCGACGCCGGGGAGACCAGCGCCTACGGCCATCCGACCCCGACCCAGGTTAACGTCAAGGCGGTAGCCGGGAAATGCATTCTCATCTCCGGCCACGATCTGAAGGATCTGCACAACCTGCTGCAGCAGACCGAGGGCACGGGCGTGAACGTCTATACCCACGGGGAGATGCTGCCAGCGCACGGCTATCCGGAGCTGCGTAAGTACAAACATCTGGTGGGTAACTACGGCAGCGGCTGGCAGAACCAGCAGGTGGAGTTTGCCCGCTTCCCTGGCCCGATCGTGATGACCTCCAACTGCATCATTGACCCGACTCCGGGTGCCTATGACGATCGTATCTGGACCCGCAGCATCGTCGGCTGGCCGGGCATTAGCCACCTCGAAGGCGATGATTTTGCGCCGGTGATCGCCCAGGCCCAGCAGATGGCGGGCTTCCCCTACAGCGAAATTGAACACCTGATCACCGTCGGCTTTGGCCGTCAGACCCTGCTTGGCGCGGCCGATACGCTGATCGACCTGGTGAGCCGGGAGAAGCTGCGCCATATCTTCCTGGTGGGTGGCTGCGATGGCGCACGCGGAGAGCGTAGCTACTTTACCGACTTCGCCACCAGCGTGCCGGAAGACTGCCTGATCCTCACCCTGGCCTGCGGCAAGTACCGCTTTAACAAGCTCGACTTTGGCAATATCGAAGGGCTGCCGCGCCTGGTGGATGCCGGTCAGTGCAACGACGCCTACTCGGCGATTATTCTGGCGGTCACCCTGGCAGAGAAGCTGGGCTGCGGCGTCAACGACCTGCCTCTGTCGCTGGTGCTCTCGTGGTTTGAGCAGAAAGCGATTGTCATTCTGCTGACCCTGCTCTCGCTGGGCGTCACCAATATCGTGACCGGCCCAACCGCGCCGGGCTTCCTGACCCCGGATCTGCTGGCGGTGCTGAACGAGAAGTTTGGCCTGCGTTCGGTCACCACCGTTGAACAAGATATGCAGCAGCTGCTGAGCGCGTAAGGAGGAGATGATGACGATGCCAACCTCACAGTGTCCGTGGCGGATGCAGGTTCACCACATCCATCAGGAGACGCCGGATGTCTGGACGCTCTCCCTGCTGTGCCACGACTACTATCCGTACCGTGCCGGACAGTATGCGCTGGTCAGCATCGGCAACGCCGCCGATACTCTGCGCGCCTATACGCTCTCCTCCACGCCGGGGGTGAGCGAATACATTACGCTGACCGTTCGCCGTCTTGACGACGGAGTAGGCTCACAGTGGCTGACGCGGGAGGTGAAGCGCGGGGACTATATCTGGCTCTCTGACGCCCAGGGTGAGTTTACCTGTGACGATAAGCCTGACGACCGAGTGCTGCTGCTGGCAGCAGGCTGCGGCGTTACGCCGATTATGTCGATGCGCCGCTGGCTGGCGAAACACCGCCCGCAGGCTGACGTGCAGACTATCTTCAGCGTGCGCTCACCGCAGGATGTCATCTTCGCCGACGAGTGGCGTGACTATCCGGTCACCCTGCTGGCAGAGCATGACGCCACCTTGGGGTTTATTCCCGGTCGGTTGACCGCCGAACTGCTCCAGCGCGTGCCGGATCTCGCCTCGCGTACCGTGATGACCTGCGGCCCTGCCCCCTACATGGCGTGGGTGGAAAGCACGGTGAAGTCGCTGGGCGTAACGCGCTTCTACAAAGAGCAGTTCTTTGTCCCGGTGGCGGAAGCGGCCAGCAGCGGACTGAAGATCAGCGCCCTGCAATTGGCGCGGGAATTCTTCGCGCCGGTCGGCACTACCCTGCTGGAGGCGATGGAGAGCAATAAGGTCCCGGTTAACGTGGCCTGCCGGGCGGGCGTGTGCGGCTGCTGTAAAACGAAGGTGGTTTCCGGGGAGTATTCGGTGACCAGCACCATGACGCTGACCGATGCCGAGGTTGCTGAAGGCTACGTGCTGGCCTGCTCCTGCCAGCCGCAAAGTGATCTGGTGTTAGCATAAGAGAAATGCCCGGCGGCGCTAACGCTTGCCGGGCCTACACTCTCTGCAACCTCGCACCGTGTCAACCGGCGTCGTTTTCACTTTTTCATCTAAGCTTGTTATCAACATCACAAAATGGAGATGAGAAGAAGATGAAACAAACCGTCGCCGCCTATATCGCAAAAACGCTGGAGCAGGCCGGGGTAAAACGCATCTGGGGCGTTACCGGTGATTCACTGAATGGTCTGAGCGATAGCCTGAACAAGATGGGCACTATCGAATGGATGTCGACCCGTCATGAAGAGGTTGCCGCCTTTGCCGCTGGGGCAGAAGCGCAGCTAACGGGCGAGCTGGCGGTGTGTGCAGGCTCGTGCGGGCCAGGCAACCTGCATCTGATAAACGGCCTCTTTGACTGCCACCGCAACCATGTGCCGGTGGTGGCGATTGCGGCGCATATTCCCTCCAGCGAGATCGGCAGCGGCTACTTCCAGGAGACCCACCCGCAGGAGCTGTTCTGCGAATGTAGCCACTACTGCGAGCTGGTCTCCAGCCCGGAGCAGATCCCACAGGTATTAGCCATCGCCATGCGTAAGGCGATCCTCAATCGCGGCGTCTCGGTGATCGTTCTGCCCGGCGACGTGGCGCTGAAGCCCGCACCAGAGAGCGCCAGCAGCCACTGGTATAGCGCCCCGCAGCCGGTGGTCACCCCTGCCGAAACGGAGCTGCATAAGCTCGCACAGCTGCTGCGCTACTCCAGCAATATCGCCCTGATGTGCGGCAGCGGCTGCGCCGGGGCCCATGACGAACTGCTCGCCTTTGCGGAAAAGCTGAAAGCACCGATTATCCATGCCATGCGCGGCAAGGAGCACGTGGAGTATGACAACCCGTACGACGTAGGCATGACCGGGCTGATCGGCTTCTCATCCGGTTTCCATGCCATGATGAACGCCGACACGGTGATACTGCTCGGCACCCAGTTCCCCTACCGGGCCTTCTACCCCACCGATGCCAAAATCATCCAGATTGATATCAACCCGGCCAGCATTGGCGCGCACAGCAAGGTCGACATGGCGCTGGTGGGCGATATCAAAGCCACGCTGGCCGCCCTTCTGCCGCACCTGGAAGAGAAAACCGACCGCCGCTTCCTCGATAAAGCGCTGGAAGACTACCGCGACGCCCGCAAGGGCCTGGACGACCTGGCCAAGCCCAGCAGCAAGGTCATTCACCCGCAATACCTGGCCCAGCGGATCAGCGACTTTGCTGATGACGACGCTATCTTCACCTGCGACGTAGGGACGCCAACGGTATGGGCCGCGCGCTACCTGAAGATGAACGGCAAGCGCCGCCTGCTGGGCTCCTTTAACCACGGCTCCATGGCCAATGCCATGCCGCAGGCGCTGGGGGCACAGGCGACGCATCCCGAGCGTCAGGTGGTGGCGATGTGCGGCGACGGCGGGTTCAGCATGCTGATGGGCGATTTTCTCTCGCTGGCACAGATGAAGCTGCCGGTAAAAATCATCGTCTTTAACAACAGCGTGCTGGGCTTTGTGGCGATGGAGATGAAGGCCGGGGGATACCTGACGGACGGCACCGACCTGCATGAGACCAACTTCGCCCGCATCGCAGAGGCCTGCGGCATTACCGGTATTCGCGTCGAGAAGTCCGCCGACGTTGACAGCGCCCTGCAGCGTGCGTTTGCTACTGACGGGCCGGTGCTGGTGGACGTGACGGTGGCAAAAGAGGAGCTCTCTATTCCACCGCAGATCAAGCTTGAGCAGGCCAAAGGATTCAGCCTCTATATGCTACGCGCCATTATCAACGGTCGCGGCGACGAGGTCGTGGAACTGGCGAAAACCAACTGGCTCAGGTAAAACAGATGGCACGATCCTGAAGATGATAAGGAAGTGCCGTGATTGATTTACGTAGTGATACCGTGACCCGACCGAGCCGCGCCATGATGAAAGCGATGATGGCCGCCCCGGTCGGGGACGACGTGTATGGTGACGATCCCACCGTTAATGAGCTACAGCGCTACGCTGCCGAGCTTTCGGGCAAAGAGGCAGCGCTGTTTCTGCCTACCGGCACCCAGGCCAACCTGGTAGCGCTGCTTAGCCACTGCGAGCGCGGCGAGGAGTATATCGTTGGTCAGGGGGCGCACAACTATCTTTACGAGGCCGGCGGCGCAGCGGTGCTGGGCAGCATTCAGCCTCAGCCCATCGATGCCAGCCCGGACGGCTCGCTGCCGCTGGATAAGGTGGCGGCGAAGATCAAGCCGGACGATATCCACTTCGCCCGTACCCGCCTGCTGAGCTTAGAGAACACCCACAACGGCAAGGTGCTGCCGCGTGAATACCTCGCTGAGGCGTGGCACTTTACCCGGGAGAAGGGTCTGGCGCTGCACGTCGACGGCGCGCGCATCTTTAACGCAGTGGTCGAGTATGACTGTCCGTTAAAAGAGATTACCCAGTACTGCGATACCTTTACCATCTGCCTCTCTAAAGGCCTCGGCACGCCGGTTGGCTCGCTGCTGGTAGGCAGCCATGAGTATATCAAGCGCGCTAACCGCTGGCGCAAGATGACCGGTGGCGGCATGCGCCAGGCAGGGTTCCTGGCGGCGGCGGGCCTGTTTGCGCTGAAGAACAACGTGGAGCGCCTGAAAGAGGATCACGCGAATGCCGCATGGCTGGCGGCGCAGCTGCAGGAGATTGGCGCTGATGTTATGCGTCACGACACCAATATGCTGTTTGTTCGCGTAGGCGAAGAGAACGCCGCGGCCCTTGGTGAGTTTATGCAGGCGCGCGGCGTGCTGCTCAACGCCTCTCCGATTACCCGCATCGTTACCCATCTCGACGTCAGTCGCGTACAGCTGGAAGAGCTGGTTAGTCACTGGCAGGCGTTCCTGAAACGTTAAGGGTATAGAATATTTGACAGATAAAGTCCGAAAGTGGGCTTTTATCTGTCATCTTTCCATTGCATAGCGGCGTAATTCACGGAAGAATGCGCACGAAATTCTTTTCAACACAGTGGATTGCTATGAAGGTTCTGGTCACCGGCGCAACCAGCGGTTTAGGCCGCCACGCGGTCGAGTATCTGCGTCAGAGAGGCGTGAGCGTCAGAGCAAGCGGTCGCAACGAGGCGATGGGCAAGCTGCTGCAAAAGATGGGCGCGGAGTTCGTCCAGGCCGATCTGACCGAGCTTGTCTCCTCACAGGCAAAGGTAATGCTGGCTGGCGTTGATACGCTCTGGCACTGCTCCAGCTTTACCTCACCCTGGGGCACGCAGGAAGCATTCGACCTCGCCAACGTGCGGGCAACCCGCCGCCTCGGTGAGTGGGCCGTGGCCTGGGGCGTGCGAAACTTTATCCACGTCTCCTCGCCGTCGCTCTATTTCGATTATCATCACCATCATGATATCGACGAGAACTTTCGCCCGGCGCGGTTTGCCAACGAATTTGCCCGCAGCAAAGCCGCTGCGGAAGAGGTGATCCAACTCCTTGCCCAGGCCAACCCCAACACGCGCTTTACTATTCTGCGTCCGCAGAGCCTGTTTGGCCCTCACGATAAGGTGTTTATTCCCCGGCTGGCGCAGATGATGCACCACTACCGCAGCGTGCTGCTGCCGCGCGGCGGCGATGCCTTAGTGGATATGACCTATTTCGAGAACGCGGTGCATGCGATGTGGCTTGCGAGCCAGGAGAGCTGTGACGGTCTGCCCTCCGGACGCGCCTACAATATTACCAACGGCGAGCGGCGTACCCTACGCAGCATCGTGCAGCGGCTGATCGACGAGCTGGAGATCCACTGCCGTATCCGCTCGGTGCCCTATCCGATGCTGGATATCATTGCCCGCAGCATGGAGCGCTTCTGTGACAAGCGGGCTAAAGAGCCTGCCCTGACCCACTATGGCGTGTCGAAGCTGAACTTTGACTTCACCCTCGATACCACCCGCGCTCGTGACGAGCTGGGCTATGTACCGCTGGTCACCCTTGATGAAGGGATCCGGCGCACGGCCCTGTGGTTAAAAGATCACGGCAAGCTGCATCGCTAACTCCGTTTCTTTTATAGCCAGTGTCAGTCACCCTTTGTGACTTTCCGCGTGCCTGGGGCTGATACCTTCAGTTTATTTTACATAAACAGGAGGCATCATGATTACAGCAGCACCCTTACCCTCTCCCTCACTCCCCCAGATGAGCGATGATGGCTATATCAATGAAGTAGAACTTCTCTCTTCCGGCGGCGTAGACGTCATGGTCAATCGCTATAGCAACGCTGCCGTGGGGGACTATCTTTCTCTGTTCTGGGATGGCGAAGCTGTCCGCACGCTCTGGTTGACAGAAGATAATATCGACACGGCATTTCCCTGGCAGGTGATTGTTCCAGAAGATCTGGTTCCAGACGGGAGCCATAGCGTTTGGTACACCTCCACCGACACCTACCAGAATATAGCCGCTTCGGGTACGACTACCGCCATCGTCGATCGCAGCCATACCGGCTCGCTGCCGCCGCCAATATTCATTGATGCCGTCGCGGGTGTCATCACCTACAGCTCGGTGATGCTCAACAGCGGCACGCATGTCGACGTACCGGGCGATGCCCTTGCCGTGGACGATACGGTTACCCTCTACTGGGTGGGCTTTGACGAAACAGGCGTGACCGTACCTGCTAGCATCACCAGCGTAACGCATACCGTGACCAGTGCCGATCTGCAAGGGTTCGACGTCCTCATCGCCCCCTCCTATATTACGCCGATTGGCGAAGGCAGCGCTCAGGCCTGGTACTCGGTGACCAGCCCCTCCGGCATTGTGCAGAACTCCGACAGCGCATCGGTAAATATCGATATGGCTCCCTCCGTGCTCTACCCGGCTCCGATTTTCCCGGCAGGCGGAGATGGCTGGCTCGACTGCGCCGAAAGCAGCCTGGGCGTCGATATTACGGTGCCAGCAAGCAGCAGCTTTGTCGCGAACAGCGTAATAACAATCTACTGGCAAGGCTATGCCCGAGACGGGAGCGCCGTTGCCAATACCTACGACGTTATCGCGCATGTCGTTGCCACAGCAGACATTACCAATGGCTTTACCGTCACGGTACCTTCTACCTACGTTACGCCCATCGGGATTGGTTACGCTCAAGCCTGGTACCAGGTCAATTCACCTTCACTACCGGGCGTATCTGAGTTGGCGCAGGTTAACGTTGATACCGAGCACTGCTCTCTGCTGCCTGCCCCAGAGTTCCCGGAGGCGGATGATGGTGTGATTGACGCTGACGAGATTACCGCTGATGGCGGCACGGAGATGACCGTCTCTTACCCAGGTATGGCTGCGGGCGACACGGTAACGGCGTTCTGGTTTGGCTACGTTACGTCTCCCAGCGAGCCAGTAGCAGGCACCAGTTGGACTGAAACCCGCACACTTGTCGCCAGTGAAGCCGAGGCCCAGCTAGCTCTATTCCATATTCCCGCCGCGTATATTACGCCGATTGCCGTAGGCTATGGTGAAGGGCGATACCAGGTTCTGTTTCACAATGAAGAGGGAATTGCCTCCTCTGCGACCACCGATGTAAAAATTGATACCACACCGACGGCCGGTTTGTGGATGATCTGCGGCACCGGTGCCCCGCTCTTTAACCCGCATTTGGCCGTGCGTCCACTTAACTCGGTCACGCTGCAAGGCCCGGCGGGCGCAGACGTTGAGCTTTCTGTAACAGGTACATCCAGTGCCTATTTCAACGCCAACGAGGCGCAGACGCTGACGGTCCGCCTGGACGATACCGGGTTTGGTTTTGCTCAAGTCTACTCTTACGAAACGGGGAACGTGCCGATCAGCGCTTACGTTATTAGTGACCCGCAGATGAGCGTTCGAGCCAGCATGACCTTTACCTGGTGGCTTGACGGCCAAGGGGAGCTGCAATATTACGGGATCTCAACCGGTGCGGCGGCAGATGGAAAGAGCCTGTGTAGTGTTTACCTTGTTACCAGCGAACCGTGTACCGCGACGTGGGCGGAATTATCCCTGACCAATAGTAATAGCGCGGTAATTACCACCAGCGGAGCAAAAACGGCGTTAATTAATGTTAGCGGCACCCATGCAGGAGGGTTTGATTTAACAGATAGCGTAGCGGAAACCGTTAATTTTACACTTACGCTGATAGGCGTTTCGGGTTCTTATATTTCCAGCAGCCTGGTATTTAGCGCTTTTAATCACTAACAAAAAGGAAACCACCTTTCACGAGGTGGTTTTATACAGTAATAAAAAAGGCTTCCCGAAGGAAGCCTTATTAACAAGAGTAATTATTTGTCGCCCGGCGGAACCACGTCAACAACGGTCCGGAAGGTTTCTGACGTTTCTACAGCAGAACCATCAGCCGGTGCTACGGTATACCAGAAGAGCGCATAGGCGCTTTCACCGATCTGCTGCATATCTTCCAGCGGGATGGTGATCTCGACGGTGCCAGCGGTCGCATCTGCAGCGGTTACGGTATAGGCATAAGTACCGCTGAATTTCAGCATATTAGACGTTTCGTCATAACCTTGCATAGTCAGCGTAATGGCATCACCTGCTGCCATAGTAGAATAAGCAATATCGACCTGGACACCGTCGGATGCTGCATCATAGTTGATGTAGCCAGGAGCAGCATCTTCACTCGTTGGCGCAGGCAGCGTTGCAACACGTTCACCTGCATCAATGATCAGCGTCAGATGTTCGGATGCGTTGTGGTTAGCATGGGTATCGGTAACTTCATACCAGACATCATAGGTACCATCACCATGATATACCGGAGGATAGTCATCTAAGACGTCAATCTCTATTGGCAGATCCTCATCTGGGTTGATAACCGCATACTGCTGCTGATAGTCGGCCCAGTGAACCAGAACAATATCATTAGGAAGGGGATTAGAGTATTTTGGGATCTCTAAAACAAGGCCAGCTTTAATATCATACTTGTCAATAGTATAATTATCTGACTCCGAAGCGTTCAGCACTGTTGGCGCTGCAAGCGGAGTAACATCACGTAGTTTATTGCTCATAGTTAATTCCTCTTATTAAGTGTACTTTGTCTAAACGACAAGTAGATAATAAAGGAACAGCAATGAAAGAGTGTTCATTAGAGAGTAAACATTAGGGCAATAATTGCTTATTACGCTTCTTCCTACCTGCTGTACATAAATGAATATTAACTTGGCCTGTTACCTATTGCAGCGAGATCGCGAAATGGGGAATTCGGAAGTAAATCGACCTATATGACTAACTAAGTGTTGCACCTAACCTTGGGGGCAGGTCAAAATTTTTAGAGGGCAAATATGAAAAATCCCCACAGGGTGGGGATTTTATGATACTCAGATTATCTATTTTTCAGGAAAGCACCCCGCTGCGCCGCAGGTATCAATATCCATATTTAACGTCCCTTTAGCAACGCGTTCGCCCTGAGTCACCACTGCATTAACGCGCAGGTGAGCCCAAACCCCTCCGTCACCCTCTACGCCCATTAAGTTGCTCTCAGGGATATTAACGGTAATTTCTTTACCGACTTCTGCGTCCCCGACGGTATAAACTGGGGCAGCATAAGGCAGAACTTTACCGTTTGACGCATCAGTTACATGAGTATTAATCGCAATTTTATCGCCGCTGGCCATACCGAGGTAAGGCTGAATGACAACTGGCGTCCCACCGGTGGCGACGTCAACGTTAATCCCACCAACCGAGGTGGTTTCAGGCATGGTTAATGTGATCGGCCCAAAAGGTGTCGCCTGGAAAGTTGATTGCGTTTTGCCAGTAACACCTTCTACATCAGCGATAACGTTAAACGTTTCGACAGTTGTATCAGTCATAGCAATAGTAGCAATACCATTATTGTCGGTTACACCATTGACTGAGGCCATAAATTTAGCATTGGACGAATCCTTACTCCATGTGACAGGGGCATTCGCTAGCGGTCGGTTATCTTTCAGAACCAATACTCTTGCAATGTTTTCAGCCTTACCGTCGGCCACAGAGTTATTAACCTTCATGGTGACGGTCACGTCCTGATGAAGCTCGGTAAACGATATCTGGGTGGTACCTTTGGCCTCACCTACCGTTGCCGTCACGGTCAGACCGCTTTCTGGGACGGTATCCGTCAGGCTCACTTTCGCATTACCCGCACTGTCGGTCACTGATGAGGTGGCAGACAATTTCGCGCTGCCAGTCGTGGCCCAGTTGACGGTCACGTTGGGTAGCGCCTTACCGTTGCTGTCTGTGACTAACGCATTAACGACGTTAGTTGACATGCCGTCGGCCGGTGCGTTATCGGTTATTGTGGTAACGGTAAGGTTATCCAGCACTGCCTTAAAGGTGGTCGTCGTTGAACCTTTCGCACTTCCCGCTGAAGCGGTCACGGTCAGGCCGCTCTCGGCAACGGTATCGGTCAGGTTTACGGTGGCAACACCACTGCCGTCGGTCACGGAGGTGGTGGCAGCCAGTTTTGCACTGCCGGTGGTGGTCCAGTTTACCGTCACGTTAGCAAGCGGTTTACCGTTACCATCCGTTACCGTGGCGCGCGCCACGTTAGGCGTCGTACCGTCAGCCGGAGAGTTGTCGGTCGTCATCTCGACGGCGATGTTCTGCTGGATCCCCTTAAAGGTTGTGGTAGTTGAGCCTTTGGCATTGTCAGTCGCCGCGGTCACGGTCAGTCCGCTCTCCGCAACGGTATCGGTCAGGTTAACGGTGGCAACACCGCTACCGTCGGTCACGGAGGTGGTGGCAGCCAGTTTTGCACTGCCGGTGGTGGTCCAGTTTACCGTCACGTTAGAGAGCGGTTTACCGTTACCATCCGTTACCGTGGCGCGCGCCACGTTAGGCGTCGTGCCATCAGCCGGTGAATTGTCGGTCGTCATCACGACGGCGATGTTCTGCTGGATCCCCACGAACGTAGTCGTTGTGGTGCCGGTAGCCTCCCCTGCCGTGGCGGTCACGGTCAGACCACTCTCTGCCACGGTATCGGTCAGGTTAACGGTAGCATTCCCGTTACTGTCGGTCACCGAAGAGCCAGCGGACAGTTTTGCACTGCCGGTCGTGCTCCAGTTTACCGTCACGCCGGAAAGTGCTTTGCCGGTGCTGTCTTTCACCGTAGCGCGGGCTACGTTAGGCGTTACGCCGTCAGCCTGGGCGTTATCCGTTATCATCGTAACGGAAATAGTATTCGTCGTCGCCGCGGCCACAAAAGCGGAATCCGTTGATTCTGTTTTACCGGAGGCGCTGGCGGTCAGCTTCACCGTCTCCGCTTTGGTATCGGTAAAGTTAACGGTGGCATGGCCTTCGCCGTCAGTCACGGCATCGCTATGCACAATCGTTGCGCTGTGATCTACGCTCCAGCTTACCTGCACGCCCGACATCGCCTTACCGCTGGCATCGCGCACCGTTACCTGGCCGCTATTTGTGTCGGAGCCGTCGGCTTTGCTGTTGTTATCGGTCAGCTTAAGGTTGAGGGAGCTGACAGACTCGTTAAAGCTGCTCGGTACGCTGCGGGTAATCGAACCGGAGGTTGCGCTCACCGTAACCTGCTCGGCGGTGCTGTCGGTAATGGCAACGGTAGCATTACCGTTTCCGTCGGTCACACCGGATGTAGCGCTCAGTTTAGCCGTACCGCTGACGCTCCAGAGGATGGCTGCATTTCTTGCCGGCGATCCATCTGAAGTCACCGCATGGACCATAACGGTATTATTGGTCGCACCATCGGCCGGGCTGTTATCCTGAATACTGGTCAGGGTCATATCAGCCAGGGCTTCGTTGAGCTGTTTCTTCTTATACTGCAGCACGATCTCATTGTTACGATCGACCAGATCATAACGGCTGCCTGCCAGGCTGCGGCGAACGGCAACCTGATCGGGCGAGATCTGCGCGCCCCACGGCTGGCCCAGGGCATAGCGGAAGTTGAGGCTAAACTCGGTCTCATCCACCGAATCCTGGCCGCGACGATAGTCAACGCCAGCGGTGATTAACGGAATGGGCGTATAGTTAAGCCCAACGGTCACCGCGGAGGGATCGTTTTGCAGCGTGTCTTTATCGAACAGCGCCACGTCATCGCCGTAGTATTTCTCATAAATCAGCTTGCCGCCCAGCTGCGGGTAGGCAGGAAGGTAGCCGTCAACCCGAACGTCAAATCCGTCAGCAGGCTTTTCGTCATAGTCGGCATAATCACGCGAGGTGTGCCAGTCGGTGGTCCCGGCATAGGTGTTAAAACCTAACTTCAGGAAGTCAGTCCAGGCCTCAGCCCCCGCGCCAAACCGGCGGTTTTTACCGGTGAAGTCGTCATCAAAGAAGACGTTTCCGCCGAACATCCAGTTCTTCAGGTTAAATACCCTGACGCCCAAGCCAAAGTTACCGGTATTACGGCCGTCCGGCGCGCGGTAACCGAGCTGAGTAAACAGCAGCTGCTGCTGGTTTTCATACAGCGGCAGCAGGAAATCCAGGGAGCTGTCGTCCCAGTTGCCGTTATCATCAACGTTGAGCTTCACCTTCGCCGTACCAAACTGGCTCAACCAGTCCTGCGCTGAGGAGGCCGCGTAGCCTGTGGCCGCTGAAGCCGCAACGCCTTTCATGCCGTCGGCACCAGAAGAGGAGAGCGCCGATGCCGTGGTGCTGAGCGTATCACTGCCGGGCAGTGTCGTACTGTCCGCCTGTGTTTCGGTAGAGGTAGTCGTTGGGTGACTGAGTAGGAAAGAGGCTGAAACCGGATAGGTTGTCAGGGAAAAAATAAAAATAAAGAAGAGGACAAAAGTTTGTTGCCAGTTAGACCGGCGTATCCTCTCGAACAGGTGCGTTTTCCGCTCCCGGGTAAGCGGTTTGGGTTTCGATTTTACTTTCATTAGATAAGTCTCTTTTTCACAATGCCGAAAGCGTGCATAACATTCACGTTTGCACTTTGGAATTAATTGAAATTTGAATTTACATTTCAAAACGGAATAAGTAGTACACTCCCTTATCAGGTTGACAACACTCTCTCTTGAAAGGCTGAAAAAGGTTTACACCAGCCCAAAATTGGCTCAATTATTTCTTATCATGGATATAAAACAAAACAAAAAAAGTGCTCTATTTGAGACTTTCATATCTAATTGATAAAAAAGGATTTTTTGCAGTAAAATCAATGCTCTTGCCAGAGCGCTCCAGCCTAAATAGAGTGTACGGTTCTAATAATTATTTAATTTATTAGCGGCATGAATAACAGGAAAATGGAATTACTGGAAAGAGAACATAAAAAATGAGCACACCGCCTGAAAATAACCTCTCTGATATTCTCTCCCGCCGTCCACTTCAGGCATATCAGAGACTTTTCTCTGCTCTTGAAGATAACGGGCACGCTTTTAGCCTGGCGCCAGGCGAGAGTGCCGAAAAAAACGTGGCTGCTGAAAGCACAATCTGGCTCATTACGCGGGGCGTATTTACCGTGGTCAGGGAGTCGGACGCCAGCTGGTTGGGAACCGCCTCCGCACCCTTTATCGTGGGTATAAGCGGACTATTTTCTGCTCATGGCGGAAGCTACAGCCTGATGGCGCAAAATAGCTGCCAGGGAATAGGCGTTGAACGCGATCTTTTTTTTCAATGTATCGACCAGCACCATCTCTGGCAGGACGTGGCGCATATTCAAGCGTGGCTACTGGAGCTGCTGCTTTTCCGGGATGGCTGGATCTCTTCTGGGGATGCGTACCAGATGGTGAGGCGGCAGCTTCTGAATCTCATGAAGCTGCCCTATGATATTCGCGTCACTACGCCCGTTGAGAGCTATATCCGCAATCATACCTGTCTTTCCCGCAGCTCGGTTTTCCGCATTCTTTCACAGCTGCGCAAAGGGAAGTTCGTGCTGATTAAAAAAGGGAAGCTGATTAACGTTGCACGCCTCCCTGAGAAGTATTGACGAGGGAAAGACGTTATCCCTGACCATATTTTTCCAGCAGCGCATTGGCAATGGCCAGGGTTTCCGCGTCGGCGACGCCGTCATAGCGCGCCGGGCGGAAGTGCATCTGGAAGGCCATGATCACCCGCTTCTGCTGGGCTAACGTCATGCCCGGCACCACCTCGTAGCCGTAACGGTAGAGCACATCCAGCAGGGTTGCGCTATCCACTCGTTGATAAGGCGCACGGCCGTTGAGGTAGAAGGTTACGCGCTGCGCATCCGGCCAGGCACCTATCCCCTGCGCAGCCAGCTCGCGCCACGGAAAGAGCGGACCCGGATCGACCTTACGCTGGGGCGCGACGTCTGAGTGTGCTACGACGTTAGCAGGCAGTATGTTGTAACTACTAATGATATCCTTCGCCAGTGGGATCAGCGCGGCAATTTGATCCGGGGCAAAGGGGGTAAAGTCCTTCTCTCTGCCTATCTTCTGCCAGCCGCGGTTCTCCAGCTCAATGCCGATTGAGGTATCGTTGATACGTGTTGCGCCCCGCCAGTAGCTCACCCCGGCGTGCCACGCCAGCTGATCCTCGGGCACCAGCTGCCAGATGCGCGGCTTGCCGTTGTGAACCGGCGGATGTTCGGGGATCAGATAGTGAGCGCTGACCTCTTTATCCGTGAGGGTCGTAAGAGAGGTATCAAAGTCGCCCGCCGTGTAGTGGATCACCAGCACTTTGATTCTTGGGTAAGCCGCCTGAGCCCGACGCTGGGTATCCAGCTCATAGCTCACCTTCTTAACCACGCCCTTGTCACTTATTTCGCTCTTCTTGCTTGCACAACCGGTAAGCAGCAGGGCCAATACCAACAGCCAGAATCGTTGCCACGCCAGCTGCGGCATAGGGGCGGGGAATAGCCGCATCTTTACTCTCCTTTTTAACCTTCGATGCCACAAGCGATGCATAATCAAACAGCCAGGGCTATGATTGATAAAACTATACACATGTCGTTAGCTTATAAGGAAATCATTATGCGCTACTCTTTTCTATCCGTCATTGCGCCCTGTGCGCTGGTGCTCACCGCCTGCACCACTCCCGTGACGCCCGCGTTTAAGGATATCGGCACGCGCAGCGGCCCCTGCGTGGCAGGCGGTCCTGATGCCGTGGCGCAGCAGTTTTACGACTACCGCATCCAGCATCGCAGTAACGATCTGACCGCGCTGCGTCCCTATCTCAGCGACGATCTCGCCGCGATGCTGACCGCCGCCTCCCGCGACAGCCGCAATAGCGCCCTGCTGAGCGCCGATCCCTTCTCCAGCCGTGCGACGCCAGCCCAAACGGCCAGGGTCGCCAGCGCCTCAACCATTCCCAATACCGACGCGCGCAATATTCCTCTGCGCGTAGAGCTGACCCAGGGCAATCAGCGCTGGCTGGATGAGGTGCTGATGGTGCGTGAAGGCCAGTGCTGGGCGGTAGATGACGTGCGCTATCTCGGCGGCAGCGTTCACGCCCCGGCAGGCTCTCTGCGCCAGTCAATCGAACACCGCTAATCGTCTGTACAGGCCGGACCTCCGCGATTTTGTGCTATTTTTAAGGTGGAATACGGCCTGGAGTTAAGTTTTAACGCATAAATATTGCATAACTATTCTGTCAACGTTACTATTTGCGGCCTCAATTGCTATCAGATTGCCTCGATGAGTATTAAATTAAACGGCATTAACTGCTTCTACGGCGCACATCAGGCGCTGTTTGATATCACACTCGACTGCCCAGAGGGCGAGACGCTGGTATTGCTCGGCCCAAGCGGCGCGGGCAAGAGTTCGCTGCTGCGTGTGCTTAACCTGCTGGAGATGCCGCGCTCCGGCACCCTGAGCATTGCGGGTAACAATTTCGATTTTGCTAAAACGCCCTCTGATAAAGCGATCCGCGAGCTGCGGCAAAACGTCGGCATGGTGTTTCAGCAGTACAACCTCTGGCCGCATCTGACCGTGGTGCAGAACCTGATTGAAGCGCCCTGCCGCGTGCTGGGCCTGAGCAAAGAGCAGGCCCATGCCCGTGCCGATAAGCTGCTGGAGCGCCTGCGCCTGAAGCCTTACAGCGATCGCTATCCGCTGCACCTCTCCGGCGGCCAGCAGCAGCGCGTGGCCATTGCCCGAGCGCTGATGATGGAGCCGCAGGTGCTGCTGTTTGACGAGCCGACGGCAGCGCTGGATCCCGAGATCACCGCGCAGATCGTCAGCATTATTCGCGAGCTGGCGCAGACCAAGATTACCCAGGTTATTGTGACTCACGAAGTTGAAGTGGCGCGTAAAACCGCCAGCCGTGTGGTGTATATGGAAAATGGCTATATCGTCGAACAGGGCGATGCCAACACCTTTACCGCCCCGCAGACCGATGCGTTTAAAAACTACTTATCTCACTGATATTTTTTTGGGAAGTGACAATGAAAAAAGTATTGATTGCCGCGCTGCTCGCAAGCGTTAGCCTCTCTGCTACAGCAGCCCAAACTATTCGTTTCGCCACCGAAGCGAGCTACCCTCCGTTCGAATCCACCGATGCCAATAACAAAATTGTTGGCTTCGACGTCGATCTGGCAAACGCGCTGTGTAAAGAGATTGATGCGACCTGTACCTTCACTAACCAGGCGTTTGATAGCCTGATCCCCAGCCTGAAGTTCCGCCGCTTTGACGCGGTGATGGCGGGGATGGATATTACCCCGGAACGTCAGAAGCAGGTTCTGTTCACTACCCCGTACTATGACAACTCGGCGCTGTTTATCGGCCAGCAGGGTAAATATGCCAACATCGATGCGCTGAAAGGCAAACGCGTTGGCGTGCAGAACGGTACAACGCATCAGAAATTCATCACCGACAAGCATCCGGAAATCACTACCGTACCGTACGACAGCTACCAGAACGCGCGTCTGGATCTGCAGAACGGCCGCATTGACGCCGTGTTCGGCGACACCGCGGTGGTGACCGAGTGGCTGAAGGCCAACGACAAGCTGGCAGCGGTCGGCGATAAGGTGACGGATAAAGAGTATTTCGGCACGGGTCTCGGCATTGCGGTGCGTCAGGGCAATACCGAACTGCAGCAGAAATTTAATACCGCGCTGGAAAAAGTGAAGAAGGATGGGACTTACGAGACCATCTATAAAAAATGGTTCCAGAAGTAATCCTTGATGAATGAATTTTTTCCTTTAGCAAGCGCCGCCGGGATGACCGTCGGCCTTGCCGTTTGCGCACTGGCCATTGGCCTGGTGCTGGCCATGCTGTTTGCCGTTTGGGAGTCCGCTAAGTGGCGTCCTATTGCATGGTTGGGATCGGGGCTGGTGACCATCCTGCGCGGCCTGCCGGAAATTCTGGTGGTGCTCTTTATCTATTTTGGCTCATCACAGCTGCTGCTGGTGCTCTCGGATGGCTTTACCCTGAACTTGGGGTTTGTGCAGATCCCGGTGCAGATGCAGATTGAAAACTTCGACGTCAGTCCGTTCCTGTGCGGGGTGATCGCCCTCTCCCTGCTGTACGCGGCGTATGCTTCTCAGACCCTACGCGGGGCGCTGAAGGCGGTGCCGCAGGGGCAGTGGGAGTCCGGCCAGGCGCTGGGGCTCTCTAAAAGCGCCATCTTCTTCCGGCTGGTGATGCCGCAGATGTGGCGTCACGCCCTGCCAGGGCTGGGCAACCAGTGGCTGGTGCTGCTGAAAGATACGGCGCTGGTTTCGCTTATCAGCGTTAACGATCTGATGCTGCAAACCCGCAGCATCTCGACCCGTACCCAGGAGCCGTTTACCTGGTTTCTGGTGGCGGCGGCCATCTACCTGGTGATTACGCTTCTCAGTCAGTACATTCTCAAACGCATTGACCAACGCGCGACACGTTTCGAACGGAGGCCAGGCTGATGCTTGAGTATTTACCCGAACTGATGAAGGGGCTGCACACCAGCCTGACGCTCACCGTGGCATCGATTGTGGTGGCGCTGATCCTCTCTCTGATTTTCACCATCGTTCTGACGCTGAAAACGCCGGGGCTGGTGTGGATCGTGCGCGGCTATATCACGCTCTTTACCGGCACTCCGCTGCTGGTGCAGATCTTCCTGATCTACTATGGGCCGGGTCAGTTTCCATCGATCCAGGCCTATCCGTGGCTGTGGCACCTGCTCTCTGAGCCGTGGCTCTGCGCGCTGATCGCCCTGTCGCTGAACAGCGCCGCGTACACCACCCAGCTCTTCTACGGTGCCATTCGGGCGATCCCAGAGGGACAGTGGCAATCCTGCGGCGCGCTGGGGATGAGCAAGAAGGATACGCTGGCGATCCTGCTGCCGTACGCGTTTAAACGCGCCCTCTCCTCTTACTCCAACGAAGTGGTGCTGGTATTCAAAAGTACTTCACTGGCTTACACCATCACGCTGATGGAGGTCATGGGGCACGGACAGCTGCTGTACGGTCGTACCTACGACGTCATGGTCTTTGGCGCGGCGGGGGTTATCTACCTGATCGTCAACGGTTTGCTGACGCTGCTGATGCGGTTAATCGAGCGGCGGGCGCTGGCGTTTGAACGACGCAGCTAAAACACGGCTATATACTACGGAGGCGGGGCAACCCGCCTTTTTTACGCCTATAAAAATATAATTAATCAATAATATTGCATACTCATTCATTAAGTGGCATTGTAATTCCATGCCGCAGATACGGTAAAAACGATAAGATTGACAGACAGGAGCTCCATAATGAAAAAGTTAATTCTGGCCGCCATCCTCGCCACCTTTGCTGCCGGTGCCAGCGCAGCAGATAAAATCAGCTTCGGCTCCTCTGCCACCTATCCGCCGTTTGAGTCGCTGGATGCCAGCAACCAGATCGTGGGCTTTGATATCGACCTGGCGAAAGCGCTGTGCAAACAGATGCAGGCCGAGTGTACCTTCACCAACCACGCGTTTGACTCACTGATCCCAGCGCTGAAGTTCAAGAAGTATGATGCGGTGATCTCCGGCATGGACATTACCCCAGAGCGTAGCAAGCAGGTCTCCTTTACCGACCCGTACTATGCCAACTCGGCGGTGGTGATCGCTAAGAAAGACGCGTTTAAATCGTTTGACGATCTGAAAGGCAAGCGCATCGGCATGGAGAACGGTACGACCCACCAGAAGTACCTCCAGGATAAGCACCCGGAAGTGAAGACCGTGGCCTATGACAGCTACCAGAACGCGATCCTCGACCTGAAAAATGGCCGTATCGACGGCGTTTTCGGGGATACTGCGGTAGTGAACGAGTGGCTGAAGAATAACCCGCAGCTGGGTACCGCTACGCCGAAGGTGACCGATGCGCAGTACTTCGGTACCGGCTTGGGTATTGCGGTGCGTCCGGATAACAAAGCCCTGCTGGAGAAACTGAACGCTGCCCTGAAGGCTATCAAAGCCGACGGCACCTATCAGAAAATCAGCGACCAGTGGTTCCCGCAGTAATTTGCATTCCGCAGGTCAGGTAAGATTTTTAGGCCGGGTAAGGCGTAGCCGCCACCCGGCCTTCCGCATCCGTAAGGCGCTGCGGTATGCCGTTGGGCTGGTTGTGGAACCAGAAGATGTCCGAAGCATTCGTGCCGTCAATACGTGCCAGCAGCTCATGGTTGTGCGGGTGTTGATATAACTTAGTGGTACTTTTTAATCAGAAAAAAATTGGAATTGGTCGCCTTCCAGAAAAATCATATATTTTTATAAGCTTGTTCTGCATCGATAATCATGCCTCCAAGTTTAAGCTCATAAGGCCACTCATCTATCACTATTCTTGCCATGCCTAGATCCCGTTCATTTTTAGGAGGGATGTCGCCAGTAACTAATTGATTTAACAAATTTTTAAAAATCTTAATAAATTGAGATATTTGTTCTGGCAAACTTGCGGATAATACTTTCATATCTCTTCTAACAAGCACCAACTCAAGTTCGTTAATTAGATCTTTTATCTTTACTATGGCTATGTCTTTCTTGTCCTTATTTACAAATCCATTAGATTATTAAGATTAGTTATGTATTTTTGTAATTCGCCACCAGATCCATGCCAAATGGACATTAAACAACTAAAGCCAAGAAAATCATATTGCCTTCTTAGATTTTTTATCGTAAGGATTATGCAATTATTCTAACAGGATATCGACTTGACTCTTGATTCTTTCCACCTCAATCAGCATATCTTCATTTAAATTATCAAAGTTTATCTGGGCAAGGTAGAACTTTATCTGGAGCAGAATTTCTGTATAAGCGCTACTAAAATCCATAGCTTCTTCGATGTTTTCGCTAACAATTTTGTCCTTAGCGTTTCTGAGATTTTCAATCAACAACCTAATATCACTATAAAATTCATGATTTATAATCAATACTTACTAAAACTAATAATTTCAACACTATCCTTTGGAACGACAACCTCAATACTACTACCAGGGTTGTCACCTATTCCTTGAGCGGGATGAGTTATGAATCCCCCATCAAATTTCAATTTAGCCTTCATAATAAAATCTCTGCATTCAATATTTTCTTGAGGTACTCCATATTTACCAGCATACCCTGACGCAGAGGCTTGTTTTAAAACCCAACATTGAATACTAATATTTTCACTTACAATGAAAATCCAGAAAACTTGGGTCTCTATAGCACTTGTTACCTTACTCTTTTCAACTCATTCTTAAAATCAATAATGAGATCCGTCCATTCTGAATAAGTTATATTTTTTATATAATAATCCCCAAGCCATTTAGGGTGGCAGCGTGATATCAAATCATCTATTGCAGATATTCTTACCGGATCATTTTTTTCTAATGAAAGAACCTTAATCATCAGACTTCTGATTTCATTAGCCTCATTGTTATAAACTGATGAAAATAATATATTACATAATTTTTCAGCAATTTCATTTAAATTCATAGTAGTTTTGTTGCTCCTGAATACTTACCGCCAGCTGTTACAACTTGCCATCCACCACCAACCTTATCTGCCCCCCATTGTAACTGTGGAGCAACCTTCCCTTCAAGAAGTACTTGTGACCTTGTCAGTGAAACTTTTCCTTCGTAAGTCGCTGAGTTACTTGGCGGCAAAGCTAAATTGGCGCGCCTTAAAGCAGGAGTATTACCCGCGCTTTCTCTTGTAACATATACTTGTGAAGCACTGCCTGGAGTATGCTCGGTAATTGTGAATATATCTCCGGGCATTCCTCTGGATGCATATATTTGACCCTCAAAGCTATTGATTGTGTCATGCTGCATTTGCCTATTTAGGCCACGATTTCTTAATAAATTTCTGGCTGAGTTTCGTGTAATCGGTATTTTTTTCTACGGAAAACTTACTCCCCCCCCCACGGATCCACCCACCCCAGCGGATTCGGCGCATGCTGTTAGAATTTTATTCCCTTTGGCAAACAATTGGGGTAAACTCAACAGGTCATTCGATATTTGAGCCCTGCTAACTGCTTTGGTTATAAACCACCTTCATAATGTCGTCATAATACAAAAATTTTTATGGTGCAACGTGTCCCAATTCAAACTTTTATTTTATTCCACTTGCAATATTCCTTCCAAGAGTTTTCATCTCTAAAACCAGAGCGATAATTGCAGCAAATAGCACCTGAACAATTCCATGGGTCATATGCCGCATCAATGTGTCCCCATGCGCCATAAATTGGAAGATTAATATTAGCTTGTTCTTTAAACCACTCCCTTAATCTTTTTGTAACTTTTCCCTCAGTTTTTTTTTGCTCACCATCGATTAACTTGTAAGGTGCGAAGCTCCAGCTACCTATAATAGCACTCATATCATCAGGTTCAATAAAGTGAATTATCAAATAAATATCACCTTGCCTGTTGCCTTTTATGTTAAAAATTGTCCTATAAGAGACTGTCTTACTTCCCTTGTCTGGCCAAGCTTCCCAATTTAAACTATCATTTTCCATTATTTCTTTTTTGCTTATAAATGGTGTTAGCGTCAGCATTTTATTGAAAAAAAACGCGCCTGTTACATTATCAGCATTCATAGTCATATTCCGATATCAAAAGGCTTGCCAAGTGGCTCAAGAACAGTTTTATAATTTGACAGGAAAAATTGTGTCCCTCCTCCCTGCCCAAATACAGCGATATCCTGTGATAGTGCCAGTGCTGTTCCAGCAACTGCATCACGTTTTACACGGTAAGCCTGAATTTGACTACGGAATCCAAATATTCTATGTGGCTGTACCTGCAAACTCTCCCATAGTTTTTGTCTGCTGCCTCCAGCGGCATCAAGAGTTGCCTTGTCAAAGTAAAAACCAGATTGTCCGGGAGCACCACTGTAGACGACATCACCTTCTTTTAACATAAAGTTAGACCACTCGTCTCGTCCTTTATACGCCCCATGGCCTTGCCACTGTCTGCCAAATGCAGCCTGATTATGGTCATTTGCTTTAGTAGGTGCACATCTGGCTTTTAACCCCCACGGATCCACCCACCCCAGCGGATTCGGCGCATACTGGTAGAGGTTTATTCCCCCCGCCAGCCCCACCGGATCCTGCTGCGTGAACCTGCCGCAGTCCGGGTCGTAGTACCGGAACAGATTATAGTGAAGTCCCGTCTCACGATCCAGGTACTGGCCCTGCATCCGCAGGTTCTGGGCACAGCCTGCCAGCTGTACGTCTCTTTCACTCAGCAGTTTGCCCCAGGCGCTGTTCTGTGCCTCCCAGCACACCCGGCCTTCCGCATCCGTGAGCCGCTCCGGCGTGCCGTTAGGCTGGTTATGGAACCAGTAGATGTCCGTGGCATTCACGCCGTCAATACGGGCCAGCGGCTCATGGCTGTGCTGATCGCTGTAGACGTAGGTCACCGGGACCTCATCCCGGATCTCCTGCAGCAGCCGGAACCCCTCCCAGACAAAGCAGGTGGTGACCTCCCTGCCGTGCGGCAGCCCTGCCAGCGTCCAGCGGCAGGTCTTGCTGATGCGCCTGCCCAGCGGATCGTAGCGGAAGCTGACCGTGACCTGCGGCCGGGTGCGGTCGCGCGGCTGGCTGATGACCTCCGTCAGGCGGTGCTCACCGTCATAGCGGTAGTGCCAGCGGGTCCGGCCGTCGTCCTTCTCCACCGTGCGGCCGTGAATGTCATACCGCCAGTGAATACCGTTCAGCTGCGTGACGCGGTTGTGGGTTATCTTCTCCCCGATATCGTCCAGCGGGTTCCCCGCCGCATCCCACCGCCACTGCTCCCGGCCCGGCAGCGTGCCGTCCTGAGACAGCAGCCGCCCGGCGCTGTCGTACTGCCAGTGATACCAGCTGAACGGATCGTCGTCGCGCTCCTATAATGCTGCTTCAGTGTACGCCCGTCCGGCAGCTGTAAGGATGTGTAGTTGGCGGAGGCGTCGTAATGCCATGCCAGCTCGCCGTGCTCACCGGCTTCGTGTCGTTATACCTCTGATAACGATCGTGTCCGGCGGTATCAACAATACATGTCAGACCGTAATGCTTACCGTAGCAAAAGCGCTTGACATTGCCTTCCAGCTCAATGACAACAACGAGCAGGGCACAATGTTCAAACCACTGTATCACTCTGATATTACCGTCTGCGTCGTCATACACGAACGTAACAGCGTAGTGAAGAGCTCAATGCGGTGTACCAACCGTTCGTGTTCGTTCTCCACCCAATGAGGATTAAATAATAAAAAGCAGAAACATCTAATTCTTCACTAGTTTAGTGTTTTATAAAAGATTTTCCTCTATAAACTTAATCAACTCCTCTTTAGTTAATTCAAATTCTGGGCCAGCATCCATCCCACCAATGTAATCGACAATATACTCTAGTTTTTCGTCTTCAATCTTATGATCCAAAGAGAATAAAAATGCATACCTTGCAACATCCCGGGGGTTATATCCATTCTCGATAAGAAGATTTATATTATTTATAAATTGTTGTGCCAACTCACTCATAACAAACCTCTTAAGTTAAGCGGAACTGCACGACCGGAGGAAGTGGCTATACCTGAATCAATATCAGCTTTAGTTGGTGGATAATGTGGTAGATCTAGCAAATCACCATTTTTCATTTTGGGGTGCACTCTGTTTACCTGTCCAGAATGATTATATGTTTCTTCCCAAACCCTAACATCTCCATTTTTTGTATTCCATTCTGTTACATGAGAACGTCCCCGTGTAGGCCCGAACGTACGAGCTAAAGCTTCTTCATTATAATAGCGGATCCGCGCATCTGGTAAGATTCGGATATTAGCAGCGTTCTTTTGAGCTTTTTCTAATGCACTTAACTTTCTATTTAACTTTACAGCAGAACCACTGCATTTTAAACCAAGCGGGTCTATCCAGTTCAAAGCATTCGGCGCGTACTGGTAAAGATTCAGCCCTCCCGCCAGCCCTATGGGATCCTGCTGCGTGAACCTGCCGCAGTCCGGGTCGTAGTACCGGAACAGATTATAGTGAAGTCCCGTCTCACGATCCAGGTACTGGCCCTGCATCCGCAGGTTCTGGGCACAGCCTGCCAGCTGCACCTCTCTTTCACTCAGCAGCTTACCCCATGCACTGTTCTGTGCCTCCCAGCACACCCGGCCTTCCGCATCCGTCAGCCGCTCCGGCGTGCCACTGGGCTGGTTATGGAACCAGTAAATATCCGGAGCATTCACGCCGTCAATACGGGCCAGCGGCTCGTGGCTGTGCGGGTCGGTGTAGACGTAGGTCACCGGGACCTCATCGCGGATCTCCTGCAGCAGCCGGAACCCCTCCCAGACAAACCGGGTGGTGACCGTTTTGCCGTACTGCTGCCCTGCCAGCGTCCGGCGGCTGGTCTTGCTGATGCGCCTGCCCAGCGGATCGTAGCGGAAGCTGACCGTGACCTGCGGCCGGGTGCGGTCGCGCGGCTGGCTGATGACCTCCGTCAGGCGGTGCTCACCGTCATAGCGGTAGTGCCAGCGGGTCCGGCCGTCGTCCTTCTCCACCGTGCGGCCGTGAATGTCATACCGCCAGTGAATACCGTTCAGCTGCGTGACGCGGTTGTGGGTTATCTTCTCCCCGATATCGTCCAGCGGGTTCCCCGCCGCATCCCACCGCCACTGCTCCCGGCCCGGCAGCGTGCCGTCCTGAGACAGCAGCCGCCCGGCGCTGTCGTACTGCCAGTGATACGCGCTGAACGGATCGTCGTCGCGCTCCTCGCGCACGGGGTTGTCACGGTAGTCGTAATCCCACCTGCGCGACCAGCGGCGCGGGGCCGGACGCTGCGCGCTGCCGGTGAAGACGTCCCGGCGGTGCAGGCGGCCCAGCCGGTCATAGCCGCTGCGGGTGGTGAGCCGCCCCTGGGTGCGGCTGACCTCCCGGTGCAGTTCGTCGCGGGTGAAGTCCGTCACCGGCAGGCCGTCCAGGGCGATGCCCAGCAGGTGGCCACTGCCGTACCAGTGCTGCTTCAGCTTACGCCCGTCCGGCAGCTGTAAGGATGTGCAGTTGCCGGAGGCGTCGTACTGCCACGCGAGTTCCCCGTGCTCACCTGTTTCGCGCGTCATGCGCCCCAGGGCGTCGTACTCATAGCAGAGCTCCTGCTCCGCCTCGCGGCTCCAGGCGTTCTCCGCCAGGGCGGGGTGCAGTGTAATCCGGCTTAAACGCCCTGACGGGGTGTAATGGTAGCGGGTCTGGCCCTCCGGCGTGGTGCGCGCCATCAGTTGTCCGCCGGGGCTCCAGGCGAAGGTGTGGGTGATGGCCTGCGGATGTCCGGCGGCGAAGGTGCGTGA